>ERZ779895.1294-NODE-1294-length-27986-cov-6.586195_pt1 | contig 27986 bp, 20 predicted proteins | sample MGYA00511093_ERZ779895 | MGnify/ENA primary metagenome ERZ779895 (study PRJEB29588, sample SAMEA2142970) | human gut metagenome | biome: human gut; feature: human-associated habitat; material: faeces | place: Denmark | collected 2008/2010 ... | reverse complement strand
GCTGATTATCATTGTGCGCTATATGATGGCGCAAAAAAGTGATGAAGTCAGGAAAATGCCGTGATATAGAGAGCAGGACTCTTTTATATCACGGCATTCTTGTTGTAAATAAGGAGGTTATTGTTCGATTTCTTTACCCAACTCTTTCCAGTTGTCGAAACCTTTGTCCAGGTTGTACACCTTGAATCCTTTTTTGACTAGTATCTTTGCGGCATTCCGGCTTCGGCGACCGCTTTTGCAATATACAGCAATGGTTTGTTCCGGGTTCAGCAACTCATCGGCATTGGCTGAGAAACTTTCATCCAGTACGTTGATGTTGAGGCTTCCGGGAATATGTCCTTCGCTGTATTCCGCTACGGTTCTTACGTCCACAATCTGTATCTGTTCATTTCCGATGAAACCTTCGAATTCATCAGCAGATACGTTCTTGAAGTCGTCGTTTGATTTCCCTTTGCATGCCACCATGGCTACGGCAAACATGCATATAAAGAACATGAAGTAAATAGTCTTAATCATAAATGTAGTTTTAGTAAGTAAATTCATAGCCTACAAAGCCTTTTTCGTAGGTGTTGATGCGGAGCACGACCTTGTCGCCCTGAGTCAGTTGTCCTTCGTAGGCCCATAGAGGAATGGAAAGATAGCTCTTGCGGGTGAATGCCTCATAATCTCCGTTCTGGTTGTGGTAGAGTGTCAGATGGAGTGTCCGGCTTCCGTCGCCGTTATCCGAGATACCTTCGTCGATGAAGTGGAAAATGTGGCTTTTCTCTTTAGCCATAGGCAACAGAATCAGGTTGATATAGTTCCCCGATTTCCATACACTCTGAATATCCAACGGGTCAGTCTTGGCGGTCGCTTCCGGCAGTTTGTCCACTGTAACCGGTTTCACGGCAATAATAAGCTGGCAGGAATAGAGCAGGGCAGTCGCTTGTCCCTTATCTGCTGATTCTTTTGGTTCATAGATGGACACACTCCTGTAGATAGAGTCAGGGGTCAGGCCGCCCAGCCCTTCCCGGTTGAGAATTTGCAGGCTCTCTCCTTTGTCTGTAATCAGTTTCTGTAGTGTACCGCTTTCATCTGTGGCCGCATCAATAAAAGTGGTGATTACATTGGGATAGACATATTCATCTTCTTTGCATGCCCCTAAAAGGAGTATGCAAAGAAGACTGTATAAGATGACGCCGAATTTCTTCATTGTGCGATGGCCTTCAAGTGATTGATAGCCGGATTGGCGTACATGGTCAGGATTCGCTGGCGCAGGAAGTCTTCGTCTTTGTTCGGGAGCTGAATCAAGTCCAGCTTCTTTTGCAGGTAAGCTTCAAAGCGCTTCTTTTCTTCCGGAGTATACTTCCCGGCAAATGTTTCTGTGCCATTCAGCAGGTCGCAAGCCACATAATTGCCCGGATAGAGTCGGTAGTTGCGATGGATATGTTTGTCAATCAGTGCAGAAACCTGAGTGAAAATTTCCGTCTTAGGCAATCCTCTTAGCGCTTCCAGTTCTTCGTTGATGCAAGGTCCTGTCTGGAAGTGTACTCGTCCCTTGTAACCGAAGATACCTGTTTGCATATTGGTCAGGTCGTCTGCCTGGCTCTTCTTGAATGTTTCCGAGTCTCTCTTCTGCTGCATTTCCTTGGCTTTCAGGAAATCACACGGGTCGTATTCGTATGACAAGGCAACCGGTACGATGTGCAGTTCCTTCAGGCGGTCGATGATGTCGCCTTCCCCTCCCATGGCCAGCATCTTCAGTACGCTGTCCTGTGTGCGGTCGTTGGAGTCTTTCGCACGGCCTTCACGTTGTGCAATCCACACATTCTCCTGCTTTTGTGTTACGGCAAAATGAATGTACCGTGACATGCGTGCAGATGATTCCAGCATTTGCCGCATGCTCAGGGCACGCTGTACAATGAACGATTTGTTTACTCGTACCAGTTTCTTTATCCACGGATAAATAAGCAGGTTATCTCCGATGGCGATTTCTACGGTAGTAGGGAAACCGTTGTCCAGCAAGCCTACTGAAAGAAATCCCGGGTCGAGTACAATGTCCCGGTGATTGGAAATAAACGTATAGCTCTGGTTCTTATCAGGAAGCGAAGAAGCATCCATGTCGAAACCGTCACTATGCTGTTGCATGATGTCGTGCAGCAGCTTGTGGAAAAACGTTTTCTGTACGTCCAGATTGGTCTTGCAGTGGCGCAATTGTGCGGCAATCATTTCCAAAGGAACATTCGGCATCACCGATTGGATGACAGCCTGAAAGTCTTTGTCAGAAAGTAATTCCTCGAATATCTGTGGAAGTTCTTCGGGGGTATACGGACGAATGTCGTCAAATTCTGCAGGTATGTTCATGATGTTGAGTGGCTTGTTCTTTCCAAAGATACAAAATTAATTGAAATGGTCTTCAATAATATCGGTCATAACGTCTTTAATGTCCAGACCGGCAGCCCGTACCTGTTGCGGAATGAAGCTGGTAGCCGTCATTCCTGGAGTGGTGTTGATTTCGAGCATATTGATTTTTTCACCTTCTGTGATGATGTAATCCACGCGCACGATACCCTTGCATCCCAGTATGTCGTAGATGGCAGATGTCAGTTGCTGTACGCGGCTGGTCAACTCCGGACTGAGGCGAGCCGGCGTGATTTCTGTTACTTCGCCTTTGTATTTGGCGTTGTAATCGAAGAATTCATTCTGGCTGACTACTTCCGTGATAGGGAATACCACTTCATTTTTCTTGGTCTTGTAGCATCCGTTGGCCAGTTCGATACCGTCCATGAAAGCTTCAATCATCACATCATCCGACTCCTTGAAAGCAGCTTCCAAAGCCGGCTGAATCTGTTCCTTTGTTTTCACCTTTGTCACACCGAAGCTGGAGCCGCTGGCATTAGGCTTGATGAAGCAAGGCAAGCCGATTTTCGCGATGACATCTTCGTCGCTGATACCGTGACGTTTGTTTACCAGCATGGATTCAGCTACCCGTACACCGAAGCCCTTCAGGTACTGGTTTAAGGTGAATTTACTGAAAGTCAGTGCGGAAACCAGTACGTCGCAGGTAGAATAAGGAATACCTAACAGTTCAAAATATCCCTGCAGGATACCGTTCTCTCCCGGAGTTCCGTGGATGGTGATATAGGCAAAGTCGGGTATGATTTTCTGTCCATGATCCATGAAACTGAAGTCATTCTTATCTACTTGTGCACGGCTGCCGTCGGAAAGAATCGCTTCCCAGCGTGCTTTAGTCAGTTCCACGATATAGAGGGTATATTTGTCCTGATCGATAAAAGAGTAGATACCCTCTGCACTTTTCATGGAGACTCCATGTTCAGATGAGTCTCCTCCTGCTACAATCGCAATTGTACGTTTCATAGTTGTTATTCTCTGTTACTGATATACGTTCTCCATCGTTCCAGCAGGCAGGTCATATCCTCGGGCAGTTCGGAAGTGAAGAACATTTCCTCTCCTGTACGAGGGTGTACAAAGCCCAATGTCTTGGCATGTAGTGCCTGACGGGGACAGATTTCGAAACAGTTGTTTACAAATTGTTTGTATTTGCTGAAATGAGTTCCTTTTAAGATTTCGTGACCACCGTAACGTTCATCATTGAACAAGGTATGCCCGATGTGTTTCATGTGTACACGAATCTGATGGGTTCGTCCGGTTTCGAGTACGCACTTTACTAGTGTGACATACCCTAATCGTTCCAATACCTGATAATGTGTCACGGCGTGTTTACCTTGTTCCGGGTCGGACATGACAGCCATCTGCATCCGGTCGCGCGGATTACGTCCGATGTTGCCGGTAATGGTACCTTCATCTTGTTCTACAATCCCCCAGACCAGCGCGTTGTATTCACGCTTGGTTGTCTTGTTGTAAAACTGAAGTCCCAGGCTGGTTTTCGCATCGGGGGTTTTAGCTACCACCAAAAGTCCTGAGGTATCCTTGTCAATGCGGTGCACCAATCCCACTTGCGGGTCATTCGGGTTATAGGTCGGGACGTCACGCAGATGCCATGCGATGGCGTTGACCAGGGTACCGTGGTAATTTCCACATCCCGGGTGTACTACCAACCCCGCAGGCTTGTTGATGACCATCAGGTCATCGTCTTCATATACAATATTCAGTGGAATATCTTCCGGAATAATGTCATTCTCATAGCGCGGGCGGTCCATCATAACGGTCAGCACGTCCAGCGGCTTGACCTTGTAGCTGCTTTTCACCGGTTTCCCATTGGCCATGACAAAGCCGTTGTCGGCTGCCATCTGAATCCGGTTGCGCGACGCGTTGACAATTCGCTCAAATAAATACTTGTCGATGCGGACAGGAGCCTGTCCTTTATCTACTACCGTACGGAAATGCTCATACAATTCAGGCTCACCCTGAATCGGCTCAATATCGTCTGGCGTATCTCCGTCCAGTTCGTAATCAATCAAATCTTCTGCCATCTTTTTCTTTAGGGGGTTAGATTTAGAACCAAGAGTCATCTACCTCTGCTTCACTGTTGGCAGACGAATTCATATCGATAGTAATCTGTGTAGAATCCATAGCAAGAGAGTCACGAATCGCCGTGTTGCCTACGCAGAGAGTCAGCATGGCCTCGTGAGGAACTTTATCTCCGCTAGCCAGGTTTCTTCCACGGTATTTGATACCATAAATCCAGTCCTGCTCTCCCGAAACGTATTCCGGTTCCGTTAGTTTGAAGCCCATCGCCTTTAATTTGGCTTCCGCCTGACGCAAAGAGCTGTTGTCTATCAAGTCCGGCAATTTTACCAAAGGAACCTTAGAAGTGGTGACGGTCAGGTAAATTGTTCTTCCCTCCTTCACGCGTGCTCCCCCTGCCGGATTTTGGTCTAATACCATGCCGTCGGGCACACCTTTCACATAGCTGGAGTCGATAACCAGCCCTTTCAACTTTTGGTTGCTGAGGGCCTGCTGAGCTTCGTTCAATGTTTTGTTCTTCACATTCGGCACCATGTAAGCTTCTCCATGGTGTGTATAACTGTCCAGCCAGAGCAAGGTACCCCAGCATGCACCAATTATTACGACAATCATGGCTATGAGATTCAGCCAGAAAAAGCGGTTCTTTTTAAATGAAAAGAATTCTTTTAAAGTTATCATGTTGTGTCAAGTATATAATCGGAGCAAAGATACAATATTTTGTTGGAATACTGGGGAGTTGTGGGGGGATTCCTATGTCTTTTTAACATGAAGTCTGTGATTGGAAAATGCTTTGTCATACGGAAAACCCACATTTCTTCTTTTCTTGGTGTGCGGATATACTAATCGCATTTTCTTAATGCCCTTTAAAACCGGATATGCACTTCTTAATCTATGTTATAAAACACATGTAAACGCACACAAAACTTGCATAATTCCAGAAAGTCCGTACCTTTGCATCGTGTTTTTCATAGTATTAGATTTAAGGTTAACAAAGGTTGGAGTTCAGCGGAACTCCTTTTTTTATGTCTTTATCTAAGCAAAAGAAAAATACCCCCTTGTTTACAGATAGTAAAGAATAGAGAAATGGCAATACTTTCACCTGACACATGGCAGTTTATCTGTGCACATCGTACGGAAGATGTACGTACATTAGCTTTGCAGGCTCGTAAGTATCCGCAGGTAGATATGGCGGCAGCAGTAGTGCAGATTGCCGGCTGGCAGATTGCCGAGAAAAAGGTTCCCCTTTGGGCACAGACTGAAGGAGTTCAATATCCGGCTCACTTGTCCATGGAGCAGTGCTCTTCGGAAATCACGGCCCGCTACAAGGCCTCGTGGCTGCAAGGTGATACGATGACCGATTTGACGGGAGGATTGGGAGTGGACTGTTCTTTCCTGGCACGGAACTTCCGGAAGGTGGATTACGTGGAACGTCAGGAAGTGCTGTGTGAATTGGCCCGCCATAATTTTCCGTTGCTTGGTTTGCCACAGGTAACAGTGCATTGTGCCGACGGCGTGGAATACCTGCAAAAGATGGAACCGGTGGATTGCCTGTTCTTGGACCCTGCCCGTCGCGACAGTCAGGGAGGAAAAACAGTGGCTATTGCCGACTGCGAACCCGATGTGCAGAAACTGGAACCGTTGTTAGTAGAAAAAGGCCGGACGGTAGTGGTGAAACTTTCGCCCATGCTGGATATTTTTTCTTCCTTACGGGAACTGAAATACATCCGTCAGATTCACGTAGTAGCTGTGAATAACGAGTGCAAAGAGTTGTTGGTTGTGCTACAAAAAGAGGCGAAATCCCCTTCAGAAGGCTTTGGAGAGGCGTGGATAAGTTGTGAACAGGCTGTTAATAACTTTTTGGCGGAACCGTTTGTTTTCACTTATTCACAGGAGAAAGAAGCACAATGCCCGTTGGCTGGCGAGGTAGAAAATTATCTTTATGAACCGGGCGCTTCCTTGCTGAAGGCGGGGCCTTACCGGTTGTTGGGCACACGATTCGGTGTCAAGAAATTACATGCAAACAGTCATCTTTATACTTCCGATACATTAGTCGATTTTCCGGGACGTCGTTTCCGCGTGCTTGAAATGTCTGGTTTCGGGAAAAAAGAGCTGAAACAGTTGTTGCAGGGAGTGGATAAGGCCAATCTCACGGTACGTAACTTTCCGGCTTCGGTGGCAGAACTCCGAAAAAAGTGGAAACTGAAAGAAGGAGGAGACGTGTATTTGTTTGCCACGACACTGGATGGTGACCGTCATGTGTTGATAAAGTGTGTCAAGGCATGATATTTTTCAATATCCTTTAAAATATTTCCTGAAACGCTTCAACGAATTCTCTGTTTCACAGTGCGGGATTTGTATCCCACACTGTGAAATATGTATCCCACACTGTGGTTTTTGTATTTCACAGTGTGAAACAGAGAATTTGCCTTGAAGTTTTTCGTTTTATGCAAGAGCGTACAGAAGAATTCTTACTGCCGAATCATGATTATTATTTCTCATTTTCGTGTATACACGTTTGACTATTGTCAAAAAATCATACAGCAGGTGTCTAATTTTTAGACACCTGCTTTTTTATGAAAACCTGATTTGTTCTGATAATCAAGTGATTAACGTACTGGCATGGACTTTGTATAGAATTTGATGGAAATGAAAATCCGAAATGTAAAATACAAACTCTATAAAACAATACGATTATGATTAAGATTGAAAACCTGACAAAAACTTTTCGCACCACGGAAGTAGAGACACTGGCACTGAATAAAGTAAGCTTGGAGGTAAGAGACAAGGAATTTGTGGCAATTATGGGACCTTCCGGTTGTGGAAAGTCTACCTTATTAAATATTATGGGGCTGTTGGATAATCCGACTTCCGGAAGTTACTTTTTGGATGGAAAGGAAGTAGGCAGTCTGAAAGAAAAAGACCGTACGAATGTGCGTAAGGGAAACATCGGCTTCGTGTTCCAGAGCTTCAACCTGATTGATGAGTTGAACGTGTTTGAGAACATTGAACTCCCGTTGACTTATTTGAAGATTCCGGCTGACGAACGGAAGCGTCGGGTGAATGAAATCATGCAACGGATGAACATCAGTCATCGTGCAAAGCATTATCCGCAGCAGCTGTCGGGTGGTCAGCAGCAACGTGTGGCCATTGCCCGTGCCGTGGTTTCCGGACCGAAGATTATTCTGGCCGACGAGCCGACCGGTAACCTGGATTCCAAAAACGGACAGGACGTGATGGAACTGTTGACCGAACTCAACAAGGAAGGAACCACCATTGTGATGGTGACACACAGCCAGCGCGATGCCGGTTTTGCCAGTCGTGTAATTAATTTGTTCGACGGACAGATTGTAGCTTCTATTGCGGAAATGTAAAAACAACTTGTGATGAAACGTGCATTGAAAGGATTGTTTCGGAAAGGCGAGGCCAATGTGGTCAAGATTATCTGCTTGAGCGTAGGGCTGGCCATCGGGCTGGTTATGCTGGCAGAGGTCATTTTCGAACGGTCGTATGATAACTTCTTGCCGGGGTTGAAAGAAACTTACCGGGTGGAAGAACGCTACAAACAGAAAGGAACTGACTGGAGAGAGCATGCGCAGACTCCCGGTGCCATCGGACCGGGGTTGCAACACTATTGTCCGGTGGTGGAAGTGGCCACTCGCTTCACGGGAATTGGGTCGATGACGCTGACGACGGAAGACCATAAAGAACTGGAGGGGCAGGCTTGGTTTTGCGATAGTACTTTCTTTCGGGTCTTTCCGCGGAAATTGCTGATGGGCGAGGAGCCTTATACGGGGTTGGAAAAGGCCAACAATGCCTATATCTCTTCCAAACTGCTAGAGGTGGCAGGCGAACAGATTATCGGGAAAACATTGTCGTGGAAACAATATCCCGAGTTTCATGTGACCGTAGTCGGGGTGTTTGAGGCTTTTCCCGAGAATACCCATCTGCCACAGATGGATGTGCTCATTGCCCTGCCGACCATCGGGCAGGTGGCTTATGATGGAACGAACAACTGGTTCGGAAATGACCGCTACAAGACCTATGTCCGCCTGCGGAAAGGAAGTACTCCGGATGACTTGAAGGAAGGCATGGAGCGTATGCTGGAAGTGAATCATGTGACGGAAGAGATGGCTCAGTCTGGTACGGGTTTTGAACTCTCTCTCCGTCCGGTAGCCGAAATATTTACCTCGTCTGATTATAACCGCATCATGAACATCGTCTTTCTGAGTTTTGCGATTATCATGTTGCTGGTGGCTGTGTTGAACTATATCCTGCTGGTTGTTTCGTCCATGGTGAGCCGTGCCAAGGGAATTGCCACTTACCGTTGCTATGGGGCAGGAAGTGGCGACATTTACCGGATGATTCTTTCGGAATCTTTGTTGCACGGACTGATTAGTCTGGCGCTTGCTGTATTGATTATTTTCGGCTTGCAGGATTTTCTGCAAGAACAGATAGGACACAGCTTGGAGTCGCTTTTTCCCTTGTCTACTGTATGGGTTTGTCTGGCAGTGACGGCCGGAGTAATTCTGCTTTGCGGAGTGATGCCGGGTTATCTTTACACCCGTATTCCGGTGACTTACGCTTATCGCCGTTACACGGAAAACAAACGGAGGTGGAAACTGGGATTGCTGTGCTTGCAGTTTGCGTTGACCACATTCTTTGTCTGCCTGCTGACGGTCATAGGCTTGGAGTATAACACTTTGATGAATTTCAACCCCGGATTTGAATACCGGAACACTTTGTATACCAAATTGTCGGGCACCGAGATGGTGGAACGGGAACGCTGTGTGCAGGAGTTGAAAAAACTGCCAGAGGTAAAGGCGGTTACCTGGGGTTACCAGCTCCTGTCGGATCATTGCAGTGGAAACAATGTGTACAATCCCGAAACAGAAGAAGAATACATGAACATTGCTGATATGTATTATGTAGGTCCCGATTATCACAAGGCTTTCCAGATTCCGGTTATCGAAGGAAATGTGTTTACCCCTACGCTGACAGATTCCTTGTCGCAGCAGGTGATGGTGAGTCGTCGGTTCGTGGAGCGTATGAAAACACTGGCCGGATGGACAGGCTCTCCCATTGGGAAGACGGTATGTATTACTGAACACGCGGATCACGGAACCATTGCTATTGTTTGTGGGGTGTACGAAGATATTCACTTAGGCTCTCAGGTTATGGAAAGCTACGACGAACGTCCTACGGTGATGTTCTATCGAAATAAACCTTCGAGCTATTTGTATGTCGCCTTGAACCGGATGTCGCCTGAAACGATGAAAGAAGTACAGCAAGTAATCGACCGTACCATTTCCTCCCAGCAGTTGAAGGTATATAGCTTGTCGCTTGAGATGGGAAATCTTTACAATGCCGTGTTGCATGTACGCAACAGTGTGCTCTTTGCAGGCTTGTGTATCCTGATTATAGCCCTGACAGGACTGGTGGCGTATGTGCGCGATGAAGTGTCACGCCGTCGCTCGGAGATTGCCATCCGCCTTATTCACGGAGCTTCCATGGCCGATGTACAGAAAATCTTCCTGCTTGATTTATTGAAGATAGCTCTTCCGGCTGTAGTGATAGGTGCTTTGTGCGCCTGGAAGGTAGGTGAACAACTTTTGCAATTGTTTGCTGTCAAGATAGACCTCACGTGGTCCCTGTTTGCCGGATGTATCCTTATCGTATGTCTGGTAGTGTGGTTGGTAGCTTTCGGATTGGTATGGAAAGCGGCACGGGCCAATCCGACTGAAAATCTGAAAACAGAATAAATAGAATGTATAACTATAAAAATAAAGGAGATAGAATAATGAAAACCAGAATGAACATACTCACATTGGCTTGTGCCTTGACCTGTTTCAGCTGTATAGGAACTGCTCATACTATTCAGCCGAGTAAGAACTACCAGACGGAAAAACGTTCCCTTGGTGATATACGGGAAGTATCTACACTTTCTTCCATCGATGTGGTGTATCATCAGACCTCCGGCAGTCCGTATGCAGAAATCTATGCTTCAGACAATGTCATGCCCTATGTGGTACTGAAGGAGTTAAAAGGTGAACTGAGGGTTTATTATCAGGACGGTACCAGCATCCAGGGCGAGAACCGCTGCCGGGTAGATGTATATGCGCCCTCTGTCAGTCGTTTTACCACGATGGCTTCCGGTGATATATCTATTCCCAAAGGATTGAAAACACAGGGAGACATACGTTTCCAGACAAATGCCAGCGGTGATATTGAATGCCCTACGGTGCAGTGCAGTAGCTTTCAGTCTGAAATCAATGCCAGTGGCGACATTGATGTACAGCAGGTCAACTGCCAGAAGTTACATGCCAGTATCAATGCCAGTGGAGATATGACGGTTCACAAAGCCGTATGTCAGTATGCGTCTTTGACCATCAATGCATCCGGCGATTTGATGGTGCCTAATTTGCAATGTCAGGAAGTGGTGACGGCTACGGTCAATGCCAGTGGCGATATGGTCATAAAAGGCAGCTGCCAGGAAGCCGTACTTCGTGACAATGCGTCCGGTGATTTGTCGGCAGATAACCTGAAAGCCGTTAAAGTCAATGCGGCTGTATATGGTTCGGGTGATTTGTCTTGCCGTGCCTCTCGTTCGATTACGGCGAAAACGTATGGCAGCGGAAGTATTAGCTATACCGGTAACCCCTCTCAGGTAGTAACCGAAGGAAAACACATCTATAAAAAATAAAATCTCTCTTTTTAATAGGCAGGGTGAAAAGGCTGTGAAGTCTTTTCACCTTTTTCTTCTTTTGTAAGGGACTGTTTTTTGCCAAGAGGAGTATTATTCTCCCACTCCGTCAATTCCCAACACCTCCATTACGCCTGCATACTCAGCTGCAAAACCCTCGGAAGAAGGGCCCTGGATGCGGACTTTCAGTTTTGCTGGTATGGCTGTATAGGGTTTTGCATCGGAGGGAAGAGCTGCTTCATAGCCTTTCTTCAGTTCACCCGACTTGTCAACAACCCAATAGGCTGTAGTGTCTGCATCGGGAGTGAAGCTGTAGGCTTCGTGTCCCATGATAAGTTGTCCGTGGAGTACCTGAATGGAGTCGAATAGCTGGATGCTCTGCTCATCAAACAAAGGCATATCTTGTCCCACCTCAACGAAGACTGCTTTTTGGGGATGGGTGTGGAATACCTCAAAATAACGTGCTCCGCTGTTGCCTACTCCCCATCCATAGCAAGTAAAGGGCACAGGTTCGTGTTGGCCGCGGTCAGCCAGTTTTTTCGCTGACTTCCCGGTGGGCTCCAGAATGTAGCGGGCTACTCCGGCGCGGTTGGATTTTACTTCACGGAAATCGCAGGTCAGGCTGTCTGCCCAGTTCTTATCCATGAAAATACGTGGGTGAGACTGCAGGAACGGGATAAGTGAATGGATGTCCTTGCCCGGTATATCCAATATCTGAATAACCGGGTCCGAAGTTTGTTTGTGGCCATTTTCCATACGTTCTATGCGTGCACCCGGAATAGAAGCGTCGGTGACGATACGTAGGTTTTCGTTGCATTGTGCCCATAGCCGCAGACCGGCTCCCGTGACAGTCTGCCACTGGAAGCCTTCGTAGCCTTCTCTGGAGGGACTTTCGGGGAACACTTCACTTAGTTCCGTTTGAATGTCGGAATCTCCGGCTTGTTTTTTAGAAGACGGATTGCAGGCTGTCAATAGGCAAAGACCTGCCATTGGGATAAGAATTCTTTTCATGATTAATATTTATAACAAGGTCCTTTATTGTTGTGAAATAAGGAAGGCCGTGTAAGCAATGTAACATGCGACTAACAGTCCTCCTTCTATGCGGGTGATGGTCCGTTTCTTGAAGAACCAGCCCACCAGCCAGAACAGGATGGAAGAGCCTACCAGTACAGCCATGTCCATGTTGTTGATATTTCCCATAGGGAGAGGAGACAGGCTTGCACTACATCCCAATACAAAGAATACATTGAACAGGTTGCTGCCGATGACATTTCCAATGGCAATGCCCGGATTCTTTTTCAAGGCCGCCGTGACGGAAGTTGCCAGTTCCGGCAAGGAGGTACCTCCGGCCACCAGTGTAAGTCCGATGATGGAGTCGCTGACGCCTAATGAACGGGCAATACCGCTGGCACCGTCCACGAAAAATTGTCCGCCAAAGATTAATCCGGCCAGTCCTCCTATAATATATAGGGCTGATTTCCATGCCGGCAGTTCCTTCACCTTCTGCTCTTCGCCACCGTCTTCGTTCCCATTACGGGCGATGGCAAATGTATAACGCATAAAAATCAGAAAGAAACCTAATAGTACCAGTCCGTCTATCCGGCTGATGATGTCCCGGCTTCCTCCGTCTAGTATGCAGTCGTTGGCAAAGCAGGTGAGTACCAGTGCAGAAAGAATGACCAGCGGAATTTCCTTGCTCATAGTGCCCTGTCCCACTTGTATGGGGAGAACCAGAGCGGTGCATCCGATAATCATCAACACATTGAAGATATTACTTCCTACCACGTTACCGATGGCCATTTCAGCACTTCCTTGTAGTGAGGAGAGTACGCTGATAACCAGTTCTGGAGCAGAGGTTCCGAAGGCTACAATGGTCAATCCGATAACCAGGTCGGAGATACGAAAACGTTTGGCTACAGAGGCTGCTCCGTCGGTCAGTCCGTTGGCTCCTATTAAAATCAAAGCTAATCCGCCGATTAATAAAAGTAGATTCATCCACATACGATACTGTTTTTAGTCCTTTTCTGTTAGCTGGAAGGTTTTTCCGTCTGTACTACGTGTCAGTGTAGCTTCTTTTCCTTTGCCACGCAAATCGAGAATGGTATTCTTGTAACCGTAACCTGAGGCTGTGCGGTACTGAGAGAGCAACATGTATTGTCCGTCCAGACAGACTTCAGCGAGGGCTTCATGCGGATAGAATGCCACAGGGATTTCTGTGTTTTCTACAGTAAGGAAGGACGTTTCTATTTTTTTGTCGGTGCCGTATGTACTATAAAGCAGACGTCCTCTTCTGGATACAATCCAGGAGTCTGCACAGGCTTGCACCTGATAGGTGTCGTCGTCTTCTACGTTCCAGACTGCAATGCCGTCAGGACGTACACGGCGGTCGAGTATGACTTTGGTATCAGGTAAGAACACTTCTACCTTTGAAGAATCAGTTGCAAACACTAAGAAACCGGCTTGAGTTGCCTGGCTGTCGGTGGAAGAGAGTACTTTTTGTCCTGTCTCAAAAATCCGGATGTCTTTTTGTAATACGTCCGACCAGGTGTATCCCGTAGAAGTCTTGTCTGTTCCGACTAAAGGTGCTGATTCCGGCTGGCGTACATATTTTATCTGATAATCGGCCCCTTTCCGGAGGGTGAGAGTGTCTTGTTGTAAAGACAGGATGGCCAGTGTATCTGAGAATGAAATTGTCTGTCCGTTTCCGATGCTTTCCCCGTTCAGAATAACCTGTCCGTCCGGCAGAAGTTGCCAGCTTTCATATTGCAGAGTGGCCATGCCGATGGAGGAGGCTTTTCCTTCCTTGGCCAGTGTCATTCCTTGTACGAAGTTGGATGAAGGAGGAAGTATTTCTGTCCAGTTGCCCAATAAGTCAGTTTCGTTTACGGCAGTCTTAGGACTGCATGCTATCAAACCTCCCAGAAAGAGAGGTAAGGCGATTTGTTTCATTTGTTTTTTCATGGTGATATGTTTTTATTTATAATGCAGTGGTATAGGCTTATACTGCATGTATCACAACTCTTTTTACGGTTACAGTAAGTGCAAATATACAAATTACTTTAAGTTTCCAAGGTAATAACGGTTTATAGGTTATAAAAATGCATGATTCTCCTCCTTTTTTGCATGATTAATAGTTGTATGTGATACACTAATTCCCTATCTTTGCATCAAACGTTAACATATAAAGTATATGAGAAACAGAATCCTGTCTTTGTTATTCTTACTTCCGTTTATTTCGGAATCAGTGTCTGCCGCGTTGGTGGAAGAAAAAGATTATGTAGCTTATTTGTTTACTTATTTTACGGGAAATCATATCAGTGAAGAAGCCGTATGTTATGGGGTCAGTATGGATGGATATACCTACTATGCCCTGAATAATAACAAACCGGTGCTTGATTCAAAAGTAATCAGCTCTACCGGTGGCGTGCGCGACCCTCATATCCTGAGAGGAGAAGACGGCCAGACTTTTTATATGGTAGTGACCGATATGGTGTCGGACAATGGTTGGGATTCAAACCGCGCGATGGTACTGCTGAAATCTACAGACCTGGTAAACTGGTCACATTCTGTCATTAATATGCAGAAACGTTATCCGGGACAGGAAAAACTGAAACGTGTATGGGCTCCTCAGACTATTTATAATAAGGAAGTAGGAAAGTACATGGTATACTGGTCCATGCAGTATGCCGGTGGGGTAGACGTGATTTATTATGCGTATGCCAATGAAGATTTTACTGACCTGGAAGGGGAACCGAAACCTCTTTTTATTCCGAAGGACAAGAAATCTTGTATAGACGGTGATATCGTGTATAAAGACGGGGTATATCATCTTTTCTATAAGACGGAAGGACACGGTAATGGTATCAAAGTAGCAACTACTCGTTCGCTGACTTCCGGAGAATGGGAGGAACAACCGGATTACAAACAGCAGACAAAAGAAGCGGTGGAAGGAGCCGGTACGTTCAAGCTGATTGGACAGGATAAGTACATTCTGATGTATGATGTATATATGAAGGGAGCTTATCAATTCACGGAAACAACCGATTTGAAAAACTTCAAGGTGATAGATCATGCAGTGAAGATGAATTTCCACCCTCGTCATGGTACCATCATTCCTATTACACGCGCAGAGCTGAAACGCATTACGGACAAATGGGGCAAACCGGCTGAATTGGGTGAATTGCCGGTAAATCCGGTATTGCCGGGATTCCATGCGGACCCTGAAGTGCTGTATTCACAGAAAACTCAACGTTATTACATTTATTCTACTACAGACGGACAACCGGGATGGGGAGGATGGTATTTTACCGTATTCTCTTCGGCTGACTTGAAAGACTGGACTTACGAAGGAGTGATGCTGGATTTACGCTCTCCGCAGGTTCCATGGGCGAATGGAAATGCCTGGGCACCGGCTATTGAAGAGAAACTGATTGATGGAAAATATAAATACTTCTTCTATTATAGCGGCAACCCGAACGATGATTCGGGCAAGAAGATTGGAGTCGCTGTGGCAGACTCTCCTGTAGGACCTTTCAAGGATATGGGCAAACCTATTATTACAGATTCTCCGGTTGGACACGGACAGCAGATTGATGTGGATGTGTTTACCGATCCGGTTTCAGGAAAATCTTACTTGTATTGGGGGAATGGCTATATGGCCGGCGCTGAACTGAACGATGACATGGTGTCTATCAAGAAGGAAACACTGAAGGTGATGACTCCGAAGGGGGGCACATTGAAAGATTATGCGTATCGTGAAGCTCCATACGTGTTCTATCGTCAGGGATTGTACTACTTCTTGTGGTCGGTAGATGATACGGGTTCAGCGAACTATCATGTGGCATACGGCACATCGGATTCTCCTCTAGGTCCGATTAAGGTAGCTAAGGACCTGATTGTGATGATACAAGATCCGTCGAAAGAAATTTATGGTACGGCACATAATTCCGTAGTCCGTAAACCGGGGACGGATGAATGGTATATCGTGTACCATCGTATCAATAAAAATTACCTGGACAAAGATAAAGGTCCTGGTGTACACCGCGAAGTTTGTATTGACCGGATGGAATTTAATGCGGACGGTACGATTCAGCGTGTAAAAGTTTCCAAATAATAATCCTAAACAAAACCTTCTTACTTATGAAACACTTGACACATTTGGCTGCCTTATGTGCGTGCCTTACCAGTTTTCCTGTATCAGCGCATGTGCAGGAAGTGATGAATGAACCGGATTCAGTATATCTGTTTTCGTATGCTACCGTGAACGATGCGGGGCGTAGTGGCCTGAAATTAGCCTGGAGTACAGATGCAACACGCTGGTTCAGTATCGGCAACGGATATGGATACGTGAGATGTGATTATGGCGCCTGGGGAGCCGAGAAACGTATGCTTAATCCTCATCTGGTGCGTGATGAAAAAGGAGTATGGCACTGCTTCTGGCAGTTGAACGAAAGCGGAAAAGAATGGGGACATGCCACTTCGCCGGATTTAATGAAGTGGAATCCGCAGACTTACTATATGCAGCCTGCTCGGGATGGTGAACAGGTCCCGACCGTAATACGAGGAAGTGAAACGCGTAAGAAAGCGGTGGTGGAAGGTGTGTTGGAACAAGGATATGTGCAGAAAGTGGCCTGGGAAGACGTAGACCGTTTGTTGAAGTTCGTGGACTACCGGGCTTACAGAGACCAGTTGCACAATGAACGTATGGAGCAGGACGTACAGCGTTTTGCCGGACTGGCTCCTGTATCCTTACAATTGACGGTGCGTCCGGAAGAGGCGAAGCCTATCAGCGATAAACTAATTGGTATTTTCTTTGAAGATATTAATTACGGAGCTGATGGCGGACTTTATGCGGAACTGGTACAGAACCGTGATTTTGAGTATTCTCCGAAGGACAATGCGCGTCAGGGATTTGACAGTGGCTATGCCTGGAGTGTATGGGAGAACGGACAGTCGGCAGCCGTGAAGGTGTCAACCGAAAATCCTTTGCATGAGAATAATCCGCATTATGTCGTATTGCAGGCTAAGCCGGGAATGGCTCTCCGTAATCCAGGTTTTGATGGAATTACGTTGAAGAAAGGAGAAAAGTATGATTTCTCTGTCTTCTCTCGTATGCCTGAAGGAAATAAAGGGGGTAAAGTTATCGTACGCTTGCTGGATAATGAGGGAAAGGAAGTGGCGAAATCTTCTGTACGTGTAGCAGCCGGAAAATGGAAAAAGCAGTCGGCTGTACTGACGGCTCAGACTGATGTGGATGCGGCTGTGCTTTCAGTGGAACCGGAAGTGACTGGAGAATTGTATCTGGATATGGTTTCATTGTTCCCTCAAAAGACTTTCAAGGGCCGTAAAAACGGACTGAGAGCCGATCTGGCACAGACTTTGGCCGATTTGCATCCGCGTTTTGTACGTTTCCCGGGCGGTTGTGTGGCACATGGAAACGGAATTGATAATATTTATCGCTGGAAAAATTCAGTAGGTCCGTTGGAAGCCCGTAAACCGATGGGGAACTTGTGGGGGTATCATCAGACATTAGGATTGGGATACTTTGAGTATTTCCAGTTCTGTGAAGATATAGGAGCAGAGCCTCTTCCAGTGCTGGCAGCAGGTGTTCCGTGTCAGAATTCGGCTTGTATTCCGGGAAAACCTTTGAGCGGCGGACAGCAGGGAGGTATTCCCATGGAAGAGATGGATGCATACGTGCAGGATATTCTGGACCTGATAGAATATGCCAATGGTGACCCGAAAAAGAATAAATGGGCAAAGATGCGTGCAGAAGCAGGCCATCCGAAATCTTTCAACTTGAAGTACATCGGTATTGGAAACGAGGATTTGATTACGCCTATTTTTGAGGAGCGTTTTGAAATGATTTTCAAGGAAGTAAAAGAAAAGTATCCGGAAATTACGGTGATTGGTACGGTCGGTCCTTTCTATGAAGGTACGGATTATGAGGCTGGATGGAAGTTTGCTACGCGCCTGAATGTGCCGATGGTGGACGAGCATTATTATAATACTCCAGGCTGGTTTATAAATAACCAGGATTATTACGACCGTTATGACCGTGCCAAACCTAAAGTATATTTGGGAGAATATGCCGCACATTTGCCGGGACGTCCCAATAACATTGAAACAGCTTTGGCTGAGGCGCTGTATCTGACTTCGGTAGAACGTAATGGTGACATCGTGTCAATGACTTCTTACGCTCCTTTGTTGGCCAAGGAAGGACATACTCAGTGGAATCCCGATTTGATTTATTTCAATAACCGTGAAGTGAAACCCACTGTGGGATATTATACTCAGTTGCTTTATGGTCAGAATTCCGGAGATTCTTATTTGCCTGCCGACCGGAAAATCGATAATCCTCGCCAGGATGTACAGAAACGAATAGGTACTTCAGTCGTACGTGACAGTAAGACGGGAGACTGGATTGTGAAACTGGTGAACTTGTTGCCAGTTCCGGTAAAGGCGAAAGTGGAAGGCTTGGCGCAAACTGAAAATGGAAAAGCAGTTTTGCAGGTCTTGAGTGGAAAACCTACCGACAAAAATGCACGACCGGTGAAGAAAGATGTATCCGTGACAGAATTGTCGCAGTATGAAATGCCGGCTTATTCTTTGAGCGTGATTCGTATAAAGGCGGACGAAATGACAAAATAACACTGCTTTTGAATGATTTTTAGGTTATAATTGATTGATTTCTATTTCTACGGTTTGGTGGTAAGTCTCTATTTTTGTAAAAGAGAAAAATGAATACCATGAATAAATTATTGAGAAAATTGTCATTAGGGGTGGTTTGTCTTTTGATGACGGCTTTTATCTGCTCGTGTCAAAGTGCGCAAACCGGTGGAACGTTTGAAGTGGGGAAAAATACGTTCCTGTTAAATGGAAAGCCTTTTGTGGTGAAAGCTGCGGAGGTGCATTATCCGCGTATTCCGGAACCTTATTGGGAACAGCGTATCCTTTCTTGTAAGGCTTTGGGCATGAATACCCTTTGTCTGTATGTGTTCTGGAACTTGCATGAACAGCAGCCGGGTAAGTTTGATTTTTCCGGCAATAAAGATATTGCCAAGTTCTGCCGTTTGGCTCAGAAGCATGGAATGTATGTCATTGTACGTCCGGGTCCGTATGTATGTGCAGAATGGGAAATGGGTGGATTGCCCTGGTGGCTGCTGAAGAAAGACGATGTGCAGTTGCGTACGCTGGATCCTTATTATATGGAACGTGTTGGTATTTTCATGAATGAAGTAGGCAAGCAGTTGGCAGACTTGCAGATTTCTCGTGGTGGAAATATCATTATGGTGCAGGTAGAGAACGAATATGGTTCGTATGGAATAGACAAGCCGTATGTATCGGCCATTCGTGATTTGGTGAAAAAAGCCGGCTTTACAGATGTACCTTTGTTCCAGTGTGACTGGAGTTCTAACTTCACCAATAACGCACTGGATGATTTGCTGTGGACCGTAAACTTTGGTACGGGAGCCAACATTGACGAGCAGTTCAAGAAACTGAAATCACTGCGTCCGGAAACTCCGATGATGTGTAGTGAATTCTGGAGTGGCTGGTTCGACCACTGGGGACGGAAGCACGAGACTCGTGATGCGGCTACAATGGTGAGCGGTATCAAAGATATGCTGGACCGTAATATCTCTTTTAGTCTTTATATGACACATGGAGGAACAACCTTTGGCTGGTGGGGTGGTGCCAACAATCCGGCTTACTCGGCTATGTGCAGCTCATACGATTATGATGCGCCTATCAGTGAAGCAGGATGGACTACACCGAAATATTTCCAGTTGCGTGACTTGCTGAAACAGTATCTTCCGGAGGGAGAAACCTTGCCGGAACCTCCGGCTCAGTATCCGGTGATTTCTGTACCGGCTATCACTGAATGGGAAGTAGCACCGTTGTTCGATAATCTGCCTCAGGCTAAACAGTCGGAAGATATTAAGCCTATGGAACAGTTTGACCAGGGCTGGGGAAGTATCTTGTACCGTACGACATTGAAAGAAGATGTAAAAGGTATTTTGCATATTGATGAAGTACACGACTGGGCACAGGTCTTTGCTGATGGAAAATTACTGGGCCGTTTAGACCGTCGTCGTGGTGAGTTCACTTTACCGCTGAAAGAAACCTTGAAAAAAGGTACACGCCTGGATATCCTGGTAGAAGCCATGGGACGTGTGAACTTTGACAAATCAATTCATGACCGGAAAGGTATTACAAACAAAGTGGAAGTGGTAAGCAGTGAACAGGTGAAGGAACTGAAAGGCTGGGAAGTATACAACTTGCCTCCGTTCTATGAGTTTGTCAGCCAGAAGAACTATCAGGCAGGCAAGCCGGTTGACGGACCTGCATATTATAAAGCTACCTTCCGTTTGGATAAGACAGGTGATACTTTCCTGGATATGCAGACTTGGGGAAAAGGTATGGTTTGGGTAAACGGACATGCTATGGGACGTTTCTGGGAAATCGGTCCGCAGCAGACTTTGTATATGCCGGGTTGCTGGCTGAAAGAAGGAGACAATGAAATTATTGTACTCGACCTGAAGGGACCGGCTGAAGCAAAAGTGGCTGGCGTAGAAAAACCGATTCTGGATATGCTGCGTGAAAAAGCACCGGAAACTCATCGTAAAGACGGACAGAACTTGAACCTGAAAGCTGAAAAAGTGGTAAATGCAGGTACATTCAAGGCTGGAAACGGCTGGCAGGAAGTTCGTTTTGCGCAGCCTGCAACAGGACGCTATTTCTGTTTGGAAGGTACTTCTAACTATGAAGGAAACAATATCGCAGCTATTGCAGAGCTGGATGTACTGGATAATAACGGAAAGCCTGTTTCTCGTGAGAACTGGAAGATTGTGTATGCCGACAGTGAAGAAACACGCAGTGGAAACCGTACGGCAGATAAAGTCTTCGACTTGCAGGAAAGTACTTTCTGGCAGACGGTAGATAATACCGCTTATCCTCATCAGATTGTCATAGATTTAGGTAAGGAATATAATGTGACCGGTTTCCGGATGTTGCCTCGTGCAGAAGCCGGTGCACCAGGTTTGATAAAGGATTACAAAGTATATGTAAAGAAATCTGACTTTACGTATTGATTTTCAGTTCGTATTAAAACTTAAGGTGTTGAAGATGGAAATATCCCATGGACGGTGAGTCTGTGGGGTATTTTTTGTCTGTAGAAATAAAAATAAGCTCATTCTGCTTTCATTATGGCATTTTTTTACGAACTTTGCCACCCAATATGAAAACAGGTATGCAGGGAATACTTGCATGTGACAAATTTGATAAGATGAATAAGCCAAAAGCTGTATTTAGAGAAATAAACGAGAGCTATACGCTACAGGATGCCATAGCTGAAGCAAAACGTTGCTTGAATTGTAAGAATCCTTCTTGCAAGAAAGGATGTCCGATAGAAAATCATATCCCGGAGTTCATTCATGAATTGTCAAAAGGCAATATGGGAAATGCCATGGCAATCATTAATGAGAAGAGTAACCTGCCGGCTATTTGTGGCCGTGTCTGTCCGCATGAGAAGCAATGTCAGGGGCATTGTGTATTGTATTCGAAGGGGAAGGGCATTGAAATTGGTAAGTTGGAACGCTTTGTGGCCGATTTTGATACGGAAATGAAACTGATTCGCGAAAAACTACCTCAGAAGACCCGGGGAAAGGTTGCCGTGATTGGTTCGGGACCTGCCGGACTGACCGTAGCCGGAGACTTGGCTCGTCAGGGTTTTAACGTGACAATTTTTGAGAGCCAGGCAGAACCGGGTGGGGTATTGATGTACGGTATTCCGGAATATCGTCTTCCTAAACAGGTGGTTCGTCAGGAAATTGAGAAGATTGAAGCACTGGGGGTGACTTTTCTGTTGAACTGTGTGGTAGGAAAGCAGCTGAACATTGATGATATTTTTGCGCAGGGATACGATGCTATTTTTATTGGTTCAGGTACGGCTCTGCCTAAATCATTGGATATTCCGGGGGCCGGATTGCGTGGAGTGATTCAGGCGACTTACCTGTTGCACATGGCCAATATCTATAATGAAGGCACTGTCGGTCGTGATAAGGTGCCGGTTATCGAAGGAGAGCACGTGGCAGTGATGGGATGCGGAAATGTAGCCATGGATGCGGCCCGTACGGCCGTACGTATGGGAGCGGCCAGTGTGACCATTGTGTATCGACGTACGGAAGCTGATATGCCCGCTATACAGGCAGAATATCAGGCTGCTTTGCAGGAAGGGGTGAAATTCTTATGGCAGACTTCCACGACAGAATTCCTTGGAGATGAAGACGGGAAGGTTGTCGGACTACGTGCCAATACGCTGGAGGGAGTCAAGGAGTATGCTTTCGATCGCATTTGCCTGGCTGTGGGTTCACGTCCGGCCAGTCGGATTGTGTCGACTACGGAAGGTATAGAAACCGATGATAACGGGTATGTACTGGTGAAAGAACGTCCTTTTGGTATGACAAGCCGTAAAGGAGTATTTGCCGGAGGTGATGTGGTGCATCGTCCGCAAACGGTAGTGATGGCTATGAAAGCAGCAAAGAGCGTGGCAGTGGGTATCGCACAGTATGTTGATGCTGTAAAATTGCTGAGTGAATAACCTAATTATAAAATAAATACTAAAGTTTAAGGACTATGTCCTGATAACTCAGGAAAAAGCATTAATTTCGCGAATTCAAATGAAACTTTAGAATTTAGATACCAAAAAAACTTTACGATAATGATGGAACTTGATTTACTCACGGCTGTATCACCGATTGACGGTCGCTACAGAAGCAAAGCAGGAACTTTGGCTGCTTATTTTTCAGAATATGCGCTCATGAAGTATCGTGTGCGGGTGGAAATTGAATATTTCATCACTTTGTGTGAATTGCCTTTGCCGCAGCTGGCGTCATTTGATGCGACTCGTTTTGAGTCTCTTCGTGATATCTACCGTAATTTCTCTGAAGGAGATGCTGCACGTATCAAGGAGATAGAAAGCGTGACAAATCACGACGTGAAAGCTGTTGAGTATTTCATTAAGGAACAGTTTGATAAACTGGGTGGACTGGAACCTTACAAGGAATTTATTCACTTTGGACTGACATCACAGGATATCAATAACACTTCGGTTCCTTTGTCTATCAAGGATGCACTGGAAGAAGTCTATTATCCGCAGATTCAGAAACTGATTGACCAGTTGACTGCCTACGCAGAAGAATGGAAAAATATTCCGATGCTGGCAAAAACTCACGGACAGCCTGCTTCTCCTACTCGTTTGGGCAAGGAAATCATGGTCTTCGCTTATCGTCTGAACCGTCAGCTGGCTGTATTGAAGGCTTGTCCGTTGACTGCAAAATTTGGTGGAGCAACCGGAAACTACAATGCACATCACGTGGCTTATCCAAATTTTGACTGGAAGGCTTTCGGTAATAAGTTTGTTGCTGAAAAATTAGGTCTGGAACGTGAAGAATATACTACACAGATTTCAAATTACGACGGACTGGGTGCTATCTTCGATGCAATGAAGCGTATCAATACCATCATGATTGACATGAACCGTGACTTCTGGCAATATATTTCCATGGAGTACTTCAAGCAGAAAATCAAAGCTGGTGAGGTTGGATCAAGTGCCATGCCGCATAAGGTGAACCCGATTGACTTTGAAAATGCAGAAGGTAACCTGGGAATGGCCAATGCAATATTGGAACATCTTTCTTCCAAACTGCCGGTATCTCGTTTGCAGCGTGACTTGACGGACTCTACAGTGTTGCGTAATATCGGTGTTCCTTTCGGACATACGGTGATTGCCATCCAGAGCTCACTGAAAGGTCTTGGAAAATTGCTGTTGAATGAACATAAAATCTATGAAGATCTCGATAATTGCTGGAGCGTAGTGGCTGAAGCTATTCAGACGATTTTGCGCCGTGAAGCTTATCCGCATCCGTATGAAGCGTTGAAAGCACTGACTCGTACGAACCAGGCTATTACAGAAGCTTCAATCAAAGATTTTATTGAAACACTGAACGTCAGCGAGGATATTAAAAAGGAATTGCGTGCGATTACTCCGCACAACTATACTGGAGTCTAACTTAAAAAATAAATATCGCCCGAGAGGGTGTTGAGTATTAATATTAGCATTAAACAAAAAAATTATGGCAGAAAAAGAATTCAGACAAGATGGCGAAAACAGCCAGTCTGGCCGCGATGGTTACAAGTCTTACAACAGAGAAGGATATAACAAATATGGTAGAGGCGAGAAAAGCAACAGCTACGGTCGCCGTCCGTATAATAACAATAGAGAAGGCGGAGAAGGCTATCGTTCTTCTTATAATCCTCGCTTTAATAATGGAGAGGACCGTCCGCAGAGAGGTGGTTATGGCAATCGCCCGCAGCGTTCGTACGGCAACCGTTCCTATAATAATGAAGGAGGAGAACAGCGTATTTCTTACAATCCTCGTTTTAACAATAATAATGGTGGACGTCCGCAGCGTGCGTACACTCCTCGTTTCAATAATAATGAGGGAGGAGAACAACGTTCATATCGTCCGCGTTTTAACAATGCACAACAGGGTGGAGAACAGCGCCCGTATCGTCCCCGTTTTAATAACAATGGCGGACAGCAGGGCGGATATGGTCGTCCACAGGGAGGTTACCGTCCGCGTACTGCCGACTACAACCCGAATGCAAAATATAGCATGAAGAAGCAGATCGAGTATAAAGAGCTGCTGACAGATCCGGATGAACCGATTCGTTTGAACAAGTTCCTTGCGAATGCAGGTATCTGCTCTCGTCGTGAAGCGGATGAGTTTATCACTGCAGGAGTGGTATCTGTAAATGGTGAAATTGTAACGGAACTGGGTACGAAGGTGAAACGTTCGGATGAAGTGAAGTTCCACGACCAGCCGGTAAGTATTGAGCGTAAGGTGTATGTGCTGCTTAACAAACCGAAGGATTGTGTAACGACTTCGGATGACCCGCAGGAACGTAAGACGGTGATGGATTTTGTGAAAGGTGCCTGCAAGGAGCGTATTTATCCGGTAGGACGTCTGGACCGTAATACTACAGGTGTGCTGCTTTTGACAAATGACGGTGACCTGGCATCGAAACTGACTCATCCTAAGTTCTTGAAGAAGAAAATTTATCATGTATACTGTGACAAGAATGTGACAAAGGCAGACTTGGATCAGATTGTACAGGGTATTACGTTGGATGATGGTGAAATCCATGCTGATGCTATCAGCTACGCGTCGGATACAGACAAGTCGCAGGTGGGTATTGAAATTCACTCTGGAAAGAACCGTATCGTACGTCGTATTTTCGAATCGCTGGGCTATCGTGTGATTAAGCTCGACCGTGTGTACTTTGCGGGATTGACCAAGAAGGGATTGCGTCGCGGTGACTGGCGTTACCTTACAGAACAAGAAGTAGCCATGCTTCGTATGGGATCTTTTGAATAATGATAAATATAGCAGAACACAGGGATACACGGAAACGGAGCATCCCTGTGTTTTTAGATTAATTGATAAAACATAGAATCAAAATGGAAACAATTCGTAGAACAAAAATTGTTGACCTGCTGAAGCGTGAAGATTTTGGCGCGATGGTCAATGTGAAAGGTTGGGTGCGTACTCGCCGTGGTAGCAAACAGGTAAACTTTATTGCATTGAATGATGGTTCTACTATAAATAATGTGCAGATTGTAGTCGACTTGGCTAATTTTGATGAAGAGTTGCTGAAGTTGATTACAACGGGTGCATGTCTGAGCGTGAATGGAGAACTGGTAAAATCGGTAGGTTCCGGACAGGCAGCAGAAATTCAGGCACGTGAGATTGAAGTATTGGGTACTTGTGACAATACTTATCCATTGCAGAAAAAAGGACATTCAATGGAATTCTTGCGTGAGATTGCTCACTTGCGTCCTCGTACGAATACGTTTGGTGCAGTGTTCCGTATCCGTCATAACATGGCTATTGCAATTCATAAGTTCTTCCATGAAAGAGGTTTCTTCTATTTCCACACTCCTCTGATTACAGCATCAGACTGTGAGGGAGCCGGACAGATGTTCCAGGTTACTACCATGAACCTCTATGATTTGAAGAAAGATGAAAACGGTTCTATTATTTATGATAATGACTTCTTCGGAAAGCAGGCAAGTCTGACAGTTTCCGGACAGTTGGAGGGTGAATTGGCCGCTACTGCTTTGGGAGCAATTTATACATTTGGGCCGACATTCCGTGCGGAAAACTCAAATACACCGCGTCACTTGGCTGAGTTCTGGATGATTGAACCGGAAGTAGCTTTCAACGACATCAATGACAACATGGATTTGGCGGAAGAATTCATCAAATATTGTGTGCAGTGGGCATTGGACAACTGTTATGACGATGTGAAGTTCCTGAACGATATGTTCGACAAGGGCTTGATTGACCGTCTGCAGGGAGTGTTGAAGGAATCATTTGTACGTCTGCCTTATACAGAAGGTATCAAGATTTTGGAAGAAGCGGTAGCTAATGGACATAAGTTTGAGTTCCCGGTTTACTGGGGCGTAGACTTGGCTTCAGAGCATGAACGTTTCTTGGTGGAAGAACACTTCAAACGTCCGGTTATCTTGACCGATTATCCGAAAGAAATCAAGGCTTTCTATATGAAGCAGAATGAAGATGGCAAGACTGTACGTGCCATGGATGTGCTGTTCCCGAAGATTGGCGAAATTATCGGTGGTTCAGAGCGTGAAGCAGATTATGACAAGTTGCTGACTCGTATTCAGGAACTGAACATCCCGATGAAGGACATGTGGTGGTATCTGGATACTCGTAAATACGGTTCATGCCCGCATTCAGGTTTCGGATTGGGCTTTGAACGTCTGCTGTTGTTTGTAACAGGTATGGCTAATATCCGTGATGTGATACCGTTCCCGCGTACACCGCGTAATGCAGAATTCTAAGAGAAGATTATAAGAAGAAAAAGAGGATGTGTCAAAATGATGCATCCTCTTTTTCGTTATAGAACCATCGGTTTCTCATTTTTCATAGAGTATGATTTATTTTTCCCTGTGTCCATGCTTTCTGGTGGTATAATATGCTGCCGTAGATGGCTTATACCACCCTTATATTTTTATAATTTTTGTCTGTCATCTTCTGATTCTTGATTTTAGCACACATTTTCTTTATATTAAAAGCAATGGCAAAGAAGGCAAAGTCCATTGTGGCCTTGTCTTTTCCAAAATGCCTGAACCTTTTGTATCCCATATCGTATTTGATTTGTCCAAAGACGGCTTCAGGTTCTATACATCTCTGCCCTCTATGTTTGAAACCTTTCTCTGAGGTGAGTCTTTCACGCGCTTTTTGTTTATATTCTTTCAGCCTGTGATTGACCTCTATGGTACGTCTTTTTGATTTTGAACTGAAACACATACATCTGAGAGGACATCCCTCACATCTTGCAGCCCTGTAGCCTACGCTTTCTGCAATATACCCACTTTCCGTTTTATAATGCCGTACACCTGTCCGTTCCATATGTTGCCCCATTGGACAAACATAATAGTCTTTCTCCTCATTATAATATAGGTTTTCCTGTTTGAAAGGATTTGTTACATATTTGTCAGCTCTCTGCTCCTTATGAAAAAAATTGTACTTGACATACGCCTCTATTCCGTTTTCGTCCATAAAGCGATAGTTCTCTTCCGAACCATAACCGGAATCGGCAACCCCTTCTAACGGGAAACGGTTGTAACGTTCATGAAACGAATTTTCGAAAGGAATCAATGTAAGAGTGTCTGTAGGATTAGGGTAGAGTCCAAAATCGAGCATAAACTGGTTTTCAGTTCCGATTTGTAGATTATATCCCGGTTTTAATTGCCCGTTTCCCATAGGGTCTT
>ERZ779895.1291-NODE-1291-length-28057-cov-7.317406_pt1 | contig 28057 bp, 41 predicted proteins | sample MGYA00511093_ERZ779895 | MGnify/ENA primary metagenome ERZ779895 (study PRJEB29588, sample SAMEA2142970) | human gut metagenome | biome: human gut; feature: human-associated habitat; material: faeces | place: Denmark | collected 2008/2010 ... | reverse complement strand
GGCTGCCAGCCAAGCCTCAGCAGCGGCCTTAATTTCCTTGCAGGCGCTGGGAGCGGCCAGCAAAGCTCTAGTTTGTTCTGCAACCAATGCAGCAATTTCTTTTTTCATAACCAAAAACCTCCTCTAAATTTTTTAGGGCAATTTCATTATATGCCACACGCTTCTTAATGTAAAGCAGTGCGCGTTTCGATTCTGCCGTAACGCAACGCACATTTGACTTTTTGCTCTCGCCCTGCTATAATATAAATACAAAGAGGCGCTACCGATAAGCGGTTGTCCCTTTAAGGTTTAGTGTTAAAAATAACCGTCAACTTTGCGAGGGTGTGGCGGTTATTTTTTTGCGTTTTTTTCGATATATCTACCAATCTCAATACACCCAAATGCAATAATTGCGATAAGTGTCAAAAGGCTGATAACCTCAGAGAAAGTAATAGTAATCGCCCCCTCTCTACTCAGATTCCGACAAAGAAATCCTTTCATGGGAGGGACGCCGCCCTCCCGTAAACAAGAGGGACAACCGCCTACCGTTATAGTAGCGCCTTTTAGCATTTTACCATAAGAGAACTAATGTGTCAATTTTAAATACGTCGTCGCATTTGCGGCGGCGTGTTTGTTTTTTAGCAAAGCTTTACCACACCGCTACCGTTCCATCAGCGCGAGGTTCCGTCGCCCCGGCCAGCACGCCCTCGTCATTGCGCCAGATTATCTCGCCGCGGCCAAAGCTGGTATCGTCGCGCATTACTGTAATCTCATGCCCGCGACGGCGCAGCTCGTCTACAATTTCCTGCGGAACCCTGTCCTCCAGCAAAATCTTTTTACCTTCAAGCCACTGCCAACGCGGCGCATCCAACGCTGCTTGCGGGTTCAGCAAAAAGTCCACCGTATTCATAATCACCTGCACATGCCCCTGCGGCTGCATATACGCGCCCATCACGCCGAACGGGCCGACCGCGCGTCCGTTTTTCGTCAAAAAGCCGGGGATGATCGTGTGATACGGTTTTTTGCGCGGCTGCAAATAATCGTCCGACTGCGGATTCAGGCTGAAGCCGGCGGCGCGGCAATTAAAATTCAAACCATAGCCCGGCAGCACAATGCCGCTGCCAAAATCCTTATAATTGCTTTGTATAAAGGAAACCATATTGCCATCGCCGTCAGCAGTACACAAATATACCGTGCCGCCGCAAAACGGTTTACCGGCCTGCGGCGTTAAAGCGCGTTCGCCTATCAAAGCGCGCCGCTGCGCCGTATATTCTTCGGAAAGCAGCTCCTCAGTTTTTACTTTCATATAGCGTGGGTCGGCGATATATTGCATGCCGTCGGCAAAAGCCAGCTTCATCGCTTCGATTTGCTTATGGAAAGTTGCGCCGCAATCCCTTTTGGTAAACTCAAAGCCTTTTAAAATATTCAGCGCCATCAACGCCGTAACGCCGTGTCCGTTAGGCGGCATTTCCCACACCTCGTAGCCGCGGTAATCGATGTGCAGCGCCTCCTGCCACTCCGCATGATAATCTGCCAAATCCTCCAAGGTCAGATAGCCGCCCGTCCGTTGGCTAAAGTCAACAATGTCCTGCGCCAGCTGCCCGCGGTAATAGCTTTCACAATAGCTTTCCGCCAACAGGCGCAAAGTTTTAGCATGGCCCGGTAAGCGAACTATTTCGCCTGTTTTAGGCGCGCGGCCCTGCGGAGCGAAAGCAGCGAACCACGGCGCAATGGCCGGGTCGTTTTTATAAGATGTCAGCAGTTCCACGCCCTCCTGCCAAAAGCGGGCCACAATTGGCGAAACAGGATAACCCTCCTCCGCATAGGCAATAGCAGGCGCAAACAGCTGCGCAAAAGGCAGCCTGCCAAAACGCCGGTGCAGCTCTGCCCACGCCGCAGGAGCGCCCGGCACAGTTACGGCGCACCAACCCCGAAACGGCATTTTATCCGTAAATCCTTTGGCAGCCACCGCCTCCGCTGTCAAATTCTGCGGCGCATAGCCGCTGCCGTTTAAGCCGTACAGCTTATCCTTTACCCATACTAAAGCGAAGCAATCGCTGCCCAAGCCGTTATTCGTCGGCTCTACCACGGTTTGGCAAATCGCCGTAGCGATGGCCGCGTCAATGGCGTTGCCTCCCTGCTGTAAAATTTGCAGGCCAGCCTGCGCCGCCAACGGCTGCGAGGTGCAGACCATGCCGCGTTTGGCGTATACGACGCGGCGGCGCGAACCGTAGGTGTATTCCTGTCCGTTAAATTGAAAATCCATCTTCATCCTCCTGTGCTGCCAAGCTTTTCTGATTTAATTATAAGCGGGCGCTTTAAGTCTGTAAAGAACCAGGGGCAAGGCAATTTCTTTTTTGCATTTTTATAAAGCTTTTTACAAAATCATCGCAGCGCGACGCCTTCTAGCGCAGAAAATTTTTTATTTTCTGCCAAAAACTATCGTAACGCACATCGATATGATATAATTAAATCAAGGAATTGTAGCTTTACAATTGTGAAAAGTCAAGAGGAAAGAGGCGAAATGTTTATGAAAAAAATTATTGCTCTCATGATGATGATCGTTATGGCCTTAACCGTGGCAGCCTGCGGCGGCGGCGACAAGAAAGCGGACGGCAAGAGCGCCGGTAAACTTGATCGTTCCAAGGAGTTTATCACGGTACTGACTGGTCCCACCAGCGGCATTTACTTCCCCATCGGCGGCGCTTTCTCCAAAGTTGTCGGCGAAATGGGCTACAAAACCTCCGCTACGGCAACCGGCGCTACGGCTGAAAACATCAACGCTATCCTTACCGGTAAAGGCGAAATGGCTATCGCCATGAGCGACTCCGTTATCCAGGCGGTAGAAGCCTTCGGCGCTTACCAGGGCAAACCCAAAGCCGAGGATTTACGCGCTATGATGGGCTTGTGGCCTAACGTGTGCCAGATTGTAACTACTAAAGACAGCGGCATTACTAAATTTGAAGACCTGAAAGGCAAGCGCGTAGGCGTTGGCGCTCCTAACTCCGGCGTAGAGCTGAACGCACGCATGATGTTTGAAGCTCACGGCATGACTTATAAAGACGCTAAGGTCGACTACCTCTCCTACGGCGAAGCTATCGACCAAATTAAAAACGGCCAGTGCGACGTAGCTTTCGTAACCTCCGGCTTAGGCAACGCTACAATTAAAGAATTGGGCACCGCCAAAGAAATAGTATTCGTTCCCGTTGAAGGCGAAGCTTTGAAAAAATTAATCGCCAAATATCCCTTCTATGTAGAATGGACTATTCCCAAAGATGTATACGGCACGCAAAAGGATACCACTACCGCGGCCGTTATGAATATTATGCTGGTCAGCAAAAACCTGTCCGACGATGTGGTTTACGACCTGCTGTCCGGCATCTACGATCCTAAGGGCTTAGAGATTATCGGCGCTTCCCATGCGACCGCAAAACGCGAAATTAAACTGGACACTGCTCTGCGCGGCATCCAGGGCACTTCCGTTCAGCTGCATCCCGGCGCAATCAAGTATTATAAAGAAAAAGGCTTGCTGAAATAAGAAGCCGTCCTCAGTTTCTCAAGCAAACGAATTTCATTCCAGTGAAAAACATGTCAAAGAAGACATTAATAACAGTAATTTTACTGCTTAGTACTATTGCTGCCAGCCTTTTGGGCTGGCAGCAACTATATTCCAACAAAAAAGTCCTGCGTATTTACGATTATCAAACAGGAAAGGAGTATGTGCGCTATCCTGTACAAACAGGCGACAAGCTGTTCTTTGGCTGGATTCATTCCTTAGAACGCATCTCCTGGCACGAATATTATCATATCAACGCCGACAATACGCTGGAACTAGACGCTATTTCCTTTCCTGCCTTCGGCGCAGGCATTCCTGAAAACAAGGGCAAACGCACCCGTATAGAAAAAGGACGCATTTATATGGAGGAAATAGGTCAGCTTTTCCCTCAGTTTGTTTGGATTAATTCCAACATGTTCACGCGCGAAATCAAAATTAATAATGTTCTGGTAACCAGCGGACGTATCCTTCCTGAACATACCAGATTAGTTTTAGTTATTGAGAGAAGGGGTGTTTTCGATGACGGATATTAAAAAGAAAGCGACTGATGAGCAGTTAAACTTTGAAGCCAGCGCCGAAATGCAAAAAAAATCCGACGAAATTATCAAAAAGCTGGACAAAGAATCTACGACCAGAAGCTTTTCCGGCGTAATGAAAAAGATTTTCTTCGTACTTTGCCTGCTCGTTTCCCTGTACCATTTATACACCGCGACCTTTGGCCCTCCCTTAACGCTGATTCACCGCTCCATCCATGTATCCATGATGCTGGTGCTCACCTTCCTGATGTATCCCATGTGTAAAAAATCCAGCTTCACCACGCCTTCCGTTTTAGACTGGATTTTAGCCGCGCTCTCCTTAGCTGCGCCCATCTATATTTCTACTAACTATTTAGGCGTAGTTGAAAGAGCTGGCAACGCCAATATGATGGATATGATTATGGCGACGCTGCTGGTAGCTCTCGTTTTGGAAGCCTCCAGACGTGTAAGCGGCAACGTATTATCTATCTTAAGCCTTGTTTTTATAGGCTACGGCCTTTTTGGACGCGAAATGCCGGGTATGTTCATGCACCGCGGCTACGACTGGCTCAGTCTTTCCAACCATTTCTTCGCCAACACCGAAGGTATTTACGGTACGTCCGTCAACGTAGCGGCCAGCTATATTTACCTGTTTATTCTCTTCGGCGCTGTCATGAGCAAATCCGGTATGGGCCAGCTGTTTAACGATTTGGCTTTGTCCCTAGCCGGTCATACTAAAGGCGGCCCGGCGAAGGTTTCCGTACTGGCTTCCGGCCTTTTAGGCTCCATCAACGGCTCCGCAGTGGCCAACGTAGTTACTACCGGCGCTTTCACCATCCCGCTGATGAAAAAAACCGGCTACTCTAAAGAATTTGCCGGCGCAGTAGAATCCGCCGCTTCTGTAGGCGGTCAGCTGCTTCCCCCCATCATGGGCGCAGCAGCCTTCATTATGGCGGAAATGCTGGGCGTAAAATATTCCAGCATTATTATTTGGGCGGCAATCCCGGCCTTGCTCTATTATCTCGGCATTATCATTCAGGTACAGCTACGCGCCTCCAAGGACGGTTTGGTCGGCCTCCCCAAAGAGCAGCTGCCTTCCTTTAAAGCTGTTATCAACTCCCGCGGCCATCTGCTGATTCCCGTATTCTTTTTACTCTATATGCTCTTCTTTTCCGGTACTACCGTCGTTTATTCAGCAGTACTGACCATTGTGCTGACGATTATCGTAGCGCAGCTGAAAAAAGAAACCCGCATGAGCTTTAACGATATGGTAACAGCTCTGGCCGACGGCGCTAAGCAAACCGTATCCGTAGCCGTGGCCTGCGCCTGCGTAGGCATTATCATCGGCGTTTGCTCCAAAACCGGCTTTGGCCTGACCATGGCTAATACGATTATCGCCTTGGGCGGCACCAGCATCCTCTTCACGCTGGTATTCACCATGATAACCTGTATGATTCTCGGCATGGGCCTGCCTTCAATTCCGGCATACATCATCACCGCAGCTATTGCCGCTCCGGCCCTGGCTAAGCTGGGCATCGCTCCGGCGGCAGCGCACATGTTCTCGTTCTATTACGCCATGTTTGCCAACCTGACTCCGCCTGTTGCGCTGGCCTCCTTCGCGGCAGCGGGCCTTTCCGGCGGCGACCCCATGAAGACGGGCTTTGCTTCCGTTAAATTAGCCATCGCAGGCTTCATCGTTCCCTTTATGTTCGTCTTCTCGCCCCAGCTGATGCTAATCGACACCACTGTTTTTGAAGGCGTCTGGACGGCGGCCTCCGCCTGCTTAGGCGTATTCCTGCTGGCAGTTGCAACTGAAGGTTATTTCCTGGCTCCGTTGGCATTGTGGCTGCGCGGTATCGTACTGGCAGGCTCCCTGGGCCTGATGTATCCCGGTATCGTAACCGACGCCGTGGGCGTAACCGTTTGCGCTGTTCTCTACATAATCCAAAAGAAAAAGGAAAAATCCTTAAAGACGGCGTAACGCATTATTCTTTACAAATTAAAATAACGCTGCAGAATCCGATTGCATCCTTTAAACAACAAACCCCTTATCTTTCTGATGTTTTTCAGAATGGTAAGGGGTTTAGCTTTACTATTTCACTATTTCAGAACCGCTTAATATTTTGCGCACATTTAGAAATATTATTTTCTCAGGCTTGTAAACAAAAAGAAAAAAGCAGGAACCGAAGTTCCTGCTTAAAAATGCTCTGATTAGATGAGCTCGATAATAGCCATTTCTGCAGCATCACCGCGACGGGGACCTACTCTGTAAATTCGAGTAAAGCCGCCTTGTCTGCCTTCATATTTCGGAGCAATTTCTTCAAACAGTTTTTTGGTAACAGCTTCGTCAACCAGTACAGCCAACACCTGACGGCGGGCATGCAGGTCATTGCGTTTAGCCAAGGTAATCAGCTGAGCAGATTGCTTAGCTACTTCTTTAGCTTTAGTAATGGTGGTTTCGATTCTGCCATATTTGAAGAAGGAAGTTAAAATGCTGCGAAACAGAGCTTTACGGTTGCTGGAATTACGACCCAGTTTTCTGTATGCCATGTACTTCTGACCCCCTTAATTAGTCTTCATCACTTTTGCGTAAGGACAACCCCAGATCGCTAAGCTTCTTCTTAACTTCATCCAAGGACTTACGGCCCAAGTTACGAACTTTCATCATATCTTCTTCGGATTTCATGGTTAACTCTTCTACGGTATTGATACCGGCACGGCGCAGGCAGTTATTGCTGCGCACGGACAGGTCAAGATCGTCGATAGACATTGCACCAGGACCCTCTTTTTTAGGTTCAGAACCTTCCGGTTCAGAACCGCCGGCTACGCTGATAGTAGGAGTATCGGTATCGCCGGTATGGAACAACTTGAGATAATCAATTAAGATGCCGGAAGCCATGTTTACAGCTTCATCAGGCATAACGCTGCCGTCAGTCCAAACTTCCAAAGTAAGCTTGTCATAGTTGGTAACATTGCCTACGCGGGTATCGTTAACAGCAAATTTTACTCTGGTAATAGGAGAGTAAATGGAGTCTACCGGAATAATTCCGATGGGCTGATCCGGCTGCTTATTCTTATCCGCAGGAACATAACCGAGGCCCTTGTCAATATGGATCTCCATATTGAAAACTGCGTCCTTATCTAAAGTCGCAATATGCAGCTCAGGGTTCAAAATCTCTACATCGCTGTCAGCAATAATATTTGCTGCAGTAACTTCCTGCTCGCCAGAGCATTCAATTCGCAGGACTTTTTCCTCTTCGCCTTCCATTTTCAGGCACAAAGCCTTAATGTTCAGAATGATGTCTGCGACATCCTCACGAACGCCAGGAATAGTAGCAAACTCGTGCAGAACTCCGTCAATTTTAACGTAGGTTACTGCGGCACCCGGCAGGGAGGACAGCAAAACGCGACGCAGGCTGTTGCCCAGCGTAATGCCATAGCCTCTCTCCAGCGGCTCCCAAACAAATTTGCCATAGCGACCATCTTCGCTGATCTCAGCTGTAACCATCTTAGGTTTTTCAATTTCAATCATTCGGAAAGCCTCCTTCTTTCGCGTATTACCACAATACGTCTCTCAGTGGGTGGCACAAGATGTTCACTAATTATTTAGAGTACAACTCAACGATGAGATGCTCTTCGATAGGAACATCAATTTCCTCACGAGTCGGGAAACGATCTACTTTACCGCTCAGATTAGCAGCGTCCAGAACCAGCCAAGCCGGAACTGCTTTAGTAGCCAGAGTCTCGTCCATGCCTTTGAAATATTCTTTTGCACGGCTGTTTTCCATTACGCTTACAACATCGCCAGCTTTTACCAAAGCGGAGGGAATGTCCAAACGCTTGCCATTAACGGCAATGTGACCATGTCTTACGATTTGGCGAGCCTGACGGCGGGTGTTAGCCAAGCCTAAGCGGAAAACGATATTATCAATTCTTCTTTCCAAAAGGATCAGCAGGTTTTCACCGGTGATACCTTCCATCTTCTTAGCTTTATCATAGTAGCCGCGGAATTGTTTTTCCAGGACACCATAAATAAATTTAGCTTTTTGTTTTTCAGTTAACTGAATGCCATACTCGCTCTTTTTTCTGTTTTGGCGTTTAGCTTGGCGTTTAGATTCCTTGCTAATGCCCAGAAATGCGGGAGCTAAGCCCAAAGATCTGCATCTTTTCAGGACAGGCGTTCTATCAATTGCCATCTAGGTACACCTCCAATTATACTCTTCTGCGTTTCGGCGGACGGCAGCCATTGTGCGGAATCGGAGTAACGTCTTTAATGGAGTTAACTTCGAGACCTGCAGCCTGAAGCGCACGGATAGCAGCTTCACGGCCAGCGCCAGGGCCTTTTACATATACTTCAACTTGTTTTAAGCCATGATCCATTGCAGCTTTAGTTGCTTCTTCAGCAGCCATTTGCGCAGCAAACGGAGTGCTCTTGCGGCTGCCGCGGAAACCGAGGCCACCTGCGGATGCCCAGCTCAAAACGTTACCTTCGGTATCAGAGATGGTAACAATAGTATTATTGAAAGTGGAGCGAATGTGTGCTACACCGTTAATTACGTTTTTGCTAACTTTCTTTTTGTTGCGAACAACTTTCTTGCCAGCCACTGGTTTATCCCTCCCTCGCTAATTATTTCTTCTTGCCTGCAATAGTACGTTTCGGCCCTTTACGGGTGCGAGCATTGTTTTTAGTATTTTGACCGCGAACGGGCAGACCTGCACGATGTCTTCTGCCACGATAGGAGCCAATTTCGATTAAGCGTTTAATGTTGAGGGATTCCTCACGGCGGAGGTCACCTTCTACTTTATAACCCTGATCCAGAGTTTCACGGATCTTGGCTACTTCATCCTCGGTCAGATCGCGAACGCGAGTGTCCGGGTTAATACCAGTTTTAGCTAAGATTTCACGAGAGAGAGTCAAGCCGATACCGTAAATATACGGCAGTGCATACTCAATGCGTTTATCTCTCGGCAAATCGACACCAGAAATACGTGCCATTAATGTGCACCTCCTTCTTAACCTTGTTTTTGTTTATGTTTCGGATTTTCGCAAATTACCATTACATGGCCTTTACGTTTAATGACTTTGCATTTTTCACATATTGGCTTAACAGACGGTCTTACTTTCATAATTTAAACCTCCTCTTTGCCTGTCTTGGTTATTTATACCGATAAGTAATTCTTCCACGATTGAGGTCGTACGGAGTAAGCTCCACGGTAACCTTATCACCAGGCAAAATCTTGATGAAGTTCATACGAATCTTACCGGATATATGTGCGAGAATGGTGTGACCGTTTACCAGTTGTACCTGGAACATAGCATTGGGAAGCGCTTCAAGAATTGTGCCTTCAACCTCAATTACATCCTGTTTGGACACAGCTTTACCTCCTTATTTGCTACATCCGAGACTAGCCTTAACATCGGCATATACTTTGTCGATAGGCTGCAAGCCGTCGATATCCTTGAATAAGCCTTGTTTTTTGTAGTACTCGATTAACGGTTCAGTTTGTGCATGATATGCCTGTAAACGATTCTTAACGGTTGCTTCCTTATCGTCGTCACGCTGATAAAGATTACCGCCGCACTTATCGCATACATCGTCAACCTTGCTGGGATTAAAGCTTACGTGATAGGTAGCGCCGCAGGCTTTGCAGATGCGGCGGCCGGTAACGCGGCCAACCAGTTCGGAATCAGGAACTGCGATATTTACAACACCGGTCAATTTAATGCCCAGGTCTTTCAGGATCCCGTCAAGAGCGACTGCCTGCTCTTCAGTTCTCGGGAAGCCATCCAAAATAAAGCCATTTGCACATTCGGGTTTGGACAAGCCTTCGCGAACGATGCCAATGGTTACGACGTCGGGGACCAAGCCGCCAGCGTCCATGTATCTTTTTGCCTCTTTACCAAGCTCAGTGCCTTGCTTTACAGCTGCACGGAACATGTCTCCAGTGGAGATATGAGGGATTTTAAATTCATCAATGAGTTTTTCTGCTTGAGTGCCTTTGCCGGCACCCGGAGGTCCCATTAAAAGAATATACATTCTGAATTCCTCCTATTTCATAAAGCCATGATAATGACGCATCAGTACCAGAGACTCTATTTGCTTCATAGTATCCAATGCAACGCCGACTACGATCAAAAGAGCAGTACCGCCGAAGTAAATACCATCTATGCGGGTTATCCAGCCGATAACGTGAGGCATCAGCGCAATTAATGAGAGGAAGATGGCGCCTGCCAGAGTTATTCTGGACATTACTCTGTCAAGATAATCTGTTGTAGGCTTACCGGGACGAAGTCCGGGAATAAAGCCGCCGTTCTTTTTAATATTGTCCGATAAATCACCGATGTTCAGGCTGACAGCCGTATAGAAATAGGTGAAGAACAAAATCATCAGAACATAGAGAGTAGTTTGCAGCGGGCTGCCCCACTCAAACCACTTGCCCATGGTTTTAACCCAGGGAACGTCTACAAACTGAGCGATAGTTACCGGAAACATCAACACAGAAGATGCGAAGATGATGGGAATTACGCCAGCCTGATTAACCTTTAAAGGTATATAGCTTGTATGACCGCCATATGCTTTTTTGCCTACAACACGCTTTGCATATTGAACGGGAATTTTGCGAATACCCTGGGAGATAATAATTACGAAAACTATCATAGCCAAAGCAATAGCCGCGAACAAAATTACGTTCAAGATGTTAACCGTGCCTGCTTGTAAATATTGGAAAATTATTTTTAAGCCGTCGGGCAGACGGGATACGATACCGGCAAAGATTATCAGAGAGATACCGTTGCCGACGCCGCGAGCAGTAATCTGCTCACCAATCCACATAAGAAAGACCGTGCCTGCCGTAAGAGTTAAAGCGATCAGCAGAATCGACATGATTCCGGGGTTATTGATCGCCATCTTCAGGCCATAGGCCATACCGCAGGCTTGGATAAACGCCAAAGCCACCGTCAGCATACGGGTCAGCTTTGTCGTTTTCTTATAGCCTTCTTCACCTTCCTTGGACCATTGCTCCAAGGTCGGTACAACCACCTTCAACAGCTGCAAAATAATTGAAGCATTGATGTATGGGGTAATACTCATAGCAAAAATTGAGAATTTGCTCAAGGCGCCGCCGCTGAACATATCCAACAGTCCAAACAAATTGCCGCTGCGGAAAAGCTGTTCAATTACTGTAGCGTTAACGCCAGGAACAGGGATATGTGTTCCAGCCCTGAATACGATGAACATGGCGAGAGTAAATATAACTTTTTGCCTGAGTTCTGTAATTCTAAATATGTTTGCGAGGGCTGCTAACACTTTAGATCACCTCAATCTTACCGCCTGCTGCGATAATTTTCTCTTCAGCGGATTTGCTGAAGCCCATAGCTTGAACGGTAAGCTTTTTGGTTAATTCACCATTGCCAAGAATACGGATACCGTCGCGAATATTCTTAACGATACCTTCTTCGATGAGCATTACAGGTTCAACAACGGTGCCGTCTTCAAAGCGATTGAGTACGGAAACGTTGATTTCAACATATTCCTTGCCAAATTTATTGTAGAAGCCGCGCTTCGGAAGACGCAGATACAAAGGTCTTTGACCGCCTTCAAAACCAGGGCGCTTTACGCCGCCGGAACGGGATTTTTGACCCTTCTGGCCTTTACCGGAAGTTTTGCCCAAGCCGGAACCCAGGCCACGGCCTACGCGAACTGCTGCACGTTTAGAGCCAGGAGCGGGAGACAATTCATGTAATTTCATCTTCAGTACACCTCCTTGTCTTACGCTTCTTCAACTTTCACGAGATGTTCTACTTTATGAATCATGCCGCGAATAGTCGGAGTATCTTCTTTAACAACATTAGTATTGATTTTACCTAAGCCCAGAGCTTTAACGGTTGCACGCTGATCTTTCGGGTAACCGATCAAGCTGCGGGTCAGAGTGATTTTAATTTGTGCCATGACAAAGTCCTCCTTAGCCCAACAATTCTTCTACGGTTTTACCACGCAGAGCTGCAACAGATTCAGCGCTCTTCAAAGCCTTCAGACCTTCAATGGTTGCACGAACCATATTGTTCGGGTTGGAAGAACCTTGAGATTTAGTCAGAATATCACGAACGCCAGCCAGCTCCAGAACGGCACGAACCGGGCCGCCAGCGATAACGCCGGTACCTTCTCTAGCCGGTTTCAGGAATACGCGGCCTGCGCCGAATACGCCGATGATTTCATGAGGAATGGTGGTACCAACCAGCGGTACGCTAACCAGGCTTTTCTTAGCGTCTTCAACGCCTTTACGGATAGCTTCAGGAACCTCTGCAGCTTTACCCAGGCCCATGCCTACATGACCATTTTCATCACCTACAACAACAAGTGCAGCGAAGGAGAAACGACGTCCGCCTTTAACAACCTTAGCAACACGGTTGATGAAAACGACTCTTTCTTGTAATTCGTTTTCTTTATTTTCGAAGTTCGCCACTTTATTTCCTCCTTCTCTTAGAATACAAGGCCAGCTTCGCGGGCAGCTTCTGCCAGAGCAGCAACACGGCCGTGGTACAGATAACCGCCACGATCGAATACTACCTCTTTAACGCCTTTAGCCAGTGCCTTTTCAGCGATTGCTTTGCCTACGGCCTTAGCAGCTTCAATATTGCCGCCGTAGTTTTCTTTCAGATCTTTTTGAACGGTGCTAGCAGCAGCGATGGTTTCGCCGGTTTCATCGTTAATAACCTGTGCATAAATGTTGGACAGGGAACGGTATACGTTCAGACGAGGTCTTTCTGCTGTACCGATAATATATCTACGAGAACGGAGATGACGTTTTTGACGTTTCTCGTTTTTATCAACTCTGTTAAGCAAGAGTTTCACTCCCTTCTTTTAGAAATTATTTCTTGCCTTTAGCGCCAGCTTTGCCGATCTTACGACGAACATGTTCGCCTTCATAACGGATACCTTTACCTTTATAGGGCTCAGGCGGACGCAAAGTACGGATTTCAGCAGCAACTGCGCCTACGACTTCTTTGTCGGCACCGCTTACAACGATTCTGTTCGGAGCGGGAACCTCAAAAGTAATACCAGCAGGCGGCTCTTTAACAACCGGGTGAGAGAAACCCAGAGTGAAGTTGATGTTGTTGCCTTGTTTAGCAGCACGGTAACCTACGCCGTTGATTTCCAGGGTTTTGCTGAAGCCTTGGGTTACGCCTACGATCATGTTGTTGATCAGAGTACGGGACAGGCCATGCAGAGAACGGTTCTCTTTCTCGTCGTTAGGACGCTCAACGGTGATAACACCATTGTCCATGGTCAGCTTCATGTTTTTATTGATTTGACGAGCCAGCTCGCCTTTAGGACCTTTAACGGTCACATGATTGTTTTCAATAGTAACTGTTACACCAGCGGGAACAGTAATTGGCATCTTACCAATTCTAGACACGTACGAGCACCTCCTATCTTTTTAGTATTACCATACGTATGCAAGAACTTCACCGCCCAAGCCTGCTTTGCGAGCAGCTTTGTCGGTCATCAAGCCTTGGGAAGTAGAAATCAATGCAATACCCAGACCTCCGAGGACTCTAGGCAGTTGGTCTTTTTGAGAGTAAACTCTCAGACCGGGTTTGGAAATACGTTTAATACCGGAGATAACCTTCTCTTTATTAGCACCGTATTTCAGGCTGACTTTAATAACGTTTTGTTTGTTGTCAGCGATAACTTCAAAATCTTTAATGAAACCTTCAGCCTTCAAAATTTCAGCAATAGCAACCTTAATTTTGCTGCCGGGGATTTCAACTCTATCGTGATGAACTGAATTTGCATTACGAATACGGGTAAGCATATCAGCAATCGGGTCAGTCATTACCATACTTAAATACCCTCCTTCCTTGTTGTCTATCTTACCAGCTTGCTTTAGTTACGCCCGGAATAGCGCCTTTGTAAGCATATTCACGGAAGCAGATACGGCAGAGGCCAAATTTACGCATATAGCCATGAGGTCTGCCGCATACCTTGCAGCGATTATATTGGCGAACTTCGTACTTAGGCTCGCCTTTCCATTTTTCAATCAGGGCTTTTTTAGCCACGGTATTCCCTCCTCACTTATGCGCCGAACGGCATTCCGAGGAGTTTGAGCAATTCTCTAGCTTCCTCGTCAGTCTTAGCGGTAGTTACAATGATGATATCCATGCCACGAACTTTATCGATCTTATCGTATTCGATTTCCGGGAAAATCAATTGTTCTTTCAGGCCCAGTGCGTAGTTACCACGGCCGTCGAAAGCAGTAGCGCTAACACCGCGGAAGTCACGTACGCGCGGAAGAGCGAGATTCATCAGTTTATCAAGGAAATAGTACATACGGTCGCCGCGCAGAGTAACCTTAGCGCCCAAAGGCATACCTTGACGTACTTTGAAAGCTGCGATGGATTTTTTTGCTTTGGTGATAACAGGTTTCTGACCTGCGATCTGAGTCATATCGGCAACTGCGGACTCCAGAGCCTTGCTGTTGCCAACTGCTTCGCCAACGCCCATGTTGATGACAACTTTCTCAATCTTAGGGATTTCCATTACGTTTTTATATTGGAATTTGTCTTGCAGTCCTTTAACAACTTCAGACAAATATTTTTCTTGCAATCTGGTCTTTGCCATTCAGTTATTTCCTCCTTTCCCGGAAAATTATTTATCGATTACTTCACCGCATTTTTTGCAGGCTCTTACAAAAGCGCCGGCAACTTCGGTCTTTTTAATACGGGTAGCTTTTTTGCAAGCCGGACATACAACCATTACCTTAGAAGAAGCGATGGGAGCCTCTTTAGTAATGATACCGCCTTGAGGATTTGCCTGAGACGGTTTGGTATGACGTTTTACTTTATTTACGCCTTCAACAACCACTTTGGCTTTCTTAGGCAGAGCTTCAACGATCTTACCTTGCTTGCCCTTATCCTTACCGGACAGTACAAGAACGGTATCGCCTTTTTTAACATGCAGCTTTACAGCATTTGCCATGTCAAGAACACCTCCTTATAGTGCGTTATCTAATTTCTTACAGCACTTCCGGTGCCAGAGAAATGATTTTCATGAAGTCTTTTTCGCGGAGTTCGCGGGCAACAGGCCCAAAAATACGGGTGCCGCGCGGGCTCTTGTCTTCTTTGATTACAACTGCTGCGTTCTCGTCGAAGCGGATGTAAGAGCCGTCTGCACGACGAACACCCTTTACGGAACGAACAACAACTGCTTTAACTACGTCGCCTTTTTTTACAACGCCACCGGGTGATGCATCTTTAACAGCACATACGATAACGTCACCGATATTAGCATATTTACGGTAAGAACCGCCTAATACACGGATACACATAACCTTCTTAGCGCCGGTGTTATCACCAACATTAAGGATAGTTTGTTGTTGTATCATGGATTTCCCTCCCTTGCCGGTCTAAAGCATCGGCAAAAATTATTTTGCACGCTCTAAGATCTCAATAACGCGCCAGCATTTATCCTTGGACAGCGGACGGGTTTGCATAATTTGCACTACGTCGCCGATATGTGCTTCGTTATTTTCGTCATGAGCTTTAAATTTAATAGTATGTTGTACGCCTTTTTTGTACAGCGGATGCTGAACGAAACGTTCTACTGCAACTACTACAGTTTTCTGCATTTTATCGCTGACAACTTTACCAATACGGGTAACACGTGCGTTTCTTTCTTCGGTCACGACTGTTTCCTCCTTGTTATACTTCAAAACAGTTAAGCCTTGAGCTCACGTTCACGCTGGATTGTTTTGATACGGGCAATGGATTTTTTCACGTCACGAATTTTCATCGGGTTTTCACATTGACCGGTTGCCATTTGAAAACGCAGATTGAAAAGTTCTTCTTTCAAATCTGCCAATTTGGTGTCTAACTCAGCAGCAGACAATTCACGAATTTCTGTTGTTTTCATTAAGCTTCACCACCCTTTTCTTGTGCGGCAGCTTCAGCTTCCTGTTGAGCCTTGGTCACAAATTTGCATTTGATCGGCAATTTGTGGCTAGCAAGACGCATTGCTTCTTTAGCAACCTCTTCGCTAACCCCGTTCATTTCGAACAGTACACGGCCAGGTTTAACTACTGCTACCCAGTATTCCGGAGAACCTTTACCAGAACCCATACGAGTTTCAGCAGGTTTTGCAGTAATCGGTTTGTCCGGGAAAATTTGAATCCAAACTTGACCGCCACGTTTGATGTAACGAGTCATAGCGATACGAGCTGCCTCGATTTGGCGGTTGGTTACCCAAGCGGGCTCCAGTGCTACCAGACCAAATTCGCCATGAGCAATTTTGTTACCACGCATAGCACGGCCAGTCATACGACCTCTATGTTGTTTACGATGTTTAACTCTCTTCGGTAATAACATGTCTGATTATGCCTCCTTTGCCGGAGCAGTTTTAGCTGCTTCTTTGCTTTCAGGAAGAACTTCGCCTTTATAGATCCATACCTTTACGCCGATGCGGCCATAAGTGGTATGAGCTTCTGCAGTGCCGTAATCGATGTCAGCGCGCAGAGTGTGCAGAGGAATGCTGCCTTCGCGATAGGATTCGCTGCGGGCGATTTCAGCGCCGCCCAAACGACCGCCGCAGGTAATTTTGATACCCTTAGCGCCCATACGCATAGTGCGGCCAACGCATTGTTTCATAGCACGACGGAAAGCGATACGGCGTTCCAGCTGTGCTGCAATGTTCTCTGCAACCAAGGTTGCGTCCATATCCGGGGTTTTAACTTCTACAATGTTGATGTCGATAGCGCTTTCCGTCATTTTCTTCAGGTCAGATTTCAGCAATTCAATGTTGCTGCCTTGACGACCGATTACCATACCAGGTTTTGCAGTATGGATGGAAATACGGGCTTTATTGGAGGCGCGTTCGATTTCTACTTTAGAGATACCGGACAGGAATAATTTTTCTTTAATGAACTCACGGATTTTAATATCTTCTAACAGGTATTTCTCATAGTCTTTATCAGCGTACCATTTGGAATCCCAGCCTTTGATAACGCCAACGCGAAGACCATGCGGATTAACTTTTTGACCCACTATCTTTTCCCTCCTTCTGACGGGATATTATTTTTCTTTAACAGCTACGGTTACGTGGCTAGAACGTTTCAAAATTTTGAAAGCCTGTCCACGAGAACGAGGATGAATACGTTTCATGGTCGGACCTTGATCTACAAAGCAGGAAGATACGATCAGATTATCCACGTTCATGTCAAAGTTATGCTCTGCGTTGGCTACTGCGCTGCGCAGAACCTTTTCGATTACCTCAGAACCAACCTTCGGGGTGTATTTGAGGATAGCGAATGCTTCACCAACGGATTTGCCGCGGATCAGATTGATAACGATGCGCAGTTTGCGCGGAGCAATGCGAATATATTTAGCAACTGCTTGTGCTTCCATTCTTTAGTTCCTCCCTTCCCCTTATTTTAAACCGGTGGTCTTATCTGCGTGACCTTTGTAAGTACGAGTAGGAGCAAATTCTCCTAATTTGTGGCCTACCATATCCTCGGTGATGAATACCGGAACATGTTTGCGTCCGTCATGAACCGCAATGGTGTGACCAACGAAAGACGGAATAATAGTAGAGCTGCGAGACCAGGTCTTTACAACTTTTTTATCATTAGCGGCATTAAGCGCGTCAATCTTTTTCAAAAGACTTGCATGGACAAAAGGTCCTTTTTTAACTGATCTGGACACTAGGTTAGCCTCCTTTCTTTATCCTGTTCTATTATTTGGTTCTACGTTTCAAAATTAACTTAGTAGAAGCTTTTTTCTCTTTGCGAGTACGGGTACCAAATGCACATTTACCCCAAGGAGTAACAGGACGCTTACGACCAACAGGGGAGTGGCCTTCGCCGCCGCCGTGCGGATGGTCGTTAGGATTCATTACAACGCCGCGGTTAGCAGGACGAATACCCAGCCAACGGCTGCGACCAGCTTTACCGATGCAGATGTTTTCAGCATCAATGTTACCAACCTGGCCGATGGTTGCACGGCAGTTGATATGTACTTTACGGATTTCGCCGGAGGGCAAACGCAGCAGAGCGTAGTCGCCTTCCTTAGCCATCAGCTGAGCGCTGGTGCCGGCACTGCGAGCCATTTGGCCGCCTTTGCCGATCTTCATTTCCACGTTGTGTACCATAGTACCCAAGGGAATGTTTTTCAGCGGCAAGCAGTTGCCAGTCTTGATGTCGGCGTCAGCGCCGCTTACTACAACGTCGCCAACCTTCAAATCCAGCGGAGCGATGATGTAACGTTTTTCGCCGTCAACATAGTTGATCAGAGCAATGCGAGCGTTACGGTTAGGATCGTACTCAATGGTAGCAACCTTAGCGGGAATACCGTCTTTGTTGCGTTTGAAGTCAATGATACGATATTGTCTCTTGTGGCCGCCGCCTTGGTGACGGACGGTCATCTTACCGGTATTGTTACGGCCAGCATGTTTAGCAAGTTTCTCAACAAGCGGGCGGTAAGGCTTGTCAGTCGTAATCTCTTCGAAGGCAGACACAGTAATAAAGCGTCTGGAAGGAGAATACGGATTAAAGCTTTTAATAGCCATTTAACTTGACCTCCTGTTATACGTTAATTACATTCCTTCGAAAAGGGGAATCGTATTGCCTTCAGCAAGCTTCACGATTGCTTTCTTATAATCGGAACGTTTGCCAACATATTTACCCACGCGTTTGGTTTTTCCCATAACGCGGATAGTGTTAACATTCACTACTTTTACGCCAAAAACTGCTTCAACAGCTTGACGAATTTCTACTTTATTAGCATCCAGAGGAACCTGGAAGGTATATTTGTTCTCCTGCATCATTTGAGAAGTTTTTTCAGTGATGATGGGGCGAAGCAGTAAATCGCGAGGATTAGCAGCCATTATGCGAGCACCTCCTCAATTTTTTCTACAACATCTTTAGCAAGGAATACCTTGTTGCTGTTCAGGATATCAAAGCAGTTCAGGCCCATGTTGGTGATAGTGGTTACTTTCGGCATATTGCGTGCGGAAAGAGCAACGTTTTCGTTGGAACCATCGGTAATCAGCAGAGCCTTCTTGTCAGCAGCTTCAAAGGTTTTCAGCAGAGAAGCTACTTGTTTGGTTTTGGGAGCGTCGAAAGCCAAGCCTTCAACTACTACCAGTTCGCCAGCTGCAACTTTTGCAGACAGTGCGCAGCACAGAGCCAGACGACGGGCTTTGCGGGGCATTTTCTTAGCATAGCTGCGGGGTTGGGGGCCAAAAGTGGTACCGCCACCTACCCATACAGGAGAACGGTTGGAGCCGCAACGAGCACGACCAGTGCCTTTTTGTTTCCAAGGCTTACGGCCGCCGCCACGAACAAGACCGCGGGTCTTGGTTGCGGAAGTACCTTGGCGTTGGTTTGCCAGCTGCATTACAACTGCTTGATGTACTACAGCTTCATTGAACTCAGCGCCAAATACGGAATCATTTAATTCTATTTCACCGGCAACTTCACCGGCCAGATTATATACTGATAACTTCGGCATTAGAAGCATCCTCCTTTCTTTCGCTTATCTTATTTTTTGTTAGGTTTTACAGTTTCTTTCAAAACTACGTAAGAACCAGCAGCGCCCGGGATAGCGCCTTTAACCAGAATAAGATTACGTTCTACGTCGACCTTAACGATAGTCAGGCGTTGAACGGTTACATTTTGGTTACCCATACGGCCAGGCAGTTTTTTGCCTTTAATTACGCGACCGCCAGGACCAGAATGCATGGGGCCCATAGAACCGGGTTCACGGTGAGATTTAGAACCATGTTTCATAGGTCCGCGAGAGAAATTGTGGCGCTTAATAGTGCCTGCAAAACCTTTGCCGCGGGAAACGCCGCTTGCATCGATCAACTCGCCGTCAGCGAAAATGTCAGCGGTAACTTTTTGACCGATTGTATATTCAGAAGGAGCAGACAAACGCAATTCTCTGACAAACTTAACCGGCGCAACGCCAGCTTTGTCAAAATGGCCTTTCATCGGTTTGGTGGTATGTTTTTCTTTAATTTCACCAAAACCAAGTTGAACAGCATTATAACCGTCTGTTTCTTCGGTTTTGTTTTGAAGTACAACGCAGGGACCTGCTTCTACAACAGTTACAGGAATCAGTCGTCCGTCAGCTTCAAAAATTTGGGTCATGCCCAGTTTTTTGCCTAAGATACCTTTAGCCATTATTGCACCTCCTCCTTACAGTTTAATTTCGATATCTACGCCAGCGGGAAGATCCAAACGCATCAGGGCGTCAACGGTCTTAGCGGTGGGTTCCAGAATGTCTACAAGTCTTTTGTGAGTACGCATTTCAAATTGCTCACGGGAATCTTTGTTTACATGTGGGGAACGCAGAATAGTGTAAATATTTTTTTCAGTAGGAAGGGGAATCGGACCGGAAACCTGAGCGCCGGTACGTTTTGCAGTTTCTACGATCTTGGTAGCACTTTGATCCAGTGCTTTGTGGTCATACGCTTTCAGGCGTATTCTAATCTTCTGAGACTTAGCCATTAAAAAATATCCTCCTAAATCGCCCAGTTTCTATGAACGGACATACTCCGTGAAAATCTCCCTGTCTAACAGGCAAGCAACCTTTCACATCATCGCAGGGCCATACCAACAAACATAAGAATATGAGGGGGTCCTTTTAGCCCCCCTCATACCAGGGATCTAACTAAAATAAATTACTTGGTAAATTATACTTCTTCTACTTCGGAAACAACGCCGGCGCCAACGGTACGGCCGCCTTCACGAATAGCGAAACGCAGACCTTTTTCAATTGCGATCGGGGTGATCAGCTCTACTTCCATGGTTACGTTATCGCCAGGCATTACCATCTCTACGCCTTCTGGCAGCTCGGTTACGCCAGTTACGTCGGTAGTACGGAAATAGAATTGCGGACGATAGCCGTTGAAGAACGGAGTATGACGGCCGCCTTCTTCTTTGGTCAGTACATATACTTCGCCTTTGAATTTGGTGTGCGGATGAATGCTGTTCGGTTTTGCCAGTACCTGGCCGCGTTCGATTTCTTTACGATCTACGCCGCGCAGCAGGCAGCCGATGTTATCGCCGGCTACTGCTTCGTCCAACAGCTTGCGGAACATTTCTACGCCGGTTACTACGGTAGATTTCTTCTCGTCCTTCATACCAACGATTTCTACGGTGTCGCCTACTTTTACGGTACCGCGCTCTACACGACCGGTTGCTACGGTGCCGCGGCCGGTGATGGTGAATACGTCCTCGACGGGCATCAGGAACGGCTTGTCGGTTGCGCGCTCAGGCAGCGGAATGTAGCTGTCTACTGCGTCCATCAGTTCCATGATCTTTTCTTCGTATTTAGCGTCGCCTTCCAGAGCTTTCAGTGCGGAGCCTGCTACTACAGGAATATCGTCGCCGGGGAAGTCATAGGAGCTCAGCAGTTCGCGAACTTCCATTTCTACCAGTTCCAGCAGCTCTTCGTCGTCTACCATATCTACTTTATTCAGGAATACTACCATTGCAGGTACGCCTACTTGGCGGGCCAGCAGGATGTGCTCACGGGTCTGGGGCATCGGGCCGTCAGCAGCGGATACTACCAGGATAGCGCCGTCCATCTGAGCTGCGCCGGTGATCATGTTCTTTACATAGTCAGCATGGCCCGGGCAGTCAACGTGCGCATAGTGACGGGTTGCGGTTTCATATTCAACGTGCGCGGTGTTGATGGTGATGCCGCGCTCGCGTTCTTCCGGAGCTTTATCGATCATGGAGTAATCCATGAATTCTGCGCCGCCGCGTGCTGCCAATACTTTGGTGATTGCTGCGGTCAGTGTGGTCTTGCCATGGTCAACGTGACCGATGGTGCCGATATTCAGATGCGGTTTAGTTCTTTCATATTTAGCTTTTGCCATTGTGAATTTCCTCCTTAGGTTTTGTTAAAACTAGGCTTAGTTAGTGCCTTTGTTTTTAGCAATGATTGCTTCAGCAATGTTTCTAGGTACGTCTTCGTAATGGTCTACTTCCATAGAGTAGTTGCCGCGGCCCTGGGTCTTGCTGCGCAGGTCGGTTGCATAGCCGAACATTTCAGCCAGCGGAACGAATGCGCTGATAACCTGAGCGCCGTTACGAGCTTCCATACCGTCGATACGACCACGGCGAGAGTTGATGTCGCCAATTACGTCGCCCATGTATTCTTCAGGAACGGTAACTTCGACTTTCATGTAAGGTTCAAGGATAACCGGATTTGCTTTTTCAGCGCCGGCTCTGAAGCCCATGGAACCAGCAATCTTGAAGGCCATTTCAGAAGAGTCGACTTCATGGTAAGAACCATCATATACAGAAACGGCAATGTCAACCATCGGATAACCGGCAACTACGCCGTTTTCCATAGCTTCCTTAACGCCTGCTTCGATAGGAGCGATGTATTCCTTAGGAATAGCGCCGCCGACAACCTTGTTTTCGAACAGGAAGCCTTCACCAGGCTCACGCGGGGTGATTTCCAGCCAGCAATGACCGTATTGGCCTTTACCGCCGGACTGACGAACAAACTTGCCTTCAGACTTAACAGCCTTGCGAATGGTTTCGCGATAAGCAACCTGCGGATTACCAACAGTGCAGCCTACCTTGAATTCGCGCAGCAGACGGTCAACAATGATGTCTAGGTGCAGCTCGCCCATACCGGAAATAATGGTCTGGGAGGTTTCCGGATCAGTGTGAACACGGAAGGTCGGATCTTCTTCTGCCAGTTTTTGCAGGGCAATGCCCATTTTTTCCTGGTCAGCTTTAGTTTTAGGTTCAACTGCAACGGAGATTACAGGATCAGGGAATACCATGGATTCCAGAATGATCTCGTTTTTCTCATCGCAGAGGGTATCACCAGTGGTGGTGTCTTTTAAGCCTACAGCAGCTGCGATATCACCGGAGTAAACCTGTTCGATTTCTTCACGGTGGTTAGCGTGCATTTGCAGGATACGGCCGATACGCTCGCGTTTGCCCTTAGTAGAGTTGTACACATAAGAGCCGGCGGTCAGGGTACCGGAATATACACGGAAGAATGCCAGCTTACCAACGAAGGGGTCGGTAGCAATCTTGAAGGCCAGTGCGGAGAACGGAGCCTCGTCGCTGGACGGACGCTCGTCTTCTTCGCCGGTGTCAGGATTTACGCCTTTGATATTCGGAATATCGGTAGGAGCGGGCATGAATTGGATTACGGCATCCAGCATCGGCTGTACGCCTTTATTCTTATAAGAAGAACCGCAGCATACCGGAGTCATCTTGCAGGCAATGGTTTGTTTGCGGATACCAGCCAGAATCTCTTCCTCGGTCAGCTCTTCGCCTTCCAGGTATTTCATCATCAGCTCGTCGTCGCCTTCAGCAACTGCCTCAATCAAAGCTGCACGGTATTCTTCAGCTTTTTCCTTCATATCTTCGGGAATCTCGATGAATTCTTCTTCCTTGCCCAGCGCATCATCATAAACGATAGCTCTCATTTTAATCAGGTCTACCATGCCTTGGAAGGTATCTTCAAAGCCGATAGGCAGCTGAATGGGAACTGCGTTGGCATTCAGGCGGGTTTTCATCATATCGATTACGCGATAGAAGTCAGCGCCGGTAATATCCATTTTGTTTACATACGCCATACGGGGTACATGATACTTGTCAGCCTGACGCCATACGGTTTCGGACTGAGGCTCAACACCGCCCTTAGCGCAGAAAACTGCAACGGAACCATCAAGTACGCGCAGGGAACGTTCAACCTCTACAGTGAAGTCAACGTGGCCCGGAGTATCGATGATGTTAATGCGGTGCTTGTCGAATTGGTGCTCAGAACCTTCCCAATAGCAGGTGGTAGCAGCAGAAGTAATGGTAATACCGCGTTCCTGCTCCTGAACCATCCAGTCCATGGTAGCGGCACCTTCGTGGGTTTCACCGATCTTGTGTACTCTGCCGGTATAGAACAGAATACGTTCGGTGGTGGTGGTTTTACCAGCATCGATGTGAGCCATGATGCCGATATTTCTAGTTCTCTCAAGCGGAATTAATCTGCCCACTTTTTAAATCCTCCTCAAAATAACTGAGTCAGGCCATTACCAGCGGTAATGAGCAAATGCCTTGTTTGCTTCTGCCATTTTGTGGGTATCTTCGCGTTTCTTAACGGCTGCGCCAGTGCCATTGGATGCATCCATGATTTCACCGGCAACGCGCTCGTACATGGTTCTTTCGCCACGCAGACGAGAATAGTTTACCAGCCAGCGAATACCCAGAGTGGTTTTACGGTCAGCGCGCACTTCTACCGGAACCTGATAGTTAGCGCCACCAACACGGCGAGCACGAACTTCCAGCAGCGGCATTACGTTCTGCATAGCAGCATCGAATACTTCCAAAGGATCCTTGCCAGTTTTTGCACGAACCAGATCGAATGCATCATATACGATACGCTCAGCAACGCCTTTTTTGCCGTCGAGCATAATTTTGTTAATAAATCTAGTTAAAAGTTTAGAACCGTACACCGGATCCGGCAGTACGTCTCTTTTAGTTACAGGGCCTTTTCTCGGCATGTGTTTCCCTCCTTAGGATCAAATCATTCTTAATGTTTTCTTGAAATTATTTCTTTGCTTTAGCACGTTTTGCGCCGTACTTAGAGCGAGATTGGTTGCGGTTAGCAACGCCTGCAGTATCAAGAGCACCGCGAATGATATGGTAACGCACACCAGGAAGGTCCTTGACTCTTCCGCCTCTGATCAGAACAACACTGTGTTCCTGAAGATTATGGCCGATACCCGGGATATAAGCAGTAACCTCGATGCCGTTGGTTAAACGTACACGAGCTACTTTACGAAGTGCAGAGTTAGGTTTCTTCGGGGTAGTGGTGTAAACACGGGTGCATACGCCACGTTTTTGCGGGCATTCTTTCAATGCCGGAGCAGTAGATTTGCTTTTCAGAACTTCTCTGCCTTTGCGTACCAGTTGGTTAATTGTAGGCATATCGGCACCTCCTTTCCAAACAATTAGATTTTAATGATTATAAAAACTCAGCTTGCGCCAAGCCCTTATCAAGCTTTGAGTATTGCGGCAGCAGCAGCCTTGACGTTAATGCCGCACGCCCGTCCGATATCCGCCATGCTTTCCGTCGTAACAGAAGGCACATTGTTTTCCCGGCACAGCGCGAGCAATTTCCCGGTAACGCGCTCGTCCGCATCAACAGCGATGTAGACCAGCTTCGCCGCTTGTCTTGCCACAGCTTTTTCCGTCTGCTTTACGCCGACCGTCCGCTGCTCAGCTTGCTTTAAAGCTTCAAGCGTCATCAGGTTACCTCCTTCATAGAGCGCATAGCTCACCCGCGATACTGGTATATTGTAACATCTTAAACAAAGCGTGTCAACACTTTTTGTTAAAAAAAGGCAATTTTTCAAGCGCCTTTTTTACTGTATCAATGGGCTTCTTGCTTTCCACGCTTCCAAGTGTTTCGCAATACGTCTGCCAGCTATTTGCGCGACTAAAAATATCTTCCGCAATGCCTCGCGCTGCGCAATCCGCTCCGTATATTTCACAGTTTTTTTACAAAAAAACAGGCGGAGAACTTGTCTCCGCCATAGCTTTAACGTATTCAATTACTCAACCTGCAGCTCCTCTTCCGCCGCATCAAGCGCCAGCTCAGGCAGCTCATAATTATCATAGTAGTTAGCTGAATTTGCCTATACAGGCAAGTAAGGCAGATTATCAAACGCGCCGCACGTCTGCGCATACATACAGACAGCGGCAGTATTGACATAAACGGGAGGCTGCCGGACTTTGAGCAAAGTTATCCTGATTTTTGCTACGCATCCATGCCAGCTACTTAATCAACCCCGCGCATGTGCAGAAAATCCGCCGCTTCGCCGTGACTCTTACGGGCGGAACGGAGCTGCCCATCCCCGAAAAAAATACACTGCAATAAAAAACTGCTTCTGATGAAAAGCACGGAACCGCAGCCAGAAAAATAAGGCCGCCGTCCAATGCCATTCGGCAGAAGCAACAGATAAAGTAAAAGAAGCCGCTCCACATGTGAAGCAGCTCCTCGTTTTTATTCACAGGACAATATTATTCCGCCTGCTTTTTAGCTGGGCTGATAAGAGCAACGATAACGTAAGCGGCGATGCATACCAGCCATTCCATATAAATAACATTGGGGAAAATGCGTACTGCCGGAGTAAGCTGCCACAAAATCAGCAGAACCAGGCCTGCCAGCAGCGTCCAAAAGCCTGCGGCTTTAGAAGTGTATTTGGGCATAAACAGCGCCACGATAACAATAACGCTGAAGGCCGCAGTCAGCGACAGGCCAATCATAATCGTACCCAAAATACTGGAAACGCTCATCGCCAGTCCCAAGGTCAGAATGCCGCTGATCATAACGCACAGACGAGTCATCAGCAACTGACGGGAACTGTCGCAGGACGGATTGATAAAACGCTTGTAAATATCGCTGGAAAACAGCGTGCCTGCGCTCAGCAGCAAATTGCAGGCCGTGGATACGTCGGCAGCCCACAAAGCCGCCAGTGTAATACCGGCTAACACCGGCTGCAGGCCCACGATAACCTGGGGCAATGCCAGCGCAGCCTGCGCGTCAGGATACATAGCCTTAGCCACAATGCCCAGAAAAGCTGCCAGCACGCCTACAGGCAGCATCAAAATGCCGCCCCAGACAAAGCCCTTTTTAGCCGTCGCCGCATCCTTAGCACCCAAAGAAATTTGCAGAATGCTTTGCAGGGAAAGGTTTACCGTAATCAGCGTAACCACCCAGCTGGTAATAGTCACAGGGCCCACGCCGTCGATAAAGCTGAACCAGGGCACATTGGTCGGCAGCGCCGCAGCCAGATGCTCCATTGTGCCGATTTTTTTAAACTGAATTACCGTAGCGGCCAAAATACCGGCATAAATCAGAATGATGTTCAGTACATTGGAAAGAGAAGCGGACCACATGCCGCCGATAAAAGTAATGCCGATAAAGGTAATAGCGCTGACAATCATGCCAGTTTTAAAATCAAAAATATCTGGCAGAATAGCGTGCAGAATACTGCCTCCGGCAATATACTGCAAGGAAATAATAACCAGCTGAATAACAATCTGGCAGAACACGCCCAAAATTACCGCGCTGGTACCATGATGGCGTTCAATAAGCTCAGTAATCGTCGTTATATTCTGCTCGCGATATTTTTTGGCCATAAACAAGCCCATAACAATAGCGCCCAAGGCCCAGGCGATAGTGTACCAGCCTGCGCTCAGGCCTACGCGGAAGGCATGCTCTGAAACGCCGATAGTCGACGCGCCGCCGACCGCCAGACCGATAATGGTTACGCAAATCAAAGGAGCGGACAGCTTACGTCCGGCCAAAGCAAAATTCTCATTGTTGCCTTCGCTGCGTTTCTTAGCAAACCAAGAAATGCCGAACAGAGCAACAATATACAATATTAAAATAACCAGGGAAACGGGCACGAAAAATCCTCCTTCAAAATATATACGACTGTCAAAAAATACAACGCCCATACTGACGGACACCTCTGTGCCGCCCCATATGGGCCTAATCGTGCAGCCTTTAACAGCATATATGCCGCAGACATTTGTATTCATTATTATGCGCTCGCACCGTTTATACTAACAATCATCCCCATAAAAGCCCCATATAAACCTCTTGATGCTCACTGCATAGCAATAATACAGACATTAGCTAAATTATAGACCATCGCAAAAATTTCGTCAATAAATTTTCACAAAAAAGTATTGACAAAAACGTCGCTCCTAGTTATAATTAACCATGTTGTTGGCCTCATAGCTCAGCTGGATAGAGCGTTTGACTACGAATCAAAAGGTCGCAGGTTCGAGTCCTGCTGAGGTCACCATTATAGTTTATAAAACCGTTACTACAGAAGTAACGGTTTTCTTTTTCCCTCATACATCAAGCAAACACACCATGTTGTAAATTAACCGTTACTATATTTAGTAACGGTTTCAGACTGTAGAAAAACCCATGTTTCTCTCTTTCAAGGGAAGCATGGGTTAATTT
>ERZ779895.1276-NODE-1276-length-28318-cov-5.522839_pt1 | contig 28318 bp, 26 predicted proteins | sample MGYA00511093_ERZ779895 | MGnify/ENA primary metagenome ERZ779895 (study PRJEB29588, sample SAMEA2142970) | human gut metagenome | biome: human gut; feature: human-associated habitat; material: faeces | place: Denmark | collected 2008/2010 ... | reverse complement strand
GCTATGTTCCTAATTATCAGAAAAATATATTTATTCTTATTTCGAACTCACGTTAGTTTAGAAGCTTAAAGATTCATAAGTCTGCAATATTTCTTCCTGTCTTAATCCTAAGTATCTTTTAGTAATGGATACAGAACTATGATTGAAAAGTTCCATCAACTTTACTAATGCCAGCTCTGAATTTTCACTATTCATATTATAAACCTGTCTGCCAAAAGTCTTTCTAAGGGAATGGCAAGAAAAGTTCTTAATCTTTAGCCTGTACTTCTTTTTCACCTCTTTAAGAATGATATTTATTCTCTGGACTGAAAAGACTGTGCCTTTCTGACTTACTAAGATAGGTGCATTTATTCCAACTGGGTTTATATGTTCGTAACATTCTCTTATATGTTCCTGTAGCTGGGGATTCAGTCTTATGGTTCTTACCTTACCTGTCTTTTTCTCAATTACAGTAAATTCGTCTGTATCTAATATCTGCTTCCATCTTAAAGCCAGAATATCTGAAATTCTCAATCCTGTAAAACACCCTAAAGCTATAAGAAGTGATATTTTATAATTATCATCTTTAGCCAGTTTTCTAATAAGGTTCATTGCATCTGACCAAATAAGATAGTCTGCTGTCGTGCTTGAATATTTAAGTGACATAATGTTCTGTTTTATAAGTAAATGAATAAAAGTGAATATTAATTTTGAGTTGGATTTACTAACTCATTGATTTATGAGGGAACATTCACTAATTATCAAAGTGAATATTATAATGTAAGGACACCCAACTAAAATATTGAGTGCCCTTGTTTATGCTACAGCATTCCTTCATCTGCAAAACTGTAGTATTCTGTATCTGAAAGGATGATATGGTCTAAGATTTTTATCCTCATAAAATTTGATGCTTCCCTTACCTGTTTAGTAAGTCTTATATCTTCTGGACTTGGCTTTAAATTTCCACTTGGATGATTATGTGCCAGAATTAAAGCTACAGAATTAGTAAGTAATGCAGCTTGGAATATAAGTCTAACATCTGCTGTTGTTTCTGTTAGTCCTCCCTCTGAAATTAGAGTATATCCTAAAACTTGGTTGGCTTGATTCAGGAACAGGACTTTGAAATATTCCTTGTAGCATATAGTTTCTTTCTTATATGTGGAAAGCATATATCTATAAGCATCCTCTGAACAGGTTACTTTTTGCTGATTCTTGAATTTGGGCTTGTAGGAAAGCTTCACTTCTCCTACTTTATAATCTATATTCATAATGTCATCAATTTTTAAAAGGTCTGTTACCATATTTGTAGTCCAGAATAGAATTACAGATTCTATCATAAAAAGAGAATCCGCAACCTGTATAGAAATATCTATGATAGGTTGCTTGGTATTTACGCTGCAATTTGATGTTATTTCTAAGCATATCATCCAATTTATCTAAAGAATGTTTCAATGCCTGTACTACCTTTATATATCTAAGGTTGTTATCCACTTCACTTAAACGGTTTTCTAAATCTTTGATATGGTCTATAAGTTTATCTATCTGTTTATCCATGATTGTAAATTTTAGATGTTGGCAGAAATGAAAAAAGGACAACTAACTTAATAGCTGCCCTTTTCTCTCTCAATCAATAAAGCTCATTTAATCAATGAACCATTTATATCTCTCATCACCATGTAAAGCTGAATTGATTCCTAAAGCCATTTCTGTAGCATTAAGAGAACGGTCTAAGAATGAATCAATATAGCTTGACTTGTTAGCTCCAGTCAATAAATTGTAGAATTTCCACATATTAAGCTCACTTCCAAAGCTGCCAAAGTTTTCATCGTTGATGTATGCTTTAGCTACACTGTTTATCTGTGTATCAGTAAGCAACATTCTTGGCAATGCTTTTTGGTAGCCTGTTGGTAAGCATTGATAAAGTCGCATTCTACCTATTATCTGGCAAAATTGGTGTTCACTCATAGATGTGTTACCTAATTGCTGCATCAGATAAAGATGTCTGGCTGGATTGTAGTTACTGAAAAGTTCCAGTGCTGCACGATAAAGTTCTGTAGTGTTACTTACTCTCAAATCATCCTTGTAACCATCAGTAAATATGCACATGTTACAGCAGACTTGATTTTTGAATCCGATAGCCAAACGGAACAGTTCAGGAACTTTCTTTGAATATAGATTCATCTGGTTGTAGGCCCTTACTCCTACGATGGAGAGATTCAGCTTGTTTCCTCCTACTGTTTCATAAATGGTAGGAATGTCAATGCTGAAAGCTGCCCTTTCATAGTAGATGGTCTTATCAGATTCCAAAAGTTGATTGGCTGGTTTGTGGATTGCTTCAGGGATTCTACCTTTAATAATGTGGCTTGTTCTGATTGTAGCCTGTTCCACCTTTTCACCACAAAAGAAAGATTGTGCTGCATCCTGTATTGTTTCTACAAACTGAGCATGATTGATTGTAAGTTCATTGTCTTTAGAGAACACTGGAGTAATGCAATCATTCTTTAAATGATTCAATGTTACTTCCTGTGTGTTGGCTTCGATAAAATGATTGGCTGGCTTTACTGGCTCATCCATGATAATGGTAGCTTCTTCTGCATATTCACCCAAATTCATTCTCTCACGATTCTGTGCCATAGCTGGCATAATAACTAAATTTCTCATAATGATAAATTGTTTAAATGATTATTGATTGAATTAACTCCAGAGCAATGAATCGCCCATGAAGCAATGAATTGCTTCGATTCCCTCTTGGTACGATTACAAATACTCTTGGTACATTTATAGGTGTGATACGATTAGGCTATTTATATTATCTATGTATTTGTGTATCATCCTATAAAGTCTATCAATGGTGTGAGGTGAATAGTAAAATTTATAATGAATCTGGGGGTGGGTAGGTGTCTGCCCAATTTTCATTTTTCCTTTGCTTGGTGTGAGGGGGTATAAAATTGGGGTATAGAAGTCCTTGTATTAATAGAAATATATCCACAAATGAGAATCAGGAGAAATATTGAGGTTTATATAAGTGTCAACACTAATTTTCCATTTTGTCCAGTTTTTATTATTTTATGATATGTAAATTGCCTACCTTTACAGTATAAATAAAGAGGAATAGTAATTGTTAAAAATTCCCGCCATTTGTTCAAAATCCATATATTAAGTGCGCACAAACCAAAGAATAAGACCAGAGAATGCTCTGGTTTTATTTTATCCTGAATGTCTAATTTTTCTTCCACAGCTTCCTTAATATCAAGATGAAAATCCATTAAAATTTGGACAGGACTTTTAGATGATTTATTATCAAACAGCTAAACTATAATTTAAGAAATGAATAAAATTGAAATCAGAATTGATAAAAATATTAAGTATTTAGGAGATATTGAAAATATAGAACTTCCTTATGGAAAATTTGATAGATTTGAACTTCCCAACGGAATATTAAATAAAGATATACCAAATTGTGGAGCTACAACAATAGCACTTCAAGATGATTATAAAACCATTATTTGCAGTCCAAGAAATAATTTGCTACAGAATAAAAAAGACCAATATCCTGATACCCTGTTGGTGATTGGTGGAGTAAATGTTAATGAAGTTAAGGATTATATAGCAAAGACTAATATTCCAAAAATCTTAGTATCGTATGATTCCATTTATAAGTTGATATAGTGTATTACCGATAAAGAAAATTGGAGAGTTGTAGTAGATGAATTTCAGTATATATTACAGGATAGCAGTTTTAAATCAGAAGTAGAAGTAAAGTTTTTGAAATATCTTAAAGAGTTTCCGTATGTAACTTACTTATCTGCTACTCCGATTTTAGACAGATATTTAGAGCAAATTGATTTTTTTAGCAATATGAATTATTATCATCTGGTTTGGGGGAACAAAGAAGTTGTAAAAGTGTATAGGGAACGAACAAATAATCCTATAAGTGCTGCCATAGAAATAGTAAGAGCATATCAAAAAGGAAATTTCCCTTCTGTTTTCTTAGACGGGAAAACTTATTATTCAAAAGAATGTGTGATTTATCTTAACAGTGTAAGTAATATTATCAATATAATTAAGCAGACTGAACTTTCTCCAGAAGATGTAAATATTATTGTCGGAAGTTCAGAAGATAATGATAAATCAATAGCCAAACTGGGTGATGGATTCCATCGTGGTAGGATTCCTTTAAAAGATGAAACCCACAAAATGATTACTTTCTGTACCTCAACAGCCTTTGCTGGTTGTGATTTTTATTCTACCTGTGCTTCTACGTTTGTTATAAGTGACTGTAAAAAGATTAACACCTCAATAGATATATCAACAGACCTTGTACAGATTGCTGGTCGTCAAAGATTGGACTGCAACCCTTTTAGAAAATATCTTACTTTTATATATAATGTAAATAAGGAGGAGATAGATGATGAAACTTTCCAAAATTACTTAAATAAAAAAGTTTCACTTACGGCTAAAGAAGTTGAAGCGAATAATAACGAAAAAGACAGCCTGTTAAAAGACAAACGTATAAAAGATTGCTTACGTGAATAGAAAATGCTACAGTATCAGGATTCATATACTATGTATGATAAAATATCAGGTGAATTTGTATTCAACAAGTTAGCATATATAAGTGAACAGTATGCTTATGAATTACAGAAATATAATTATAAGAATGGGCTAATTATCAAAAAACAATTATCTGAAAATAATTTTGATGTTACAGAGAATCAGGTGTACAGTGTTTATCAGGAATAGTTGAAACATATAGTTAAAACGGAAACATTTGTTGATAGAATGGCTCAATATTGTAAGTATAAATCGCAAGGTCTATGTTTTGACATGGTGTCTTTTACTTTAGAACAAAAATATCCTGAACTAAAATATTATTATGAAGAGCTGGGTGGAGATAGAATAAAGGCACTTGGTTATAAGGAAAAGGAACTGAAAAATGAAATCAGTGTCAGACATTCAACTGCAAAAATCCATTATGAACTAAACAAAATATTCAAGCCTAATATGGAATTTACTACAGAAAAAATAAAAGAACTGATGAATGAAGTTTACCTAAAATTAGGAATAGACAAAAAAGGAAAAGCCTGTGACTTAGAAAAATTATATGGATTTAAAATTCATCCATGTAAAATACCGTTGGATAATGGAGATAGAAAAAATGGTTATCGAATTATAGGAGTATAAAAAGAAAAGGGTGTTCCAACGGTTCACCCTTTAACATATTATGTACAATCTAATCTACTTAATTTTGTTTTGTCTTATTGTTCAACTTTGCAAGCTGTTCCATAAGAATACCTTGAAGACACTGTATCTTGTCTTCACATTTGGAAGCATCCAACTGCAATTTTTCAGTAGCTCCAATATTATTAAGAGCTTGGCAAACAAGGTCAAAGCTATATAATGAAATGCAATAATTAATAGCCTTAATATATCTGGTTTGCTTGGCTGATTTAGCTCCAAATGCTTGTACAGTAGCTTTCATCAAAATTTCAGCCTGCTGATAAGTACGAAAATCTCCTTTAGGTAAAAGTGAGCTAAAGGAGATAGCCTTACTTTGCATATAGGAAGTAGTGGTGCTCAATCCAAAATAACCTTGAGCTGTAGTACCGTTCATCCCGAATGTATTACCAAATCTTCTTATTTCTAAAAGAAGTTGGTCTTTGGAAACAATCCCTGCAAGTCCTATCCAATCATCTTTAGAAGGATACTGTGATAGATATGCAGTAGTTGCTACATGATTATAAGCATCGGCTACACTCTCACAATCTATCAATTCTGCTTTTAATGGAATATCTAAATCCAAAAGATTGATATTATCAGCCTTATCAAGATAAACCATTATTTGTGGAGCTTCATTAGGAACATCTGTTAATTCCTTACCTGAATAATCGAATAACCGAACATTTTCCTTTATGAAGATGTCTGGTTTAGCAAAACAGAACACTGTCGGTAGAATCTTGGACTTATCTATTTTTTCATAGATTTTATCTTTGCTGAAATCCTTTCTTTGGATTGAATACTCTGTAAAGGCAGGGATAATTTCCTGTTCCTTACCGTTAATTGATACTGTAGCTACTGCGAACCACTTAGGGGCTGTATCTGTCCCAATATTTAAAATTTTCATATCTTTTATATTTAAATGTATTAACATTTTAATTCTTCCAGAGGAAAAATCGTTTTATATTCACTTTGATTTAAAAGATATGCTGTTCGTCTTCTTATAGTAACCTACACCGTCTGTAGGTGAGTTAGATTGTACATAATATCAAAGACCTATAGTAGCCTTTTCAGAAGACCAGTCATTAGGCATCAAGAACCTTTTGACAATGCAAAGATAAGGTGTATTTCTGTTTATAGCCTAATAAAAATAGAAGAATTTCAAGTATCATGCTTAGGTTGTGCGGATTGGTTAATTTATGTATATATCTACTAACGTCAGCAAAAGAAAATCCCACTCACAAATACTGCAAGTGGGATAATTATAGTTTGTAAGGTTTAGTAGTTGGAATCTCCAGTAAATGTTTCCATGAGCTTATCCATTTGCTCACCTATGCATTTATCTATCAGTTTAGCATAATGGTTGGTCATTCTGGTATTAGTGTGACCAAGCATCTTAGAAACGACTTCCAGTGAGATATTATTAGCTAAAGTAACCGTACTTGCGAATGTGTGGCGGCTTGTATGAAATGTGATTCGTTTCTTGATGTCACACAAGATAGCTATATCCTTTAGGTATTTGTTTATATCTGCTGGGTCTTGGATAGGAAGCAATTTTTCTTCACCTTTGTACTTATCTAATATCAGTTTGGCAATAGGGAGTAGGGGGATGCGTGATAGAACTCCTGTCTTAACCCTACGTTTCTTAATCCAAATCCTACCTGCATTGTCCTTCTCAAAATGTTCTGGGGCTAAGGTTTTGATGTCGATGTAGCTCAATCCAGTAAAGCAACAAAATATCAGGTATTTGCTTTAGAGAAAAATACCGAAAGAAAAAGCTAAACCGTTGAAATATAGCGATATTTCATTATTTTGCATTTTGATTTAATGGACAGAAACGGAAGAATATAGCAACAGTTCAGCTACCAAATCATTACCTGTTTTCTATCAGGTAAATTGGTGAAAACCATGGAGTTCCTCTCCCTGAACTGATTCGACATTAGCACTTTACTTTAACCCGTGCAAATAAAAACCGCCTGTTCCGACTCTTTTGCATCGTTTTGCTTGTTTTTTGATACCTGTAGTCCTTGTAACTATTTATAATATTGCATTTTAAACAAGGAAAGAAATGAAAACAGAATTCAAGGTGTTGCTCTACCTTAAACGAAACGGGCAAGGAAAGGACGGTCTGTGTCCATTAATGGGAAAAATCATGGTAAAAGGTACAACCAATTCCGTTGCGCAGTTCGGCTGTAAAATAAAGGTAGATCCGAAACTTTGGAATGCCACTTCGCAAAGGTGTACCGGTAAGAGCCGTGTTGCCACTTCTACCAATCGGGAGATTGACAGGCTGATGTTGCTGATACAACGCAGGTACAATGAACTGTTGGAAACAAGCGACGACATTACGGCCATACAGATTCGTGATGCCTTTCAGGGAATTGCGGAAAAACAGGTGACATTGCTTGGACTCTTCCGTGAGCATAATGAGGAGTATACCCAGCGCATAGGTGTCAACAGGTCTGTGAGTACTGTTTATCAGTATAAGCATACATACCGCTTCGTAGCGGATTTCCTTGAAAAGAAGTACAAGGTGTCAGATATTCCGTTCAAGGCTTTGGACGAGCATTTTATGGAGGCGTTTGAGCTGTATCTGCGCATTGATTTGAATTTCCAGCCCGGTACTTCCATCGGTCATGTCCAGCGCTTGAAGCATATCGCACAGATTGCCGTGAACAGATGCATCGTGCCTTTCAGCCCTTTTAAGGATTTTTCTCCCGTGAAGCCGAAGCAGAAACAGATGTATCTTACACGTGAGGAACTGGACAGGCTGATGAACATGACCTTTGATACCCCCAACCGTAATTTTACCAGGGACATGTTTCTGTTTTCCGTATTTACCGGAATCTGTTATTGTGACATGAGAAACCTGACGGAAAAGAACGTGACCAGGGACAGTGACGGAAATTTATGGATAGAAACCAGACGACAGAAGACGGGTACACCGGAAAATGTACGTCTGCTTGACATCGCCGTTCGTATTATAGAAAAGTATCGTGGAATGGATTCCGGAGGAAAACTGTTTCCCATGCTGACAAAGGAAAGCATGAACATCCATTTGAAAAAGATGGCAGTGCAATGCGGTATTACCCGTAACTTGTCCTTCCACATGGCACGGCATAGTTTCGCCTCACAGATATGCCTGTCCCAGGGAGTACCGATTGAGACGGTCAGCAAGGCTATGGGACATAAGAATATCAGCACGACCCAGCGTTATGCCAAAGTGACCAATGAGAAGGTGGATATGGACGTTACGGATTTAAGTCATAAGATTATCGGCAAATATGAATTGGTCGGAATTGATTCTGCACCGTCCACGGTTTTTAAAGATATGAGCCGCAGAAAAACACGAAGAATTAAGGATACCGGGTTGAATCATATAAAGGAGGCAAGTCTATGAGAAGTACATTCAAGCTGTTGTTTTATATCAACAGGCAAAAAATCAAGAAGAACGGTAAATGCCCCATTATGGGAAGGATTACGCTTGACGGAAAGGTCTGCCAGTATTCAACGGGGGAAGAAGTCCTTCCGGAGTGTTGGGATGCGAGCAAGGGACGCGCCGTCATATTGGGGCAGTGCCCAGAAATAAACAGGGAATTGAAGGAAATCAACCTGAAGCTGGAAGAATTTGAGGAAAAAGCAAGGCTTGCATACAAGAAGAGTGTGGATGGTATCGGATATGTTTCCGCCGAACTGATAAAGAATGCTGTTACCGGAAAGGCACAGCCAAAGAATACTCTCCTTACCCTTTTTGACGAGCATAACATGGAGTATGAAAAGCGTGTCGGCATTGACCGAACGCGCCATACCTATATCCGTTATCTTACAACCCGCAGGCATCTGTACGATTTCCTTCAATACAAATATGGTGTGGAAGACATTGCCCTCCGTGCAATTAACATGCAGTTCATCGAGAATTTCCACTTCTATCTGTCCACTATACTCCGTCTGAAAACCATATCATTAAACGATTATCTGATCTTGCTGTGTAAGATAGTCCGTCTTGCTGTAAAACAGAAAATATTGGGCAGGTATCCTTTTGCCGGATACAAGCTGGAAATTCCTCCGAAACAGCACCGCCATCTGACAGGTGAACAATTGAGTAAAGTAATGTCAGCCGAATTGAATACCTACCGTTTGTGTCATACCAGAGACCTTTTTGTCTTTTCCACCTTTACCGGACTCGGAAGGGCGGAAATGGCAGAATTGTCTGAAAAACATATAATAACGGCGGACGATGGCTCAAAGTGGATATACATAAACCGTATGAAGACGAAAGCCGAATGCCGTATCAAGCTGCTTGACATCCCTTTGAAGATTATGGAGAAATACAAGGGGGAAAGAAAAGACGGGAAACTGTTCTTCGTGCCGGGTACTTCCTCTCTTTGCCGTACATTGAAAATAATAGAGAAGATATGCGGACTGGACTGCCACCTCACATATTATATGGCCCGACATACCTATGCGACTGAAATCTGTCTTTCTAACGGAGTACCAATTGAAACAATCAGCAAAATGATGGGACATTCAAAAATCCGCACCACGCAGATTTATGCGGAGATAACCAATCAGAAGGTACGGAAGGATTTCTGCAAGTTGTCTGAATATACTAAGGGGAAATATGCTTTGCCGGAAGACAATATGCCTTCCAGGGTTTATCAGTGTGGACGTTATAGCGGATGGAAAAGTAACATAACTTCAAAGGATGGTACAATGGAAGGAGAGATATGAAAAGTAATGTAAAAAAAATCGGGAAGGGTAATTGCTCCCATTCCCGATTCATAAGACATTTTTACGGCAGTCGCCAGGCTTTCCTATACCCTTCCTGCAACATTCGTTCAACGTCACTTTCCCTGTACAGGACCTTTCCTCCCAACTGTACATAAGGAATCCTGCCTTCATTCCGGTATGTCTGCAAGGTTCTGCGGCTTACTTTCAACCTTTCCGACAGTTCCTGATCCGTCAGATAACACTCCCCGTTCAATACCGGCTTGCGATTCAACGATAATGACCTGACATTTTCCTCTATATCGTCAAGCCTTTGAAAGAAAGACACTACGTGTGCGTTTTCCTCTGTCAGCAGTTCGTTCATGGCTGTTCCTCCTTCCTTTTTAATAACAGTGATAATGTTTTCTGTATGTCTTCCGGTCTGTAATAGATTTTATGGCAAATCTGGCTATAAGCCAGCATACCGTTTTCACGTAAACTCTGTAGAGTGCGTGGTGTGATGTTAAGCAGTATGCAGGCTTCCTGATTATCCAGCCATTCTCCCATTTTCTTTTCGCGGAATCTTCTGTGGACATCTTCTGCCATCCGTGCTGCGGTTTCCAGCCTTTTCAACATCCTGTCAAAAGTTCGGGCTTCAATACTGATGATTTCCATATCGTACTTTTTTGAGTTCGAAGCAAAGATATACGGCAGAAAGAGACTGATGCAAACCATTGTCTTCAGATGTCATCAAATATCATTAAATATCACAAACAGAATATGTTGCAAGCTCAAGAAAAGGAAATAATACCTGAAATGTACTATATGGCGAAGCTACCTGAGCTATGCAGATCGGAGGGAGCTGAAATCCCTGTCTTATTTCGGGATTTGATAAGCAGTCTATGTTTTGTTGTTTGGGAGAGGTGGATTTTCACAGTATTTGTGAGGTCATATATGGAATATAAGGATAGCCGCCTTTGATTTACGGCTATGCGTCACGTCGGTCGCAGTTAATCCCTGTAATCTTTTCTTTAATTCTAATCCGTTTGCCGCCGCATTCTTTTTCAGGTGAATTTTCATGGCGTTAGCCATAAGGAAAATTCTCCTGAAAAAAGGAATAAATGCGGCTGGCAAAGCAGGATTGGGATTTATCTTTGATGGAAGGGATAACTGATTTTACATAAAATATGAACTTTATTATTATTTAAATTCAGCCATGAGAGTAGTAATTACTAAGAAATAGTCAAATTTATAAATATACTTTAGATATAATTCTGCTGTATTGAAAATAAAAAAACTTAAATAAAAAAGTAAAAGTAATGACGTCAATCAAAGTAAAATTTAGACCTTCTGTAACAGATAATAAAGAAGGTTGCATTTATTATCAGATTACTCACAACCGTGTAGTTCGCCAGATTAGGTCTGGTCTTTACCTATTTGAAAGCGAATGGGATAAAAACATTTCGTCTGTTAGATTATTGCCAGAAACTTGTGATAGTAGAAAGTTATATCTTTTGTCCATTGACGAAAGAATCCAATTAGACAGCAAGCGTCTGAAAACCATCATTATTCGACTTGAGAATAAAGGTGATGATTATAGTGCCAAAGATATTATTTATCAGTTCAGAAACTATTCGGATAGATTATCTTTTTTCCATTTTATGCAGGGTATCATCAATCAATTAAAAAGTCTAAATAGGATACGTACTTCCGAAACATATGAATCGGCATTGACTAGTTTTATGAAATACAGAAATGGTCAAGACATCCAATTGTGTGAGATTGATAGCGATGTATTAATGCTTTATGAAGCATGGCTGAAAGAGAAAGGCATTTGCCCAAATTCGATTTCATTCTATATGCGAATTCTACGAGCTGTATATAACCGTGCAGTTGAAAAAGAATTAGCTGAACAAAAGTACCCATTTAAGCATGTCTATACAGGCATAGACAAAACTGTCAAACGTGCTGTACCATTAAAGATTATAAAACGCATTAAGGAACTTGATGTGACATTTAAACCATATTTAGACTTTGCCAAAGATATGTTTTTATTTTCATTCTATACACGCGGAATGTCATTTATTGACATGGCATACCTTAGAAAATCCGATCTTAAAGCTGGAATATTGACTTACCGAAGGAGAAAAACAGGACAGCAGCTAATTATTAAATGGGAGAAATGTATGGAAGATATTATTATGAAATACAAAAATACTTATGATACTCAATATTTACTTCCTATTATTACAAAATCATTAGTTGATGAGCGAAAACAATATCGCAATGCTATATACCGTGTAAATGCAGCTTTAAAGGAAGTAGCTCGATTGGTAGAATTGCCTATACCACTTACAATGTACTGTGCACGTCATAGTTGGGCAAGTATTGCTAAGAGTAAAAATATACCAATTTCAGTTATCAGTGAGGGTATGGGACATGATTCTGAAGAAACTACACGTATTTATTTAGCTTCTCTTGATACAAGTATAATAGATGAAGCTAATAGTTTAATTATAAAATCTTTATGAAAAATACATAAATTGGGTTTTATTAAAGACAACATCTCTTTTCAAGAGATAATACTTCATCGCAAATTTACAAAATAAACTTTAAACTACCTCAATTTTTGAAGTATATTTTTGTTTTATAAAACAATGTTTAATAGTAAAGTTTCTTTTGTGTTTAGTTTTTTATAGCCAATTTTAATATAAATGGCTGATAATATGTGAGTAACACGGATAATATTATCTCTTGAAAAGAGATATGTGAATAAGATATAAAGAATAAGATGAATAATATTACAAATAATATTTGGGAAGAAGAACATTCCAGTAAAAGAAGAGTTTGTATGCTTATGATTACTCATGCATGTAATTTAAAATGTAGTTATTGCTATGAAACTCATAAGCAAAATGCATATATGTCCGTTGACATGGCCAAACAGATCATTTTAGATGAAGCTAAAATGATTGAAATAAATAGTCAATTTGATGAAATTCAAATTGATTTTATGGGTGGTGAGCCTCTTATGAATTTTCCTTTGATCAAAGAAATTGTAGAATGGCTTGAAAGCGGTGCCATTAATATTCCATGGATTTGTTTTGCTTCAACAAATGCCACTTTAATCAATGATGATATTAGAGATTGGTTTAAGAAACATAAGGAGTATATGGTTCTTGGAATAAGTTATGATGGAACAGGCAAAATGCAATCTCAAAATAGAGGGACAGATCGATTTGATATAGATTTAGATTTTTTTCATGAATTGTGGCCTAATCAAACTTTTCAGATGACCATTTCAAAAGAAACACTTCCATTTCTAGCAGAAGGTGTTCTTTTTGTACAGCGTAAAGGTTATGAAATAAATGCTTCATTAGCACAAGGTATAAATTGGACAATAGAGGATGCTAAATTATATAGAGAACAATTATGCTTGTTAAAAGAAGCGTATTTAAAAGATGTAAGCTTAAGACCTTTTAATCGTCTTACTAGATTCGTAGATGTTTTTAATCTTGCACCAACAGAACGTAGACAAATTCATGGATGTGGAAGTGGATTAAATATGGTAACTTATGATATAGATGGTAAAAAATATGGTTGTCATATGTTTACCCCTATAGTTTTAGGGTCTAGAGCTATTGGAGTTGATGCCATTGAGTGGGGGAAATCTGATTTAATGGCTGACCCATATTGTGAAACTTGCGTTTTAAGAAGATTTTGTCCCACTTGTCCAGGTTTTAATTACAAATTTCGTGGTACTTTTTCTTCACGTGATAAACGTTGGTGCCCTTTAGTATTGGCAGAAGCAATGACGGCCTGTGAATTTCAAATTGAAAGAATTGCAATGATAGATAATCTATCGGCTGAAGATGCAGAGCACGCTTTAACAGCGATAAAAGCATATAATGTTTTAAAAGAACTTGATCTTGAGGCTTGTAAAAGTCCATATGTAATATAATAATGCAAAGGCATTAGCCAATTATATTTTTATTAACAATTTTAAATAGGAGGATTTCATATGAAAATGAATCTTGAAGCTCTTAAAGTGTTGGAAACTAAACTTGCGGAATATAGCAAGGTTAATGGTCCGATTTCTGAGCATATGGCTCAAAATTCAAACACTTGTACTGACTGTTACCAAACAGGTGGTGGAGGTTGTAAGGGTACCTGTCGTGGAACGTGTGGTGGTTCTTGCAATGGCCGTTAATACAGACCTGTAACTTAAATGTAAGCGGGGGATAACATTATATTCATCCCCCGCTTTTTAATATATGTTTTTTAGTTAAGGTTTATAACGATATAAATAGCGTACAATTATGACAAGAATATTTATACTTTTTATTTTTGCTTGTATCACTTTAAATTCATATTCACAATCTTCTAGTAGTGGCGTTTATGTTTTTGAGCGTGCATATGATTCAAATGGTTATGAAATTAAAGATGATGGTGCACATCCTCAAAAGATTATGGTTACAGTTCTTTCTATGTTTGGAACTACAGCATCATATTTGGAATATGATCATATAGTAGGAATGTGGCCCTCTGCTTATAATTCTTTGACTTTTAATTATGCTGGTACAAACAATGGATGGTATATTTTTAGGATTGATTTGGGCATGATGGGGACAAGTTTTTTGTATGTTTACCGTGATAATTCGCGCATTAGAGTTGCAATGTCTTATTATAAAGGGAAATTTTACCAATATAGAAAGTTTGTTGAAGGTGAAGATATAAATATGACTCCAACAAAATAGTTTTTAATTTATATCTGTTAATTAATATGAAACGTTCCATACTTCTTTTGTTAAGTCATAGCTGCAATCTTTCGTGCAAATATTGTTATGAGAAATTTAAAGACTCTAGAAAAATGAGCATTGACACTGCCATTGATATTTTAGATAGAGAGTTCTCGAATCAAGGGGATGAAATAACAAATATAGATTTATTGGGTGGTGAACCACTTACAAATTTTGTTATAATACCTCCAATTTGTGAATGGATATGGGAGCGAAAGCCAAAAATGCAGATTTTTATTAGAACTAACGGTACTCTCCTAACAAATAAAATGAAAAAATGGTTTTCATCTCACTCCGATCTGATTGGTTTAGGATTAAGTATAGATGGAACGCCTGAAGTAAATTACTTCAATAGAGGTGTAATGGATGTCGATATAGATTTCTTTAAACAATATTGGCCTGAAATACCTGTTAAATTGACTGTATTCCCTCAAAGCGTAGACTCTTTATTTGATTCGTTGACATTTCTTTATAGTAGGGGAGTTAATGTAATAGGAGGTCTTGCCCAGGGGGTTGTTTGGGATGAAAAGGCATGCGAATTACTAAATCAACAAATGGAAAAGATAACTAATTATTATATTGAGAATCAATGTATTCCACCGATAGAACCTCTTTTTTCATTAGCATTTGAACATTCGTATGTTTTTCCTGATTCTTTACACTCGGAAAAGCCATGTTGGGAAAGAAATATTGTACATACATACGATTGTGAGAATGATTTGTTACCATGTCATATGTTTTCGGTAATTGTACAAGGGAGTGAAAGAAGGAAGAGAATTTTAAATGATTTAGCTGGTATAAAGGAAGAATTTATAGACAACGAGTGTATGCAATGTCCCATACGTTGGAGTTGTACAAATTGTATGGCTATGAATTATCAGCATTTTGGAGATTTTAGCACTAATATAAATAAACGTTACTCATGTAAAGCTCATAAAATTACTGCTTATTGGTCTGCTTCTCTTTTAACGTTAAAAGCCTTAAATAATCTAATTGACTTTTCTAAAAAAGAGAAAATAGAAGCAGTGAGAAAAGCGATAAAATATTTAAAAACATTTGATAATGAATGATGTTCTTAAAATTAATTTCTTTGATTCAATAAATACGGTTACTGCTAAAAATTTTATCAATAACCTTGAAAGTTTGTGCTTACAGTATCCTGATGCAAGTGTTCTTACTATTAATATTTCTTCTCCAGGTGGTGATGTGAATGTTGCGGTTGAATTATTCCATTTTTTGCGTAGTCTAGAATGTAAGATACAGACAATCAATATTTCATGCGTTAATTCTGCTGCAATTTTAATTTATTTGGCGGGAGATAGTAGAATATGCCATATTGGTTCAACATTTTATATACATTCAATTTCTAAACGTCTTAAAGGCATCTATGACATTAAGACTCTTTCAAGAGAAGTAAAAGAAATGTCTGTAAATACAGATATAGTGGCAACTATATTGGAACAACGTACAAAGAGGCAAAAAAAATATTGGAAAAAATTGATGTCGAAAGGATGTATTTTAAAAGCTGAACAGGCATTAAGGTTAGGGATTGTTTCAATAATTGCGGATAATTAGTTAGTAATATGAAATCTTCTTTAAAATGGCTTTGGCAATATTCATCAGGATTTAGACTTCAATTTGTCATTATAATATTACTTAATATTGGTGGGATATTCTTTTCTTTGGCATTTGTAGAATCAACAAAAATCTTTATAAATGATGCTGTTTTAGGAAAGGATATTATTTTTATTGTAATTATTGCCCTCGTGGGCTTAAAAACTGCGCAATTGTTTTGTGAGCAAGGAGAAATTTATATTCGTACTTTATATAGGACTAAATTAGAGAATAAATTAGAATATCAGATGTTTTGTTCTTTAACTAATAGTCAAATACAAGCTAAACAAAGATTTCATTCTGGAGATGAAATATATAGACTTACTAGTGATGTTGGAATTGTTGCAGAAAGTATGTTATATACATTTCCTATCATAATTTATTCTATAATACAGTTGATTGCAACTTGGGGATATTTAATGCATATGCAGCCTGTTTTGACGATGATTATAGGAGGTATCTCACCAATCATAATATTTGCCGGATATTATTATACTCGTCTTTTAGTTCCAATTTCAAGAAATGTACGACTTAAAGGTAGCTATGTGAATAAGTATATTCAAGAACATTTACAGCATCACGAACTTATTTCTATAATGCAACAGAACAAATATGTACAAAGACAAGTCGTTAAACTGCAAAACTCGTTTTTTGAAGTATTAAAATCTAAAATACGTCTTACTATTGGTACAGATTCTCTTACAGAGGTTGGATTTACTTTGAGCTATTTAACTGTTTTTATTTGGGGAATTAATGGATTAAGTAATAGAACTATATCTTATGGTGAATTTTTAGTGTTCGTACAACTTGTTGGACAATTACAACGTCCTGTTTTCATATTTAAAGAACAATATCCATCTTGGATTGCCTCGTTTGCTTCAATAGAGCGTCTTATGGAGATAACTTCATTGCCTCAAGAAGAACAATCTAACGAGAAACAATTAAATATAGAATCTCCAGGGCTTCGATTTTCTAATGTTTTTTTTAAGTATCCTCAAAATAAGAGTTGGGTTCTGAAAGATTTTACCTATGATTTTAAACCTGGAACAATTACTGCTATTTTAGGTGAAACTGGGGCTGGTAAAAGTACTCTTATAAAGATGGCTTTAGCTATTTTGACTCCTCAAAAAGGTGATATTACCATATATAGTGATAAAGAACACAAAGAATATAAAATTAGCTCATGCACTCGTTGCAATTGTATATATGTTCCTCAAGGCAATAGTATAATTAGTGGAACTATAAAGTATAATCTTTTACTTGGCAATACAAATGCTTCAGAAGAGCAAATGAAAGAGGCACTATATATGTCATCTGCAGAATTTGTCTTGAATGATTTTCCAGCTGGACTTGATACTATTGTAGGAGAGAGAGGTGTTGGTCTTAGTGAAGGGCAAGCCCAAAGAATAGCTATAGCGCGTGCTCTATTAAAAAAAGGAGGTTTGTTGTTGTTGGACGAACCAACATCTGCGCTTGATACTGAAACAGAAAAGAGATTTCTTGAAAAATTGGTAAAGAACTCTATAAATAAAACAGTAATTATCATTACACATAAACAAGAAATATGTGATTACGTGTCAAATACTGTCGTGATTCATAAAACAATATGTAATTTATAAATTAAAGTACAATGAAAAAAAGTATTAAAAAGTTGTGCATAAGTGGATTGTTTTGCTTATGTGGCTCTGTAGCTATTTTTGCTCAGAATAATAATGGTTCAGATGAAGGGCAAAAGCGAAAGATTGAAGGGATAATTCTTGATGCTAAAACTCAAGAACCTTTGACTGGTGCAAATGTTTTAGATCCTAAAAATGGGATTGGTGTTGTTACAGATATTGATGGTCGTTTCGTGTTGAGCGTAGGAAAAGACTGTAAAGAATTAGAAGTTTCTTACTTAGGTTACAAGACATTGGATATTAAGATTGATAATCGTTCCACATTACGAATTTTATTAGATGAAAATAGCAAACTGCTTGGAGAGGTTGTGGTAACCGGTATCCAAACAATAGAAAAAGGAAGGGCTACAGGTGCATATAACATCGTTACTCCTGACGATATGAAACATATTTATTCCACCAATATAAACGAAAAATTAGAGGGTACTGTACCTGGATTGTATGTAGATAAGAACAATGCCATAACAATTCGTGGTTTGAGTTCATTGAATGCATCCACAAAACCATTGATAGTAGTAGATGGTTTCCCTCTGGAAAGTTCGGAATTGAATTTAAATCCTAATGATATTGCTCAGATTACGGTATTAAAAGATGCTGCATCTGCTTCAATTTGGGGAATTCGTGCGGCAAATGGTGTGATAGTCATTACTACCAAGCGAGGAAACAAAGGAAAAATAAATGTAAATTACTCAGGAACGATAACATCAAGTGGAAAGATTAATTGGGATGATTTACATTTCTTGTCGTCTGATCAGTATGTACAGGCTCAATTTAGTTGTATTTTGGATCAAGGGATAAGTAGTACTGCATATAGTGGTTTGAATGAACTTGAAAACATTTATAATCAATACAATCAAGGTCAAATTACGTTGGATGATGCTTGGGGAGAAGTAAATGAATTGGGTAGATTTAATAATGCCAAACAGGTAACGGATAATTTTTATCGTCATGCTTTTACTCAGCAACACAATATTTCTATTTCAAGGGGTGGTGAACGTTCATCTACTTATTTGTCTTTGAGTTACGATCAAAGTAAAGCAAGAGAAATTGGTAATGAATATAATAAATTTAATTTATTGTTGAATAATGATTTTAAATTGCATCGTACATTTACAGTTTCTATTGGATTGAGAGGAACATATCGTAAAGCTAAAAACAACGGTATGGACATGACAGGTTATGAACCATGGAAGCGCATATTGAACGATGACGGTTCATATTATAATGAATATAACGGCGTTTCGGACAAATGGGCTTCGGAATGCTTTGATTTAGGTATGCGTGATTGGCATAAGAATTCTCTCGAAATGATGCGGATGAATGATAATCAGTCTGAGGAATATAATTTGTCTACTATACTACGGTTAAACTGGACTCCGATAAAAGGTTTAGAAATCACTTCGCAAGGTAGTTACGAGTTTGGAAATACACAAAGTTCACAATTCTATTCCCAAGACCATTACATAACACGTGATCTGACAAATAGATTTACTGAGGTTGAAGTTGTGGATGGACATCCTGTTGCCATTATTGAGAATCATCTGCCTATCAGTGGAGGAATAAAAAAATTAGGTGATACTCATCTTTATTCCTATTCAATACGTAATACGATTTCCTATTCAAATTCGTTCAAGAATTTTGATTACAAAATTATGGCAGGTAATGAAATATATTCTTTAGAGGGAAATAGTTATTCTAATTGGTTATGGGGATTTGACCCAGAATTATTAACATCACAAAGTATTAATCTGGCGGCATTGCAAAGTGGAGTAAACGGTTACAATGGACGTGTTCAGAATTTAGATGAAAGTTATGCTCCTATTTATTCTGAAACTTTGGAACGTTATGTATCGTATTTCGGAACAACAAATGTTAGTTATATGAATAAATATGATGTATTTGCAAGCATTAGATTAGATCAAACAAATTTGTTGACAAATGCAAACAAATTTCGCAATAATCCTTCTTGGTCCGTTGGTGCTAAATGGGATATAAATAAGGAAACGTTCTTTCATGCTGATTTTGTAAATGTTTTGTCGTTGCGTGCCTCTTATGGTTTGACAGGTAATATTGATAAGAGTACTGGACCGGATATAGTTGCTGAAGCAGTTTCTGATGGTTCAATCCCTTCTTTGAATTACTTAATAGTAACAAATCCAGCTAATCCTCAATTAGGATGGGAAAAAACTTATAATTGGAATGTAGGTATTGATTATATGTTGTTTAATAATCGGCTTTTTGGAAGTTTTGATTTCTATCATCGATTGTCAAAGGGATTATTAGCGGATGTAGATATTGACCCAACTACAGGTTGGAGTACTATTTTCAAAAATTCTGCAACTGTTCGAAATATCGGTCTAGATTTATCTTTGGGTGCTAAAATCTTAACTCGTACTCCGATAAAATGGGATGTAAATTTAAATCTGTCATATAATAAAAATCGGGTAACTGAAATGAATTATGCACCGAGTCGTAGAGGGGCATCAAAAGGTAATCCGATGAAAGGACAGCCAATAGGTTATATAGCGGTTCATCGTTATGGAGGATTGGATGAAAATGGTGAACCGACATTTATGAAAAAAGGCGATGACACTAGATATTCATATATGGATATGGGACTCCTAGAACTTGAGGATCTGGATTTTGTTGGATCAATTAATCCACCCGTGTTTGGAAGCCTTTCCAGCAATTTGACTTACAAAGATTTTACTTTAAGTTTTATGATAACATACCGGTTCGGAAATAAAATGCGTTTACCAATCCCATATTCATCTATGACTGGATTATATAGTGAATGGTTTGGTGAGGAATATCGTTGGGTGGAGGGTGCTGATAATTCTGAAAAATGGGTCCCGAAATTGTATACAATAGGGTATGCACCTTCGAATCGTGATGATTGTCTGCTTTTTAGTGACAAAATGATAGATAAGGGAGATGCCATTTATTTTAAAAGTATAAATCTTACTTATAATGCTACACGATTATTAAATAGTATTGGTTTGAGAGGTGGTTCAATTAGTATCGGAGGAGAGAATTTAGGTTTTTGGGCGGCGAATAAATATCATTTAGACCCCGACCAGTTGATTAGCGGAGTTAATCCGTGGGAAATGAGTTGTGGCTTAGGTAAAACACCACGTTTGGTTGTTGGATTAAATATAAACTTTTAATATTTATAGAATATGAAAAATTATATATTGTTACTTATTGCTTTATTTTTCTTAAATTCTTGTCAAGATTTTTTAGACGAGACTCCCAAGGGAACACTTATTCCTGAAACAGTAAATGATTTCGGTATGATTTTAGATAATTATAGTTATGATAACTATATATCATACGGACAGTGTCTGACCTTGATTATGTCTGATGACTTTACTATACCAGACGACAAGGCATATAAATATGCTTCTTGGGGAATAAATGCTTATACATGGGCTGATCATCTTTTTAGCGTTAATGATGACGAAGATTGTTATACCAATTTTTATCATGTAATTTATTTATGTAACTACATCTTGAACAATTTATCGAATGCCCCCGATGGAACCGAATTCACTCGCGCTTATGTAGAAGGAGCTGCAAGGTTTCATCGTGCTTATGCTTATTTTAATTTAGTGAATTTGTATGCAAAACATTATGATAAAAATACGGCAGGTACAGATTTAGGAGTTCCATTAACTTTGGAAGCAGACCCGAATATTACAATTGGAAGATCAACCGTTCAGCAGGTGTATGACCAAATTTTTATTGATCTTAATGCTGCAAAAGATTTACTTACCGAAGAAAAACCTAAATATTCTTTCCGACCTAATCAAACGGCTGTGTATGCGTTATTAGCAAGAATCTATTTATATCAAGGTGAGTATGAGCAATGTCGAGTTGCTGCTAGTATAGCAAGGGAACAATGGAATATGCCTTTTGATTACAATCAATATGGATTGGAAGATGTTAATCCTGATTTTGGTATAAGCGGATATTCGTATAATCGTTGGGAAGAAGCAGATATTATATGTTATAAAGGTGAGGGATATGGTCCCAATGAAGATGCGGATTATAATTTGTCCGATGAATTAATTGCGTTATTTGATAAGGAAACAGACTTGCGATGGAAATTATTTATTACATCATATCCGCTTTTTTCGGGAGAAGATCCCAATGGAGATACTCCTCGAACTGCTTTTTGGTTCCCTAATAATCGTGGCCTTAATATCGGCGAACTTTATTTGACAGAAGCTGAAGCGTGTGTACGTGTAAATAAATTAGATGATGCCTTGTATCTTTTGAATGAAGTAGCGAGGAAACGGCATATAATGGGAACTTATACGGATGTAACGGAAAGAGATCCTGAAAAGCTATTAGAATTAATTTTGGATGAACGTCGTAGAGAATGTATCTGCAAAGGCACTCGTTGGTTTGATTTAAAACGTCTGAACAAAGAGCCTCGCTTTGCCAAATCCATTACTCATACACTTTATGGTGAGACTTATACATTGGAGCCTAATGATAATCATTATGTACTACCTATACCGCTTATTGTAACAAATCAGAATCCTCAGATAGAACAAAATCCACGGTAAAATTTTACAGAAAGAAGTTGGCAGATTTATTCTGCCAACTTCTTTCTGCAAAATTTTAAAGTTAATAATTAAGTAGATAAAAGATAATTGATTATATTTTATAGTTGAATAGCCATTGTTTTTTGTTGATATTTAGGTGTTATTAGTAAGGTAACTTATATTAGGATAGCTATTAAATATAGACATATTATTTAATTAAAGATTACATTAGAACTTATATAGAATCAGTATTATAAATTATGGTTCAAAAATTTTATTCGATTTAATCATTTACATGGACCATTCCATTGAGTGTTCAGTTCTATATTCTTCTTTTGATTAGATTTTGATATTATATTTTCATAAACAGCTTAAAGTAAATCGAATTCATTAGCAAAAAGTGTCATTAAAATTGAGCTTCTGTTTTTGATATTAATATTTTTGGTTTATTGCTTATATATTACTGAAAATTAGCGATATAAATATCATATAGAGTTTAAATTAGAGTAAACAAGATGTAATAATTTAATATAAATATATCAATTCTCCAAAAGATTCAAGATCTGGCTTTAAAAGCTAATTCTGAATGGTTATATATGTCGTAAGTAATAAAATAGCAATTCAATGAACTCCTTATTTCGTAAAAAAATATTTCTGGGCTATATTATCATAACAGCTATAGTTTTATTTCTGACTGTTGTTATGGTCAACGAGCGTTTCCGCTTTCGAAGGTTTGAGGGCATTATAAATGAAACGAACTATGCCCGTGAAAATATTCATAAAGCTCATTTGTATATTACCAGGTTGGCAACTTTAGGCGAATCAGTTATTGCATGGGATGAATCAAATTATAACAGATACCATTATCAGCGTCTTAAAACAGACAGTATTCTGCTTGAACTAAAATCCGGGTGTGGAAATTTCTTACGCCCTGTTCAGATAGACTCTTTACGGGTGCTGCTTGAGACGAAAGAGACACACCTGTTCAGGATAATGAAAGCAGTCCAATCTTGGGTGGAGTCCGACAGTATTCTTGCTAATGAACTACCTGCAATAGCCACACAGTCGGTTCGGATGAAGACAATAACACAGAAAAAGAAAGGAATTGCCGGGTTATTTGGAAAGAAAGAGACGGTACAAGTTCCATATATTACAAATGAAATACAGGACTTCAATGAAAGATTGACTTCTGCCAGAGATTGGCGTAACAATCAGATGGAAGCGTATGCAGACAGTCTGCGTTTACAGAATAGGCTGTTAAATCACAAGTTATATGATTTTGTTTCTTCTCTTGATAACCAAATACAGCAGTCATTTACAGAACAGTATCTGGAAATAACAGAGACAAGATGGAAATCTTTCCGACTGTTTGCTATAGTGATAAGTATTGTTGTCGTTCTGTTTATTATTTCTTTTTTCATTATTCTATCCGATTTACGTAAGGAAGAAAAGATAAAACTCAAACTACAGCAAACCGTTCTGGAAAACGAGGGTTTGCTTGAAATGCGCAAAAGAATAATTCTGACCGTTTCTCATGATATACGTGGCCCGCTCGGTAATATTCATAACTGTGCTGATTTGGCTTCTCAAACACGGGAGAAAAAGAAACGCGAACCATATTTGGAGGATATACGCCATTCCTGTCATCATATCCTGCATTTGGTTAATGATCTGATGGATGCCTATCGGATCAATGAAGCCGGTGATTTGCGTAACGACACGCCATTTTATCTTGACCGTTTCCTGCAACGCATCTCAGACGAGTTTTCCCGCAAGGCTGTTGCAAAGGCCTTATATCTTCAATCTGAACATCATAATTCATCTTTTGTTGTAAAGGGCGATGCAGATAAGCTGGAGCAGGTACTGGCCAATTTACTGACCAATGCCATCAAGTTTACCCCATCAGGAACCATAAGCTTTTATTCAAAATATTTGGAAGGGAAACTGCACATTGAAATCAGGGATACCGGTGTCGGTATGGATGAGGAAACACTGAAAAGAATATTTGTTCCATTTGAGCGTGCCGCACAGAATATCAATTCTGAAGGTTTTGGTTTGGGGCTTTTCCTTACCAAAGGATTAATTAAGGTTTTAGAAGGAAAAATGGATGTGGAAAGTGCACTCGGTAAAGGAAGCGTATTCAGGTTGGAACTTCCTTTGCCTGAAACGGATGAGTTAGTTGAGGAAGACAAATCGGACCATAATACAATAACTATATTGCCTAAGAATGTTCTTGTAGTGGACGATGATCCTATACAACTGAAAATAGCGGAAGATATGCTTGGGCGCAAAGGTATATCCTGCAAGACCTGTATGAATGCACGTGAAGTAGTGGCCGCTCTTGAAAATTCTGAATATGATTTGGTCTTGACAGATGTACAAATGCCTGATACTGACGGATTCGGTTTGTTAAGATTGCTTCGCAATTCGGACATCGGCAATTCTAGAACTGTTCCAGTAGCAGTCATGACTGCCCGTGGTGACGGAAATACCGGAATCTATGAAAAAGAAGGATTTGTAGGCTGTATTCATAAACCGTTCAATATCCACGGACTGCTTGCTTTTTTATCCACCATTGTATCTCAGACGCAAATTTCTGTTTCCGGAGATTTCAATTTCTCCCGATTGTTGGAAAATACGGATGATTATCGTCACATGCTTTCTCTGGTCGTTACTGAATCTGAAAAAGAACTGAAAGAGCTGGAATCAGCCATCAGAATAACCGACCGTGAAACCATGAGGAAAATAATACATCGTATGATGCCTGCATGGGAGATGCTTGGGAAGGAAAATATTCTACGTGATTTTCAAAAGATACTGCACGACAGTGGCAGCCTGGATGAAACCGTTCAAGAACATGCAATACAAGTCATGGCGTGTCTTAAAAAATTAATGGAAGAGACAGAAGAAGAACTGAGTAAACATGAAAATACTGATTGTTGAAGATAATATTATACTCTGCGGCATGATTGAAAAATGGTTGCAGAAAGCCGGTTATAAAGTGTTGACAGCTATAGATGAACCCGGTGCACGTAGTATTTTGAAGAAAAACGAAATCAATCTTGTGTTGGGAGACGTACGGCTACCGAAAGGTGACGGTATCAGCCTTTTGGAATGGATGATGCGTTCCGGTATGGAAATCCCTTTTATTGTCATGACGGATTATGCCTGTATCTCGGATTCTGTCCGTGCCATCAAGCTCGGAGCTAAGGATTATCTGGAAAAGCCTGTCCGTCAAGAACAGCTACTAGAATTAATGCACAGTATGCTGAAAAGTCCGGTTGTAGTGCGTAAGGAGCGTTCTTTTGTAGAACGTACCAGTGAAGGCGCAAGGAAAGCCGCTTCACTTGCCCGTCGTGTGGCTCCTTCAGATCTTTCGGTCATGATACTTGGTCCGAGTGGTAGTGGAAAGGAGATTATAGCCCAAATAATACATCGGTACAGCGACAGGAGGGATAAGCCTTTTGTCGCTGTTAATTGTGGTGCCGTTTCAGCCAATTTGCTGGAATCAGAATTCTTTGGTGCGGTCAAGGGGGCTTATACAGGTGCAGTTGTTGACAGGAAGGGATATTTTGAAACGGCCAATGGTGGTACATTGTTCTTGGATGAAGTCGGTAACATGTCATATCACATGCAGATTCTTCTCTTGCGTGTTTTGCAGGAGAAAGAATATATCCCGGTGGGAAGTGATAAAGTAAAGCGTACGGATGTACGGATTATTTCAGCCACCAATGAAGATATGAGAAAGGCCGTGCAGGAAGGACGTTTTCGTGAGGATTTGTATTATCGTCTTGCAGAAATGGATATTGTGCAGCCGCCACTAAAAGATTGCAAAGAAGATATACTCCCACTTGCAGACTTTTTCATGAAAGAGAACGTAGAAAGGCTCCGAGTTTCACGTAAAGGTTTTACGGAATCCGCTATCCAGATTATGTTATCCTATGACTGGCCGGGCAATGTACGGGAATTGAGTGCAAAAGTCAGACGTGCGGTTATTGTTGCTAATAACACGTTGCTGGATGTCTGTGACTTGGGGTTGGACAATGTAGATTATAGTGATAACTTGGGAATTCATGTTTTTCAGGAAAAGGAAAGGATACGAAATTTGCTGGAGAAAAATCACGGTAATGTCAGCAAGACAGCAACAGAGCTAGGTTGCAGCCGTACAGCCCTGTATAAGAAAATGAAGAAACTTGGTCTGATGAAGTAATCTTTTATTCTTTAAGACGGTAAACCAGTCTGCATATATTATTCCGGAATGTCTTTGTCTCACGCAGTGTCCATTGTCCGAATTGTATCCTTCCGGTTATGTTTTTTCCGCTTTTGTATGTTATTGGTAATAAGTAAATAACCAGTTCATCTGCAAGCTTGAAGAGGAAAACACCTCCTGCATATTCCGCAGTTTTTTGATCTGTCACTTTCATGAAAAATGTACAGTCTTTTTCATGCCTTTCCTTGGCATCCATCAAATCAAGCATACCATAGTGGGGGTACATATTGAATGTCGCCCGCTCTTCCCAGTAAGGGAAACCGTTCCGATTTGTCCTGAGCCAATTCATTAGTTCTTCATTTTTGTCCGGCAGGAATCCGTCCAATGTGACTGGCATAATAATCTGTACTTTTGCCATACCTCTGCTTGTTAAAAATAAAAGCATGAAACCCATGCTGTTTCGAACAGAGGTTCTGGTAAAACCCATTGTAAAAACACACATGGGCTCACGCTATACGATATAGCATAAGCTCCACGCAGTCGTCTTTACAATTTTGAAATTTACCAGATTCCTGTTCGAGACGTCTTGCGACTTATACATATAATCGACGGAAAACATCCCGTAATCCGCCGTTATGCTCTATTTTATTTTTCAAATATAGGAATTTCTTTTGAATAATCCTGCATTTGGTGATTATTATTTTGCTCTTTTCTGTCTTATAGACTTTTAATGTTTATGCCCGGATATTTCCCCCGTTTCAGATTTTCCGACTTTGGAGGAAAATCCCCCGACCATAAGGGAGGGCAAGTTGGTTTTTGTCTGGCAGAAAACTTTCTGTCGGACAAAAACACAACTTGCTCTGTTCGTTTGAACAGAAAATCCACTTAAAGTGGATTGTGGCTCCATGCCCATTTATAGCTATAAAATAGAGTCGTATTTACCTGATGAAAAATGTAAATATCAGTTTGTTTGTGACAAACCTGTATGCAGAGTTGAATATCGTGTGAATGGAGTGCCTGATATTTAGTTATTTGCCGAAATTTAAATATTCAATATTGAAAGTTTTATGCTGTATTGTACTATGGCATCCTGATTTACAGATATTACATATAAATCTGTATCATATAATAGTATGTAGATTGTTGTCGTAAAGCTGTATGTGCTGCTTAATAAATGCTGTAATATATTGATAATCGACGTATATATGAATGAGTTCTGTTATGATATCGCAATAGTGTAATACCCTGATAACGTAATAACATAACATTGCAATAACATAACGACATAACAACATAATACCCTAACAACATAATATTGCAATAACATAGTAACATAATACCCTAATAACATAACATTGCAATAATATGATAACACAACAACATAATACCCTGACAACATAATATTGCAATAACATAGTACCCCCATATTATAATATTGTCAGGAGATAGTATTATGCCAATATAATGCCCTGACAAAACAATATCCTAATGCTCCAAATAGTATGATTTAAAAATCCAAACAACATAGCCCGGAAAAATCCATCACCATTATCTGATAATGGA
>ERZ779895.1268-NODE-1268-length-28460-cov-6.190917_pt1 | contig 28460 bp, 25 predicted proteins | sample MGYA00511093_ERZ779895 | MGnify/ENA primary metagenome ERZ779895 (study PRJEB29588, sample SAMEA2142970) | human gut metagenome | biome: human gut; feature: human-associated habitat; material: faeces | place: Denmark | collected 2008/2010 ... | reverse complement strand
CCTTGTGGACTACGGCTTCCGCCTGCCCTCGGCCCTGGACAACCGGCCCCTGCAGTTCGACGAGTTCCGTTCCCTGCTGCATCAGGTGGTCTACGTTTCGGCCACACCGGGCAAATACGAGATGGATCAGTCCCAAGGCATCATTTCCGAGCAGATCATCCGGCCTACGGGCCTGGTGGACCCGGAAGTGGAGGTGCGTCCCACCAAGGGACAGATGGAAGACCTGCTGGGCGAATGCCGGGAGCGCATCCGGCGCGGGGAACGGGTGCTGGTGACCACCCTTACCAAGCGCATGGCCGAAGACCTGACCGAGTATTGCTGCACTATGGGCGTCAATGCCCGCTACCTGCATTCGGATATCGACACCCTGGAGCGTTTGCAGATCATCAGGGCCCTGCGGCAAGGGGAGTTCGACGTGCTGGTGGGCATCAACCTGTTGCGCGAGGGCCTGGATTTACCGGAGGTATCATTAATCGCTATTCTGGATGCGGATAAGGAGGGCTTTTTGCGCAGCGATACGGCTATGATTCAGACCATAGGCCGCGCTGCCCGCAATGCTCACGGGCGCGTTATTATGTACGCCGACCGAATTACGGACAGCATGCAGCGCGCCATCGACGAAACTAACCGCCGCCGCGAAAAGCAGGAGGCGTATAATAAAGAGCATCATATTACGCCGAAAACGATTTATAAAGAGCAGCGCCAGCTGATTAAGCTGACCAAGGTGGCCGACGGCGACGATGCGCCTGCTTATGGCAGCAAGAGCTTGAAGAAGCAGTCCAAGAAGGAGCTTACGGTTATGGCGCGGGAGCTGGAGCGGCGTATGCAGGAGGCGGCCAAGGCTTTGGATTTTGAAGCGGCGGCCGAACTGCGCGACCAGCTGATTTTAGTGAAGGGGCAGTTGGGGCAAAAGCTGCTGCCCAAGAAGAGTAAAAAGTAAAGCGTTAATTTATTGAACGCGGGAGAAGCTATGCAAGAAAAATTGATTGTTAAAGGCGCGCGCCAGCATAATTTAAAGGATATAACGGTAGAAATACCGCGCAATAAAATGGTTGTTATTACCGGCCTCAGCGGCAGCGGCAAATCCAGCCTGGCCTTCGACACTATTTACGCCGAGGGGCAGCGCCGTTATGTGGAAAGTCTGTCCGCCTACGCGCGGCAGTTTTTGGGGCAGATGGATAAGCCGGACGTGGATTATATCGAGGGCCTGAGCCCGGCTATTTCCATCGACCAGAAGACGACGAGCCGCAATCCCCGTTCTACCGTGGGCACGGTGACGGAGATTTACGATTATCTGCGTTTGCTGTTCGCCCGCATTGGCGAACCTCACTGCCCTAAATGCGGAAAGCTGATAGAGCAGCAGAGCGTGCAGCAGATTGTGGACCAGGTGCTGGCGCTGCCTGCGGGAACGCGCTTTATGGTGATGGCGCCGCTGGTGCGGGGGCGCAAGGGCGAGCACCAACGAGTGCTGGATGATATGCGCCGCGCAGGTTATGTGCGCATGTTCGTGGACGGCGAGGTGCGTACATTAGATGAAGAAATTATTTTAGATAAAAAGAAAAAGCACAGCCTGTCGGTCGTTATCGACCGTTTGGCGGTGCGCGATAATATACGTCAGCGCTTGACCGATTCTGTGGAAACGGCGCTGAAGCTGGCCGGCGGCTTTGCCGAGGTGGCCGTGCTGGGCGAGGAGCAGCAGATTACGCTGTTCAGCGAGCATTTTGCCTGCAACGATTGCGGCATTAGCCTGCCTGCTATTGAGCCGCGCTTATTTTCTTTTAATAATCCTTACGGCGCTTGCCCGGACTGCACCGGCCTGGGCATGAATATGGAATTTGACCAGGCGCTGATTATTCCCGACGGCAGCAAAAGCTTTGCCGACCGCTGTCTGGCGGCTTTCAGCAATAACCAAAATTCTTATTTTATGAAGCAGTTGGCGGCGGTGCTGGCGGAAAACGGCTACAGCCTGGACAGCAGCTGGAACGATTTGCCGCCAGCTATGCAGGAGCTGCTGTGGCACGGCGCAGGCGAGCGCAAGTATAATTTCTGGTATGAAAATTTGCAGGGCGAGGTTAAGCTGTACGCCAAAGAATTTGAAGGCATCTTGAATGTCTTGAAGCGCCGTTACCGCGAAGCGTTCAGCGACGCTATGCGTCAGGAGTACGAAGAATTTATGACCAGCACCCCCTGCCCGACCTGTCACGGCAGCCGCTTGAAACCGGAGGTGCTGTCTATTTTGGTCGGCGGCAAAAATATTTGTCAGGTGACGGCGCTGACGGTGCGCGATTGCTTGAAATTTTTTGCCGGACTGCAGCTGACGCAGCGGCAGCGGCTTATCGGCAAGCAGGTGCTGAAAGAGATAGGCTCGCGTCTGCAATTTTTAAACGACGTGGGCTTGGACTATCTGACGCTGGACCGCAACGCAGGCAGCTTGTCCGGCGGCGAGGCGCAGCGCATCCGCTTGGCAACGCAAATCGGCAGCGGCTTGACCGGCGTGCTTTATATTTTGGACGAGCCTTCCATCGGACTGCACCAGCGCGACAACAGCAAGCTTTTGGCGACCTTGCAGCATTTGCGGGATTTGGGCAATACGCTGCTGGTGGTGGAGCATGACGAGGAAACCATGTACGCCGCCGACCAGATTATCGATATCGGGCCCGGCGCAGGCGAACATGGCGGTCAGGTGGTGGCTCAGGGTACGGCAGAGGAAATCAAGCAGGTGGAGCAGTCGGTGACCGGCACTTACTTGAGCGGACGTAAATTTATTCCTGTGCCGAAAAAACGCCGCCAGTGCGACGGCCGTTTCCTGACAATCCGGGGAGCGCGGGCCAATAATTTAAAAAATATCGACGTGTCGATTCCTTTAGGCGTCTTTACTGTAGTCACCGGCGTCAGCGGCAGCGGCAAGTCCACGCTGATTAACGATATTTTGTATAACACCCTGGGTGCGAAGCTGAACGGCGTGCGCCTGCGTCCTGCCGAACACGACTGCATCGAGGGTCTGGAATACGCCGATAAGGTTATCAATATCGACCAGTCGCCCATCGGACGCACGCCGCGTTCTAATCCTGCTACTTATACGGGAGTTTTTGATTTTATTCGCGAGCTGTTCAGCCAGACTAACGAAGCGAAAATGCGCGGCTATAAGGCAGGGCGCTTTAGCTTCAACGTCAAGGGAGGACGCTGCGAGGCCTGCAAGGGCGACGGCATGAATAAAATTGAGATGAATTTTCTGCCCGACGTGTATGTGCCCTGCGAGGTGTGTCACGGCGCGCGCTACAACCGCGATACGCTGGAGGTGCATTACAAGGGCAAGAGCATTGCCGAGGTGCTGGATATGACGGTCAGCGAAGCCTGCGAGTTCTTTAAAAATCTGCCGCGGATTTACCGCAAGCTGGAGGTTTTGGAGGACGTTGGCCTGGGCTATATTCATTTAGGCCAGGCGGCGACGACGCTGAGCGGCGGCGAGGCCCAGCGCGTAAAGCTGGCGACGGAGCTGTCGCGCCGCAGTACGGGCCGCACGGTTTATATTTTAGACGAGCCTACTACGGGCCTGCATATTGCCGACGTGCATAAGCTGCTGGATGTGCTGCAGCGATTAGTAGAGGGCGGCGACAGCGTTATCGTCATCGAGCATAATCTGGACGTTATCAAGGTAGCCGATTATATTATCGACCTGGGGCCGGAAGGCGGCGACAAGGGCGGCACGCTGGTGGCCTGCGGTACGCCGGAGGAAGTGGCGAAGGTGAAAAAATCCTATACGGGGCAATATATTAAGCAGGAGCTGGCGAAGGCCAGAAAGAACGGGTGGTATAAATGACGGAAGCGGGCTTCAGCGATAGCATTAAAAATGCGCTGGCCGTGCTGCCGGATAAGCCCGGCGTGTATTTGATGCACGACGCCGAGGGCAAGGTTATTTACGTGGGCAAGGCCGTGGTGCTCAAAAACAGAGTGCGCAGCTATTTCCGCAATCTGGCCAGCCATACGCCCAAGGTGCGGGCCATGGTGGCGAAGATTGCCGAAATCGAAACCATCGTCACATCCAGCGAAGTCGAAGCACTGATTCTGGAATGCAACCTGATTAAAAAGTATCGCCCGCGTTATAATATCAGCTTAAAGGACGATAAAACTTATCCTTATTTAAAGGTGACGGTGCAGGAGGACTTTCCGCGTTTGTTCGCTACCCGCAGGCTGAGCCGCGACGGCGCTAAATATTACGGCCCTTATGCCGACGCGGGAGCGATGCACGCTACGGTGAAGCTGCTGCGCGGTATGTTCCCACTGCGCACCTGCCGTAAGATGAATCCCGACCGGCCATGCTTGAATTATCATATCAAACGCTGCCTTGCGCCCTGCGCCGGTTATGTGAGTAAGGACGAATACCGCCAAATGATTCAAAGCGTGTGCATGGTTCTGGACGGGCGCACGGCGGAATTGGAACGCGATTTAAAGCGGCGGATGCAGGAGGCGGCGGAGAATTACGCTTTTGAAGAAGCCGCGCGTTTGCGCGATCAGCTGCAGGCTGTGGAACGGCTCAACGAATCGCAAAAGGCCGTAACCAATAACGGCGGCGATATGGACGTTATCGGTTATGCGCAGGATATGACAGGTATTTGCCTGCAAATATTTTTCGTGCGCAAGGGAAAGCTGATAGGGCGCGACAATTTCTTCCTGCACGATGACGGCGACGAGCCGCGCGAGGTGCTGACGGCTTTCGTCAAGCAGTATTATAATGAAGCTACTTTTATACCGAAAGAAATAATTTTGCCGTACCTGCCGGAAGAGGAAGAAGCGCGGCTGATAGCGTCGTGGCTGACGGAAAAGGCGCAGCGCAAAATAGAACTGCTGGCGCCTCAGCGCGGCGTGAAAAGGGAGCTGCTGCAGCTGGCGAACGACAACGCCGCCAAGCTGCTGGAGGAACGGCTGCGCAAGGGCAGCTTGTCGCTGAAAAACGACGCGCAGGCCGCCGAAGAGCTGCAGCAGGCTTTGGGCCTGACGCATTCGCTGGAGCGTATGGATTGCTTCGATATCAGCCATACTCAGGGCAGCGAAACGGTGGCTTCCATGGTAGTTTTCCGCAATGGCAGCGTCAGTAAGAAGGATTACCGCAAGTATAAGATTGTGTCCGCCGAGGGCAAGCCGGACGATTTTAAATCCATGCAGGAGGTTGTTTACCGGCGCTACAAGGATTACGAGGATTTGCCCAGCCTGGTGGTTATCGACGGCGGTAAGGGCCAGCTGAGCTCGGCGTTAGAGGTTATCCGCGGTCTGGGCCTGGCAGAGCTGCCGGTAGTAGGCCTGGCCAAGCGCGAGGAAGAAATTTTTCTGCCCCATCAAAGCGAAAGCATTTTGCTGGACAGGGACAGCGCGGCGCTGCATCTCATTCAGCGCATCCGCGACGAAGCGCACCGCTTCGCCATTACGTACCACCGCAAGCTGCGGGGTAAGCGCAATTTGGTTTCCGTGCTGGACCATGTGGATGGCATTGGCCCCAAACGGCGGCAGGAGCTGTGGAAGGCGTTCAAAACTTTAGACGCGATGAAAGCGGCGGATGTGGAGGAGCTGGCTGCTGTAGAAGGCATGAACCGCGCGGCGGCGCAGACCTTGTATGAGTTTTTCCGGTTGGAGTTGCCGGAGAAAAAAGAAGCTTTGCAGTGAGAGAATTTCTCCCCCAGTCACCTTCGGTGACAGCCCCCTCAATGAGGGGGCACAAATAAGAGATTATCCTCAATTATTGCCCTCTCTTAGAGGGGGCTGGCATTTTGCTTGCAAAATGACTGGGGGAGTTATTTTGTTGCAAAACTATGTGATTTAGAATCATGCTGCATTTTTCACATTTTTATAGCATATTAAAGTCATAAGTATGGTATAATGAGTATATCTCATTATACTTTTTGAAAGGAGTGAAATTTATGGCTAAATGGGTTTGCAATATTTGCGGTTATGTTTATGACCCCGAAGTGGGCGATCCGGATAACGGCGTTGCAGCAGGCACCGCTTGGGAGGATGTCCCCGAAGATTGGGTATGCCCTCTGTGCGGCGTAGGCAAGGATGAGTTCAGCGCGGAATAAAGGCTGAGGCATACTGCAGATTTAAAATGGGCGCATTAATTATGCGCCTGTTTTTGTTTTAGGGCATTATCGCCCGTCTTTAAATCGTCTGTCTGACGGTAATAAAGAATAAAAATAAAAGTCCCTTTCCATTTGGCGTGGAAAGGGACTGCTTTTTTCTGGTGACCCCGATTGGATTCGAACCAACGATCTTCTGCTCCGGAGGCAGACGCTTTATCCTCTGAGCTACGGGGCCATAAAATATGGTTAATGTGACAATAGCTATTATACCACAACTGTGAAACTTATGCAAAGCTATTAGCGCTTTTTTGTATTCATGCCGTAAATATGCTACAATGTAAGCGGGCCAGGCGTTCCAGCCTAGCTGTGCGCTGCGCCGGACGCTGTGGGCGCAGAAAAATTTTACAGTCTGAACGAGATTTAGGTATGTACTTTGGCGTAAAAGTGCTATAATAATGAATTGATTCGCAAGGAAAAGGAGCTAATATGATTACGATAAGAGATAAGGTGCGCTTTGTAGAAACTGATATGATGGGCGTGGTGCATCACGCCAACTATCTGCGTTGGTTTGAAATGGGCCGCGTGGCTTATCTGCGCGCCTGCGGCATTACTTTGGGCGAGCTGATGGACGCCGGCGTTATTTTTCCCATTACCGAGGTGAAGGCGCAGTACAAAAATTCCTGCACCTTTGACGATGATTTTGAGGTACAGGTAAGAATGAGCGCCTTTAATAAAGCGAAGATGGAATTTGATTATAAGGTCATTCGCCTGCGCGACGGCGCTGTGGCGGTGGAGGGTCATACCCGCAATGTATTTACCGACAAGGAGGGGCACATTATTCGCCTGTCTCCCTGCTGGTTTGATAAAATTCAGAAGGTATATGCGGCGGATAAGGCTGCGGAGGAGTGAAAGTATGGAAAAGTATGAGATTATTCCTGTGCCTACAAGAATTTTGACGCATCACGACGATATTTGCGATGCGATTTTGGAGTTTGGCAAGGATAAAATTGGTCCGAACGACGTTGTTTGCGCTGCCGAAAGCGTGGTGGCGATTACTCAGGGCCGGGCTTTGCGCTGTGAGGAGTTTCATCCCGGATTTTTAGCGAAAACTCTGAGCCATTTGTTCCCGTCCAAGGGCAGTATCAGCAGCTGGTACAGCATGCAGGCGCTGATTGACGCCGAGGGCGGCGCGCGGGTGCTGTGGGCTGTTATTTGCGGCTTTGCCGCTAAATGCGTGGGCGTAAGCGGCACCTTCTACCGCATGGCAGGCGAGCAGGCGCGTTTAATTGACGATATTACCGGCACGATGCCGCCCTATGATAAGCATGTGGTTTATGGTCCTGCGGAGCCTGCCAAGGTGGCGGAGGCTATTACCAAGGCCTGCGGCTGCTATGGCGCAGCTATTGCCGACGTTAACGATTTGAAGCGCAGCGCTGTGCTGGGCGTGTCTAAAGGCGTGGACGCCGATAAGGTGGCCGCGATATTGATTGATAATCCCTTTGGCAACGGCAGCGAAAAAACGCCTATCTGCATTATTAAGAATTATCGTAAGGCGTAAGGAGGTAGCAAAATGCTGTGTACTATTATTGGAATACTTATCGCCTTAGCGCTGTTGGGCGTGCTGGCAGTTGCCGTATATATCGCTTTGCAGGGCGACGCTGAGATGCGTCTGCTGACTAAGCAGCGTACTGCGGCTGTGAAGGCGGCGGAGCGTGACGGCCGCGTTGATTTTCAGCTGGAGGTGCCCTTTGATAATGTTGGTAAGCAGGAGGGTACGATTCTTGACGCTTACATGAGAATTTATCTGCCCCAGGAGCAGTATGACGATATTTTGCTGCGCGGCAAGGTAAATCTGGAAGGCGTGCTGCGCGACGACGATTATTTTGAAGCCTTGCTGGTTCCGGCGGGTACAGGGAAAAAGCTGGTGCTGCGCTTTGAAGCTTACGCCAGAAAGGGCAAGAGCATCGAGGAGGCTCTTGCCAATATTCCCGATGTGGACGTAGCGCTGTTTGCCGACTGCCGCGGCCGCCGCGAGCTGTATACGATTAAGGAATACTTTACGCTGACCGCCGAAGAGCTGCGCGCGTTAGTAAAATAATATTTCGCTTTGCTTTTTGGCAGAGCGTTGAAGAATCCACCTGCGAGGTGGATTTTTCTTTTCGCTTCGTTTTTATTTTCCGTCGTCAATAACGCGCGTCATAATAATTTCACTTGCTTAAAGTCGAAAAGTCAAATATAATAGTAGCAAATGAATTCCTTTGCAGGTGATTGATTATGAGAAATTTAGCAGACGCTATCGAAAGCTTTATCATAGGAGAATTGCTACGCGATCACGAGGACGCGCTTTTGGTGCAGCGCAATGAGCTGGCAGAAAGGCTGTCCTGCGCGCCGTCGCAGATCAGCTATGTTCTTAGCACCCGCTTTACGCCGGAACGGGGCTTTATGGTAGAGTCCCGCCGGGGCAGCGGCGGTTTTGTGCGCATTGTGCGTATGGAGCCGCAGAAGGAACCAGCTGCGGCCGAGCTGGTGGAGCATTTGGCCGGACAAAAGCTGATTACGGCCAGAGAGCGGGCTTTGTTGAAATATATGCTGCATATTATCGATGCGGATGAAGCGAAGAAGAAGGCTGTGCTGCAGCAGGCGATGGCGCTGCTGAACGGCGCGGGGCGGAGGTGAGCTTATGCTGTGTGAAAATTGTCATAAAAAACAGGCCATTATGCATATGGTGTGCCTGATGGGAGATAAACAGGTGGATAAGTGGCTGTGCGAGGATTGCGCTACGGAATATTTACCCACGGGTTTAGGCTTGGGAGCGGCTAACGTAACGCCGCAGCAGGCTTTGAATTTTTTTAAGGAGCTGATGCAGGAGCAGGGCAGGCCGCGCAAAAAGGTTACTAAGGAAGGCTTTACCGCTGCTGCAGCGCAGGTGCTGCAGCTGGCGGCCAATAAGGCTTTGGATTGCGGCAGCGAGCATATCGGCACGGAGCATATTTTGGCCGGACTTTTGGCGGCTGACGCTTGCTCCGGGCAAAAAATACTGCGCCGCCTGCACGATAATTTAGCTGAAATTGCCAAAGAGCTGGAAGGCTGGCTGGATAAAGGCGCGAAAAAGAGCGCTTTGCCCCAGTACAGCCAACGGGCGAAAATGGTATTGGAACAGGCTGCGGCGCAGGCGCAGATGCGCAGGCAAAATTACGTCGGCAGCGAGCAGCTGCTGTTGGGCCTGTTAGCGGCAGGCGACGGCATTGCCTGTCAGGTCTTGCGCAAGTTTGGCATTACGCTGGAGGACGTGCAGAAGATTGTCGACAGTTTGGACGAGCAGCGCAAGTCCGTGCCTGGACGCAGCTTTCGCCAGACTAAGGAGGCTAAGGGCAGCGATGTGCTGGAGGTGCTTTCTGGCTATGGCCGTAATCTGAACAGCGATGCCGCTAACGGGCGTATTGACCCGGTGATTGGCCGCGAGCAGGAGGTGGAGCGCCTGATTCAGATTTTGTGCCGCCGCACGAAGAACAATCCTGTTATTATCGGCGAGGCGGGCGTAGGCAAAACCGCCGTGGCCGAGGCTTTGGCGCAGCAGATCGTCAAGGGCGAGGTGCCGGAATTTTTACAGCATAAGATAGTTTTTTCCCTGGAAATAGGTATGCTGGTGGCCGGCGCTAAATACCGGGGCGAGTTCGAGGACAGAATGAAGGAAATTTTGCAGCTGCTGCGTGCGGATAAGCGCATTATCCTTTTTGTGGACGAGCTGCACACGATCATCGGCGCAGGCAGCGCCGAGGGCAGCATCGACGCGGCTAATATTATTAAACCGGCTTTGGCGCGGGGCGAGCTGCAGATTATCGGCGCGACGACTATCGACGAATACCGCAAGCATATCGAGAAGGACGCGGCTTTAGAGCGGCGCTTTCAGCCGGTGCTGGTCAATGTGCCCAGCGCGGCGGACAGCGAAAAAATGCTGCTGGGTCTGCGTAAGCATTACGAGGATTTCCACAAGCTGCAGATTACGCCGGAGGCCGTAAAGGCGGCGGTAGCTCTCAGCGACCGTTATATTACCGACCGTAATTTGCCGGATAAGGCTATCGATTTAATGGACGAGGCCTGCGCCCGTCTGCGCATTAAGCTGTATAAGCGCAGCGAGCCGGCGCGTAAATTGCAGGAGGAGCTGGAATATACGCAGCTGGAAAAGGAAGACGCGGTGGATAAGCAGGATTATGAGGAAGCCGCTAAGCTGCGGGATAAGGAGAACGCTTTGCAGAAGCAGCTGGCGGCAGCCTTGGCCGAGGTAGCCAAGGAAATTCCCGTCAGCGAGGAGGATGTGGCGGAAGTAGTTTCCTCCTGGACCGGCATTCCCTTAGCAAAGCTTACGGAAAGCGAAAGCCAGCGGCTGTTGCAGCTGGAAAGCCGCTTGGAGCGGCGCGTTATCGGCCAGAGCGAAGCGGTAGCCGCCGTCAGCAGGGCTGTGCGCCGGGCGCGGGCAGGCTTTAAGGACGCTAACAGGCCGGTGGGCTCCTTCCTGTTTTTAGGGCCTACGGGCGTGGGCAAAACGGAACTGGCTAAAGCGCTGGCAGAGGAGCTGTTTGGCGATGAGCGAGCCATGCTGCGCTTTGATATGTCCGAATATATGGAAAAGCACACTACGGCGCGGCTGATTGGCGCGCCTCCGGGCTATGTGGGTTACGACGAGGGCGGCCAGCTGACGGACGCGGTGCGGCGTAAGCCTTACTGCGTGGTGCTGCTGGACGAAATTGAAAAGGCCCATCCCGACGTATTCAATCTGCTTTTGCAGATTATGGAGGACGGGCGCTTGACGGATGGGCAGGGCCGCACGGTGGACTTCCGCAATGCGGTGATTATTATGACCAGTAATGCGGGAGCGCAGCGCTTGAGCATGAGCAAGCCTTTGGGCTTTGCCGCTAGCGCTGTCGGCGAGCTGCAGAGCCGCAAGGAGCAGGTTTTAAACGAAATCAAGCAGGTCTTCCGTCCGGAATTTTTAAACCGTGTGGACGAAACGCTGGTCTTTAATCCTTTGGGACGTGAGCAGCTGGAGCGTATTGCCGATAATCTGCTGGCCGAGCTGAATAAGCGCATGGCTGCCAACGGCTTGTCCGTAGAGCTGACGCCGGGCGCGCGGCAGCTGTTACTAAAGGAAGGCAGCGACAGCAAATACGGCGCGCGTCCTTTGCGTCGCGCTTTGCGCAAGCTGGTGGAGGACCCGGTCAGCGATTTGTTCCTGGCAGGTCAATTCCACAAGGGCGATAAGCTGCTTGCCGAGGACGACGGCGGCAAGCGTCTGACCTTTCATAAGGCCGTAGAGGGAGCGCATTTTCTGTTGGAGCTGCCGGTGGACAGAGAGCCGGTAGCAGCGGCGGCTAAGGGTGAATAGCATGGCGAAGACTAAATATCGTTTTGTATGCCAAAGCTGCGGCTATGTGGCTGCCAAGTGGTTGGGTCGCTGCCCTGAATGCGGCGCTTGGGATACGCTCGTAGAGGAGGCCGAGGTCAGCGCTAAGCCTAGCAAGAGCTATCTGCCTGTTGGCAGCGAAAAGGTTAAGCCCCGCACGATTGCCAGCGTGGCGCAGGTGAAGGTGGAGCGCTTGGCGACGGGCATCCGCGAATTTGACCGGGTTCTGGGCGGAGGCGTCGTGCCGGGTAGCCTGGTGCTGCTGGGCGGAACGCCGGGCATCGGCAAATCTACGATTTTGCTGGATGCGGGGCTGCGCTTCGGTCAGCGCGGCGTGAAGGTGCTTTACGTCAGCGGCGAGGAAAGCGAGGAGCAGACGGCTATGCGTGCCGTGCGTTTGGGCGGCGCCAGCGCCGGCAGCAACCTGCTGATTATGACGGCGACAGATTTGGACGCTATTTTAACCCAGGCCAACGCTGTGCAGCCGCAGCTTTTGATTATCGACAGTATTCAGACCATGTATAACCCGGAGCTGCAAACGGCGGCGGGCAGCGTGGGCCAGGTGCGCGAGTGTACGGCCAAGCTGCTGCAGTTTGCCAAAACTACGGGCATTGCGGTGCTGGTCATCGGCCACGTTACTAAGGACGGCAATATTGCCGGGCCGCGGCTGCTGGAGCATATGGTGGACGTGGTGCTGCAGTTCGAGGGCGACCGTTCCTACGCCTTCCGTGTGCTGCGGGCGCTGAAAAACCGTTTCGGCAGTACGGAGGAAAGCGGTATTTTTTCCATGGAAGCAGGGGGCCTAGCTGAGGTAGCCAACCCTGCGGGACTTTTTTTGGAGGACCGTGACGGCGAGGCGGCGGGCAGTATGATTGGCGCCTGCATGGAGGGCAACCGTCCCATTATGGTCGAGTTTCAGGCTTTAGTGGCTAAAACGCCCTATGGTATGCCGCGGCGCACGGCCGTGGGCTTTGATTATAACCGGGTGAATATGCTGCTGGCGATTTTAGAGCGGCGGCTGGGGTTGGACTTTGGCATGTACGACGCTTATGTCAACGTGGTAGGCGGTATGCGTATTACGGAGCCTGCGGCAGATTTGGCGGTGGCGGCGGCGCTGGTCAGCAGCTATCGCAACCGTCCCATTCCCAAGGGCGTCATTTGCTTTGGCGAGGTGGGCCTGACGGGCGAGGTGCGCCGCGTCAGCGCGCCGGAACGGCGTATTTTGGACGGAGTGAACTTAGGCTTTCATAAATTTATCATTCCCGACAGCTCACTGAAAATTCCTGATACCAGAGCGCAGATTATCAAAGTAAAAACTTTAGAGCAGGCTTTGCAGGCTCTTTTTGAGCGATAAGCAGAAAGCCCCTTCAGCACAATATACTGTGCCGGAGGGGCCTTTTTCGTTGCAATTTACCGCTGTTTATGGTAATATTCTACTATACAAAAAGCGTTCTATTGTTTACATAAGCGGCTGCGGCAACAGCTGAATAATTAAAGGAGAGTGACGGAAGGTATGCAAACTAATCAACAGGAAATGGTATTGGTTATCGACTTCGGCGGCCAGTACAATCAGCTTATCGCCAGACGTGTGCGCGAATGCGGCGTGTACTGCGAAATCGTGTCCTACACCCACAGCTTAGAGAAAATTAAGGAGAAAAACCTCAAGGGTATTATTTTCACCGGCGGCCCCAACAGCGCTTACCTGCCGGATTCTCCGACCATCGACCCGCAGATCTATACCTGGGGCGTGCCCGTTTTGGGCATTTGCTATGGCAGCCAGCTAATGATGCACGCTTTGGGCGGCAATGTCTGCAAGGCGCCTGAGCGCGAATACGGCAAAACCTTGGTTGATCTGGATACTGCCAGCCCGCTCTTTACCGGCCTGCCGGAGCAGAACGTGTGCTGGATGAGCCATAACGATTATATTGAACGTGTTGCTCCCGGTTTTAAAATTGTGGCCCACACTCCTAACTGCCCGGTAGCGGCAGCGCAGGACGAGGAGCGCAAGCTGTATTGCGTGCAGTTCCATCCGGAGGTTCTGCATACCGATAACGGTACCCAGATGCTGAGCAATTTCGTTTATAATGTTTGCGGCTGCGCAGGCACCTGGAAGATGGATTCTTTCGTAGAGCAGACAGTACAAGCCTTGAAGGCTAAAATCGGCGACGGCAAGGTGCTGTGCGCTTTATCCGGCGGCGTGGATTCCAGCGTATGTGCCGCTATGCTGGCCAAAGCCATTGGCAAGCAGCTGACCTGCGTATTTGTCGACCACGGCCTGCTGCGTAAAAACGAGCGCGAGGAGGTATGCGCCGTATTTGGCGAGGGCGGTCAGTTCGATATTAATTTCATTTGTGTGGACGCGCGCCAACGCTTTTACGATAAGCTGGCAGGCGTGTGCGAGCCGGAGAAGAAGCGTAAAATTATTGGCGAGGAATTTATCCGCGTATTTGAGGAAGAAGCGAAGAAAATCGGCGCTGTGGATTATCTGGCGCAGGGCACTATTTACCCCGACGTGGTGGAAAGCGGCCTGGGCGGCGAATCCGCTACGATTAAGAGCCATCATAATGTAGGAGGACTGCCTGATTTCGTAGATTTCAAAGAGATTGTCGAGCCGCTGCGCGACCTGTTTAAGGATGAAGTGCGTCAGTCCGGCCGTGAGCTGGGCCTGCCGGAGCATTTGGTAGCACGCCAGCCATTCCCGGGACCTGGCCTGGCTATCCGCATTATCGGCTACGTAACGCCGGAGAAGGTGGCTATTGTGCAGGACGCCGACGCTATTTACCGCGAAGAGGTGGATAAGCTGCCGCTGAGCGAGCGTCCCAGCCAGTATTTTGCCGCTTTGACCAATATGCGCAGCGTAGGCGTTATGGGTGACGGCCGTACCTATGACTACGCTATCGCTCTGCGCGCAGTAACGACCACCGACTTTATGACGGCGGAGGTTACGATGCTGCCGCCGGCAACGATTACCGCTGCGGCCAATCGCATTGTCAACGAAGTAAAGCATATCAACCGCGTGCTGTTCGACTACACGACGAAGCCGCCGGCAACGATAGAGTTTGAGTGATGAAATGGACTTGAAAAAGCCTTTATTTATGCGGGTTACAAGCAAATTTGTTTAAGTACTGGCAACGATTTGGCAACATTATTGCATTATTCATCAAATAAAATACTTCAATAACATAAGAAAACCTTACTGATTTTCAAGCATTTTGAAGCTGAAAGTTGGTAAGGTTTTTGCATTTTTGGGGAAGAAAAGCGGTTTTAATCGGATTCAGTGTCCTTTTTTAAGGCTTCTGTGAGATAGTCGCTTAACTCCTTTGAGGGGACTACTTTATGCTAGTGACTTGAGGTATCTAATTCGGGATATTTGTACCGCCACTGGTCGTATTCCTCTTTGGTTATCTCTCCCTGTTCCAGACGGGCAGCCTGCTCCTGCCATGCGTGGAACATATCAAACATGGAGGAATAGGTGGAGCCGGTGGACTTGTCAAGCCGCAGACACACTTCCCCGTCAATCTCTCCGATTTTCAGTCCGTACATATCTTCCAGCGCAAAAAGCGTGTGCATAAGCCCGATATAGCTGTCAATCTCCGGGACTGTGATTGCTCGTGGGCTGACATCAAAGATATGTGCAATTTCTTTTACAAGGTCTTGCTTCGGTGTTCTGGCTTCTGATTCATACTGCGCCATACGAACATCAGAGGTCTTTCCGAGAAAACCGAGGATTTCGCGATTTTGCTTCAGCTAATGCCAGCATTTTTGTTTTTGTGTTTTTCTTTAATTTTATAAGACCTCACCAAGCTCTTTCCGGTTTGACTCCAGCGCAAGTAGCTGGTGCTACCTATGATCCAGAAACACGTAATATTTTTTCTTTAGCTACTTAAGTATTTTTTATCTTTTCTGTGGAAACTTCCTCTCTTCTTTCATTTTTACTTAACAAAGCCAAATCCAAAATCAGGAGGTATTTATGAAAACAGGGCTAACCAAGCGTCAAAAAACAACCGTCATCTATTTCGACGAATACAGCGATCTGATCGAAGTACAGACTCATAACACAGACCTGAAAAACAGACTCACCAGCTACGCCGCCAAGTATCCAGACCAATGCCAGCAGACCGACGATGATGAGCAAGGCGGATTGACCTTTGAGATTCAGAAAGTCCGTTTGTGTTTCCGCCTGACAGCCCCATACAGTGCAGATCGCCGCAAGGCATCCAGTGATTATGCCAAGGAGAACGGCATACAGGGAGGGAGTACCCATGAGAAGAATTAAAAGCTGCGAGTTTAATATGGACACCGCCTGTGTGGAGCTGAGATTTAACGATGGCAGCATGATCTCCATTGATTGTACCGCTGTGGAAAACGAAGTGGCGGATAACTGTTTCTAACGGTCAGAACTGGATTATTTGATCTATAATGATCCGGCTGCATACGCCGACTTAGTACTGAATGGAACCTTGGAACTTTTCCAAAAGGTAGTTACGGAACATAAGCTGCTGGATAGCTAAGAGCAGTTGCCTGTGGAAGCAAATAAACCTCTGCAGGTGGCATTCTCTTTTGCAAAGCATCTCTCACATTTTAATGAAATTGTCACTAATATCCAACAGCATCTATTGAAAAAAGGTAGGTTTTGTCGTAATATAGAATAGAAATTTGATATAATGGCGAAACATAATGAGTAGTTCTTATAAGAATGCCAGACATCGCCGATAGTATACTTGCCTCTGCTTAGGCAGAAACAAAGCGAGTTGCTATAGCAAAGATTGAATAAAGGAAAATGAGCAAACCATTAACCTTGTATGAGAACTTACGTTATTTACTATCGAGAAGCTGGCGGTTCTTGAGGCCGTTGCATTTGATGGCTAATTCATCAGGTTACGAACTGACGAAACCACCTTGCAATGGAGTGGAGGAAAAAACAAACATGAGTATAACATCAGTATTCTGTCTTTTGGAGGGCTATTAAAATGTCTCGAATAAGTGTATTTTGCCCTATAAACTCGGCTATCGTTTATGTAGGCTCTGATCGTATAGATGATTTAGGTCAATTTACGAAGTTCATTCTATGGGCGATTAGCGAGAAATACTCTATTAGAGAAATTTCTGATACAGTTTCTCTTGGCGATATGGTTGTAGAGGATGAAGTCTCCTATCTTTTACGTATCGGTTTTTTAAATGAGTCAGAAACTGAACTTGAAATATCTGAAACAGGTCAGGGTTATCTTGATTTAATAGCTTCTGTGGAGCAATTTAATAATTCCCCCAGAAAGACGCATCTTAACTGTTTTACCGGAAACGTGGGAAGGCCAAATCCAGCAGCAACTTGTAGTATTCCTGATAATGCATTGCGCCTTCCGGTAAAAGTAAGCAAGTTTATCGTACAAAATCGCGATTATCAACCGTTGCAGGAATACGCACGCTCTGAATTTATGGACTGTTTTTCACATTTGCGCCCCGAGTTTTTTAGTTCGCTCTATTTTTATCTATACCTTGAAGATATGGGTGAGTACATATTTCAAGAATATACTTTACCCAGCCTCCCTCCGGTCAGTGAGCAATTTTCTTCGTCTGATGGGACGATGATTATTCTATCACGCGGCATAGTATGTCTTCATTTCTATTACGAGGATAGCCGCTTGCTGCGATATCGAACGGTCATTGATACATTAGAGAAGCTCTCTATTTTTGACTCAACTTTACTTTCACAGACTGCTGATGAGCTTTTGAGTTTTGTACGAGATGAAAGAATGGTAAATGCCAGTACCACGCTTTTATTTATTGATGCATCGACAGGAAACATATTGTTGGAACAGCCTGAGCAGGAAGATCTCGGACAGCGTAGCATGGTTTCCGTTCCAATTCCAGATCAGCCGTATAAATATGACGAGTTTGTGGAAATCTCTGTTCCCTCGGGTACCACACAATACAGACGAATTTTGAAAAGAACTGATAGAACGCGCCTTAATCAGAAGGTGCCGTTTAGCATTTTTGAAGAGGTGAGGCTACATTATGAACCGTAATTTTGCGTTTCGATTATGTGGAGAGCTTAGTAAGACTGGAGCAAATTTGTATTACGGGGTTTCTACAAGAAATCTTGCAATGACATGTATTAACGCTGGGATTGAACTAATTGATATGACATCTTCGATTATTTCTTGGGGTAGCGAGCACAATCGTACAAAAGTGATGCAAGCAACTCTTGATGAGACCTTGGAAAAGCAAGAGCGTTTAAAAGAGACAGAACGAGATAGAGCAGATTCCATTGTTAAAATGGAGCAAGAGAAAAGCCAATGTCGATTAAACAAACTGAAAATTGAATTAGAGAAAGATCGTCATGTCCTGTTAGAAAAACTTGAACAAATGACCGCAGAATCAAATTCTGAAATGGATTTATATTTGCGAAGGAGTGAGCTTACAGCTCGGATAAGACTCAGGGTGAAAGATACCATTGACTTAGTCACATCGCTCATCGAGAACCAGACCTTATCTGGCTCGTCTGATTCCCCAATACTGGCTGAGCTTCAAGAAAGACTTCGTATCTCAGTCGCGCAATACACCAAATTTGTTAGCACATGTTGTTAGGAGGAACTACAATGGGAAAGATAAAATATGGTGGGAAAACCACAGTGCCAACAGGAAAAATGTCTCCGCTTGAGATAGCCGAAATTGGAATTAGAGCTGTTGAATGCATAACTGAAATCATCCACACCATTTGTGAGGAACGCAGAAGGACGGAAGATGCTAAAACCGAACGTGTGCGAATAAGTGCTGAGTTGGAGGCCCAAATTAGCGCGGCAGAAAACGAAACCGCACGTCTTCTTGGGCAGTATCAAGTGGAAATCAAGAAACTTGCCAACGAAACTAAACTGGCAGAGATTGAAGCCTCGAAAGTAATCGAGAGTGGCCGAAATGCGCATGAGGAGCGTATGAGGATAATTGAAACCGATCATGAAAGGCGTATGCGACAGCTTGACCTCATAGAAAAAATTATCAATGCTACGCTGCGTCAATATGATTCGTATAGTTCATATGTTATTATTAGTCCACAAACTTCTGATAGTCCACCAATCATCAATGTACAAATGCTCGATGCCATGAACTCTGCTGTGCTACGATTGAATGACACAATTTCGCGGGCAAGCCTAGATGCGCCATCAATATAATTTTCCTGGTGGGGTGCTATTATGATTCCGTATATTGTCATAGCTGCTGGTGTTACTATTGGCGCAAGCATACTCCGCTGTATCTTTGATGAACTATCATCCGATGAGATACGGAGACAGGATGAAATAGCTAAAAAACAAGCAAAAGCTGAAGCGTCCTTCAAGCGGTACACTGGTATGGCTGCCGCAGAGAAAATTCGCCTAAACCGAATAAGCCAAGATGAGAAAGATGCTGCTGCGCTCCTTCAACAAAAGTACTATTTTGAAATGAAGTCAGCAGTATCTGAATACTGCGATGAGCTGATCTCAGCAGCCAAGCTACAGTGCGAAGAGAAGAATGAACTACTACAAGAAATCAAGGACACAATCGAGAGTGTCAAACAAGCCTTGCAAGGCCAATCCACCATGCTACGCCGCAACTCCTTGCGTTGCCTCTTGCGAGAACTTGAAGAAGTCAGAGAGAAAGTCGATGCATATTGCAAGCACTATTTGCCCCATTACATAAAGAATCTGGAGAGAAGAAAAAGCATCCGCGCTTTGGATCCACCGGAAGCGTTTTCCTTCATTTTGCCAGAAAACTATTTTTATACTGGAAAACTAATTTACATGAAAAAGGAGGACCTGCTATTAAATAATTCTGTCCAAATAAATAAAGATGAGTTTCTGAGATACCGGTTTTCAGAAAGTGAATTCATTGATGAGCTACCGTCTGACAGCTTGATTCCGGTTATGTGCGACAATTTTATTGGAGCACCTGACTATGTGCGGGTTCTTTCAGCGCGAAAGGGTTACTTCAAAAATGTTGTTGCAACCAATCCCAAAATCGGCATCTCCGCCACTGTTACCGGCTATAATGAACGAAAACAAGTTCTACTCGACTACAACGGATGTGTTGAGCTAAGACTACCCAAGGGGAACCTGGCCAATGAGAAAAGGTTTCCCCCAATTGGGGCAACTATTCGTGTCTATCCAACCAACTGGTCATACAATCTGTTTTTCCCGGTTGAAGTAAGCGAGAGAACCTCGGATAGTTATCTTTGCTTTTCCTTTGATGATCTTCCTATTGTTTTTTCACAATCGCAATGGAAGGCCCTAGAGGAAAAACTCAGGGAAAGAGATCTTTTGAGTAGTACGGGTGACTGGAAGATAGCGCCTCTTGATGAAAGCAAGGTTTCCAGTGTAGATGAGGTGAAGCTTCAACTTGATAATGAGCTCTGCTTTTCGGCAAAAATTGTCAGCAACGATGAAATGCTCTACTTTTCCTATAACGGGCTCCTTGATGAGCAGTATTTTGTAAAGCCGGACGATGTGTTTCTGGGAATCGATTGCGTGCTGAATGTATATCTTGATTCGGACATTGAGTTGATTGAGCGCGAGGCCAAAGAAAATATGGCGAATCTTGTGCTTATGTGTCTTTCCGAATTCAAGGTACAGTACCAGATCAAAATCAGCCGTCACGGAATGCAGTACTTCAACAAGTGGGCCGAAACTACCGATAAACTAATTACATATCTTCATAAAGGTAATCGCACGGAAGTTGAGATCGAGGATGTCATAAAGACTTTACGGTATCATGGCGACGTTGCCGATTATAGCATTATTGTTCGCAACACAGATTCGCTTAAAGAATATGTGGACAGCGTATATGAAGAAGCGAAAAGAGCGCGCAATGTTGAGTTCTTTTTTGAATTGTCCCCCGGTGTCCAATGTTATGTCTCAATCAAAGGGGACGCCAGTGTTCTTTACGCCTCAGAAGACGCGACGCTCATGGACAAGTTTCTGGAAAACAGAGAAATTATCACGCTTTATCAAAAGAATTTCCCTTATGCAGAAGTCCAACAAGCGAACGCGCTCCATCAGTTTCGGGTGGGAAAGCTTGCAAACCCGCTTTTACAATCTTATGCTCTTGATGGGGGCAATATTCAGTCAAGTGGAAGTCAAAAGCCCGTCACGTTATTTAACCAACGGATACAAGAAGACCATTCACAGCTTTTTGCCATAGAGTATGCCCTCGGTGAAAAAGACATTTTTCTTATTCAGGGTCCACCTGGAACCGGGAAGACTACCGTTATTAGAGAAATTATTCTACAGGTACTTAAAGCAAATATATTTACTAAAATACTGGTAGTATCCCAAGCGAATGTTGCTGTTGACAATGTATTGAAGGGGTTACTTAATCGTAATGATTTTTCAGTTGACTTTGTTCGATGCGGGCATTTAGACAAAATTGATCCCCAGATAGAGAATCATAGCTTTGAGCATATCTATAAAAGCTATGGTGACTTCATCCGAGAAAAGGTTGCAAATGAGCCAGATAACGCTTTATGCAAAAAATGGGGCGATTTCGTTTTTTCTGAAGGACAATATAATCCCAACGTAGGAGAGCTGATTCTGAAGAGCAAACCCGTTATTGGAGCTACCTGCGTTGGACTTGCCCAAAAGAGAATAGGGCTAGATCGCGTGACTTACGATCTTGTGATTATCGATGAGGCAGGAAAAGCCTTGCCCGCAGAAATCCTAATTCCGTATATTCGTGGGAAGAAGGTTATTCTAATCGGTGACCATATGCAGCTGCCCCCAACAGTCCATCCAGCACTGCTTGATCCAGAGAAAATTGAGATTGATGATCGGTATCTATATGAGGATGAATTATTCAGCACGAGCTTCTTCCATCGCATGTTTATGGCCGCTCCTGAGAGCAACAAGCGAATGCTATTAACTCAGTATAGAATGCCAACGGTAATCGGTGATTTGATTAGTTCTCTGTTCTATGACAACAAGCTTAAAAATGGTGCTGGTACAGATTCTAAGCAGCCACTATTTTTTAGCAACAACCTTACGCTAATAAACACTGACCACTCTAAATTTGCTGAACTGTCTGAACAAGGAAAGTCTGTAACTAACCCCGGTGAGGCTAATCTTGTAGTCTCTCTCCTCTGTCAAATTCGCAAAGCGATGCCTAATACTCATGTCGCAGTCATTACTCCCTATAAAGGACAGAAACGCGCAATTTTGAACCTGATTTCTGCGCAAGGAAAACGGAAGGAACTCCAAGGTATTGACGTTAACACGGTGGACGCTTTTCAGGGAGATGAAGCTGAAATTGTTATATTTTGTTGTACCCGCACGCGAAGACAAACTAACTTTTTTAAAGATCCTCGGCGAATAAATGTTGCTTTCTCAAGAGCAAAGAATGAGCTTATCATTGTTGGATCTTTGAAATACTTCGCTTCATACGGTAGAACATCAGTTCTCCCCCGTGTTGCTGAATATATTAAGGAAAATGGTCTCGTGCTTGATGCCTCATCTTTGTCGAAAGAGAAACCTAGAAAATCTGCTGCTCAAGGAGAAAGAACAAAAGAAGAACTAAAAACTGGAATTTCTAGCATACCGCTTTCATCCATCTATATAACCGAGGCATTGAGATCTACCCCACCCAGGGAAGCAAAGATAAAGTCTGTTCTTGAATACTATCACACTTACGGCAAAGTTGATAAACCTATAGTCGTAAAGAGACAAGGGGATGGTTATGTTTTAGTTGACAAGTACCTTCGTTATTACGTAGCGAAGCAACTTGGTCTCGATGAGATTCCTGCCATAATTTTGTAACGCAGAGGAACCATGTAAAAGCATACTTTTTACAGAGAAGCAAATGCTTTATTATGAAAACCGCGCTTTCAGAATTCTTTCCAAATTTGTTCTGTGGGACTCATCTTTGGTTTATACGGCGGGATATAGATTCAACTTAGCAATATCGTAGAAACCTGGATAGGCCAAACGGTGAGATTCTACAATGCTTTAAAGTGTCAAATAGTATTTAAACAATGCGTGGGTAATATTTTAGGTGTGATAGCGGCCCCTGATAGCTTTTTGATAGCAGAAAGTCGGATACCTAAAAGGACTTGGATAACTGGTATCAAATCAAGTCAAATGGAATCAAATCGCCTATACAGAAAAGTTTAGAACGCGATTTCATTTGGCGAGTTTGAATAAGCTATAAAATATAAGAAGCTGATGCAGAACAGATTTCTGTATCAGCTTCTTTTGCATAAAGAGGGTTTGGCTTCGCGTTTTTTACGCAGATTTTACAGCGCCGGCAGCGGACGCGAGCTGTTTGCCGATCTGGAAAAGCGCGTGCCCCAGCTGATAGTTTTGGATATTATGCTGCCGGACGAGGATGGCGTCAGCATCCTGCGCCGTTTGCGCGCCGATAAGCGTTATGCCGCTATTCCCGTGATTATGGCCACGGCCAAGGGCTCGGAGTTTGATAAGGTCAAGGGGCTGGACAGCGGGGCCGACGATTACATCGCCAAGCCCTTTGGTATGCTGGAAATGGTGGCGCGCATCAAGGCCGTACTGCGCTGCTGCGCCTGCACGATAAAGCGGTTGAAGGTACGGGCCTTGGCTTGTCCATCGTTAAGCACGGCGTAATCTTCCACAAGGGAACGGTGCGCGTGAACAGCACGCTAGGCCAGGGGACGGAGTTCATCTTGAAGTTTCCCAAGCAAATGCCTTATTGAATGTATACAAGACAAGTTTAGTTTGGTTGTGATATAATAACTATACGCAGCGCTTCGCAAGCTGTCTGTTTTATTTGGCATTAAAGGGGGACAAGACGATGCAGGTCGTTTTAACAATCGTAGGTAAGGACAAGGTCGGCATTATTGCGCGCGTAAGCAACGCGCTGGCCGACATGAATATTAACATCATCAATATCAACCAGAATATTATGCAGGGCTTTTTTAATATGGTGCTGATAGCCGATATGACGGGAGCAGGCGTAACCTTGGCGCAGGCTCGCGATACTATGTCCGCTTTGGGCAAGGACATCGGCGTGGAAATCCGTCTGCAAAGCGAAGAAATCTTTACCGCTATGCACCGCATATAGGAGGACGCCATGCTGTTTAATTCGCAGGATATTTTAGAAACTACGCGCATGATTACCGAAAACAAGCTGGATGTGCGCACCATCACCATGGGCATCAGCCTGCGTGATTGCTGCCATCCGGATATGCAGGTAACGGCGCAGAAAATTTATGATAAAATCTGCAACAAGGCCGCTAAGCTGGTAAAGACCGGCGAGGACCTGGAGTTGGAGCTGGGCGTGCCCATCATCAATAAGCGCATTTCCGTAACGCCTGTTTCCATGGTGGGCGAAAGTTGCGACGGCAGCGATTATGTGCCGCTGGCTAAAGCGTTGGATAAAGCGGGCAAAGAGGTCGGGGTTAATTTTATCGGCGGCTTTTCCGCGTTGGTGGACAAGGGCTATACTAAGGGCGACCGTAATTTAATCGCTTCCATTCCCGAAGCGCTGGCCGTTACCGATATCGTTTGCTCCTCCGTCAGCGTGGGTTCGACGAAGTGCGGCATCAATATGGACGCGGTGCGGCAAATGGGCGAGGTGATTAAAGCGACGGCGGAACGCACCGCCGACCGCGACGCTTTGGGCTGCGCTAAATTAGTTGTATTCTGCAACGCTGTGCCCGATAATCCCTTTATGGCGGGCGCTTTCCTGGGCGTGACCGAGCCGGAGAGCGTCATTAACGTCGGCGTCAGCGGCCCCGGCGTGGTTAAATACGCTTTGGAGCAGGTTAAGGACGGCGATATCGGCACGGTGGCCGAAACCATTAAAAAGACGGCCTTTAAGATTACCCGCGTGGGGCAGCTGGTGGCGCAGGAGGCTGCCCGCCGCCTGAATACCCAATTCGGCATTATCGACCTTTCCCTGGCTCCGACGCCTGCGGTGGGCGATTCGGTAGCGCATATATTGGAAGAAATCGGTTTGGAATGCTGCGGCGGCCCCGGCACCACGGCGGCGTTGGCTATGCTGAACGACGCGGTGAAAAAGGGCGGCCTGATGGCGTCCAGCTATGTGGGCGGCTTGAGCGGCGCTTTTATCCCCGTCAGCGAGGATGCGGGCATGATTGCCGCTGTGGAGCGCGGCTGCCTGACTTTGGAAAAGCTGGAGGCTATGACCTGCGTTTGTTCCGTCGGCCTGGATATGATCGCCATTCCCGGCGATACTACGGCCAGCACCATTGCCGCTATTATTGCGGACGAGGCGGCTATCGGCATGATTAATAATAAGACAACCGCCGTGCGCCTGATTCCCGTGCCGGGCAAGGGCGTGGGCGAAACTGTGGAATTCGGCGGCCTGCTGGGTTACGCGCCCATTATTGCCGTGAATAAATTCAGCGCCGATAAATTTATTTCCCGCGGCGGACGGATCCCGGCGCCCGTAAGGAGTTTGACGAACTGATGCTGCGCAAAGCAAAGCGAGAAGCAATTTTAAATATTTTAGAGGCGACCTATAAGGACACCAAAACGGCGCTTCATTATAATTCGCCTTTCGAGCTGCTGGTGGCGGTGATTTTATCCGCCCAATGCACCGATGACCGGGTGAACGTGATTACCAGTCGCATTTTTCCGCGGCTGAACACGCCGGAGAAGATGGGGGCGCTTACCCAGGAGCAGATGGAGGCGGAAATACGCGACTGCGGCTTGTATCACGCTAAGGCGAAGAATCTTTTGGGCACCTGCCACATGCTGGTGGAAAAGTTCGACAGCACTGTGCCCAGCGAAATCAAAACGCTGATGCAGCTGCCGGGCGTGGGGCAAAAGACGGCTAACGTGGTGGCCAGCATTGTCTATAATGTGCCGGCTATCGCTGTGGATACCCATGTGTTCCGTGTGTCCCACCGTTTGGGCATGGCAAAGGGCGCCGACCCGCTGGCGACGGAAAAGGAACTGCAGAAGGCGATTCCTATAGAAAAGTGGAGCGACGCTCATCATTGGTTTATTTGGCACGGGCGCAAGGTCTGCAAGGCGCGCAAGCCCTTGTGCAAGGAATGCGTGCTGCTGGAGGAATGTCCTTTTAAAGAAAAGAATTTGGAGTAAAAATTATATATAGAAATTGCAAATGTTCGGGGGCGATACTGTGCTTGATGAAATTCTATTCCTGTTATTACAACATATCTCGCTGGCTTGTATGGTTCAATAGCTGATGAGCGTTCAGCTCAAATAGCAATATCGTTGCTTTTGCCTGACAGACTAAAGGAACAGTATTGTTTTCTTAGCCAAAGAGCTGTTTCTTGTTTGAAGGTTGTGGAGGTGTGTAAATATGAGCTATGAGCAGAAAGCTTTTTGTGCAGATTTGATTTTGACAGATGCTATTGTGGACATGGCAGATGATGAAGGAATTAGCCGCCAAGAAGCTAGGAATAAAATTATTAACTCACCTGCATATGATGCTCTCTATAATTTTGATACAGGGCTGTGGGCTAATGGTCCTGATTATTTCAGAGCTTTTTATCAATCTGTCAAGTAATAGCGGCTTCATGTATAGCCTACATATAATTATTGCAATACTAAGAATAACATGATAAAATATTTCTATAAATACTCATAGAAAGGGATTGACAAACGCCATGACTTCTGCCATTCTCAAGCAAGCAAGCAAGCGGAGCGGTGCTATAATTATGTAGTATCGGGTTTTTGTCATGCCCAAACTTATATTGTTAAAATTGGCGCTCTTGTGCGTGCAGGTAACTGTGCGCATGAGAGTGTCTTTTTGTTTTAAAATATTAAATACGAAGGGAGTTTTTAACATGAGTTTTTTAGGCGTTCTTTCTCGCTTTTTCGATAGTGAGGAGTATAAGAAAAATCCTGTACCGCCAAATTTAACGCCAGAACAATTTTCCGCAATCAATATCGGCGCAATTAATGCAGAGCAGACTGGTTATTTCTGCGACAGCTTGTCTACCGGAGAAAAGATGTCTGAAATTAAAGAAAACCTGTCCAATTATTATGGTATTGTGGACAGAGCATCAGCGCTTGAAACCTTGGAATGGCTGTATACCAGTGGTCATAGAGTGTATTTTGATGTTATCAAAGGCGTTGTATCGGGCCGCGAAACGGAAATAAATGCAGTTGAGCTTGACGAGGAGGATATTGACCGCCTTAAAGAATACTTTTCTAATTTGCAGGAATCTATGGATGTGTTAATCGAAGAAGCTTTTATAAGCTCAAAAGCAGATTTATTTGATTGCTCTATTGCTGCGTGGGACATGGGTAGATTGGTTTTAGTCACGCGCTGCTGCTTTGATGTAGGATATATTTCTGACGACGAGGCGTGGAGCTATATAAACAACGCGCGTCAAACCAGCAAAGAGCATTACCGTTCATGGAAAGAATTTGCAAGCGGTTATGTTATCGGCAGAGCGATGTGGTCGGGAAATACGATGTCCTTGACCGGCATCATTACCATAGCGCAAAGTCTTTTGGATAATGAAGAAAGCCCGTGGAAGCAGTGTGCATTTTAAACAATGAGGAGATGTAGAAAATGGATTATACAATGTTAATTATTCCGGCAGCAGTAATTGTTTTTGGCGTTATTTTTATGGTGTTTATGTCTGCGCGAAGGGCAAAAGCTGTTGGCAAGGCACAAGAGCGTATGAAAGAATTTGCTGTGCAGGAATATCCTTGCTTACAAGAAGCTTCGTTTTCCGTTATAAATCTTTTGGAAGATGCTATTAACGCACAGCATATTTGGGTAGTTGCCTATGATAAGGGCGGCATGCGGTTTATACCGGCTAAATCTAATCCGTTTACGCAAACGCTGGCAAAATATGAGGATACTACGCCATTTTTTGATTGGAAAAAACAATTGGCTGCCAATCTTTTCGTAGGCAATAAAACGGAAGAAAATGAGTATATTCCATACTCCGCGATTACCAGGACAGAGATTGATGAAAGCAGTAAAAAAGTAGTTATCCATATTGGAAATATTAAAAAGTCTTTTAAATATCAGCTGAAAGATTGTTTTGGCGCTCCGCAGGAGGATGCGCTTAATGCGTTTTTCCAATACCTAAAAAAAATCTAAAAATATTTTAACCCCAACGGCGGCTTTGAAATTTATCCGTTCAAGGCCGCCGCTTTTTTATAGCATAAAGTGTTGCGCTGCGCTATGAAGCTGCACGGTGCACTTCTTTATTTTTTTGTGAAAAATATGTGCAAAAAAAGGATTTTGCCGCTTACAAAAAGAATAAAATATAGTTATCAAGCTGTAGAAGGGATGAAGCTAATGCTGCTGGGAGTAGGCTGCGATATTATTGAAATAGCGAGAATAAAAAAGGCTGTGCAAAGCGAAGCCTTTAAGCGCAGGGTGTTTGCCCCAGGGGAAATAGCCTATTGCGAAAGCCGGGGACAGCAGGCGGCAGCCAGCTTTGCCGTGCGCTTTGCCGCCAAGGAGGCGGTGCTGAAAGCGTTAGGCACGGGTCTGCGCGGCGGTTCGCTGACGGAAATAAGCGTTACTAACGATGAGTTAGGCAAACCGTCAGTGCAGCTTGCGGGCTATCACCGGCAGCTGGCAGATGAATTGGGAGTAAAGCGAATTTTTTTGAGTATGAGCCATGCCCGCGAGACGGCGATGGCCTATGTAGTAATGGAGGATTAGGACATGAAGCTTGTTACGGCACAGGAAATGAAAGAAATAGACCGTTTGGCAACGGCAGAATACGGCGTACCAGGACTGCTGCTGATGGACGCTGCGGCCAGGCAGGTGTCCGACGTTGTTTTGCAGTATTTGCCGGAAGAACGCGAGGGGCGCGTAGTGATTTTTTGCGGCGGGGGCAATAACGGCGGCGACGGCTTTGGCGCCGGGCGTTGGCTGCTGACCTGCGGCGTACAGGTGCGTATCTTTTTAGCAGGCGCCGCGCCGGAGCAATTAAGCGGCGATGCGGCGGTGGAAATGCAGCTTTACCGTCAGGCGGGAGGCAGCGTGGAGGTTTTAAACAGCGAGGACGACTGGCTGGTGGCGCAGCT
>ERZ779895.1257-NODE-1257-length-28582-cov-3.263189_pt1 | contig 28582 bp, 25 predicted proteins | sample MGYA00511093_ERZ779895 | MGnify/ENA primary metagenome ERZ779895 (study PRJEB29588, sample SAMEA2142970) | human gut metagenome | biome: human gut; feature: human-associated habitat; material: faeces | place: Denmark | collected 2008/2010 ... | reverse complement strand
ATAGCCCTTTGGAGGGCTAATATTAAACCACCACTTGAAGTGGTGGTTGATAACTAGGAAAACTCAAAGAAAACGTATTCAGTGTTCCTCTTCGAGATCTCCGAATGTATTGTGGATGATCAGTTTCAGACAGTAGAGAAAATGTTTGGCCTGAGGAGAGAGTTGATGAGCATTTTTTGATATGACACCAACTTCACGGTACAGCGGCGGATCAATGGGAATCATCCGCACATTGGACGGGCAGCTCTTCCGGTACATGGAGGAGAGGAACGTAACGCCAAAGCCGTTGCTGACATAGATCAGCAGATCCATTCCGTTTGTGGTGGACATTGTAATAGAGCGTTTTGCTTCCAGACCGTTGGTCTGCATACCGGTGAGAACAATATTTTTCTGATTGCCGCCGGAGAAAACGATCCGTTCGTTAGCCAGTTCCTGCAGTGTCAGACAATTCTTATAGGCCAGTGGATTAGTGGTGGGAATAGCGGCATACATGGGATCCCGGAACAGAGGTTCCCATTCAAAATCGGCACTCTGTTCTTTTGAAACGAGAGCAAAGTCGATCTCGTTGTTTTCCAGAAGAAAGTTCAGTACCGTGTTGCCGACGCGTAAATCTACATCAGTATCCGGATATTTGTTCTGGAACAGCTTGATAGTTTCGGGCAGCAGAAAGAGACTGATGCTGGGATAAGATCCGATTACCAGCTGATCAGACTTCTTTTCTTTGATGATGCGCAGTGCATGGAACATTTCATCCTCTGCGGAGAGGATCTGTGAGATATGGGGATAAAGCTGATTCCCTTCTTCAGATAGAAACACGCCCCGCCGATTACGGACAAGAAGAGGAACACCAAGTTCTTCCTCAAGGGAGTTCAGCAGGTAGGTAAGTCCTGACTGGGTGTAGCCTAGCTCCTCAGCAGCCTTGTTAATGCTTTTGATTTTTATGGTATCCAGAAGTACCCGAAGTTTGCGTGTATCCATAAATAGCACCTTCCTGTCTTGCATATATTCATCATCATTGTTAAAAAAACTACTATATAAAAGAATAAGCTATTTTACAGATTTTGTCAACTCCGTCGAAAAATGAAGCCAATGAGTAAATGTAATTAGTTATTTGTAACAGAAATGTTTGGATCCCATTGGCCTTTTTCCAGCAGTCAGAAAATTAATATCGTATTGCTTAAAGAACTCTTGTGGAGAACTTAATCTACAGGTTTTCCATTCGTGTTTTAAGGAGTGGAAGCTGCTCCCGGACGGACGTGATCTCGTCAAGATCAATGGTAGTGATCTGCATTCCCTCGTGCTCATCCATCTGATTTAAGACTCTGCCCCATGGGGAGACAGCGATAGAGTGACCGAAGGCCTGATAGGAGGCGGAGAGATCTCTCGCCGGAGAAGTTCCGAAGACAAAAATCTGGTTGTCCAGAGCGCGGGCACGGAAGGTAAGCTCCCAGTGTGCCGGTCCAGTAGTCATATTGAAGGCTGCCGGAACAAGGACGATATCAGCACCTTCCAGCACCATCCGTCGGAAGATCTCCGGAAAGCGTATATCGAAACAGATGCAGAGACCGATTTTTCCAAATTCCGTGTCGAATACGGTAGCGGAGTCTCCGGGAGTCAGAGTATCAGATTCTTTAAAATACTGTCCGCCTTTTACATCAATGTCGAAGAGGTGGACTTTTCTGTGGCGGGCAATCTGCTTTCCACTTCGGTCAAAGACATAGGCGGTATTGAAAACATGTCCGTCCTGGTCACATTCCGGGACGGATCCGGCGGAAAAGTAGATCCCGAATTCCTTTGCAAGGTCAGAGAGCGCCTGCCAGACCGGTCCGCCTGCTTTTTCTGCATAAACAGGGAAATTTGGCGTTTCATAGGGACAGTTGAACATTTCCGGAAGGCAGACGAGATCTGCGCCGGAATTTTTTGCTTTCTGGATCAGAGGGCGCAGAGCCTCGATGTTCTGCATTTTATCGGAAAATACGTGGGTCTGAAGCTGGGCGATGGTCATGGATGACATATGGAAACCTCCTTAGGTTTAATATGAATTAAGTGTAAGTCCTGCAAAGGAGAAATGTCAAGCGGCAGGGGCAAACACACGAACATCTGCTTGCATAAGCATCCAAAATATGCTAAGATTTTTGCGTACACATGTTTTTCTGGGACGCACATATGGTAACGTGCCAGAGCAATGGACGAAACGTATGATTTCGGTAATAAAAAAGAAATTTTTAGCTTGTGAGGTCTGATATATGGAGAAAAAAAACAAGTATTATGTGGTTCGTGACAAAGCGCTGCCGGAAGTCCTTCAGAAAGTCGTTGAGGTGAAACGTCTCCTCGAGACGGACAAAAACATGACGGTGCAGGAGGCGGCGGAACAGGTCGGTTTAAGCCGCAGTTCCTTCTATAAATATAAGGATGATATTCTTCCGTTTTCCGACAACACGAGAGGAAAGACAGTGACACTTGTGACCCAGATGATGGACGAGCCGGGGCTTCTGTCTGACCTGCTCCACATCGTTGCGGATTACCGTGCGAATATCCTTACGATCCACCAGACGATCCCGGTAAACGGATCCGCGACGGTAACGCTCAGCGTGGAAGTTCTCTCAGATACGGGAAATGTTGCCGGTATGGTTGAGGAGATCGAGCACTTAAAGGGCGTACAGAACGTAAAAATTTTAGGAGTGGAGAAATAGACGGATGAAAGCGGCAATTATGGGATACGGAACCATCGGTTCTGGCGTGTATGAGGTTCTTGACAAGAACTGCAAAAGCGTAGAGAAAAAGGCTGGAGAGCCGATCGAAGTAAAATATATCCTGGATCTCAGGAAGTTTCCGGGAAGTCCTGTGGAGAAGCTTGTGATCCATGATGTGGAACAGATCGTAAATGACCCGGAGATCGGGATCGTTGTGGAGACCATGGGCGGAACAAAACCGGCCTACGAGTTTGTAAAGCGCTGCCTGCTCGCGGGAAAGCATGTGGTGACTTCCAATAAGGCACTGGTTGCGGCCCATGGGACAGAGCTGATCCGGATCGCCGCGGAAAAGAATATCAGCTTCTTGTTTGAGGCAAGTGTCGGTGGCGGTATTCCGATCATCCGCCCGCTTGTGGAGAGCCTCGGCGGCGAGGAGATTTTAGAAATCTCCGGTATCTTAAACGGAACGACAAACTACATCCTCACAAAGATGAGTGAAGAGGGATGGAGCTTCGAGGAGGCGTTAAAGCGTGCCCAGGAATTGGGCTACGCGGAGTGCAACCCGGAGGCAGATATTGAAGGATATGACACCTGCAGAAAGATCGCGATCCTGACTGCGGTCGCAACAGGAAAAGAAGTAAACTACGAGGAGATCCCGACCCAGGGAATCACAAAGATCACCTCCCTGGATTCCAGCTACGCGGCACATATGGGTGCGGCGATCAAGCTCTTCGGAACCAGCGTGAATAAAGATGGAAAGATCTATCTGGAGGTCGCGCCGGTCCTCGTGGACGCGAAAGACCCGCTGTATGCGGTGACAGATGTGTTCAACGGAATCCTCGTTGTGGGAAATATGCTGGGCGCGTCCATGTTCTACGGAAGCGGAGCAGGAAAACTGCCGACAGCCAGCGCCGTTGTCGGGGATATGATCTCCGCAGTCCGTTTCGGCGATGAGCCGGAGAAGATCGGCTGGAGCAGCGAGAAGCTTGAGGTACATCCGGCGGCTGAGCTTTCCAGAAAGTACTTTGCACGGTTTGAGGGTTCTGAGAGAGCAAAGAAAGAGGCCGTTGCGGCAGCTTTCGGTGACGTGAAATTTGTGACACTGGAAGGAACAGATGAGTTCGCGGTTCTGACCGGTGAGATGACAGGGGAAGAGTTCGACGCGGCAGCAGCAAAGGTCGGTGGACTGCGCCAGAAGATCGCAGCCAGATTATGATCCCGACATGGTTCCAGATGCCATGCCTGTTTCAGATGATGACCGGGCTTTACTGTCCGGGATGCGGGGGAACGAGAGCCGTCCGGGCACTCCTTTCAGGGCATCCGGTACTAAGCTTTCTGTACCATCCGGTGGTGCCGTATATGGCATCGGTAGCTGTGTGGGCCGCGGCTTCCTGGATCCTGTATTTTGCCACGGGAAACAGGAGATTCCGACCGGAGTTGGATGACCGGATCGCTTACGCAGCGGCGGGGATCGTGATCTTAAATTTTATCATAAAAAACGGACTTCTGGTGTTTGCCGGGATCGATGTGATCGGGCGGCTGCCGGGGGTGTGAGAATAGGGAGAAGACCTGGAGCGGGTACCGAAAGTGGTATCTGTTCTGGGTCTTTTTGTTTCATGCCACAATTTTGCCGCAGATATGCCCTGTTTTGTGTGACATCCTTCACAGTTTGCACACAGGTCGAACACAGAGGAATCACAAGTTTCTGTTAAGGTTTATTGCAGAAACGTAATAAACAGTAAGAAAAATGCAAGGAACCTGGAGTACATGTACTTTAAAAGTACAAAGATCCCAGTGATGACGAGTGTACGCAGCAGTCAATGGATCTGGAAAGAGATGACCTGCAGGGGGCTGATGATCTGGCGGTCAAGGCGGATGAAAGGAGAATGGAAATGAGAAGAGGAAAGATAATAACAGTCAGTCTGACGGTCTGTGCGGTGGGGGCCGGAATGACGGTGAATGCTTACGCGGCCAGCACCACATTTGAAATGAGGAAGAAAGCGGTGAGCCTGCTTGGAATTATAACGACGAGTAATTACCAGGCGAATGTGACGAGAGGTGAGTTTGCGGAACTACTCGTAAAGGCATCGGACTACAAGGAGGCGGCAAACGCGGCGGGAACCGTATCTGTATTCGCGGATGTCTCCTCAAAATCCCAGTATTCCGCGGCGATCCGCACGGCGGCGACGAACTCCTGGATGTCCGGTTATCTCGGCGGAAACTTTAAGCCGGACGAGGGAGTTACGATGCGGGATGCCATCAAGGCAGTCCTGGGAGTCTTAGGATACACAAACGAGGATTTCTCCGGAAGTCTTCAGGACAGCCGCCTTGCGAAGTTCAAGTCCCTGTCCCTGGATTCTGGGATCTATCGTGATCTTGACGAGGTCCTCACGAGGGAAGACTGCATCAATCTGTTCTATAACCTGATGAAGGCGAAGACAAAAGAAGGAAACCAGTACGGCAGTAAGGTATTTGACCTGACCTACAATTCCGACGGCGAGATCAACACATCCTCGATCCTGGATAACAGTTTAAAGGGACCGAAGATCTTAGACAATGACAGCCGGAACTTAAAGAGTCTTGTTCCGTTTTCCCTGAAAGACGCTACCATGTTTTTAAACGGCGAGATGTCCGATGAGAGCGAGATCAACGATTACGCCACCGTGCTCTATTACCACGAGGAGACAAAGATGATCTTCGCCTATTCCAACGGCGGCGAGAACAAAGGCGCCACGGAGGGCCGGATCAAGGCGATCTACTACGATTCCAGTGATCCGTTCACACCGGTGAAGGTGGTCTTAAACACCGATTACCAGGACAACGGCGGCGAGGGCGATGAGTTCCAGATCAGCGGGTCGGAGCTCCAGTATCTGTTCTCCGTCTACGGAGAGTTTGAGGTGGATGACAAGGTTGCCATTGTGTGGGAGAAGAGCGGAAGCGACGAGAATGCGACTTATACGGTTGTAGATGTTGTTGGAGATTATTGATTAGTTACGAATATACGTACAATACATAAAATAGAGATACCGCAGAGGAAATACGAATAGAGAAAATTCAGGGTTACTTTTCATGGGCAAAATCCTGTTACAGTGCGCGGGCATGGAGTGCCCGTGTACTGTAACAATTCAGGTTTGGAACATAGTTAAGAGAAGCGGAAGATTTCAATAGACAGGAAAGGAACGAGTATGGAGAAGGAAAAGGTGGCTGCAGAGAAGAAACGGAAAAAACGGAAAGGAAAAAGCGGAAGGATCGTGATCGTGTTTATAGTGGTTCTGGCAGCGCTGCTTGGCGGATTTTTCCTCTATAAGAAAAAGACCTCGAGCCAGAAAAGTCAGGGTGACCAGTCTGTGTCAACGGCGACAGTGAAGCGGACGGACATCAGTTCAGAGCTCACGGCGTCCAGCTCCCTGTCACCGAAGGACACCTACGAGGTGACATCCCTGGTGGAAGGCGAAGTCATCGAGGCGAACTTTGAGGAAGGCGATGTTGTGGAAAAAGGTCAGGTCCTCTACCGGATCGACGCATCCTCCATAGACTCTGACCTGAGCTCAGCCCAGACCAGCCTTCAGAGGGCGAAGGAGAGTGTCCAGACGGCACAGTCCGCTTACGCCGGGGAGACAGCGCGGATCGCCGGAAATACATACCGCTCCACAGCGTCCGGATATATCAAGACTCTCTATATCAAAGAGGGCGATAAGGTAAATAGTGGAACGAAGATCGCGGATCTCTATGATGACTCTGTTATGAAGATCACAGCCCCGTTCCTCTCAGGCGAGGCGGCGGAGATCAACGTGGGTGACGAGGCGGCAGTGATATTGGAGGACACCGGCGAGCAGATCTCCGGAACCGTCACGGTTGTCAGCAGCATGGAGGAGACACTTTCCGGCGGACGTCTCGTGAAGAACGTGACGGTCGAGGTATCAAATCCAGGCGGACTCACGACAGACACCGCGGCATCCGTGACCGTTGACGGATTTGTGTGCAGTGCCGAGGGAACATTCAAAGCGAAAACGGAGACAACTCTCAGCGTGGAGCTCTCCGGAAACAAGAGTCTCGAGATCGAGAATCTTCTGATCCATGAAGGTTCCTATGTGGATAAGAACTCTGACCTGTTCCAGGTGACCGCGAAGACGGCAGAAGAGTACTTAAAGGAATTCAAGGACGCGGTAGAGAGTGCGGATGACAACCTGGAAAACGCGGAGAACAAACTGGACAATACCCAGGACAGTGTGGATGACTACACGATCACAGCGCCGATCTCGGGGACAGTGATTACAAAAAACGCGAAGGTTGGGGATAAGATCTCCAAGAATTCCAGCGGAACGACCACCATGGCGGTGATCTACGACCTGTCCACCATGACACTGGAGATGTCCGTGGATGAGCTGGATGTCGCAAACGTCAAGGTCGGCCAGTCCGTGGAGGTCACGGCGGACGCGGTGGAAGGCGAGACATTCACAGGAACCGTCACAAATGTGAGCCTGCAGAGCAGCTACTCCAACGGCGTCACGAACTATCCGGTAACGGTGACACTGGACGATACGGGAAATCTTCTTCCTGGCATGAACGTGGACGCGAAGATCATTCTCGACAGTTCCGAAGATGCATTAGTGATTCCGGCCAGCGCGCTGATGCGTGGAAACAGAGTGTATGTGAAGAAGAGTTCGGACAGCACAGAAAATACTGATACACAGAGAAATGGCAGTTCAGATAATGTGGGTGACGCAGATTCAGAGAGAAAGAACCATGGAGATGGAACTCAGAATGTGGATTCAGCAGATAGACAGCCGGATGCAGGCGCAGAGGCAAGTGGCAGCTCCAAAGGTTCCGGTACGGATAATTCCAGCTCTAAGAGCACCGGCTCCGGAAAATCCGGCAGCAGCAACGTCCCGGACGGCTTCGAGGCGGTCCAGGTGACAACTGGAATCATCAACGACGATTATGTGGAGATCCTTTCCGGCCTCTCTGAGGGGGACGAGGTCTACATTTCCTCCGATTCCGGAAGCTCGACGCAGACCAATCAGATGCAGATGGGCGGTCCTGGCGGTGATATGGGTGGTGGCGCACCGGGCGGTCATGGCGGAAACAGCGGAAGCAACGGCGGTGGATGGAGATCCCAGTAACGCATAGGAGATAAATTGCATGGAAAAGACTGAATTCTCAATACAAATAGATACCGCAGAGCAGAAAAAAATGTCTGAAGAGCCGATGAAACAGGAAGAGGCAGTTTCAAAAGTTCATGAGAGGTTGGAAAAGCAGGAACCTCTGATAGAGCTGTGCAATATCTACAAGATCTACTACATGGGCGACGAGGAAGTCCACGCCAACGACGGCATCAGCCTTTCCATCAACAAAGGCGAGTTCGTCGCCATCGTCGGCAAATCTGGAAGCGGAAAATCAACCCTGATGAACATCATCGGCGCCCTGGATGTCCCGACGGAGGGCGAATATTTCCTCGGCGGCGAGGACGTGGCGGATATGTCCGACAACGAGCTGGCGGAGATCAGAAACCGCATGATCGGCTTTATCTTCCAGCAGTACAACCTGCTTCCAAAGTTAAATCTCTTAGAAAACGTGGAACTTCCGCTTCTCTACGCCGGTTATGACAAAAAGGAACGTCGGGAGCGGGCTATGAATTCCCTGAAAAGGGTCGGACTTGAAGAAAAATGGAAGAATCTTCCGAACCAGCTCTCCGGCGGCCAGCAGCAGCGAGTCTCCATCGCGCGGGCTCTCGCAGGAGATCCGTCCTTAATCCTGGCGGATGAGCCCACGGGTGCCCTGGACTCCAGGACAGGCCGGGAAGTGCTTGATTTTTTAAAGAAACTCAATGAAGAAGGAAACACGATCGTCATGATCACCCACGACAGCTCCATCGCTCTGGAGGCGAAGCGGGTGGTGCGGATCCATGACGGAAAGATCAATTTCGACGGGGATGTGAAAAAGTATGCTGCAATCATTTAAAATGGCGTTAAAAAGTATCTGGGGCAACAAAATGAGATCCTTTCTCACGATGCTCGGCATCATCATTGGTGTCGCGTCGGTGATCATTCTGGTCAGTATCGTCAACGGCTATATGTCCTACATGGTGGAGAGCTTTTCTTCCATGGGCGTCAACCAGATCACGGTCCAGTACAAGGCGGTGGCCTCAAGAACCATCGATGTGGACGAATTTTATGAGTTCTACGAGGAACATTCAGACCTCTATGAGAACATGTCCCCGAACGTGTCCGTCAGCGTCACGGTAAAACATGACTCTGACACCATGGATTCCACCAGTGTCGGCGGCTACAGTGAGGATTATCTCGCAATCAAGGACTACGAGATCGAGGATGGCAGAAATCTCCAGTACTCCGACATGGAGGCGAGAAGAAAAGTCGCGGTCATCGGCGCCTACGTGGCGGAGGAACTCTACGGCGGCTCCAAGAACGCCGTGGGCGAGACGGTCAAGTTAAACGGTGACAGCTACACTATTGTAGGCGTTGTGGAACGGCAGACGGAGAGCAGCTCTGAGTTTGATGACGGATGTATGGATGACTTTGTGTGGATCCCGTATTCCAGAGCTGTGAAGATGGCGAGAAATGCTGTGATCAACAACTATATCTTCACATCGCGGGACATCAACGACACGGAAACGTGCACGACAGAACTTAAAAATTTTCTCTATGAAAAGATGAAGAGCGAAAACCTCTACACGGTGACAGCAATGAGCTCCCTTCTCGATTCCTTAAATGAGCAGATTGCCATGATGAGCATGATGCTGGGCGGTATCGCGGGTATCTCCTTGTTAGTTGCAGGCGTCGGTGTCATGAACATCATGCTGGTGTCCGTGACAGAGAGAACCAGGGAGATCGGCATCAGGAAGGCCCTCGGCGCAAAGAAGAGCGTGATCATGTTGCAGTTCGTCATCGAGGCGCTGGTCACAAGCTCCATCGGCGGAATCATCGGAATCATGATCGGAGCCTTAGCAAGTACGGGAATCGGCGCCCTCATGGGAATCGACGCGCCGCCGACCATGACGGCAGTTGTGATCTCATTTAGCGTTTCTGTTGCCATCGGACTGATCTTTGGTTACATGCCGGCGAGCCGTGCGGCGAAGCTGAACCCGATTGATGCTCTGAGAACGGATTAAAGTCTTGATTTGCCGCGGATTTGCCGATAAAAGACAGAATATCGTAAGTTGACGGGAGATATTGTCCAACCTTATAATATAGTTAAAGAAAGATACTTGAGGGGAGGCAATTCTATGGCAGAAAGAAAATGGAAAAAAATAAGTACATGGATGGCCGCATGGGTCATGGCGGTCGTGTTTGCGGTATCCGGGGCGCAGACAGCGTTTGCGGCGATCAGTTATGTGAACAGTGTCAGCATCACGCTGGATGTGACACCGACGGTGGGGGAATCCCTGCCGGATCTCGATGTGGGATACAATTCTGATAACTGCGAGGTATCGATCCCGAACAACGATAAATATGATATCGTATCCGCAAAGTGGTCTTCCACAAAGAACGACGTGAAGATCGGCGGAACCTATACCATGAAAGTTACTTTAAAGACTTTAAATAACTATAGGTTCAGCAGCAGCTCCTACACTTCCTCAAAGGTAAAGGTAAAGAACGGAACTTTTGTCAGCGCTTCGAGAACATCTTCCGACCGTCTGGTGGTTACCGTAAAGACAAAACCGGCAAAGGGCGATCTTGACGCGCCGGGCGAGGCATACTGGCAGACCACAAAGTCCGGAAGCTCCGATCTCGGACTCGCGAAGTGGGAGGCCGTTGAGGACGCGTCCTACGAGGTGTACCTCTACCGCGGCAGCAAGAACGTCTACAAGAGCGGCGAGATCCACACCAGCAGCTGTGATCTCTTTCCGTATATGAGCTCCAAGGGAACCTACACCTTTAAGGTGCGCGCGCTCCCGTCAAACGATGAGGTATCCAAGTACGCGTCAAAGAGCGACTGGACTATATCCGATGAGGTCTATATCGATGAGGATGACGCGGCGAGAGCGGCAAAGAAAAAGCCGTCAAGCGGCAACAACAGCAGCACAAATAACTCCGGAAATTCCCAGCAGGCCCCGTCAAATGTGAATGAGGTCGGCTGGATCCTTGACGGAAACCGCTGGTATTATCGTTACCCGGACGGAACTTATTTAAAGAACGGCTGGGGATTTATCGGAAATATCTGGTACTTATTTGACGCGAACGGAATGATGCTCACCGGCTGTCAGATGAAGAACGGCGTTTATTACTACATGAACGGTGACGGAAAGATGCAGACGGGCTGGCTTCTCTACAACAATACCTGGTATTATCTCTCCGAGAGCGGAGTTATGGTGACCGGCTGGATCACGCTGGGTGATAAGGCTTATTACCTCGGCGGCGACGGCGGAATGCTCACAGGATGGCAGAACATCGACGGACAGATCTACTACCTGTATCCGGATGGACATAAGGCGGTCAATGAGGTGATCGATACCTTCTATGTAGATCAGGACGGTGTCTGGAGAAAACCGCAGTAAAGATCTGGACCTGCGGGGCATTCGGTTATGCGGTGAAAATCGTCGGAATATTTTTCAGCAGACTGAAAATACAGGAAAGGAGCACCTTATGAGACAGAAAACTTTTGGAAAATGGCTTGCGGCAGCAGGAATTCTGATCGTGATGACGATATGGCTGGCTCTTCCTGCACTGGCTGCGCAGACAGTAAACTCCGTGCGGATCACATTCACGGATAAATATACGGATCCGGGTGTGATCTCGGAACCGGATATCACATGCAGTACCTTCGGGATTGAAATCACATCTGTGGAGTGGAGCAAGGATGTAGAAAAATGGAATCCTGGAACGAAAGTGACGGCAACGCTGATTCTTTCCTCCAGCGGAAGAGAGTTCTCCTCCAGCTACGGTTCAAAGTCCTGCCAGATCTCCGGTGCAACGTTGAGTAAGGCAGTGAAAGTGGATGATGACCTGAAGGTCACAGCCACTTACTACCCGGTGGTATGGCTGGAGTCCCCGGATGAAGCCGGCTGGAGCGCTTCGAACCATATGAAAGCGGTCTGGAAAAAAGTCGATTATGCGACGGGATATCAGATCCGCCTGTACCGGGATGACTATTATCTCCGGACCATCGATGCGACGGGAACCAGCAAGGACCTCTCCGAGTATATGGGAAGAGAGGGAAACTACTATTACGAGATCCGCGCGGTGGGAAAGACAACGAACGACGCGAAGTATCGCAAGAGCAGTGATTATATTACCTCTTCTGACCGGTATCTGGATGACCTTGGCGACACAGAAGGCAGATGGAAGAATTACGCGGACGGAAAGAAGTATGTGGACGAGAATGGCCAGATTGTGACCTCCCAGTGGTACCGGATCCTCGGAACCTGGTATTATTTCGACGAGAACGGATACATGGCGACGGGATGGAGACTGGTCAATAATAAGTGGTATTACCTCGGAAGTGACGGAAAGATGGTGACCGGCTGGAAGCAGATTGGCGGTGTCTGGTACTACATGGATGCCGATGGAGCAATGGCAACAGGCTGGCGTCAGACAGCACCGGGACAGTGGTATTACCTGAACGCGAACGGAGCGATGGCAGCGTCCACTGTGATCGACGGATATACGTTGGATGCATCGGGGCTCTGGGTAAGATAGAAAGGAATGATGGGCGGCATGTCATGGGAGAAATCCTGTGGCATGCCGTTTTCACATATCTGAAAAGGTAAGCTCCTGGAACCATGCGAAAACACTTGACTTACTATGAGATATCAACTAAAATTTAGGAACGTGTAAACATTTGTCGCGGCAGCCTGAAGGTGTATGCGGCACCGCAGTCACTTGAAGTTTATGAAAAACGAGAAAGGATTTCTATGGGAATCATTAAAGCAGTGAACCTGATCTTTGACTATATCAGGCACGATGAAGAGGAAGACAAGGATGAGGTCAGCCATGCGTTAAAGGGCGTCTCTCTGGACATCAAGGAAGGCGAGTTCGTAGCGATTTTAGGACACAACGGATCCGGAAAATCCACATTCGCGAAGCTGATGAACGGAATCCTGCTTCCAACGGATGGAACCGTCTATATTTCTAAAATGAGGACGGACAACGAGGAGCATCTCTGGGATGTACGAAAAACGGCGGGAATGGTATTCCAGAACCCGGATAACCAGATCATCGGAAACGTGGTGGAAGAGGACGTTGGATTCGGACCGGAGAACATGGGAGTTCCGACGGAGGAGATCTGGGCGCGGGTCGACAAGAGCCTTGAGGCAGTCGGAATGACAGCGTACAGACTTCAGTCTCCGAATAAGCTTTCCGGTGGACAGAAACAGCGCGTGGCCATCGCTGGCGTTATGGCGATGAAGCCCCGGTGTATCGTTCTGGACGAGCCGACAGCAATGTTAGACCCGAACGGACGCCGCGAGGTCATTAAAACGGTTCATGAACTGAACCGTCAGGAAGGGATCACGGTAGTTCTGATCACCCACTATATGGAAGAGGTCATCGACGCGGACCGCGTGGTCGTTATCGATGGCGGACATGTCGTGATGGACGGAACCCCGAAAGAGGTCTTTTCCAGAGTCAAGGAACTGAAAAAATACAGCCTCGATGTGCCGCAGGTAACGGAACTGGCAGATGAATTAAAGGAAGCCGGAATGGATCTTCCTTATGGAATTCTTTCCATCGACGAGCTTGTGGACGAACTTGTTCCGCTCTTAAAATAGTGGAGAAATGGTGGAAATATGGCAATCGAAATTAAACACTTGAATCATATATACGGGCAGGGAACGATCTTTGAGCAGTATGCCTTAAAGGATGTAAATCTTACGATCCATGATGGCGAGTTTATCGGCCTCATCGGTCATACCGGATCCGGAAAATCAACCCTGACCCAGCATTTAAACGGACTTTTAAAGGCAACGAGCGGAGATATCCTTTATAACGGAGAGAGTATTTATAAAGAGGGATATTCCATGAAAGAGCTCCGCAGCCATGTGGGGCTGGTTTTCCAGTATCCGGAGCACCAGCTGTTTGAGGTGGATGTATTCTCAGATGTCTGCTTTGGACCGAAGAATCTGGGACTCCCGAAGGAGGAGATCGAGAAGCGCGCGAAAGAGGCGCTTGACATGGTGGGACTCGATGAGAGCTTTTATAAGCAGTCCCCCTTCGATCTCTCCGGCGGACAGAAGCGTCGAGTGGCTATCGCGGGTGTTCTCGCAATGAAGCCGGAGGTCCTGATCTTAGATGAGCCGACAGCCGGCCTCGACCCGAAAGGCCGCGACGACATTTTAGGACTCGTACAAAAGCTCCATAACGAGCAGGGGCTGACGATCATTCTCGTCTCCCACAGCATGGAGGATGTGGCGCGCTATGTGTCACGTCTTGTAGTTATGAACCATGGCGAGAAGGTCTTCGACGGAACCCCGAAGGAAGTATTCCGCCACTATAAAGAGCTGGAAGCCATTGGCCTTGCGGCGCCGCAGATCACCTATGTGGTGCACAAGCTGATCGACAAGGGGATCCCGCTGGATCCGGATATCACGACGGTGGAAGAGGCGAAGAATGCGATCCTTAAGATCTGGCGCGAAAAGAATGGAAAAAGTTCCGGAAATGCAGCTCAGGTAAGCACAGCTGGAGCAGATCCCGAGAACGCAGGTCATGGGAACGCCGCCGGAACAGCCTCTGGGAAGGTCGACATCACAGAAAAGACAGCCGGGGAGGAAAAGACATGTTAAGAGATATCACACTTGGACAGTACTACCCGGTTGATTCCCTGCTTCACAGGCTGGATCCGAGAACAAAATTATTTGGAACTCTTGTATACATCGTAACCTTATTTATCGCGGACAACCTTTGGGCATACCTTGCGGCGACGATCTTTCTGATCACTGCCATCAAGTTCTCCAATGTCCCGGTAAAATTCATGGTGCGCGGCTTAAAATCCATCATGTTCCTGCTTCTCCTCAGCGTCAGCTTTAACCTGTTCCTGACGCCGGGTACCCCGATCTTTAAGATCGGTTTCCTTCAGATGACGTGGGAAGGTCTCCGGTTTGCGGCATTTATGGCGATCCGCCTGGTATACCTTGTTATGGGATCCACGATCCTTACACTCACAACGACACCGAACCAGCTGACAGACGGTCTGGAAAAGAGCCTGGGCTTCTTAAAGAAGGTCGGCGTTCCGGTTCACGAGGTGTCCATGATGATGTCCATCGCGCTCCGGTTTATCCCGATCTTAATTGAGGAAACGGATAAGATCATGAAAGCGCAGATGGCGAGAGGTGCTGACTTCGAGAGCGGGAATCTGATCCAGAAGGCGAAATCCATGGTACCGCTTCTTGTACCGCTTTTTGTATCCGCATTCCGCCGTGCCACGGACCTCGCGATGGCCATGGAGGCGAGATGCTACCGCGGCGGCGAGGGCAGAACAAAGATGAAGCCGCTTAAGTACGCGAAGAGGGACCACATGGTTTATGGGGCGTATCTGGTGTATTTTGTGGTGGCAATTTTGCTTAAGGTCGTTTTGTAAAGAAATGGTAACTGTTCAGTAGGTCTGCGCACTTGCTGCGCTGACCGTAAGGAAACATAGGCTGGAAGGCAAAAATCCCATCAGCGAAGCTGATCTGGAATGGATTTTTGCACGTAACTATGAAGGTACTGAATAGTTACAAGAAATGAACGATTTCAGCCAGGAAAAAGTAATTTGATATCTGATTCTATCCGGAAAACCGGGCAGAATTGGATTCGGCTGCAAATTAGCTGCTGGATTTGTATAAAAGTAAATTTGCCCGGGAATCCCCGGGCAGCAGAGGGAAAACAATAAAGCTATGAGACGAATCAAACTGACGGTTTCCTATGACGGCACCGCATACAAGGGCTGGCAGCTCCAGCCCAATGGCGTTACCATAGAGGAGATGTTAAATAAGGCTCTTTCGGATCTTCTGAAAGAGCCTGTCTGCGTCATTGGGGCAAGCCGGACTGACTCCGGTGTCCATGCAAGAGGAAACGTGGCGGTCTTCGACACGGAGAGCCGGATCCCGGGAGATAAATTCTGTTACGCGGTAAACCGCGGACTCCCGGAGGATATCCGTGTGGTGAAGTCCGAGGAAGTTCCCCTGGACTGGCATCCGAGAAAGCAGAACTGCGTAAAGACCTACGAGTATCAGATCTTAAACTGTAAGATCGAGATCCCGACAAGACGCCTCTACGCCCATTTCTGCTATTACCCGTTAAACGTGGAAAAGATGAATGAGGCGGCAAAATATCTCATCGGGGAACATGATTTTATCAGCTTCTGCGCCGCAAACCACCAGGCGGAGGAGACGGTCCGGACGATCTACGGGGCCGAGGTGAAAAAGAATGATGAGGACATCGTAACGATCCGCCTTTGCGGCAGCGGATTCCTCTACAACATGGTGCGGATCATCGCGGGAACCCTGTTAAAAGTCGGAACCGGCGAGTGGGAGCCGGAACATGTGAAAGAGGTACTGGAGGCAAGAAACCGCAAAGAGGCGGGACAGACTGCTCCGGCGAAGGGGCTGACACTTGTGGGAATCGAGTATGAGAGGGAGATCCCAAAGGAGATCGTTGGGAGAAATGAACATTGGGACGCTGTTCTGGATCAGAGTAAACTGGAATCCGACGGAATCTCCTGCGTCCGGATCAGGTTCTCCGAACCCGAAGAACTCCCTCGCCTGATCCGCCGCATGGTGCACCAGGCATACCGGAATGGGGCGAAGGAAGTGTTTGTGACGATTCCGGATGGATATGAGGTGTCGGAGACGGAAAGCTATGGATATTACCGACTCCGCAGGCTGGATGACGGCAGCTACGGAACGGAATATACGGGGAGGGCGCTATGAACCAGGTACTGATCCAGCTGATCTATTTTGTCATCTATTCCGTTGTGTTCCTGGTCATCGGAAAGCTCTCCTTTTCGGAAAGCGATTCTCTCTCCAAGTTTTTCGTCGGTGAGAGAAAAAATGACGAAAAACGCCTGTTTTTCACATTTGTCGGAACCTGGGTCTCCGCGGCGACGATTCTGGGATTTACGGGAAACGTATACCACAGCGGACTCTCTGTCATCGCGTCGTCGGTCATCCCGTGGTTTATCGGCGCGGGTCTCCTGTATCTGATGACGGACCGGCTATACGAGAATGATGTCCTGTCGATCCCACAGCTGATCGGAAAAAAGCATGATTCAAAATTTCTGCAGACAGCATCGGCCATTTTTATGATCTGCGGTTATATCTTTTATCTGATGATCCAGATCAAGGGATTTGGCATTGCGGTGTCCAGCCTGCTGAATATCAATTACAAGGTGGCTGTTTTCCTTGTCTATCTCTTTATTCTCTATTCGAGCTTCGGCGGCTTTAACTCCGTCACGAAGTCGGACTGCCTCAATCTGATTATGCTCTCTGTGAGCATCGGGGTTCTGTATCTGGTTATCGTAAAAAACGTTCCGGGACACTGGTTTTTGACGGATCAGACTGTGCATGAACTCATAAAGAGCAAGGGCGTTTTTGAAAATCCCACAGCGGAGATTGGAATCTTCGTATATATCTCTATGTTCTTCGGCTGGGGAATGGGACTGGCGTCGAATCCCCAGTATATGGTCAGGATCCTGGCGGCGAAGGATAAAAAAACCGCAAAACATATGATCCTGCATGCACTGATATTCCTGTGCGTGCTGTACTTTGCACTGACCCAGATCGGTCTTGGACTGCGGATCCTCTTTCCGCAGCTGAAAAATTACTGCTCCGCGGATGACGTATTTATCTATGCAGTGGTCAATCTCATGAACACCCCGTTCAGCGGTTTCTTCCTGATCAGCGTGATCGGCGCCTGTGTCTCAACGGCGAACTCCCAGCTTCACCTGATCGGTTGCATGCTGTCCTACGATGTGGCTGCCCAGATCACAAAAAAGAAGATGTCGGAGGAGCAGATCCTCATCCTGGCGCGGGTATTTATCTTCACAGGTGGCACGGCTGCACTGATCTTATCCGTAAATCCGCCGGAGGACATGCTGTCCTTCGGAGCGGACATCTGGGGATTATTCTCGGCGGCGCTTGCCCCTCTGATCTACGGTGGACTGTACTGGAAACGGAGAACGAAAGCCGGGGCGGTGGGAGCGTTCTTTACGGGACTGATCTGTTCCGCACTGTTCTGGAAAATGGAGCTTCAGGTCTATTGGGCATTTCCGGCAACGCTGTGCGCGGCGGCGGTCTATGTTGTGATCCCGATGTTTGAGAAGAAGAGAGGGGCAGAAGAATGAGCGGAAAGAAAAAACAACTGTTTCGATCATGGTTCTGCAGGATCGAGCATGAGATCATGCTGCCGTTCGTCACGGTGGGAATTCTGGTGGTCTGTGCATTCTGTGCTATTTCGGTGTATAATGGATATACAGAAAAGCTTAAGGACAGAAAAGAGTACGCGAAGACCACGATCCGCGGCATGGAGGCGGATATTTACTATCTGCAGGGAAAACTGAGTGAGGATGAGATCCGGCAGAAGTATAATTTCTATCATGATCCGGCGGTGCGGATCATGGCTGCCGACGGTACGGTCATCACAGGGGACGAGGAGATCCCGGACGGGAACATGGAACTCCTGTACGCGGACAGTGGAAATTTCCTGGGGTGGCGTCTGGAATACTGGATGGATAAAAAGTCATTCGAGAACGCGATCCTGGAAGAACAGAATTACGTCATTGTGGGCGCTGTGGCCAGTCTCCTGATCATCGTCCAGGTCAGCGTGTTCCTCGCCTGGAGTCTCACAAAACCGATCCGCAGCATGGGCGCGGCGTGTAAAAAGCTCGATGAGAACAAGGACGGGTTCCGGGAGTACAGCTTTCCGGAGACAGCGAGAAAGGACGAGATCGGCCAGCTGGCGAGAACTTTTGAGAATCTTCTGAAAAACCTTGATAATTACACAAAAATGGAGTATACGAGCCGGATGTCATCGGCGCTGGCCCACGAGATCAAAAATCCGCTGGCCGGGATCCGTTCCGGGATCCAGGTCCTGGGCGGACGGGCGGTGAAGGAGAATGAAAAGCTTCTCTGCGACAGTATGCTCCATGAGATCGACCGGGTGACCGGGCTGATCAATGACCTGTTTACGCTGTCGGTGAAGAAGGAAAACAACAGACATGTCTTTCCGGCGGATGTGCTGCTGCGGGAGGTGGCATCCATCTACGCGAAGGAGTGCGAACAGCAGAATGTCACGTTCGAGACAGACTGCGCGGCATGTGAGGTGTTTGCCGATGAGAATGAAATGCGCCAGATGCTGTACAATCTTCTGACGAACAGCATGCGGGCGGTCAGCCGGGACGGCACGGGGAAGATCCGTCTCTCAGTGTCTTCCGACGGAGGTATGACTACATTCTGCGTCTCCGACAATGGAAAAGGAATGAATGAAGAGGAACTGAAACGTGCAAGAGAACCGTTCTACACGAAGAGCATTAACGGTGTCGGGCTCGGTCTGGCGATCGTAAACCGGCTGATCGAGCAGAACCACGGCAAAATGGAAATGGAAAGCGCTCCGGGCTGCGGAACAACGGTGCGCCTGATTTTTGAAAGCAGGGATGAACATGAAAAAGGTACTGATCGTTGATGACGAATTTCTGATCCGGTTTACGCTGGAGGAAGGATTGAAGGACCGGGGATACGAGACCCAGTCGGCGGAAACGGTGAAGGACGCTCTCGAGAAGATGAAAACGTTCCATCCGCAGGTGATCCTCCTGGATAACCGCCTGCAGGACAGCCTCGGGATCGACGAGATCTCCACGTTCCGTTCCGCCGATGAGGAGGTCCAGGTGATCCTGATGACGGCGTACGGCTCTGTCGCCCAGGCGGTGGAGGCGACGAAGCGCGGCGCTTACGACTATATTTTAAAGCCCTTTGATATTGACGAGATCGACCGGATCGCCAGCCGCTGCATTGGCCAGATGCAGGATCGGGAATCCCTGGAGTTCCTAAAGGGAAAAACGCAGGAATTTATCGGAGTCAGCGATGCCGCGATACGGATCCGGCGCCACATCGGACTTCTCGGAAAGAATTCCACGGTGAATGTTCTGATCCGGGGCGAGACCGGAACGGGAAAAGAGGTTGCGGCGTCCCTGATCCATGCCTGCAGCGACCGGAGGGACCACCTGATGGTCCGCATCAACTGCAGCGCAATTCCGGAACATCTGATGGAGAGCGAGCTCTTTGGCTATGAGCGGGGGGCCTTTGCGGGTGCTATGAAGACGAAGAAGGGCCTGATCGAGCTGGCAGCAGGCGGAACCGTGTTCTTAGATGAGATCGGGGAACTTCCCCTCTCCATGCAGACAAAGATCCTCACATTTCTGGATCATAAGAAGTTCAAGCGTGTGGGTGGCCTGGAGGACATCGAAGTGGATGCCCGGGTGATCGCGGCGACAAACCGGAATCTGGAACACGCCGTAAAGCAGGGGGAATTCCGGGAAGACCTTTTTTACCGGATCAATGTCATGGAACTTGTGATCCCGCCGTTACGGGACCGGAGAGAGGACATTCCGGCGCTCTGCGATTATTACCTGAAATATTATAACGGCATGTTTGGAAAGAATATCACCCATGTGGATCCTGATTTTATGCGGGAGCTGCTTTTGTATGACTGGAAAGGGAATGTTCGGGAACTGAAAAATATTTTTGAGCGCTGCTTCTTATTCTGCCAGGGGGACGTGCTTGAAAAACATGTGGAATTAAAACGGGTGGACTGGAAAGATGATACCCGGACAGGAGAACCGTTTGCGCTAAAGGATCTTCGGAAAGGACCGATCAGTCTCGATCAGGAGGTTTCCATGCTGGAACAGATCTACATGGACCAGGCGCTGAAGCTCTGCGGAAACAACGTGACAAAAGCGGCGGCCCTTTTGGGGATCACAAGATTCTCCATGAAGAGAAGACTTGATAAGGAAGACTGAAATCTTACGGCCCTCGCGGAAGGGCGCAGATCTGCGGAACAATTGAAAACGTGCAAAAATTCACATCGTGCGAAATCGCTCGCTGAAAATGAGCGGATTCGCACGATTTTTTTGAAAATTTCAAAAAGATTTTCCAAAACCGAAAAATATAGTTGAATATCACTAAAAAGTCAGATAAAATCAAGACATCAGTTGTAGAAAAGATACGAAAGGGGTACTCATTTATGGGGGAAAAGAAAAAACACAGCAACATGACGACCTTGATGGGAGCTGCGTTCCTGATGGCGACATCCGCGATCGGACCGGGCTTCCTGACACAGACTTCCACATTTACGGCTCAGTATAAAAGCATTTTCGCGCTGGTGATCATCTGCACGATCCTGCTGGATGTGACGACACAGTTAAATATCTGGTCGGTGATCGGTGTGTCCGGCATGCGCGGACAGGATATTGCAAATAAAGTCCTTCCGGGGCTCGGATACTTTATCGCGTTCATGGTTGCCCTCGGCGGTCTGGCATTCAACATCGGAAACGTCGGAGGCGGCGCCCTGGGACTCAACGTATTGTTCGGAATACCGACGACGGTTGGAACCTTTATCGCGGGAATCATCGGAATCCTGATCTTCCTCTCCAAGGACGCGAAGGCCAGCATGGATAAGCTGACAAAATACCTTGGAAGTATCATGATCATCGTAGTTCTCTATGTGGCGATCAAATCCAAACCTCCGGTAGGGGACGCTGTGAGCAGTATTTTCCACCCGGGCGATGTGGGTGCCCTTGTCCTTCCGCTCATCACGCTTCTCGGAGGAAGCTGCGGCGGATATATCACATTCTCCGGTGCGCACCGTCTTCTTGACGCCGGATATTCCGGAAAGAAAGATCTTCCGCATGTACGCCAGTCCGTTTTAATGGGTGTCAGCGTTTCCGGAATCATGAGAATCCTGCTGTTCCTTGCGGTTCTCGGTGTCGTGACAGCAAATCCGGATGTGACACTCGACGCTTCAAACCCGGCAGCAGACGCGTTCCGTCTCGGAGCTGGCGTGATCGGATATAAGATCTTTGGTCTTGTACTTTTCTTCGCCGCTACAACATCCGTCATCGGCGCGGCTTATACATCGGTTTCATTTTTAAAGACTCTTCATCCGTTTATCATGAAGAATGAAAAGTGGTTCGTGATCGGATTTATCACAGCCTCCACACTGATCATGGCGATCCTCGGAAAGCCGGCAGCACTTCTTGTACTTGCAGGCGCTTTAAACGGACTGATCCTTCCGCTGACACTCTTAACGATCCTTCTTGCGAGCAGAAACAAGAAGATCGTCGGCGAGGATTACAAGCATCCGACGATCCTCATCGTTTTAGGTGTGTGCGTGGTACTGCTCACAGGATTCTCCGGAATCAAAGCTCTTCCGGGAATCTTAAAGATGTTCGGCTAATTATGTATTGAGATTGTGATGCAAGTCGTTTAAAATAGTAGATAGGAAATTTAGAAAATACCGGCAGGGAAAGCAAGGAGGAAATTTTATGTACCGTGTAGACTTAAACAGTGACCTTGGAGAAAGCTTTGGAAATTATACGATCGGAATGGATGAGGAGATCTTAAAATACGTCTCCTCCGCAAACGTGGCATGTGGCTGGCACGCAGGTGACGCGATGGTGATGGAAAAGACCGTTGCTCTGGCGAAAGAGTTCGGAACAGCCGTCGGCGCACACCCGGGATTCCCGGACCTTGTGGGATTTGGACGCCGCAATATGGCAGTGACGCCGGATGAAGCGAAAGCTTATGTCCGCTACCAGCTGGGCGCTCTCATGGCGTTCTGTACCGCCCACGGCGTAAAGATCCAGCATGTAAAACCGCACGGCGCTCTTTACAATATGGCAGCTGTTGACGAGAAGTTAGCCATCGCGATGTGTGAGGCAGTTTATGAGGTAGATAAGGACATCATCTTCATGGGACTTGCAGGTTCTAAGATGATCACGGCAGCAGAAAAAGTCGGTCTCCGCGCTGCAAGTGAGGTCTTCGCTGACCGCGCTTACAACGATGACGGAACTCTCGTATCAAGAAAGCTTCCGGGCGCAGTGATCAAGGACAAAGATCTCGCGATCAAACGTGTGATCCGTATGGTAAAAGAAGGTAAAGTCGAGTCCATCAACGGAAACGATATCGCGATCAAGGCAGACTCTATCTGCGTTCACGGAGATAACCCAAAGGCATTGGAGTTCGTAAAGAATATCCGTGAGACACTGATCGCGGAAGGCGTCGAGATCAAAAATTTAAGTTTATAGGAAAAAGAGTGCAGCTGTTTGACATCTTACAAATGTCAAACAGCCGCAAATGTATAGAGAGGAGACTCGCTGTGGGAAATGTAAGATATCTGGTTTCCGGTGACTGTGCAGTCACCGTGGAATTTGGAAATGAGATCAGTCCGGAGATCAACCGGAAGATCCGCGCATTCAAGATCGCGTTAGAGAAAGAACAGATTGAGGGAATCGTCGAGACCGTACCGACTTATCGTTCCCTTCTTGTTGTATACAAGCCGGAAGTGATCCGGTTCTCAGCACTGACAGAAAAATTTGAGCAGGTTCTGTCCTCCATGGGCAGCATCCAGATCCCGCCGCCGACGGTGATCGAGATCCCGGTGCTTTACGGCGGGGAGATGGGACCGGACCTTGCGAATGTGGCAGAGCATAACGGACTTACGGAAGAGGAAGTCGTAAAGATCCATTCCTCCGAAGAGTACCTGATCTACATGCTGGGATTTATCGCGGGATTCCCGTACCTCGGCGGCATGGACAAGCGTATCGCGACTCCGCGTTTGAAGAGTCCGCGCGTAAAGATCGAGGGCGGCTCCGTGGGAATCGCCGGAGAGCAGACTGGAATCTATCCGGTGGCATCCCCGGGCGGCTGGCAGCTCATCGGAAGAACTCCGTTAAAGCTGTATGATTCCGAGCGGGAAAAACCGGTACTTCTGGAGTCCGGACAGTATATCAAATTCCGCCCGGTGACGGAAGAAGAGTACAAAGCCATCGAAAAACAGGTGGAGAACGATACATATCAGTATGTAGTATATGATAAGGAGGCGGAGTGATGGGCATTCAGATCATAAACGGCGGATTCCTGACAACGGTTCAGGACATGGGACGTTACGGATATCAGGAGACTGGAATGTCTGTATCGGGTGTCATGGATACCAGGGCAGCGTCACTCGCCAATATCCTTGTTGGAAATGATACGAACGAGGCAGTCATCGAGATCACGATGATGGGCCCGACCATGAAATTTACAGAAGATGAGATCATCGCGGTGACAGGCGGCGACCTCGGGGCAAAGATCGACGGAAAACCGGTGGAGAGATACCGTGCGGTCCTGGTAAAAGCGGGCCAGACGTTGAGTTTCATGGGCATGTACGGCGGAAGCCGTGCGTATATCGCTTTTGCGGGCGGACTTAATATCCCGGTCGTTATGGGAAGCAGATCCACGAACCTGAAATCAAAAGTCGGCGGATACGAGGGAAGAAAATTAGGAACCGGCGATGAGATCGCTTTCCGCGCTCCCGCATCCTGGCTCCCGCATATGGCCGAGCGTGTATATGAACTTCCGTCCTACGGGGCAAAGGAATGGACCCTCAGAGTCGTTATGGGCCCGCAGGACGACTGTTTTACAGATAAGGGAATCAACACCTTCTTAAACAGCACCTACACGATTTCCAACGAGTACGACCGCATGGGCTGCCGCATGGAAGGCGATGTGATCGAGCATAAAAACGGCGGCGACATCATCACTGACGGCATCAGCTTCGGCGCTGTCCAGGTTCCGTCCCACGGAAATCCTATCGTCATGATGGCGGACCACCAGACCACAGGCGGCTACACAAAGATCGCCAATGTGATCTCTGTGGATCTTCCGGTGCTTGCCCAGTGTATGCCGGGAATGAAGATCCACTTTGAGAAAGTCACGGTGGATGAGGCGCAGGCTCTCTATTGTAAGGAAAAAGAAGAGTTTGACGCGCTTGCGAAGAGACTGAATACCCCGGTGGAACCGGCGGATGATGAGCAGGCGGTGGCGATCGCAGCGGCATCCGAGGCGAACAAGACCGCATGGGTAAAGGCGGGAACTTATAAGATCTCGGTAAATGGAAAAGAGTTTCTTGTGGAGCTTGAAAAAGAGGTTGTGAGATTCCGGTAAGAAGAAATATGAAGATGCAGACCGGAAAATGACCTGATCGGCGAAGCATTTCAGCAGAATGGGTCATGGGGAACAGGGACCTTAAGATGCCGGAAAGGAAAAGAACGGCATAGGAGAAAGGGGTAGTGAAAAATGGGAGATTACAGAACGGCAAGACCGGAAGAGATCTGGAAAAAGATCCGTGACGGTGAGATCACAGAACCGACAGCCGGAATGTGCGGGGGATACGCACAGGCAAACCTTGTGATCCTGCCGAAAAAATACGCGGAGGATTTTAAAAAGTTCGCGGAGCGCAATCCGAAACCGTGTCCGATCCTCGAGATCATGGACGGCTCCCCGCTGGTTCATGATATGGGCGAGGGAGCGAATATCGTTACCGATATTCCGCGGTACTTTATCTATAAGAACGGCGTGAAGGTTGATGAAGTGACAGATGCCACCGAATACTGGCAGGATGATTTCGTTGGTTTTCTTATCGGCTGCAGCTTTTCCTTCGAGGAGGCGCTTTTACAGGCCGGAATCGACGTGCGCCACATCTCAATGGGCAGAAATGTTCCGATGTACAAGACGAACATCGAATGTGAGAAAGCCGGTGTGTTTGAAGGTCCGCTTGTATGCAGCATGCGCCCGATGACGCCGGAGAACGCAAAGAAAGCGGCGGAGATCACGGAGAAGTTCCCGAATGTTCACGGTGGTCCTGTCCACATGGGCGATCCGGAAAAGATCGGCATCAAGGATATCGACCATCCGGACTATGGAGATCCAGTGGAGATCCGCGAGGGCGAGATCCCGGTATTCTGGGCCTGCGGCGTGACCCCACAGGCAGCCGTCGAGCGGGCGAAGCCGCCGATCGTCATCACCCACGCTCCGGGTCATATGTTTATCACGAATGTGAAGAACGCGGAGTTAAATGATTATCTGGAGAAAAAGAAGCAAGGTACGAAATCGCTGTGAAACAGAAGGAATCGCAGCATCGCAGATGCGTGATCAGCTGCCAGCATCGGACATGGCAGATTTTGCCGGACAGATGCGGAAGTGAGATGTTCGGGCCTTAGAGAGTGAGAGGTTCGGATCACCGAGTCTTCGGGCTCCGGATAGTTGACAGAATCCGAAATCTATGTTATTCTACCAGACGTTAAAACTCGTGTGGATTTTTAGAGAAGAACTTTTTTCGCCACACAATCACCTAAAAGCTTTATGGGTGGTTGTGTGGCATTTTTTTGTTTAACAGAAAATTCCGATAGAACTTCCCGCTAAACAAAAAGGAACTACGTGCCAATGATGTGTCGAGGTACATTCTTTTTATTGCTTATATCAACGAAGTTTTACATATGGAACCGTTACTTTAAAAATTATATGGGAGGTTAGAATCATGAATGAAACTTTCATGAAGGAGAAGCCGATCTTTCCTCTTCTCCTCGGAATGGGAATGCCCATGGTCCTGTCCATGCTGGTGAATTCCCTCTATAATATAGTAGACAGTTATTTTGTTGCCCGGATCAGCGAGAATGCCATGGAAGCGCTGTCTCTGGTATTTCCGATCCAGAATTTCATCAATGCCATGGCCATCGGTTTCGGGGTGGGGATCAACGCTTTGATCGCCACAGCGAGAGGTGCCGGAAAAGAGAATGAAGCGCGCCGGGCAGCGACTCAGGGTGTTGTCCTGTCTGTGATCCACGGGATCATCCTCTCTGTGATCTGCATCGTCATCATGCCAGGATTCCTTGGAAGGTTCACAGGCGATCAGGAGGTCATCCGGTACGGTGTGCGCTACGCATCCGTCGCATTCCTGTTTTCACCGATCATCATGGCAGGACTGGCTTTCGAAAAGATCTTTCAGGCAGTGGGGCGGATGAAGGTGTCCATGATTGCCCTGCTTGGCGGCTGCATCACAAACATTATCCTGGATCCGATTTTAATCTTTGGACTGGCATTCTTTCCGAAAATGGGAATCTCCGGCGCGGCAATTGCCACAGGTGTGGGGCAGCTTATCTCGCTCGCAGTCTACCTTGCCTTCTATTTCCGAGGTCCGGTTCCGGTAAAGCTGGAAGCAAGGTATAAGATTCCCGGTGGAAATACGATGAAGAAGCTCTACGGGATTGGGATCCCGGCGATCCTCAATCTGGCGCTGCCCTCCGTCATGATCTTTGTGTTAAATGGTCTGCTGGCGCAGTATTCCAGAAGCTATGTGGTTATTCTTGGAATTTACTATAAACTGCAGACCTTCCTCTATTTCCCGGCCAGCGGCATCATCCAGGGCATGCGCCCGGTGATCGGTTACAATTTCGGCGCCGGAGAGCGTGAGAGAGTCGGGAAGATCTATAAGATAACGTTAGCTATGGCCGGCGTAATTATGGCAGCAGGAACGGTGCTCTGCCTTACGATCTCCAACACGCTGATTGGTGCCTTTACCGACAACGCGGAGACCATCGCAGCAGGCGGCGCGGCCCTCCGGATCATCAGCGCCGGATTCATCGTCTCAACGGTCTCCGTAACAGCGTCTGGTGCCCTGGAGGGAATCGGCATGGGTGTCCAGTCCCTTGTGATCTCCCTGCTCCGCTATATCGTAGTCATCCTTCCGTCTGCCTTTATTCTCTGCCATCTGTTCGGCGGCGGCGCAGTCTGGAACGCGTTCTGGATCACGGAGTTTTCGGCAGCAGTTGTAGCTGAGATCGTATATCGGGGAACGATAAAGAGGACCATGCCAAAACCACGATAAAATATAGGTTTTTCGGCAAAATTTAATCGAAATTTTGAAGAAAAATGGTTGACACACCCGACCATGTATAATATAATGTATAACTGTGACATCGGTTGAAAATGCTGTAGCCAAAGCCCCGGAGACAGTATTTTACGATAAAGGAACATTGATTGATTTAGTACAAACAGGAGGTCAACCCATGAAGAGCTTTATGGCTAGTCCAGCAACAATTGAGAGAAAATGGTACGTAGTTGACGCTACAGGATATACATTAGGTCGTCTGACATCAGAAGTAGCAAAGATCTTAAGAGGAAAGAACAAACCGATCTACACTCCGCACATCGACTGCGGCGATTACGTGATCGTAACAAACGCTTCCAAGATCAAAGTTACAGGTAAGAAGTTAGACCAGAAGATCTACTACAGCCACTCCGACTATGTAGGCGGAATGAAAGAGACAACTTTAAGAGAAATGCTCGAGAAGAAGCCGGAGAAGGTTATCGAGTTAGCAGTTAAGGGAATGCTCCCGAAGGGACCTTTAGGAAGAAGCATGATCACAAAACTTCACGTTTACGCTGGCCCGGATCACGAGCAGGCAGCACAGAAGCCGGAAGTTTTAGAAATCAAATTTTAATTAGAGGTCTGAAAGGAGGAAATTCATAATGGCTAGCACAAAATATTACGGAACAGGCAGAAGAAAAAAATCTATCGCAAGAGTATATCTTGTACCGGGAACAGGTAAGATCACAATCAACAAGAGAGATATCGATGAGTATCTTGGTCTTGAGACATTAAAGCTCATCGTTCGTCAGCCGTTAGCAGCAACAGAGACAGCTGATAAGTTCGACGTTATCGTTAACGTTCGCGGCGGCGGAGTTTCCGGACAGGCAGGCGCTATCCGTCATGGTATCTCCAGAGCTCTGCTTCACGCAGACATCGAGTACCGTCCGGTATTAAAGAAAGCTGGTTTCTTAACAAGAGATCCGCGTATGAAAGAAAGAAAGAAGTACGGCCTCAAAGCCGCTCGTCGCGCTCCGCAGTTCAGCAAGCGATAAT
>ERZ779895.1248-NODE-1248-length-28680-cov-4.856838_pt1 | contig 28680 bp, 28 predicted proteins | sample MGYA00511093_ERZ779895 | MGnify/ENA primary metagenome ERZ779895 (study PRJEB29588, sample SAMEA2142970) | human gut metagenome | biome: human gut; feature: human-associated habitat; material: faeces | place: Denmark | collected 2008/2010 ... | reverse complement strand
AATGCCCGGCGAACAGGAACATCATATTTCGTCTGTACCGTTTTTCTTTTCATAACCCTATAAAATCACGACTTGTGAGAGGACGCTTATATCTGCCCCTCACAACTTATAAAAGCACCACAAAATCTGCTGCTCCACGGTAAGTGAAACTCCGGTTATGCAATCGAAATTTTTCCTTCATGGATGAGTTCCACAAATTTTTTGACAAGCACAGGATCAAATTGCGTACCGCTGTTTTTTTCAAGTTCATTGACAGCGTATTCCACAGAAAGCGCCTGCTTATAAGGACGTTTGGCGGTCATTGCATCAAAACAGTCTGCAATCGTGAGAATCCTTGCCATATAAGGAATATTCTGGCCGGCAAGTCCGCGGGGATAACCGGTGCCGTCATAACGCTCATGGTGACCGACAACGGCAGGGATCACGTAATCCATGTCAGGCAGATAGCGGATCATCTTTGTGGAATTTTCCACATGCGTTTTCATAATAGCATATTCCTCGTCAGTAAGCTTTGAGGTTTTCTGCAGGATGCGTTCCGGGATACTGATTTTTCCGATGTCGTGTAAAAGACCGGCATCGCGGATGATCTCAATGTCGTTGGAATTCATTCCGAGTGCTTCTGCAAGTATAACGGCATATTTGGAAACATTCATGGAGTGGATGAAAGTGTAACTGTCCTTGGCATCAATGGCAGCGGTAAGTGCATAAATGGTTGGGGCAACACGCTCATATGCGGCACGGATATCCGGATCGTGGGAGCGTTCATCTATTCCAGGGCGGTAAACTTCAATATTTCCTTTTCCGGCCTGCTTTCCATAATAGATGGCCTGTTCTGCGTTGTGCAGAAAGGAAGCAGCGTCAGTGGAAATATCAGGGAATACAGATATTCCGCAGGTGATCGTGATATCCCAGACGGTGTTGGCAGGAGTGGCATCCGTGATGGCGTCCACTATACGTTTGCAGCAGCTGCAGGCTTCATCTATATCCGTTCCCGCTTTTAAAATCAGAAATTCATCCGCACCAAAACGGAAACCGATGTCTTTTGATGAAATTTCCTGAAGAATGACCTGCGCAAAGCGGTGGATCAGGTTATCGCTTTCCTGTGCACCATACAATTCGTTATACAGTTTGAAATCATCAATATCGAGCACGATCAGTGTGGATGGCTTCTGATGCTGGCATACATGGTCAATACATTCAAATGCGTGTTTGCGGTTGTACAAAGAAGTAAGGTCATCGGTAATAGATGCGCGGTATGCATTCTGATACAGGTTGGCATTGCGCAGCGCATAGGAGGAATAGTAACATATTTTTTCCAGATATCTGAGTTCCTCTGGGGCAAAGTCCTGTCCGTCATGGGCTGCAATATAGAGAAAGCCGATAATGACCTGATTGTATTTGAGCGTATAAATGGCGGTGATGTGTTCTGCATTCAGCCAGTTGCGCTGTCTTGGAGTCAAAAGGTCGAGGATGTGTTTTCCGGTATCGTTGAGCATGATCAGATTCGGGGAATCCTTTAGCTCCTGAAGCATGGAATCAGTGGGAACACTGTATGATTTTGTGCAGGCAATACTGCCACATTTACGGATGACGGAAAAAACGTGGTGTGTGTTCTGGTTCATCATCAGTAAAAGTCCGTCCGGCTGCAGGATATCCTGCAATGCTTCAATTGCGGCATCGTAAATCTCATCTGCGTTTAAGGTGTTAATGACTGCAGTGATAAAGTGGTCGAAAACTTCTTCTCTTTCTCTCATAAGGCTCCTTGTGTGCGTAAATATTTTATGTAAATTAATCCTTTTAACTTGTGAATGTTCTTTTATTATACTATAATATTATATGAATGACACGTAAAAATTTTGTGTCTGTTGGAGGCAGGGCATGAGGCAGGAAGAATTTAAAATGGAACGCACAGGTCTGGTAGAAATAGGACAGGTGATCCCGATCACAGAGGGAAAACTGCCAAACTCTTATTATTACACATTGGGAAAAGCATATGCGATGTCTGCAAATTATCCTGTTGGAAACAGGATCAGATCCAGAGAGGGAAAAGTTGTAGATGTAAAAGAAACGGAAAAGGGATATTTTGTAACAGTTGAATTTGATGAATAAATGAGTTAATATAGAAATATTCTTTTTTTAAAATTGAAAGGAAACATATATGCGTTATTTACCAACGAGTAAACTGACGCCTGGAATGGCACTTGGTCAGGATATTTACGATGGAGCGGGAAGACTGTTACTTGCAAAACACCTGCTTCTCTCGGAAGAATATATTTCCAATCTTGAATTTTTAGGGTTTCCAGGGATATACATTGATGATGAATTTACGCAGGGCATAGAGATCCAGCAGGTTTTAAATCCGCAGGTGAGGAGTCAGGCACTGAAAGTAGTGCATGACATGTTTGCATTTGATGCGGACTCAGATGCAGAAGAAGATATGCCGGTCAGTGAAATTAAAATACAAAAGACGATTGAGCGCATTGTGGAGAACATTTTGAGCAATGGAGACATTATGTGCAATGTGTTAGATATCAAGAATTATGATGATTACATTTATTACCATTCCATTAATGTCGCCATGATGTCAGTGCTGCTCGGAGCGAATTACGGAATGAATGAAGAATCATTGTATCAGCTTACGACGGCGGCGATTCTTCATGATATAGGAAAGAGGTTCCTTGACATAGGGATCATCAATGCAGATCATGCATTGACAGAAGAGGAGACACAGCTTTTGCGGAAACATCCGGAGCTGGGAGCAGATTATTTAAAAGGTAACTATCATTTTTCTACACTCGTATATGCGGGTGTCATGCAGCATCATGAAAATTACGATGGAACCGGCTACCCGCTGGGAAAGAGTGGAGAGCATATTCCGTTGTATGCAAGGATCATCCGGCTTGTGGAACAATATGACGATATGGTATCACTTCATCGCGGAAGGGAAAATCTGTCACCTTCAGATGCAATGGAATACCTGATGGCAGGATCAGGCAGCTTATTTGATCCGAAGCTTGTAGAATTGTTTGTAGAGAAAATCGCAGTGTACCCGGTAGGATGTGAAGTTGAATTGTCCAATGGGATACATGGCGTGGTTGCGAAGAATTTTGAACGGTTTTTCTTAAGACCGGTTGTCAAGGTAGTAGAAACAGGCGAGATGCTGAATCTTCGCGATGATCCGGATACAAGAAGCATTATTATTACAAAAATGGTAATACATTAGGCATGAGGTAATTATGACAGGACAGGGAAAGAGTGCAATTGATACACTCTTGGCGGAAAGCTTTAAGGAACTTGCCAAGAAGCATCCAATTGAGAAGATTACAATTAAAGAGATCACTGATCTGGCGGGTGTTATCCGGCCGACATTTTATAATCATTTTCAGGATAAGTATGAATTGTTAGAGTGGATCATTACGACAGATCTGCTCGATCCGATCGAACCGCTGATCCAGAATGGGATGATCAGTGAGGGGCTGGTTCTTCTTTTTACCAATATCGAGAAAGACAGCGAATTTTATTCACGTGCAATAAAGCTGGAGGGACAGAACTCATTCGGAGAGATTGCACAGAGCTGTGTGGAGAAGATTCTTTTGAAGGTGATAGACGGTGTCCATGCAGGGAAGAAACAGAAGTATTCGTGGCTGACGCCAAAGCGGATCGCAGAGTATTATGCACAGTCCATGTGCTATGTTGTAATTACATGGATCCAATCGGGAATGACGATTTCTCCAAAGGAGCTTGCAGAGATTTATGATTATATCATCAAACGTTCTATGGATGATATTATCGCAGAGATGTAGGAGATGAAGAAAGTATATGTGCTGCACGTGATGTGTGGCACTTTTTAGGTTAAGCAGCATTTTTCCATGAAAAAAAGAAAGAAACATATCTTTGTTTTTCTGTAAAAACAACATACAATCATCAGGCATTGTCTATGGAAAAAAAGCCGAAACAGGGTATAATAGTGATTAGAAAGGTTATTAGGACAAGTCTGTCGATCGCAGCAGCAGGCAGAAGCGGGAGGATTCATGAACTGGATAGAAAATCTGTTGATCCTGGTAGGCATATCGCTGGATATTTTTGCCGGTATGGAGTGTCAGGGATCACTTGTAGCGAAAATAGATAAAAAACATCTGACATTAGTATGCGGACTCATTGTCATCTGGCAGTTGGCAGCACTTTATATTGGTAATGTTCTGGCGGGATTACTTTATATCAATGATCTTGCCAGAAATGAGCGTTTTATTGGAACTGTCATTGCAGCGGTTATTTTCTTCTGCCTGGGTGTCAGACTGATTGTAAAAGCAATCAAGAATGAGCGTGTGAATGAGCATAGAGAGGAGAATCTCGGTTTTAAACGTTTCTGGCGTATGGCAGCAGTGACAAGCATTTACACACTCCTTACAGGAATTGCATTTGGTTTTCTGGGCACCAATCTGACAGTGGTACTGATCATGATCGTCTGCCTGACCGTTGCAGTTGTCATTATGGGTACTTATACCGGGTATCATTTCGGGTTTGAACATAAGAGAAAAGCTTATGTGGGTGGTGCTATTTTACTCTGGATTGCAGGATTTGATGTAGTATTCCGCTACGCAATGATGTAGGACAGGTTTTGAAAAAAGATAATAGGTGAAATACAAATGCGGAGTAGTCTCAGAAGAGGTTGAGAACTACTCCGTTTTGTCTTATAATGAGCATAATCATTTTACAGAAAGAGACAGGACATGAAAATATTTTTAACAGCGATCAACGCAAAATATATCCATTCCAATCTGGCGGTTTACAGTTTGAGAGCCTATGCAAAAGACTATCAGGAACAGATTGCGATTGGTGAGTATACAATCAATAACAGGGTGGATTATATCTTAGAACAGATTTATAAAGCAAAACCGGATGTGCTGTGCTTTTCCTGCTATATCTGGAATATGGATTATGTGGAGGAGCTGATCACAGAGTATCATAAGCTGTGCCCGGAAGTACCAATCTGGGTAGGTGGCCCGGAAGTTTCCTATGAGGTGGAAACTTTTTTAGCGGAACATCCACAAGTGACGGGTGTGATGATCGGAGAGGGTGAGCGCACATTTAAACAACTGTGCAGATATTATGTAAACCGAGCGGGCTTCCTGGAGGAAATCAGGGGAATTGCGTTTCGGGATCAGGACAGTGGGAAAACTGTTTTCACACCGGTGCAGGAACCGATGAATATGTCCGATATTCCGTTTTGCTACGATCACATTGAAAACTTTGAAAACCGCATTATTTACTATGAATCAAGCCGTGGCTGTCCGTTTAACTGCAGTTACTGCCTGTCATCCATAGACAAAAAACTGCGTTTCCGGGATATTGAACTGGTGAAAAAGGAACTGGCATTTTTTATCGAGAAAAAAGTACCACAGGTGAAGTTTGTAGATCGTACTTTTAACTGCAGACACGATCATGCCATGGAAATCTGGCGATTCGTAAAAGAACACGACAATGGGATCACAAACTTCCATTTTGAGATTTCTGCCGATCTTTTAAATGAGGAGGAACTGGCGCTGATCCATGATATGCGTCCGGGTCTGATCCAGTTGGAGATTGGCGTACAGTCCACGAATGAGACAACCATCCGGGAAATCCACAGGACAATGAAACTGGAACTTTTAAAGGATATTGTTCGAAAAATCCAGGACGGTGAAAATATCCACGAACATCTCGACCTGATCGCAGGGCTTCCTTATGAAGATTATGCGACCTTTGCAAAATCGTTTGATGAAATTTATGAACTGAAGCCGAATCAGTTGCAGCTTGGATTTTTGAAAGTGTTGAAGGGCTCTTACATGTATGAGCATGCGGCAGAATACGAGATTGTTTACCATGCGAAAACACCGTATGAAGTGATGAAAACGAAGTGGCTTAGTTTTGACGATGTGTTGAAAATCAAACAGGTAGAAGAGATGCTGGAGGTCTATTACAACAGCGGACAGTTTGAAATTACGATGAAAGTGATGGAACCATTGCTTGACAGTGCCTTTGCAATGTTTCAGGAGCTTGGTGTTTTTTATGAGGAAAAAGGATATTTCGGGATGAGCCATTCCAGAATCCGCAGAGCAGAGATACTGCTGGAGTTTATGCGGGAGAGAAAGAGTGAGGATACGGTATTGCTAATGCTCGAAGAGAGTCTTACATTTGATCTTTATTACCGCGAAAACTGCAAGAGCAGACCGTCCTGGGCACCATCACCGGCAGAGTTTAAGGAGCAGACAAGATATTACTGCAAAAATGGCGTGAAATCCCATGTGGAACCATTCCATTACCGTTTCCCGGAAAAGAGCAAGAAAGCACTGAATGAAATTCCGGCACGCCTGAAACAGCCGGTTTATATGCTGTTTGACTATGAAAACCGTGATCCGTTGGATCATCAGGCGCATGTGACAGAGGTGACGGCAGTCAGCATGGCTGAGGAGGCAAAAAGTGCCGGAAAGGCGAAGTTATGTTAACTGATTACGTGGTGATCGACCTGGAAATGACAGGGCTGAATGCAAAGACAGACCGTATTCTGGAGACTGGGGCTGCAAGGGTACGTGGAAATGTCGTGACAGCTACTTTTTCGGAGATCATCAATCCAAAGCGGGAGTTATCGGAAAAAGTAATTTCATTGACAGGCATTACAAATGAGATGGCTGTGCAGGGAAAAGAGATGGATGCGACGCTTATGGCATTTTTAGATTTTATCGGAGAGGATATTCTGGTGGGACAGAATGTGATTTTTGACTACAGTTTTTTGAAGCAGTGGGCGGTGAATCACAAGCGTACTTTTGAGCGGAATGCAGTAGATACATTAAAACTGGCAAGAAAATTTCTGCCACAGGAACAGAAAAAAGACCTTGCAAGTCTGTGCAGCTATTTTGGAATCGAGCGTGTTCATGCACACCGTGCACTGGATGATGTGATGGAAACGCAGCAGATTTTTGAACAAATGCAAAAAATGTATGAGGCAGGAGCAACGGAGGCGTTTCGACCATATCCGTTGCAATATAAAGTGAAAAAACAGTCCCCGGCGACACCACAACAGATCAAATATCTGAAACAGTTTGTGGAATTTCACGGAATTCCAATGCCGGAAATTTATGAGGATGCAACGCGCAGTGAAATCTCAAGGCTTACCGATCAGCTTATTGCACAATATGGAAAAATGAAAAAAGAACCATCCCTGTAAAATCAGGCATTCTGTAAAGTGTGCAGCTGCTCTAAGATGGCAGATCTCATCATAGAATCAAGTGAAGCTGCCTTATCGATCAGCTCCTGGATTTTTGACGCATTTCCCTGTTCCTTGTAAAGTTCTGCGAGGAGCGTATAATTGGCGCGGATGTCAGAATCAATGGATATGCCGAATTCCAGAACCGGAACGGCTTCTGCTTCAAATCCGTTTTTGATCAGGCAGTCTGCATAGGCGACAAGGTTTCGCAAAAGGGTGGTATAATTCTGGTCATATTCCGACAGCGCAGGAAGATTCGCAGGACCATAGGCAAGCTTTAAGTCCGTATTGCTCTGATGGCTCAGATTTAAAATTTTTCTTGAGGCAAGATTTTTCAGATCGTTTTCGTAATCCGTTAATTCTTCATCATCAGAGATACCTATTGGAAATTTTTCCAAGGGTATGGTAATATAGGGAAGATTGCTGATATCCTTGCGGCGGATCTGGTTCGCCTGATCTTCACGGCTCCAGAAATCTTCCGTCACTTTCTTTTGCTGGGCAGTCGCACGCTTGCGATAATAGGCAGCAACCGAAAGAAAGATAATAAAGAGTCCTAAGAATGGAAATGCCATGTTGTATTGTCCTTTCTTTTGTATAAATTCAAGAATAGAAAGAGGTAGTTCTATGTATAATTTTGGTAAGAAAAAAAATCAAAAATTAATGGCTGCAATTGTGATTATTGTAGTTGCTACAATGCTTATTACAACCGTGCTTGCCGCTTTCATGTAAAATATACTAAAATTCCAGGGGGCAGTCAATCATATTCGTGGTTATGCACCTTGAAAATCAGCCGAATAATGGGGTAAAATGTACGCGTAGGCAAAAGTGAGCATGAATGATAGGGCGAATGCCCGTCAGCCCGAAAATCTGTGATTTGTCGGGCTTGCACTGCGGTGTAAAGAAAAGAGAAAGAGATCAGCTATGAATAATATTTCAAAAAAATGGATGAAATGGATTTCGTTGTTTACGTTGACTGCATTGTGTATCGGTTTTGCAGGAAACAGGGCAGTCACAAAGGCAGAGACAGCAGAGGATCATAAAATTGCAGATGGCGTTTATATCGGAAATGTCTATGTCGGCGGCATGACAGAGGAAGAGGCAGTGGATGCCATCAGTGCATATGCACAGAGCGTGGATGATGCTGTTTTGACACTGAATGCCAATGGAAAAAGTGTGGAAGTAAGTGCACAGGAGCTTGGCATCACGTTTCAGAATACCAATGCAGTGCAGGAAGCACTTGCGGTTGGACGAAATGGCAATTTGATCAAACGATATAAAGATAAAAAAGATCTGGAACATGGAAGTAAAGTATTTGAACTTCCGTTAGGATTAAATGAGACAGCAGCAAGGGAAGTATTGACTGCAAAAGCAGAAAAACTGAACAATGAAGCAGTTGACAACGGACTGATCCGCGAGAATGGGCAGTTTCAGTTTATTGAGGGAAGTTCCGGTGTTGAGGTAAATGTGGAAAAATCCCTGATGACGATCGAAGATTACTTAAAAAACGACTGGGATGGCACGGATGCCTCGATTGACCTTGTGGCAGAAGTTGTGGAGCCGGAAGGAACGAAGGAAGAACTGGCAAAGGTAAAAGATCTGCTTGGCAGTTACACGACCAATTACAGTACCTCATCTGCCGGAAGATGTGCGAATATCAGTGTGGCAGCAGGCAAGATCAATGGAACCGTATTATATCCGGGAGAGGAGTTCTCTGTTGGACAGACGATCGGACCGTTGACGGCAGCGGGCGGTTATGAACTTGCAGGTGCTTACGAGAATGGACAGACCGTGCAGTCTTATGGCGGCGGTGTATGTCAGGTGTCAACAACGTTATACAACGCAGTGTTAAAGGCGGAACTTGAGGTGACACAGCGCTCAAACCATTCCATGATCGTAACCTATGTAAAACCATCTATGGATGCTGCAATTGCAGGAGATTACAAGGATTTAAAATTTGTCAATAATCTCGATGCACCGATTTATATCGAGGGGTATACGGTTGGAAAAGACATTTATTTTAACATATACGGACAGGAGACCAGACCTTCAAATCGCAAAGTGACATATGAGAGTGAGGTCGTATCGGAGGAAGATCCCGGCACACAGTTTGTGGCAACCGGAGATGCAATCGGTTCTATCTCGACAACCCAGGGCAAACATATGGGATATGTGGCAAGACTGTGGAAAATCGTAACAGTCGACGGCGTGGAGCAGAGCAGAGATGCAATTAATAAGAGCACTTACAAATCATCTCCTAAGATCGTGAATGTAGGAACTGCATCTGCGGATCCGAATGCAACGGCAGCGGTCAATGCAGCATTGGCAACCGGCGATGAGGCGACCATTTATGCAACGGTAGCCCAGTATAGCGGAGCAGGACAGACACCGTCAGAAGCTCCGGCGGAGGCACCGGCGGACAGCTCTGCGGAAGCAGCAGCGATCCTTGGAACCGTGGATGAGAGCCAGATTACAGGAAATACAACAGCAGAAGGACAGTAGATAAAAGATTATGAAAGTTGGAAAAGTACCGGAGAACGTGCTGAAACGTTCTGTTTTTAAACAAATTCATACCATGAGACCGGAAGTGGTTTTAGGAGCCGGAGTCGGAGAGGACTGCGCAGCAGTACAGCTTGCGGAGGATGAGACACTTGTGATGTCGACTGATCCGATCACGGGAACAGCGAAGGATATCGGAACGCTTGCAATCCAGATCACGGTGAATGATCTTGCGAGTGCAGGGGCGGAACCAGTCGGAGTACTTCTTACGGTACTTTTGCCAACTTCTGTCTGCGAACAGGATCTGTGCCTGATGATGAAGCAGGTGGAGGAAGCCTGCGCAAAAGCAAATGTGCAGGTTATGGGCGGACATACCGAGGTTACAAGAGTGGTAAACCAGCCGGTCATCAGTGTCTGTGGAGTCGGAAAAGTGAAAAAAGGACATCTGATCTCCACTGCAGGTGCAAGACCGGGCATGGATATTTTAGTCAGCAAATGGATTGGAATTGAAGGTACTTCCATTATTGCAAAAGAAAAAGAAGAAGAATTAAAAACGCATTTTGCAGTTCCTTTTATTGAGAATGCAAAAGCGTTGGATGCATATATTTCTGTACAGTCTGAGGCCGCAGTCGCCGTGACGTCTGGCGTTAGTGCGATGCATGATGTGACAGAGGGCGGAATTTTCGGAGCTCTGTGGGAAATGGCAGAAGCATCTGGCGTCGGACTTGAAATCGACTTAAAGAAGATACCAATTCGTCAGGAAACAGTAGAGGTTTGTGAATTTTTCGGAGTGAATCCTTATCTTTTGATCTCCAGCGGATGTATGCTGATGGCGGCACAGGATGGAAATCATCTGGTGCGCGAACTGGAAAAAGCAGGGATCAAAGCGACAATCATCGGAAAAGCTACCGCGGGAAATGACCGTGTCCTGCTGAATGAGGATGAACGAAGATTTTTAGAGCCACCAAAGACGGATGAGTTATATAAAGTGATCGGGAGATAATTACTACAAATGTAAAAAAATATTTGATCCTATGAAGTAGTGTATGTGGAATGAGAGAAAGGAATTTGTGATTATGCGTGAAAAGATTTTAACTTTTATAGAGAAAAACAGTAGAATTGATTTAAAAGAACTTGCAATTATTTTAGGTGTGGATGAGGCATCTGTTGTCAATGAGCTTCAAAAGATGGAAGAGGAACACATCATCTGCGGTTATCATACATTGATTGACTGGGACAAAGCCGGAATTGAAAAAGTAACAGCCTTGATCGAGGTTCGTGTTACTCCTCAGCGCGGTATGGGATTTGACAAAGTGGCTGAGCGTATCTACAACTATCCGGAAGTGAATTCTGTATATCTGATCTCCGGAGGATTTGATTTCATGGTAACGATCGAAGGAAAAACACTTCGTGAAGTTTCACAGTTTGTTTCTGATAAGTTATCCCCATTGGATTCTGTTTTAAGCACTAAGACAAACTTTATTTTAAAGAAATATAAAGATCATGGAACCGTTATGGCAGAACAGGCAAAAGACGAAAGGATAGAGATGTAATATGAGGAATCCGTTAAGCAAAACAATCACAACGATCCAGCCATCCGGTATCCGTAAGTTTTTTGACATTGTCCATGAGATGAAAGATGCTATCTCGCTTGGTGTTGGTGAGCCTGATTTTGACACACCATGGCATATCCGTGACGAGGGTATCTATTCGCTGGAAAAGGGAAGGACTTTCTATACTTCCAATGCAGGACTGAAAGAATTAAAAATTGAAATTGATAAATATCTGAAAAGACGTTTTGGTGTATCCTATGACTACAACAATGAGATCATGGTGACCGTAGGAGGCAGTGAAGCAATTGATATCGCAATGCGTGCCATGCTTGATCCGGGAGATGAGGTTCTGATTCCACAGCCGAGTTATGTGTCCTACCTCCCATGCTGTGTGCTTGCAAATGGAACACCGGTGATCATTGAATTAAAAGCGGAAAATCAGTTCCGTCTGACACCGGAAGAATTAGAGGCGGCTATCACACCAAAGACAAAATTATTAGTGCTTCCATTTCCAAACAATCCAACCGGAGCGATTATGGAGAAGGAAGATCTGGAAAAAGTGGCAGAGATCGTAAAAAAATATGACCTGTTTGTACTGAGCGATGAAATTTATTCAGAGCTGACTTATACAGGTGATAATCATGTTACCATAGCATCCCTTCCGGGAATGCGTGAGCGTACCATTTTGATCAATGGATTTTCCAAATCCTATGCGATGACGGGATGGAGATTAGGTTATGCATGTGGACCGGAAGTGATCATTAAGCAGATGTTAAAAATCCATCAGTTTGCGATCATGTGTGCACCGACGACGAGCCAGTATGCGGCAGTCGAAGCACTTCGGAACGGAGATGAGGATGTTGCGAAGATGCGTGAAGAATATAATGGAAGACGCCGTTATCTGATGCACCGCTTTCAGGAAATGGGATTATCCTGTTTTGAACCGTTCGGGGCATTCTATGTTTTTCCATGTATTAAGGAATTTGGCATGACATCGGAAGAATTTGCAACAAAACTGTTGAATTCGCAGAAAGTGGCAGTTGTACCGGGAACCGCATTTGGTGACTGCGGCGAGGGATATCTTCGTATTTCTTATGCATATTCTCTGGAAGATTTAAAGAAGGCATTGGATCGCATGGAGATTTTCATTCAGGAACTGCGTGAGGAGAAAAATTAGTGGCAGAGTTAAATATTGTATTATATGAACCGGAAATACCGGCAAATACAGGAAATATCGGAAGAACCTGTGTTGCGACAGGAACAAAACTTCATCTGATCGAACCGCTTGGTTTCCGACTGGATGAAAAAGCGTTAAAAAGGGCAGGCATGGATTACTGGAAAGATCTGGATGTTACAACTTATGTAAACTGGGATGATTTCTGTGAAAAAAATCCAAATGCGAAGATTTACATGGCAACCACAAAGGGAAGACATGTGTATTCGGACGTGTCCTATGAACCGGACTGCTTCATCATGTTTGGAAAAGAAAGTGCCGGAATCCCGGAAGAAATTTTAAAAGCGCACCCGGATACCTGTGTACGGATTCCAATGATCGGGGAGACAAGATCGCTGAACCTTTCCAATTCTGTTGCGATTGTTTTGTATGAAGCTCTCAGACAGAATCATTTTGACCATATGAAGTTAGAGGGACAGCTTCACCGATTAAAGTGGGAGGATTAGACGGATGGGAATCATCAAAGCAAAACAGCTCGTTCATGAATATATCCGCCGGGACGAAGAAGGCAATGTGGAATCCATCCAGACAGCATTAGATCATATCGACCTTGATGTGCAGCCGGGGCAGTTTATTGCTATTTTAGGTCATAACGGTTCCGGAAAGTCTACGTTGGCAAAACATATCAATGCACTACTTGCGCCGACTGAGGGAAGTCTCTGGGTCGACGGAAAAGATGTGACGCAGGAAGAAAATATCCTTCCAGTGCGGAAAACAGCCGGAATGGTATTCCAGAACCCGGATAATCAGATCATTGCCAGCGTGGTAGAAGAAGATGTCGGATTCGGACCGGAAAATATCGGAGTTCCGACGGATGAGATCTGGCAGAGAGTGGAAGAGAGTTTAAAATCAGTTGGAATGTTACAGTACAGACACCATTCTCCGAACAAACTCTCCGGTGGACAGAAACAGCGTGTTGCTATTGCAGGTGTTATGGCAATGGAACCCAAATGCATCGTGTTAGATGAACCGACTGCCATGCTCGATCCGAATGGACGGAAAGAAGTACTGCACGCAGCGCATGAACTGAACCGGAAAAAAGGCGTGACGATTCTGCTTATCACACATTATATGGAAGAGGTAGTGGACGCAGATTATGTTTATGTCATGGATAAAGGACATGTTGTCATGCAGGGAACACCGCGTGAAATCTTTTCACAGGTGGGAACATTAAAAGAGCACAGGCTGGATGTTCCACAGATCACATTGTTAGCAGATTTGCTTCGTCAGTCAGGACTTGACATTCCATTGGGGGTTTTGACCAGAGAAGAACTTGTGGATGCGATTATGAAAATCGCAGGATAAGGTGTAAGCAGACAGCGTGAAATAACGCAGGGAAAGATTTCCTGAGCGGAAAAGAAATAATGGAGGGTGCCATGTCACTCATTTTAGATAAGATAAATTATGTATACAGCGAGGGAACTGCTTACCAGATTCAGGCGCTTAAGGATGTAAACTTAGAGATCAAGGACGGACAGTTTATCGGTGTGATCGGACATACCGGTTCTGGAAAATCAACTTTGATCCAGCATTTGAACGGTCTGGTGAAGGCAACTTCAGGAACGATTTATTTTAATGGTCAGGATATTTATGATGAGGATTTTGACCTGAGAGAACTTCGTAACCGTGTTGGACTTGTATTCCAGTACCCTGAGCATCAGTTATTTGAGACAACCATTTTCGATGATGTGTGTTTTGGACCGAAAAATCAGGGATTGTCCAAGGAGGAAGCCGGACTGCGCGCATTTGAAGCATTGAGAAGCGTAGGGCTGCCGGAGGAACTTTACTATCAGTCGCCATTTGACCTTTCCGGCGGACAGAAAAGAAGAGTTGCGATCGCGGGCGTACTTGCAATGAAACCGGAAGTGCTGATTCTGGATGAGCCGACCGCCGGTTTGGATCCGGCAGGAAGAGATGAAATCTTAGACCTCATCGCAAGAATGCATAAGGAAAAAGGAATTACGGTCATCCTTGTTTCACACAGCATGGAAGATGTTGCAAAATACGTGGAACGTATCATTGTGATGAACCATGGGCAGGTGATGTTTGACAATACTCCGTGTGAAGTGTTCAAACATTACAAAGAACTGGAACAGATCGGGCTTGCAGCACCGCAGGTAACCTATCTGATGCATGAACTGAAAGAAAAAGGACTGAATGTAAATACGGAGGCTACAACCGTTGCGGAGGCAAGGGAGAGCTTACTGGAAGTTTTACTTGGAAGGGAACCGAATCACAGGGGTTCCAATCTGGAAGAGGAGAACTTATGTTAAGAGATATTACGTTAGGCCAGTATTATCCGGCAGATTCTGTCATTCATAAACTGGACCCAAGAGTAAAATTATTTGCAACATTAATATATATTATATCGCTGTTCTGCTTTAAGGGAATTGCCGCGCTGCTTGCAGCTACAGCATTTCTGTTTGCAGTGATCAAAACATCGAAAGTGCCGTTTAAGTTCATGGTAAAAGGATTGAAGGCGATCATGGTGTTAATGCTTATCACAGCATTATTCAACCTGTTCCTGACACCGGGTGAACCGATCGTGCAGTTGTGGATTTTTAAGATCACAGCAGAAGGTGCGCAGAATGCAGTGTTGATGGCAATCCGACTGACATACCTGATTCTGGGAACTTCGATCATGACTTTAACGACAACACCAAATCAGTTGACAGATGGTCTGGAAAAGTCACTCATGCCACTGAGCAAAATCAGTATTCCGGTGCATGCTATCGCTATGATGATGTCTATTGCACTGCGTTTTATCCCGATCCTGATCGAGGAGACGGACAAAATCATGAAAGCACAGATGGCGCGTGGGGCAGATTTTGAGAGCGGAAATCTGATCCATAAAGTAAAGAACATGGTACCGCTTCTTGTACCGCTTTTTGTCTCTGCATTCCGCCGTGCAGACGATCTTGCGATGGCAATGGAAGCACGCTGCTACAATGGCGGTGAGGGACGTACCAAGATGAAACCGTTGAAATATGTGGCGGTGGATCATAAGGCTTATGCAATCATCTTTGCGTATTTTATCGTGATCTTATTGTGTCGTACATTTTTGCCGTGGCCGATGTAAAGTGACTGGATATACGAAAATTATCTGAAGAGGTGTAGATGAAGAAAAGGGAAATTGGATGAAGCGAGTAAAACTGATCGTAGCCTATGATGGAACGAATTACTGCGGGTGGCAGATACAGCCGAACGGAATCACCATTGAGCAGGTACTAAATGAAAACCTGTCAAAGCTGCTGGGGGAAGAAATCACAGTGACCGGTGCAAGCCGGACGGACTCCGGGGTGCATTCCATGGGAAATGTAGCTATTTTCGATACGGAGACAAGAATGCCGGCAGATAAAATTTCATTTGCATTAAATCAGAGGCTGCCGGAGGATATTGTCGTGCAGGATTCGTGCGAAGTTCCGTCCGACTGGCATCCGAGATATCAGGTCAGCCGGAAAACATACGAGTACCGCATTTTAAACCGTACTTTCCGTATGCCGAACCGCAGACTGGACACTTATTTTTATCATCACAAACTGGATGTGGACAAAATGAAGCAAGCGGCATCGTATCTTGTGGGAGAGCATGATTTCAAGAGCTTTTGTGCAGTTGGGGCACAGGTCAAAACAACGACGCGCACGATTTATTCCTGTGAGGTGGAGAAAGACGGGAATGACATTATTACCATCCGAGTGACCGGAAACGGATTTTTATATAATATGGTGCGTATTATCGCAGGAACGCTGATACGTGTCGGCGGCGGCGAGATGGCGCCGGATGAGATACCACAGATCCTTGGGAAGAAAGACCGCACAGCTGCCGGACCGACTGCTCCGGCGCATGGACTGACGATGATGGGGATTGAGTATGGAGAGTGAAAAATACGCTTTACAGGAACAGACGTAAAGTTTGTATATGATCTAAAATCTGTGCAGGAGAGAAAATGTTGACAGGACGGAAAGAATGGTCAGATCCTGTGGATAACTTAAAAAATCGCCCGGAAAAATAGAAATATTTTCTTGACACGCAAGGATTCGTGTAATATAATACATAAGTCTGTGATAGTGAATTAATGTCGAACCAAAAGCCCCGGTGAGACATTTAAACTATAAACAATTTATTTAATGAAGAAGCGATGTGTCCTGGACATTCACATGGTGGAAACATTTCATAACATTATTTCTAGGAGGAAAATCAATGAAAACTTTTATGGCTAGCCCAGCTACCATTGATAGAAAATGGTACGTAGTTGACGCTGAAGGTATGACATTAGGACGTTTAGCATCTGAAGTTGCTAAAGTATTAAGAGGAAAAAATAAACCAATCTTTACACCACACATCGATACAGGTGATTATGTGATCGTTGTAAATGCAGAGAAAGTTAAAGTTACAGGTAAGAAATTACTTCAGAAAGTATATTACAACCACTCCGATTATGTAGGTGGAATGAAAGAGACTACATTAAAAGAAATGTTAGCAAAACATCCTGAAAGAGTTATCGAGTACGCTGTAAAAGGCATGCTTCCAAAAGGACCTTTAGGAAGACAGATGTACACAAAATTATTTGTATACGCTGGACCTGATCACAAACATGCTGCTCAGAAACCAGAAGTTTTAACATTCTAATTAGGAGGTAAAGGACATTGGCTAATACAAAGAATTACGGAACCGGAAGAAGAAAATCATCTGTTGCCAGAGTATATTTAGTACCAGGTACAGGTAAAATCACAATCAATAAAAGAGATATCGACGAATATTTCGGATTAGATACATTAAAAGTTATCGTTCGTCAGCCATTAGTAGCTACAGAGACATCTGATAAATTTGATGTTTTAGTAAACGTTAAAGGTGGCGGATACACAGGACAGGCAGGAGCAATCAGACATGGTATCTCCCGCGCATTACTTACAGTAGACGGTGATTACAGACCAGTTCTTAAGAAAGCTGGATTCTTAACACGTGATCCACGAATGAAAGAGCGTAAGAAATACGGTCTCAAAGCAGCTCGTCGCGCTCCACAGTTCTCAAAGAGATAATCTTCGGAACTCGGATTTACGTTCAAATCCTTGTTTTACAAGGGTTTGTGGAGTTGTCAGATGTGGTGAAAAGCGGTGGAATTTACTCAGTTCGCAACGCATTTGCAACACGTTTGCAACAAAAATATCTAAAAAATATAGGACACTTTTCGGTGATAGACACTGGAGAGTGTCCTTTTTGTTATGCAGATTTTGTATCGGCAGTTACGCTGTCCTCATTTTCTAAGGTTTTGTTGATTGCGTCTACAAGAACCTGCATATCTAAGTGAGTATAAACTTTTTCTGTCAAAGTCATAGCACCGGAGTGCCCCACAATTTTCTTGATTATTGTATCCTGAACACCAGCTTCCGATAACATGGAAATACAGGTATGCCGGGTACAATGTGGTGTACGGTCAATTCCAATCTGTTCCACAAGAGGAGTCCAATAGCTGTCATAGTAATTGCGATAAAGAAATCTTTTGCCATCCTCTGTATGAAGAAGATATTCGCAATCAGGACAAGAATTATACCAGTCTTTATAGTAAGGCAGGAGCTTATCAGCAATCGGAACTTTTCGGATTCCGTTTTCTGTTTTGCTGTCAATTACATCAAAATACTGTTCTTCCAAATGCACATTTTCTTTCTTCAAATCAAGAAATTCGGAGATACGTGTGCCATTATAGAGCAGCATGAGGATGATCTGATAGTATTTGTCCTCTTTCATTGTCCAGACTTTTGCAACTTCTTCTTTTGTGAATTTTGTACGTGTATGCTTGTTTGGATTTCGGTCTTTGTACTGGGCGATTTCAACAAAAGTAGAATAATCTTTGTTGCAGATGTCATTCTTCAATGCAAATTCATATAACTGGTTGAACAGGATTTTGATTTTTTTCAATGTGGGAAAATTCTTTCCGCAGGTGTCAATAACCTGTTGTAAGTCTGCCAGTTTTAAATCCTTGAAAACTCGGTTGTAAAGAATGCCACATGTTTTGTAAGATGCCTTGTATCCTTTGATATTGCTTTCGGATACCGTAGGAAATTTTTTCTTAGACCATTCCTCATACACTTCATCAAAAGTCATTTTGGCTGCCTTCGTATCATAAGGATTCCGATTATAATCAGCTAGCATTTGCAATCCCTCTGTTTTTGTGGCGGCATATCCAATAATGATATATTCATTTACTTTCTTTTCTTTGACTGGATCAATGCGATAGCCTGTGGTTTTACGAACCATCCAAGGTTTTCTTCTTTTTCCAGATAGTTTTACTACACTTCCGTAGCCGTTCGGTAATTTCATATTCTAAAAATCCTCCTTAAAAATTAGGACTCTTTTTTACCGTACCGCTCGTTCATAATTTTTTGAAATCTCTGGATTCGTTCTTCGTTTGAGATTTCTTCTGTTTCTTTTTCGGTCAGTTTTGCATTTGCGTAATAAGCAAGTGTTTTATCCTGCCACTTCTGATAAGATTCAAGACTTGTCTGATAGTCCTTGACTTCATTTCTTTTATCCTCAAATTCTTCCAAGAATAGACAGAGATCCTGATTTAACTCCGTAGAAACATCTTTGCCGTTAAAAGTAATAGCACATTCCCATCCATCATAATGTGGCGGGCGTTTGACTTCGATATTGAAGCCAAGTTCCTTTATCTTATCTAACTGAAATAAGAAATTCATAATATCAGAAAGATTTTCTAAAGGTTTTCTCTCGGCATCATACCCTATAAGATATGTGGATTCGCAGTCTAAAACTTTTGCGATTTCATTGAGCATAGCAATGGAAACTTCGATTTCTCCGCTTTCATATTTTTGGATTGTGCGAAGCGATTTTCCCAACAAATTTGCAAGCTCTGTTTGGTTGATACCTTTTTCTTTTCGAGCAGTACGGATTCTAAGTCCGATTTGATTGTTATGTAACTTCTCATTACTCATCATTATTCACCTCACGCTTATCATATCATAGAAAAATACGAATTACAAGTACACATATATATAAAATGGTATTGACATGTGCAGAATAAGTGCATATAATAAAAATACGCATTAAAAGTGCATATTAAAAAAGAAAGGAGAAATAAAATGAAGATAAACGTATTTAAAATGCAGATTTTGATGGGAGAAAAAGGATTAACAATTAAGAAATTGGCTGAGTTAAGTGGAGTGTCAAGGCAGACGATTTCCTGCATTATATCAGGAAAGAGCTGTACACCGCAGGTGGCATATAAAATTGCTACAGCTTTAGATCAAGAACTTAGTCAGATTGTAAAGGAGGATGTGGAAAATGGATAAAAGATTATATGTAGAATTGCCGCCATTTACGGGAAGAAATGTGCCGATTACGGAAATTGCAAAAGCAATCGGGAAAGATGCTCATTACGTTCGTATCGGAATACAGCAGGGAATTTTGAAATTTGGAGTGGCAATGAAGATGGGTGATTCCAATGAATTCAGCTATTACTGTTCTGATCGTAAAGTATGGGAGGAAACTGGATATTTCAATGGAGAGGCAAAAAAGCAGGGAAAAGAAAAAGTCCTTGCGTAACACAAGGACAACTTCTCAGAGCTTTTGATAACTCTATCTTGCAAATTCAGTATATCAAAGGCTCTGAGAGAACACAACGAAAATTTTAAAGGAGTCGAATTGAATATTTTTCAAGTAGTAAAAGAAAACGTAACTGCAAGGCAAGCAGCCGAACAGTACGGATTGAAAGTAAGTAGAAATGGGATGGTCTGTTGTCCATTTCATGATGACAGGCATCCCAGTATGAAAGTAGACAAAGGCTTTTGCTGCTTTGCCTGTGGTGCGAAAGGAGATGTGATTACATTTGTGGCGGATTTCTTTCACCTTGCACCATTGGAAGCAGCAAAGAAGCTGGCAGAAGATTTTCAGATACCTATTTTTATAGATAACGCAAAGAAAAGGAATGCCAGTAAGAAGAAAGAAAAACCGAAAAGAACGCTGTACCAGACCGAAAAGAAATTTGAAGAATGGGAACGGGAAAGTATCCGCATTTTATTGGATTTTCTTCATTTTCTGGAAGAATGGAAAGTGAGTCATGCACCTAAAATGTCAGACGAAGAATGGAAAGCAGAATTTATAGAAGCCTGTCAGCAGACAGAAAAGATAAATTACTATCTGGATTTACTGGTGTTTGGAGAGTTACAGGACAGAATTGAATTTTTACTGGATAGTGGGAAGGATGTGAAAAGAATTGAAGAACGAATGGAAGAATATAGACGAAACAACAAGGAACAGACTGGAAAAAGCATTGGATCAGAGGGAAATGAACTCTAAGCCGTACTCTCAGGAATGGTTTGAGGATGGGCAGATTGATGAGGTAGCATTTTGTGAAAATTTCCTACAAAGAAAGCCCTTGAAATGTATCAACGGTATCTTTTTCAGCTATGATGGAATGCTGCCGGACAGCGAAGTGGAAAAAGAAATTTACAGAATGGTAAAACCGGTTCTTACGAAAGGGATTTCCAAGAAAGTAAAACAGCTTTTGGAGGTTCTAAAACTGGAAGCCTATTCAGAGGAACTTCTGGTGCAAATGGATCGTATCCATGTGAATAATGGAACTTATTTTTTGAATGGAGATTTCACAGAGAAGAAAGAGTTTTGCCTGAACCGATTACCTATAAATTATGAAATGAAAGAAGCAAAGCCAGAACGGTGGTTAAAATTTCTTTCGGAACTGTTGGAGGAAGATGATATTCCTACCTTGCAGGAATATATGGGATATTGTTTAATCCCATCCAACAAGGCACAGAAGTTATTGATTATCTTAGGAAAAGGCGGGGAGGGAAAATCACGTATTGGTCTGGTTATGAGAAAAATTCTCGGAACGAATATGAATGTAAGCAATATTCAAAAGGTAGAGCATAATCGTTTTGCAAGGGCAGATTTGGAATACAGGCTTTTGATGGTGGATGATGATATGAAACTGGAAGCGTTGAAAGACACCAACTACATTAAAACCATAGTCACCCTGGAGGATAAGATGGATTTGGAACGGAAGTCAAAGCAGAGCGTACAGGGAAATTTATATGTCAGATTTCTCTGCTTTGGAAACGGAAGTCTCAGTGCCTTACATGACCGTTCCTATGGATTTTATCGTAGGCAGATGATACTGACAGTCAAAGATGTGCCGCCAGACAGAGTTGATGATCCTTATTTGATTGAGAAACTGCAAAGAGAAACGGATGATATTTTTCTCTGGTGTCTGGAGGGATTGAAACGATTATTGAAAAATAATTACCGATTTACCATCAGCGAACGTGCAAAGAAAAATCTACACGAAGCTATGGAATCTGGAAATAATATTATTGCTTTTATGCAGTCATCTGGGTATATTCGGCTGGAAGAAAATACAACAGCAACTTCTAAAAATTTATATCAGGCATACTGCCGCTGGTGTGAAGACAATACAGAAAAACCTATGAGCGCAAAAAGTTTTTCGGGGTACTTAAAAGAAAATGAAAAGAAATATCACATTCATTATTCTACGAATATTCCCTCAGACAATGGGAAAAATGCCAGAGGATTTCAGGGAATCCATACGCAGATACGCATAGACAACTATCGTTGATGCAGATGAGATACAGATAAAAAAGAATTTTCCAAAGAAGCGTATAAGCGTATATCTTTAGAAAAATCAATGGATTACAGGTTTCTGAAAAGTATGGAAGATACGTTTATACGCTTATACGTGTGATTTTTGAAATTATTTTATTTTTTAGCAGAAGGGAGTGTTGGAGATGTTAAAGCAGTCCGGATACGGGCAGATCAAAAGGGCGGATACGCCCATAAATGAAATCTCAAGTCTGAGGAATAATCAGATTATGTAATACAAAAACAGCCCTCGGCGATTGAGAGCGAAATACACCCATCGCACAAATCTGACGATTTATACTCTGTGTATTTCGCTCTGCGAGGCTTATGCCGGATACGGCAATCAGTTCGTAAACAGGTGCCTATGCACCTACTCACAATAAAGTCGGCGAGAGCCGGGGAAGGAGGATGCTTATAGGCAGACATTCATTTATCAGACAAAGTAAGCTGTCCGATGTGGCAGGAAGGATTGATTATATCTCCAATCCGAAACGACAGGAATATCTCTATGCGACCTATCAGACAGAAGGGGCAACACCGGAGTTTTGGAAAAATCTTGCAAGAGAAAATCAGTTGGATTTTAAGGCGAGTGGTTCAGCAGGGAAATGTATTGAAGGGCGTGAGTTTATCATTGCACTTCCAGAAAGTTTTGTTCAGTACAGGGCAGGGGATGTGGTAAGGCTTTTTGCGGAGACTTTTCATAAAAGATATGGTGTGGAGTGCAGTGCTGCCCTTCATCACAACAAGGCAAAGACAAATTATCATATTCATCTGGTATTCAGTGAACGGAAAATGTTGGAACAACCCGAAGTGAAGATTGCTACCCGAAATATGTTTTATGATGAGCAGGGGAAACATAGACGCACAAAGAAAGAGGTTTTAGACGAGCAGGGCAATCTTCGAGCGGGATGCAGTATTATCCCTAAAGGGGAAGTTTATGAAAGCCATATCTTCACGAAAAAGGATGAATGGTTTAAGAACAAAGCTTTTACCAAAGAAGTGAAAGAACTGTTTACCGATACGATCAACCGATATGTAAAAGAAGAATCAGAAAAACTTTCTGTATTCCAACAGGGCGGCGTATATCTGGCAACGAAGAAAATCGGAAAGAACAATCCGAAAGCAGAGGAGATAAAGGCAGACAATGCGGCAAGGCAGGAATGGAATCGGACAGTTGATGTGGCATTAGTCGAGGGCATTCCCGAAGAAGATATTTTGAAGATCAAGCAGGAAAAAATTACAGACAAAACGCTGCAATCTATCAGGACATACGGTTGGCTGCCGGATATGTTCCGTCAGATTATCCGAGGTGCGAAAGACTTTTTACAGGAAGTAATTTTGAAATTTAAACTACCGCCGAAACCTGTGCCAAAGATTGATTTGCAGGAATGGAAAGATATGCAGAAGATCATGTATGAATTGCAGAGACAGTCCATGGAGATAAAACACACACAGAAGGATATTTCTTCTTTGAAAAAACAACTGTCAGAGTTACGAGGACTATTTAAAGGCAAAGAACGAAAATCTCTGGAAGGGCGAATTGAACTGTTAGAGGATTTGGAAAAGCGTCTGCACAAGAGTTTGGAACAGATAGTAAAACGGGAAGGTTATCCCAATGTGCAAGCTTTTCAGAAGGTTTATAGCAAGGCAGAAGAATTGATCATAGAATACAACAAAGAACTGAGGGCATGGAAAAATCAAACGGAACAGAAGAAAGAGAATCCATTAGAACAGCCGAAAAAAGCGAGTGTACTGGAAAAACTGCACCGCTATCAGCAAGAAGGCAGACAGCAGCCGAAACGTTCAGTTAAGAAAAAATCTATGGATAGAGAACGATAAGAAAGGTGGAACAGACAATGAAGAAAACAATTTTTGAAGAAATGGGCGGCACTTATATCAGACATGGGGATTATCTTATCCCCTGTCTTACCTTGCCGGAGGAAGAAGAACAGAGATTTATAGGCGTATGGGGACAAAGGCATTTACGTTATTTGAAAGAATATCGTAGAGGTATATATTTGAATCTGCTTACAAGTGGAAGGTTGAATGATTATTTGGCTGATATAGAAGAACGGGCACAGGAACGCTTTGAAAGGATTGTAGAGCAAATGAAACAGGCGCAGGGGATTACAGAAGAGTTAAAAGCAGATGATACCTTAGAGTGGATAGGGAAAATGAGTAATATACAAGTGTGTGCGAGGGAGATTGTAGAGGTGGAGATGATTTATACAGAATCTGTTTGAATTTCATAATCAGATATAATATGCAGTACTTGTAATTTCTTAACAAGTACAATAAACTTTTAGTTAGAAAATAATTTGATAAAAGTTTGTAACATTTTTTGAACTTGATAGTTAATAGAGTGAAAGGGGGGAGAGGCGTGGACTTCGAGCAAATTTATAAATTGTACTTTCGAGATGTTTTTTTGTATTTATGTAGTCTATCAGCGAATGAAGATATTGCTGAAGAAATAACACAAGAAACCTTCGCAAAAGTGTTAAAATCTATAGATACATTTGATGGAGCAAAGGATATTCGAGCATGGCTATTTACGATTGCTAAGAATACATACTATACATATTGTAAAAGGCGAAAAATTTATGCAGATGAGGAAATATCTGAAAATATTGCAGATGTGCAAATTGATTTAGCAAAGAAGTTTTCAGAGGAAGAAAACGCTTTTCTCATTCACCAATTTCTCCATAATATGAACGAACCATATAAAGAAGTGTTTAGTCTGCGGGTATTTGGCGAATTACCATTTGAAAAAATTGGGATATTGTTTGGGAAAAGTTCAAGCTGGGCAAGGGTAACTTTTTATAGGGCAAAAAAACAAATATTAGAATATATGGAGGCGATAGAGCATGAAAAAAATTAACTGTGATATTATTAAAGATGTTCTTCCTCTTTACTTAGACGGTGTTGTTAGTGATGCTACGAAAGAAATGGTGGAGGAACACTTAAGTTCTTGTGATTCCTGTAGAAAGGAAGCGGAAATGCTGAAGCAGGATATTATTTTACCGACAACAAAAAATATTCAGCTATCTGAAGCGAAGATATTCAAAAAATTGAAGTCTAACTTACGAAAAAAGAATGTGATTATTTTATTAAGTACGATACTTGCTACTACTCTTCTTATAATTGGTCTACATTCTTATGCGGTTTTGACAAAAAACTTTATTCCATATGATAATGAAATCATTTCTATTAATGAAATAGACGGAAAACTATATGCTACTTATCAAGGTGATAATTTAGGAGGAACAGTATATTCTGCACCCGAAACAGTTAGAATAAATGGAAGCAAAAAAAAGATAACGATATTTTACTATTATAAGACACCGTGGTCAGAATATATTCAACCGATTTTTGAAAAAGATGATTTTGAAGATACCTTTCTTTTAGGCGAAACAGATGAAATAGATCAGATTTATTATGGGGAATTTCAGTTAGATGGTTCGGAACAAGACACAGCTTTGATAGCAGAAAATTCAGAACTGATATGGGGTGATTGATATGAAAAAATCCAAATATATCATTACGTTTTTCTTATTTCTTGTAGCGTTTTTGTTTATTGGAGAAAGTTATACTTTTTTCTTAGAAAATTTTCAAGACAAGTATACTCAAGTTGGATATTACCTTCCTACAGGTGAATCAGAAGAAAAAATGAATGAGCAAATACGAAGAAAAGCAGGAGAATTTAATACTGCTGTATTTGCATTAGACAAGGAAGATGGGGGCGCATTTTCACGAACAATTACGGTGTATGGAGATGAAACGGTTAAACAATATTTGAAAAAAGATTGGAATATCGAAGAAGGAATTATAAAATCTTTCTTTTCGGGAACAACGACCTTCCATTTCGAGCCATTTGAAAATGCAGATGAAAAAGTGATGCAGAATTGTTGGTACTTAAATAAATTACCTGAAGAGTTACACGATATGGTTTATCCTGATATGGTTGAGTATTCGGGGTCTTTTCGCAATGAGCCTACTGCTGCCACATCAAAATTAGTGGTAGGTGGAACGTGGGCAGTCGTATTGCTTTGCATCATTCTTTTAACAGTATATGATGTTGCCTATGGAAAAAAAGAACAATCAATTCGTATTATTTTAGGTGCTGAAAACCGAGTTCTTCAATTTCATAAGATCTTCTCAGATGTAATCGGACTTTCTATATCAACGGTTTTGGCATTTATACTGTTACTACCTTTTACTACGCCATCATTTGAATTGTCGACAACTATCCTTTGTGTAGTTATTATGTTGACAATAAATAGTGTAATAATTTGGTGTGGCATGAAGGTGAAGAAAATGACATCTATTAAGATGCCAGTACCTAACCGAGTGCTAGTGATGGGAACAGGATTAAAGGGACTTGTTGCAGTTTTAATGGTTGTTGTCATTTCCGTTACCATTGGTTTATCTGTTGAGGGATACAAACTGTATTCGCAAAAGCAATACTATACTTCTCAGAAAAACCAGGTACATGTGGATATTGATTATCCATATAGCTATGAAAAAATAGAATATTATGAGGGGGAAACGAGCGAGAATTCACCGATTGATACAATAGATCAAATTCAAGATAATTTTTTGAGATATAGTTATCAGTACCTTGATTGTAGTTTGCTTTATCATCATTCTTACGATGAAGTTGCTCCTTTGTATGGAGAAAAATACATTTATGCGAATTTGCAAGGCTTAGAGCAATATAAAGACCAAATTCCAAATTGGAATGAATTGTGCAAAACAGAAGGAAATTATATATTGGTATCTGAAAAGATGAATCAGGGAGAAGTTCGAGGAGAATTATTGTCATTTTCCAATACGATTTCTTTATCTGAGGAAAATTTAGGTGGGATTTTGACTTATCAGGATGGACTTTCTGTTGTTGCGGAAGGTAGGCGTAACAGCCAATATGACTATTCATACCGCATTAAAAATCCAATTATCATTCTTGATACCTATGATTATGGAAAATTGCCTATATATGAAGTTAAGTATTCCTTGCACAAAAGAGAAAATAGTGATGGGGTTATTTTCAATAACGCTCCGTATTTAATGCAATTTGTTTCGGTAAAAGATGACAGACAGAGCATTGAAAATTTTGCAAGTGTCTGTGTTGGAGAAGTGATAAAGCCGGAACTCACAGAGTTTTCTGTTGAAAATATCAGAGAATGGTTTCAAGGTTTGTGGTCATTACAAAACAGAAGTCTTCTTATTGCAATTATCTTAACTGTTTTGCTGCTGATTTTAGAGTTTCAAATTACAGCATTGATTTTAAGAATTGCGTATGAAACAAAGGCGAAAGAGCTGACAATTAAAAAAGTTTTAGGATATTCTATTTTTGAACGTTATCGAAAATTTTTCATTCTATCCGGTATATTGTGTGGGTTTGCCTTGATTTTTTCACTCGTACTCTTCCTGATTACAGGAATAGGCATGATTCAATATATGATTTATGGCAGCTTGATTGTTTGGTGTGTAGATTTGATGGTGTTGGTTTATCTTACACATAAATATGATCATCTTGAAATTCAAAGGGTTATCAAAGGAGGAATCTAAGATGAATAAGTTTGTGGAAATAAAAAATGTAAATAAACATTTTGGGGAAAAGAGATTATTTGATAATTTTTCATGTGACATTAAACAAGGCGATTTCGTGGTTATAACAGGCGCAAGCGGTTGTGGAAAAACAACATTGCTAAATATGATTGGCGGATTGGAATCTGTAACAAGCGGTAAGATTAGCGTTGCAGGATTGGAAATTACAAATCAAAAAAATCTACAAATATATTATCGTGATATTGTAGGTTTTGTTTTTCAGAACTTTGCATTGGTAGAGCAAAAAACGGTAGAAGAAAATCTAAAAATGATTCACAAAAAAGGACAAACAGAAGTTTCTGTTCAAGAAGCGTTAAGGTCTGTTGGAATGGAAAAGGCACTAAAACAAAAAGTATATTCTCTTTCCGGAGGAGAGCAACAGCGTATTGCATTAGCAAGATTGCGGTTGAAAAATTGCCAACTTATATTGGCTGATGAACCAACCGGTTCGTTGGATAGGAAAAATGGACAGCTTGTTATGGAGATTTTGCATGAAATGAACGCAGAGGGAAAAACAGTAATTATGGTTACACATGATGAATCATTGATACAAGATATGGATAAAAGAATTTCATTATGATGTTGCTTTTCTAAGCAAAACCGCTTATAATTTGAGTCGGAACATATTGCTATTATCTACAGTTATAGAGCGTGTGTTATCAATGCCGATAACAAAATGATAACATTAGCCCATATAAGCAGGATAATATGGATAAATCAAATAATCAAAAGAAATATAAACATGACATCGAATAATCTCTAAACAAAATTGATTAGTAATTGTCGAGTTTGAATAATATTGCGAGAAAAAAAGAGGAAGATGCACATTTGTTATTTTGAGTCATCTCCCTCTTTGATAGTTTAGAGGTGTGGTGAGGCGTAATGAGAAGCCCTGTGTTTGTAACGTGTTTGCAACA
>ERZ779895.1238-NODE-1238-length-28856-cov-4.718413_pt1 | contig 28856 bp, 28 predicted proteins | sample MGYA00511093_ERZ779895 | MGnify/ENA primary metagenome ERZ779895 (study PRJEB29588, sample SAMEA2142970) | human gut metagenome | biome: human gut; feature: human-associated habitat; material: faeces | place: Denmark | collected 2008/2010 ... | reverse complement strand
CGCCGACGCACCAAGCGCGCCGGGGACGGATGCTGCCTCTCTGCCGAAGCCGCAGACCAACCGCTCCAGATTTTCCGTGTCCATCTCGGCCACGAGATGGAACACGCTGCACCGGCCCTCGCGCACGTCAGCAAGCGTATGATGCTCCCCGTCCGGGCGGCAGCCGGTAAATTCCCGGCCCTTTCTGCGGCTGCGGCGGGGCAGATTGCGATCCGAAAAGCGGATGGCGTGTTTGTGCGCCTGCTCGATCTCGGCCAGATCCTCAGGGAACTGGAAGCAGACGTTTTCCGGCCGCGTGCGTTCCTGTGCGGCAGACAGTGTAAGCGGCTCCGCCGCCTGCACCACGGCGCTGCGCGTCAGGCGGATAGAGCCTGCCAGATAGCAGGCGCGGCTGCTTGTCCCGATACGGATATCATAATACCCCGCATCCAGCACAAACGCATGTGCGTGTTCGCGGTAGACGGAAAGTTCTGTGATAGGGAAGCGCAGCGTGACCGTCTGACTCTCGCCGGGGGTGAGCAGGCGGCTTTTCTGGAAGCAGTCCAGAAAGCTTACCGGCCGCGTCAGATCGCCCTCAGGCCGCGTTACATAGACCTGCACAAGTTCGCTGGCGGCAAATTCCTCTCCGGTGTTGACCAGCTCCGCGCTCACCGTCACATCGCAGCCGTCAAGCCCGGCCGAGACGCTGCCGAACGCAACCGTCCCATAACTCAGGCCGTGGCCAAACGGATAGCGCACGGGGACGCCGAAGGAATCAAAATAGCGGTAGCCCGTAAACTGGTCTGCTGCGGCGCTGGCGTCGGAAAACGCCTCCGCATGCTCGGGCCAGCTGAAGGAAAGATGGCCGGCCGGCATGACCTTCGCCGTCAGCACGTCGGCAAGCGCCCCACCCGCCTCCTGCCCCGCAAGGCCGAGAAAGACGATTGCGCCGCACGAGAGCGCAGCCTCGTTCAACTCGATAAAGCCCGGCGCAGCCAGCACGAGCACCGGCCGGTCGAATACAGACGTGACGCGCGTGAGCATAGCCGTCTCCTCGCCGGTCAGCTGGAGGCTATAGCGCTCCGGCGTCCTGCCGATGACGACGACAGCCGCCGCGCAGTCATGGCGCAGGGCCCCAAAATCGAGCGTTGTCAGCGGCATTTCGCTGCCCTCCGGGTGTTCTACCGCCCATGTGCGGTATTTGCGGGCCAGAAGCGCGTCTGGCCTGACCGTCTCGCTTGCTGCAAGTCCGTCCAGGACGCCGATTGCACGCCACGGCGTCATCGTTTTGTCGAAAGCGGGCGTCTGAAGCTGTTTGATGCCAAACACCGCGACAGGCAGCGGCGCACCGTCCTCCTGCGGCAGCAGCGGGAGCGTCCGGTTCTTGTTCTGCAGCAGCACGATTCCGGCAGCGGCAGCAGCGCGCGCAGTCAGCGCGTGGTCGCTCATTCTGAGTGTGATATCCATATGTGTTCTCCTATTTTATTGTCAAAGTATGTCGAGCCTGTTTTAACAGGCGGGAATGCAATTTCTGCAGGGGCCGACGACTCTTGTAAACAATCTGGGCTTGACAGACTCTGTTGGCCCGCTGGAAGCAGTGCTTTTTCAGAAATCTTACGGCGAATACAGATATGCCTGCACGCATGGTTGTAGGGGTCGATGCCCACATCGACCCGGCAGAATGCAGCGTTTTAACGGAAATCTCAGGTGAATTCGCAACTCCCCAGCGGGCCGATGCAGGCATCGGCCCCTACAGTCAAGTGGGTAAGTGCATACGAATTCGCCGAGAATTTTTGATGATTCGGTGCATTCTGCTGGGCGGACAGAGTCGTCCACCCCTATAAACGGGTAGGAATATGTTTATAGCTTCCCCAGCTTTCCGGCCACATAGCCGGACGACCAGGCCCATTGCAGGTTGTATCCGCCGCAGTCGCCGTCGATATCCAGAACCTCGCCGCAGGCGAACACACCGGGAGCAAGCCGGCTTTCAAGCGTGTCGGCGCGGAATTCCGCCGTCCGGACACCGCCAGCCGTCACCTGCGCGCTCTCAAAGCCGGAAACACCTGTAACGGGGAGAGAAAAATATTTAATTGCATTTACCAGTGCGTCCAGCGCCGCGTCGGAAACGGACGCAAGCGGCTGCGCGCCGAGGCCGCGGGCATGGCAGAGCATCTTGCCGAGGCGCGGGTGAAGCATGCCGGAAAGCAGTTCCTCGCCAGCCAGTACCGGGAACGCTGCGCGCCGCGCCTGCAAAAGCCCTCGCACCTGCGGCGCGGGATAGTCCCGCAGAAAATCGAGCAGCAGTTCGGCGCCCTGTGCCTGTCCCGCTGCCCGCGAAAGCGCGAATGCAACTGGGCCGGAAACGCCCGTCTCTGTAAACTGCGCCTCGCCCGCGTCCTCCTGTATTGTTCTGCCGTCTGCGCGCAGGCGCATGCGGCAATCTGCCCGCACGCCCTTCAGCCCCCGGATAGGAGCCGGGTCCGTGCGGATCTGTGTGAGGCTGGGGTGCAGCGCCGTGCGGCTGTGGCCAAGCTGTGAAAGCAGTTCATAGCCGGACATTGTTCCGCCCAGCGCCTTTCCCGCGCAGCCGCCGCAGGCGACGATCAGCTTATCGCCGAAACACGCGCTGCCGTCCGCGCCCGTAACCTGATAGCCGCGCGCTTTTTTCTTCACGTTCTGCGCGTCGAAGCCGCAGACAAGCTGCACACCCGCCTGTGCGGCGGCGAACCGCAGCACATCCACGACACTGTTGGCCTGATCAGAGAGAGGATAGACCCGCCCGGACGGCTCCGCCGCAGTCAGCAGGCCCAGCGCGTGAAAAAAGTCCAGCGTAGTGTTTCCATCAAACCGCGAAAGTGCGGCGCGGGCAAAGCCCGCGTCCTGCCCGTGATAGTGCTCCGGGGATAAATCGAGGTTCGTCAGGTTGCACCGGCCGTTGCCGGTGGCGAGCAGCTTGCGCCCGACACGCGACTGCCGTTCAAGAACGGTGACGGTATTCTGTTCGTCCTGCGCGGCAGAAAGCGCGGCCATCAGTCCGCTGGCTCCGCCGCCGAGAATCAAAACCTTCATGTGCTGCTCCTTGCTGCGATGAACTGCGGCCGGGAAGCCCGACGCGCCAAAGCCTCCTCTTGCCGTGCCCCGCACGGGAAGGGGAGGTGGCATTTGCGAAAGCAAATGGCAGAGGGGATGGGGTACGGGGTGCAGAGTACTCTGCAATTTGTGTGTACAAAATCCCCTCAGGCCCTTCGGGCCAGCTCCCCTTTATTCAAAGGGGAGCCTTAATTTACTTACTGCATTCGCTGCTCCAGTGCGGCCAGGCGCAGACTGGTGCAGAAGATCTCCATCGCCTGCTCCAACTCCTCAACCGGGGGCAGGGACGGGGCAATGCGGATGTTGGAATCCTGCGGGTCGCGGCCATAGGGGAACGTCGCGCCCGCACCGGTCATGACGACACCGGCTTCCTTGCACAGTGCCAGCGTGCGCTTGGCAAGCCCCGGGGCCGTGTTGACCGAGACGAAATAACCGCCTTTCGGCCGCTGCCAGGACGCAATGCCGAGCGGCGCGATCTCGGTGTCCAGATGGCGCAGAACGCACTGGAACTTCGGGTTCAGAATGGCTGCGTGCTTCTTCATAAGTTCCAGCGTGTGGGCCTTGTCCTTTAAAAAGCGCACATGGCGCAGAGAGTTGACCTTGTCATAGGAAATGGTCTGGATGCCGATGAGTTTTTGCAGATACGCCTGATTGGCCTCGCTCGTAGCCATAACGGAGAAGCCCGCGCCGGGGAGCGTGACCTTGGACGTGGAGGCAAATTCATAGACCATGCCGTCGTTGCCGGCCTCGCGGCAGAGTGTCAGGATATCCCGGAAGGGAACAAATTCGCCGTCAAACTCATGGATGCAGTAGGCGTTATCCCACATGAGGGCAAAATCGGGCGCGGCGGGCTTCAAAGCCGCGATGCGCGCGATCGTCTCGTCGGAATAGACGATGCCGTCGGGGTTGGAGTATTTCGGCACGCACCACATGCCCTTGACAGCCGGGTCCTTGACCGCTTCTTCGACCTTGTCCATGTCGGGGCCGGTGGGGGTCATGGGAATTGTAATGAGTTCAAAGCCGAACGATTCGGTGATTTTAAAATGGCGGTCGTAGCCGGGCGCCGGGCAGAGCCACTTGACGGTATCCAGCTTGCACCACGGCTTTTCCGAACGTGCAAGACCGTGCGTATAGCCCTTGCTGACCAGATCGTACATGAGCGTCAGCGATGCGTTGCCGCCGATGAAGCACTCTTCGCTCTTGCAGCCGAGCACATCCGCCCAGTATTCCTTTGCTTCCTTGAGGCCGGACAGTTCGCCGTAGTTGCGGGCATCGACGCCGTTGGACATGCAGTCCTCCGGGGTCTTGAGGATGCTGAGGATATCGGAGACGAGATCAAGCTGCTCCTTGCCGGGCTTGCCTCTTGCCATGTTGAGTTTCAGTTCCTTCGCCTTCAGCGCGTCGAACTGCGCCTTGACTGCTGCGTATTCCTCGCGCAGCTGTGCGGGGGTCAGATTCTGATATACAGTACTCATACCGTCGTGATCCTTTCTTCCATCCATTCTTTGCAGCGTCGCTGCCTGATATATTCAGTATATCGCGTCCGCCTGTTAAAAGCAAGCAAAAAGCCTGTTTTCCCAAGGAAAGCGCCGCACAGCGGGTGTTGACGAATCTTCCATTTTCGGGTATGATAGAATGACTCTTGCCGTGGAGGTGTGTGTACAGACTTGGATGAGGCAATGATGCGCGAAGCGCTCCTGCTTGCACAGGAAGCGGCGGCGGACGGTGAGGTTCCGGTGGGGTGTGTGATTACACTGGAAGACCGCATTGTCGGCCGTGGCCGCAACCGGCGTGAAAAAGGAAAAACGGCGCTGGCCCACGCAGAACTGGAGGCCATCGGCGAAGCCTGCCGGACGCTTGGCGGCTGGCGGCTGTGGCAGTGTACGCTGTATGTGACGCTGGAGCCATGCCCCATGTGTGCCGGTGCGATTTTAAACGCGCATCTGCCGCGCGTCGTCTTCGGCGCGTGTGATCCAAAATCCGGCGCGGCGGGAAGTCTTGTCGATCTGCTGCATCTGCCAGGCTGTTTTCAGCCGGAGGTCAGCGGCGGCATACTGGAAGCGGAATGTTCACAGGCGCTGCGCGACTTTTTCCGCGCGCTGCGCCAAGGTAACCGCAGACGTATTGAACCATCGGTTACCACACGCGCGTCCTTAATGGATGCAGATGAAAAAAAGGAAGGAACTCTCTATGCGTTATCAGATCACGTCTGACTCTACCTGTGATCTCAGCCCGGAGCAGCTGGAACGGTACAACATCCGCCTGCTGCCCCTCTATGTGAGCATGGACGGCAAGACGCTGCGCGACGGCGTGGACGTCAAGCCCGATGATATCTATGCGCACGTCTCTGCCGGCGGAAGTCTGCCGCAGACAGCGGCGGTCAATCTGGCCGATTATGTCCGCGCGTTTACAGAGTTGTCTGAAAAAAACGACTTCGTCATCCACGTCTGTATCTCTCTGGATTTTTCCTGCTGCTATCAGAACGCGAAACTGGCAGCGGCGGATTTTGACAACGTATACGTCGTCGATTCCAGAAATTTATCCACAGGTCATGGACTTGTTGTGTTGGAAGCCGAGCGCATGGCGCGCGAAGGCATGGAGCCGGACGATATTGTTGCGGCGCTGCACGATCTGACAGGCCGTGTGGAAGCCAGCTTCATTCTTGACCGGCTGGATTACATGAAAAAGGGCGGCCGCTGCTCCGCCGTGACGCTTCTGGGCGCAAATCTTTTAAAGCTTCGCCCGTGCATTGAGGTCAAGGACGGCAAAATGGGCGTCGGCAAAAAATATCGCGGCAGCTTTGACAAATGCGTCTGCGAGTATATCACCGACAAAATTGGAAACCGCAGCGATCTGGAACTGCGCCGCGTGTTCATCACGCACTCCGGCGTGTCGGAAGAAACGGTGCAAAAGGCTGTGGAAACTGTGCAAAAGTTACAGCCGTTTGAGGAGATCTGCGTCACGCGTGCCGGCTGCACCGTCAGCAGCCACTGCGGACCGGGGACCCTTGGCGTGCTGTATATCCGAAAGGCGGACAAATGAGAGCAGTACTGGAAGCGCGCTCCGGCTTGGCGCCGGAGCAGATCGACACGCTCTGCGCATTCGGGCAGGCGCTGATTGAAAAGAACAAAGTCATGAACCTCACAGCCATCACTGAGCCGCAGGCCGTGGCCGAACTGCATTTTCTCGACTGCATCGCACTTTTGCAGGCAGAGGACTTTTCCGGCAAGCGCGTGATCGATGTTGGCTGCGGCGCGGGCTTTCCCGGCGTCCCGCTGAAAATTGCGGAGCCGTCGATCAGACTGACGCTTCTGGATTCTCTGGCCAAGCGCAGGACATGGCTGCGGGAGATTCTGCCGCAGCTTGGCGTAGAAGCCGAGGTTGTTACTGCCCGGGCGGAAGAATTTGTCCAGACCTGCCGGGAGCAGTATGACATTGCGACATCCCGCGCCGTGGCGCGGCTGAATATCCTGTCGGAACTCTGCCTGCCGTATGTAAAGGTGGGCGGCGCGTTCCTGGCGATGAAGGGTGCGCTGGCAGGCGAGGAAATGGAAGAGGCAAAGCGCGCCGTGGCGCTGCTTGGCGGAACGATCGAGCGCGTGTACGAATATCCCATTCAGGATGCCGTACACAAGGCCGTTGTGATCCGTAAAATTAAGTCCACACCGCTCAAATATCCCCGCGCGTTTGCAAAAATCAAAAAAACTCCGCTATAAACAAACCGACCCGCAGAAGGCTGAGCCTCCTGCGGGTATTTTTTTCCGCGATATTTGAAAGAGTTCAAAATTTCTGACGCACCAAAGGCTCTCCTTGTGCCCAAGGGAAATTGGCGCGAAGCGCCTGAGGGGATTCGAGTGCTGCAAATTACAGCGCACTCTGAAATCTAAAACAAATCCCCTCCGTCATTTGCTGACGCAAATGACACCTCCCCTTACCGCGCAGAGCGCGGCAAGGGGAGGCTTTTGTGGGACTGCGGCGAATTCGTACTGCCCTGCAATTTTTGAATGCAAGGCTGATTTACCGCGGCCATTCAAACGCAACTACCTACAAATTTGGAATACCGTAACAGGCGACGCGTCCTCATGCTTTGAATTTCCGGCTCTCCAGAACCGCCTGCTCGTCGCAGCGGTTGTTTTTTTCGTTTTCCTCGTGGCCCTTGACCCAGTGATAGTGCATCTCGTGCTGGCTCACGAGGCCGAGGAGCAATTCCCAGAGGTCGGGGTTCAGAGCAGGCTTTTTGTCAGACTTGACCCAGCCCTTTTTCCGCCAGCCCCATGCCCAGCCCTTTTCCAATGCGTCAATAACGTATTTGGAGTCGGAATAAAGTTCTACAACACACGGCTCGCGCAGAGCAAGCAGGGCCTGTATGACTGCGGTGAGTTCCATGCGGTTGTTTGTGGTGCGTTCCTCGCCGCCGGAGATCAGTTTCTCGTGTCCGTTATACTCCAGAATCGCGCACCAGCCGCCGGGGCCGGGATTGCCGGAGCAGGCCCCATCGGTGTAGATGGTGACGGTCTTCATGCCTCTTCGTTCTCCGCGGGCTCTTCCGGCTCCCGGTCCACGCGGTCCACGGAAATAACGCGGCTGCCGGATTCAAGGCGCATGAGAATGACGCCCTGCGTGTCACGGCCGTAGACATTGATATCTGCCGCCGCCATGCGGATGAGCACGCCGCCGTTTTCAATCAGCATGATATCGTCCGCGTCGTCCACGATTGCCACGCCCGCAATTTTGCCGGTCTTGGCCGTGATGTTATAACCCTTGAGGCCCTTGCCGCCGCGGTTTTGCGGACGGCGCTGGCCGTCTTCGCCAAGGCGCAGATAAGATTCGATCTCCGTGCGCTTGCCGTAGCCGCATTCCGTGACGGAAAGCAGCTGCTTGCCTCTCAAGGCGATGCCCGCGCCGACCACATAGTCTCCCGCGTCCAGCATCATGCCGCGCACACCGGCTGCGTCGCGGCCCATGACACGCACGTCGTTTTCGTTGAAGCAGATGACCATGCCGTTCGCGCTTGCAAGCATGATATCCTGCTTGCCGTCGGTCTTCATAACGGCAATCAGTTCATCGCCCTCCGAGAGCGTCAGCGCGCGGATTCCGGCTTTGCGCGCGGTATTGAGGCTTGCCAGTTCCAACCGTTTGACAGTGCCGTTTCTGGTAACAAAGACAAGATAATCCTCGTCGAATTCATGCACGGTGATACCCGCCGTGACCTTCTCGCCCGGCTCAAATGGGAGGATATTGACCAGATTCGTGCCCTTGGCCGTGCGGCCTGCCTCCGGGATCTGATAGCCCTTGCGGCGGTGCACCTTGCCGAGGTTCGTGAAGAAGAGGATATAGTCATGCGTGGAGGCGGTAAACACGCCCTCTACGAAGTCCTCTTCCTTCGTCGTCATGCCCGTGACGCCTCTGCCGCCGCGCTTCTGGCTGCGGTAGGTCGAAGCGGGAACACGCTTGCAGTAGCCCGCATGGGAAAGCGTAAAGACGCACTGCTCCTCTTCGATCAGGTCTTCAATGTCGATCTCGTCCTCAACATCCTGAATTTCAGTCAGACGATCATCGCCGTATTTATCGCGGATGGCAGTCAATTCGTCCTTCAGAACGCCCTTGAGCATTTCCTCGTTGGACAGCAGTTCGCGGTAATACGCAATGCGCTTTTCGAGTTCCTCATATTCCGCTTCCAGCTTCTCGCGTTCGAGTCCCTGCAGACGCTTAAGCTGCATGTCCAGCACGACCTGCGCCTGAATCTCGGACAGATTGAACCGCTCCATCAGGCGCTCTTTTGCGTTGTCATAGCTTTCACGGATGGTCTTGATGACCTCGTCGATATTGTCCTCGGCAATGAGCAGACCCTCCAGCACATGCTGCCGGTCGAGCGCTTTTTTGAGATCGTACTGTGTCCGCTTCGTGATGATCTCTTCCTGGAAGGTCAGATATTCATCCAGCATATGCCGCAGGGACAAAATCTTCGGCTGTTGCTGGTTGTTGACCAGCGCAAGCATCGTCACGCCGAACGTGGTCTGCATCTGCGTCTGGGCAAACAGCCGGTTCAAAACGACCTGCGGGTTCGCGTCCTTTTTCAGTTCAACAACGACGCGCATGCCGTTGCGGTCGGTTTCGTCGCGGATATCGGAAATGCCCTCAAGCCGCTTGTCGCGCACCTGCTCGGCCATGTTGGCGATCAGCTGGCGTTTGTTGACCTGATAGGGAAGTTCTGTGACGATGATGCGTTCGCGGTTCTGTCCGAATTCCTCAAACTCCGTCCGGGCGCGGACAGTGATCTTGCCGCGGCCCGTGGCATACGCGGCGCGGATGCCGCTGCGGCCCATAATGATGCCCTTTGTCGGGAAATCCGGACCCTTGATATAGTCCATGAGGTCTGCCAGTTCTGCTTCCGGGTTTTCCAGAATGCAGATGCAGGCGTTAATCACCTCGGTCAGGTTGTGCGGCGGGATATTTGTCGCCATGCCGACGGCAATACCGGACGAGCCGTTGACCAGCAGGTTCGGGAAGCGTGACGGCAGGACGCGCGGTTCCTTTCTCGATTCATCGAAGTTCGGGTCCCACAGAACGGTTTCCTTGTCGATGTCGCGCAGCATCTCGTTGCAAAGCTTCGACATGCGCGCCTCGGTATAACGGTAGGCCGCGGGGGGATCGCCGTCAACGGAACCGAAGTTGCCGTGGCCGTCAACGAGCGGATAGCGCATGGAGAAATCCTGCGCCAGACGGACCATCGCGTCGTAGACCGATGCGTCGCCGTGCGGATGATACCGGCCCAGCACGTCGCCGACACATGTCGCCGATTTCTTAAACGGCTTGTCGGAGGTCAGGCCGTCCTCGTACATGGCGTAGAGAATGCGCCGGTGGACGGGCTTTAAGCCGTCTCGTACATCCGGCAGCGCACGGCCGACAATGACGGACATCGCGTAGTCGATGTACGAACTTTTCATCTCATGTACAAGTTCCGACTGCACGATCCGCTGTTCCGGGAACATGATATCCTCGGGCTTGTAATCTTTTTTATGTGCCATTTATGCTTTCTCCTTTGTGGGGGGCCGATGCCGGTCACAGCCGTTTGCGGCGAAGGAGCGTTACGGATGTGATCTGCCGCTTGCCGGTACATATCGGCCCGCGCAGGATGCACCGGTTTATCGGTAATTTCAGGCGAAATCGCAGCAGATTCAGGGCCGATGTGGGCATCGGCCCCTACAAAAGATTGACTGGAATCAGATATCCAGATTCACGACGTATTTCGCGTTTTCTTCGATGAATTCCTTGCGCGGCTCGACGTCCTCGCCCATCAGAACGGTGAAGATCTGGTCGGCCTGCACGGCGTCCTCGAGCGTAATGCGGCGCAGCGTCCGCGTAGTGGGGTCCATGGTCGTTTCCCACAGTTCATGCGGGTTCATTTCGCCGAGACCCTTATACCGGGAGATATCGACCTTCGCGTTCGGGTTGTCCGCGCGCATTTCGGCGGAAATCTGATCGCGCTCCGGGTCAGAATACGCCACACGCTGCGTCTTGCCGCGCGAAAGCTTATAAAGGGGCGGGACAGCGGAATAGACATAGCCGTGCTCGATCAGCGGCCGCATGAAGCGGAAGAAGAATGTGAGCAGAAGCGTGCGGATGTGGCTGCCGTCAACATCAGCATCAGCCATGATGATGACCTTGTGATAGCGCAGTTTGTCGAGATTGAATTCGTCGCCGATGCCGGCGCCGAGCGCGGTAATGACCGGCTGCAGCTTGTCGTTGCCGTATACCTTGTCGGCCCGGGCCTTTTCTACGTTCAGCATCTTGCCCCAGAGGGGGAGGATTGCCTGGAAGCGGGAATCGCGGCCCTGTGTGGCCGAGCCGCCTGCGGAATCACCCTCGACGATATAAAGTTCGGTGAGCGTGGGATCGGTGTCGTTGCAGTCGCGCAGCTTATCCGGCATCTGGCCGGATTCAAGGCCCGTCTTACGGCGGATTGCTTCGCGGGCTTTTCTGGCGGCTTCCCGCGCCCGGTTGGCCATCATGGCTTTGTCGAGAATCAGCTTGCCGACGGCTGGATTTTCCTCTAAGAATTCCGTCAGCTGCTGTGTGACGATATTGCTGACAAGCGTGCGCATGGAGGCGTTGCCGAGTTTGGCCTTTGTCTGTCCCTCAAACTGCGCCTCCGTCAGCTTGACGGAAACGATGGCCGTCAGACCTTCGCGTACATCGTCACCGGTGACCTTATCATCGCCCTTGATGTAGCCTTTTTTGACGCCGTAGGCGTTGAGCACATTCGTCAGCGCCCGCTTAAAGCCCTCCTCGTGCATGCCGCCCTCGGGGGTATGGATATCATTTGCGAAGGAAACGATATTGGAGTTGAACGAGTCGTTATACTGCAATGCGACCTCCGCCGTGTCGTCGCCCTTGGAGCCGGACATGTAGATGACCTGCTCGTGGATTGGCGTTTTGTGGCGGTTATACCAGCGGACGAATTCGCGGATGCCTCCCTCGTAGCACATGGAGTCCATGCGATCCTTTTCGGGCTTGTCGGCGGATTCGATGCGCTCGTCGCGGATGGTGATATGCAGACCGGCGTTCAAAAATGCCTGCTCGCGCATGCGGGTATGGAGGGTTTCGTAGTCATATTCCAGCGTGTCGAACATCTCGGGATCGGGTTTGAAGGTGACCTTCGTGCCGTGCTTGTCCGTGGTGCCGATGATGCGCATTTCCTGGGTAATATGGCCGCGGGAGAATTTCATTTGATAAATCTTCCCGTCCTTACTGACCTCGACCTCCAGCCACTCGGAAAGCGCGTTGACGACCGATGCACCGACGCCGTGCAGACCGCCGGAGACTTTATAGCCCCCGCCGCCGAATTTGCCGCCCGCGTGCAGAACGGTATAGACGACCTCAAGTGCGGGCTTGCCGGTCTGAGCCTGAATATCGACGGGGATGCCGCGGCCGTCATCGGTGACGGTGATGGTATTGCCCTCGTTGATGGTCACAACGACGTGCTTGCAGTATCCGGCCAGTGCTTCGTCGATTGCGTTATCGACGATCTCATAGACCAGATGGTGCAGGCCCGAACTGCTGGTCGAGCCGATATACATGCCGGGCCGCTTTCTGACGGCCTCCAGTCCCTCCAGAACCTGGATTTGGCTGGCGTTATATTCTTTTTCAGCTTCGATGATATCCTTGATTTCTTCTGTCATATTGCTTCTCCTTTAGCAGAGATCGGGGTACGCTGCGCGTCCTGCATGCGTTTGAGCAGAACGGCTGCATTATATTTTGTCAGAATGACGCGGTTTTCGCCGTATTCGCTGACGACCAGAAAGGATTTCGGCAGTTCGTCCGTCGCTTCCACGACAGCGCCGGCCTTCTGTGCCTCTGCGAGAAATTTCCGCGTCCATTTGGAGCAGCTGGTGTTGTCCAGATCGAACACGCCGATTACAGATTCGGCGCGGACGGAGAAATCGCCACCGATATTCAGATACATGACAACTCCTCCCGGATCTGTCCGCTCTCCACGAAAATGCGTTTTCCGATATTTGTGATGCGTTCCGGCTCACAGCAGGTGATAAGCACCTGACCGGAGCGAATTTGATTGAGCACGAAATCCTGCCGCCGCGCGTCCAGTTCGGACAGCACATCGTCCAGCAGCAGAACCGGCTCTTCGCCGGTATCGGCGCGGAATAATTCGCGCTCAGCCAGCTTCAGGCTGATAGCTGCCGTGCGGGTCTGGCCCTGAGAGCCGTAGGCTTTGACGGAGCGGTCGCCGAGGAGCGTTTCAAAATCGTCTTTGTGCGGGCCGGACAAACACTGACCGGAATCCAACTCGGCGCGGTAATGCGCCTGCTGGTGATCAAGCAGCTGCTGAAAGATGACTTTTTTTTCTGCGAACGGGTCTGTCACGGTCGAAACAGTCTGATAGACAAGGGAAAGTTCCTCCCGTCCGCCAGAAAATTCCGCATGGTACAGCCGCGCCTGTTTGGAAAGTTCCCGCAGGAATTTTGCCCGGTAGGCGATTATGACCGCACCGACCTGCGCCATGCGGTAGTTGAATTCCGGCAGCGGCTCCAGAAGGGATGGGGCCTCGTGATAATCTTTTAAAATTCTTGATTTGCTGTCATACAGCTTCTGATATTCCGCCAGCGCCTGCGCATAGCCGGGCCGAAGCTGGCAGAGGGCGGTATCGAGAATCTTTCGCCTTCCGGCGGACCCACTTTTTAAAATCAGCAAATCGTCCGGGCAGAACAGAACGGTTGTCAGCACGCCGGATAGTCCGGCGGCGGAGCGCTGCTTTACGCCGCCGATGTACAGCTGCCGCGGCTTTCTTCCGGAAAACAGCACAGCCCGCAGACTCTGTTCCCGGCCGCCGGAAAACAGACTGCAATTCAGGTCTGTAAATTCTGCGCCGAAGCGGATGAGTTCCTGATTGCGGGCGGTGCGAAAGCTTTTGCCGGTAGACAAATAAAAAACGGCCTCCAGCAGATTGGTCTTTCCCTGCGCATTTTCGCCGACAATCAGATTGACGCCGGGATGAAAGCTGACGCTGGCCGTCTCGTAATTCCGAAAATCGTAGAGTTGCAGGCTTTGCAGCTTCATGCGTGCTCTTCCGTGACGCGCCAGGTATTCTGCAGGAATGTGACCTCGTCTCCGGGGTGAAGCTTCTTGCCGCGCATCGTGCAGACCTCGCCGTTAACGCGGACTTCACCCTCCTGAATAAAGGTCTTGGCCATGCCGCCAGATTCAATGGCGTTGGCGAATTTCAGAAAATCCTGCAGTTTGATAAACTCGGTATGAATAGGGATCTCAATCGGCGCGTCCGAAAGCTTTTTTGTGACTCTGACCTTCATCTTATTCCCCCGCTTTCAGCCGGACCGGCAGAACCATGTAGCTGTACCGCTCAGATCCGTCACAAGGATTCATGACGATGGGGCTGAGTCCGTTGATTAGTTCAAGTGAGCATTCCGCATCCGGAATCGCGCGCAGCGCGTCGAGCAGATACCGGCAGTTGAAGCCAATCTCCATATCCTGCCCGTCGCCCGCGATCTGGCAGACGTCATGTGCTTCGCCGATGGTGGAAACAGAGCGGAAATCCGCCGTATTCTCGCCGAATTTGCAGCGCACCGGGCTTTTGAGCTTTTCGGAGATGATCAGACCGACACGTTCGATGGAATCGGTCATTTTCGCGACGTTTACCGCCAGCTTGACCGGCTGGTTCTGCGGCAGACCGCGCCGCCAATCCAGGAATTCGCCTTCCAGCAGGCGGCAGACCAGTGTCGCCTCGCCGATGGTGAAGAGGATATGCTTGCTGCCGAGGAAGAACGTGCAGGCTTCGTCCGTATCGCCGAGGATTTTTTCCGCTTCCTTCAGTGCTGCGGCAGGCACGACGAATTTGAGCGTCCGCCCGATCGGTTCCTCCGATTTCCAGCGGCGCAGCGCCAGCCGGTAGCCGTCAACAGCGACGACTGTAATCGAAGTATCTTCTACCTCAAACAAGCAGCCGGTATGAATGGGACGGGCCTGATTTTCGCTGACGGCAAAACTGGTGCCGCCGATCATGGCTTTGAGTTCATTCTGCGGCAGGCTGATGCCTTTGTCGGACTCGACTTCCGGCAGTTCCGGGTAATCCTCGGAGGACATAGCCGTGATGGTGAACGAGGAAATGCCGCCGCGGATGGATACTTTGAATTTTTCGTCAACCGAGATGCTGACGGTATCGTCGGGCAGCTTTCGGATAATGTCGAAGAAGAGACGGGAGGGCATGATGCAGGCGCCAGTCTGCTGGATCTCGGCATCGACGGAGATGGTAATGCCCGTTTCGAGATTATAACCGGAAAGCGTCAGCTTTACGCCGGCCCGGATATAAATTCCCTCAAGCGCCGGAATGGTGCTCTTCTGCGCGACGGTACGGGAGGCGACGGAGACGGCGCTCACCAGTGCGTTTTTTTCACAGGTAAATTTCATGGAACTTCCTCCGTTTCTTCTTTCAAGAGAAAGAAAGGATATTTTTTAGAAGTAGGTAGCAGTAGGGGAATTTTATGTGGAAAAGCTGTTTTTTTCTTGACAGATCAATGCTTTTTTGTCCACAGGCAGGTGTGCAGAAAAAAGAATGTTATCAACATGCAGTTTTGTGAAACTTCTGTTTCACAGCTTTCCACAGGGGAGTCGTGTGGATTCCACAGGTTGGTGTGGACAAAAATTAAAGCTTACTGTTGATGTTCGCCGTAATGTCGCGGATGTTGTCGGCGAGCGTTCCGGTGCCTGCGGCAAGCTGCTGCTCGACCTTTTTGAGCGAGTGAATGACGGTCGAATGGTCACGGCCGAATTCCTTGCCGATGTCGGGCAGGCTTAAATTGGTAAGCTTGCGTACCAGATACATGGCGACCTGCCGCGCTTCGGCAGTATTCTTGTTTTTAAGCGTTCCGCGGATAACGGATTCTTCGATGTTATAGAATCGGGAGACTTCACCGATGATGAGGTTCGGAGTGGGCAGATTTTCGGCTTTTTCCTTGTTGTACATGTCCTTGATAGCGCGGGACACGTTCGGAACGGTCAGTTCCATGTTGTCAAGGTCGTGATAGGCGCGGATCTTTTTGACCGTGCCCTCCAGCAGACGCACGTTCGAGGTCACATTTTCGGCGATGAATGTACAGACATCGTTCGGCAGATCAAAGCCAAGCGAGACGGATTTGTTCTTGATGATTGCCATGCGCGTCTCAAAATCGGGTGGCTGGATATCCGCAATCAGGCCCCACTCAAACCGCGTTTTCAGACGGTCCTCCAGACGCAGCATCTCATTGGGCGGCCGGTCTGCAGTCAGAACAATCTGGTGGTGGTTCTCGTAGAGGTTATTGAAGGTATGGAAAAATTCCTCCTGCGTCGATTCCTTGCCGGCGATAAACTGAATATCGTCAACCAGAAACAGATCGGCGTTGCGGTATTTATAGCGGAATTCATTGTTCCGGCCTTCCTGCAGGGCAGCAATCAGTTCATTTGTAAACTGATCACCCTTGATATAGACGATGTTGTAGCTGGGATGGTTTTTGTGCACGACGCTCGCAATGGCGTAGAGAAGGTGCGTTTTGCCGAGGCCGGACGGGCCATAAATGAAAAGCGGGTTATACGTTTCTGCCGGATTGTTGGCCACAGAAACAGCTGCTGCGTGCGCAAAGCGATTCGAGGAGCCGACGACGAAATTGTCAAAGGTAAACTGCGGGTTAAACTCGATGAACTCCGGCTTCTGCGATTTGCCTCGATAGGCCTCAATTTCCGTGTCGTCGAGTACAACGACATCGACGTTCAGCTGGAAAATTTCCTGCATGGCCTCTTTGATGTAGCCGGTGCAGCGGCGGACGATGATATCCTTTCGGAAGGAGGAGGGGGAATAGAGCACGAGTTTCTCATCCGTCAACTCGAGAATCTCAGTATCGTCAAACCAGGTTGACACAACCTGCGGGGTCAGGCGGGACTCCATATGACCCAAAACCTTGGCCCAGACGTAAGCGGAAGAATACATGGCGCAGCTCCTTTCTGTATTTGCCGCGCGGGCAGAAAAATCACAAAATTATACACACTAATCATAGCACAGCTGTGGATAATTTTCAAGGGGAGATGGGGCAGACTCTTTAATATAATAAGAATATAGAAAAATCCCCTTCGCGGAAAGGGGATTTTTTGCATATTCGGCGGCTGGATATGCCTCCGGCGGCCCTGTCTTTTCTCTTGCTAGAGAAAAGAGAAAAGAGTGCTTGGACGCGGTGAATCAGCTTTGCGGTCAAAATTTATGAAGCAGTACAGATTCGCCGAAATCCTGTAGGGGGCGATGCCCACATCGGCCCAATGGAAAGTTACGAATTCGCCATGGATTTTCGTAAAAGCGATGCAATCTGCCGGGTCAATGTGTACCGGCATCGCCCTCTACCTTTGACCTGTGTGTTCAGAAAACAAACCGGATCAAAAGCATATACACGATCGTACCGCCTGCGATAGACAGGAGCATGCTGCGCTTCCAGAGGTGCAGACCAGCTGTAACAGCGATGCCAATCAGTTCCGGCAAGCTGTGATTGCCTTGTGTAAACGAGATGTTTTTCAAGCAGTAAATTATCAGCATGGAGAAAATTGCGCCGGGCAGGACTTTGCCGAGATATTGCACGAAAAGCGGTGTTTTTTTATGCTCGTTGAAGATCAGGAAGGGAAGAAAACGCGTCATCTGCGTGCCAAGAGCGCAGAGCGCGATGGTTATTATTTGCTGCGGAAGCGTCATAAGCGTTCACCTCCGAATTTTGATTCGATTGGCTTTTTCAAAAACGACAGACAAGCGAGGATGCAGACCATCGTCGGAATGAGGAAATTATCCGCGCCGAATACCAGCCGGCAGCAGACTGCTGCGAGAAAGCCAACAAGTTCGCTGAAATGCCGCCGTTCCTTCATCCACTGCTCCATAAAAATCACAACGAACATAGCCGTCATAACGAAATCCAACCCCGTCGTGTCAAAATGGATAAGACTGCCGAGCAGACCGCCGATCGTCGCGCCGCTGACCCAATAAAGCTGATTGAGAAGGGTCACAAAGAAATAAAACCAGCCCCGGTCAACGTTTTCCGGGATTTTGGCAGTATAATTGACGCTGAATGTTTCGTCGCACATGGCGTAGATCAGGTAATATTTTTTCGGGCCGAGATTTTTATATTTATCCAGCATGGAAATGCCGTAAAACAGATGGCGCGCCTGAATCATGAGCGTCATCAAAAATGTCTGCACGGGCGCAAACGGGGAGAGCAGCATGCTCACGGCGACAAATTCCAAACTTCCGCCGTAGATCACGGCACTCATAATCATCGGATACCGGAAGGAAAATCCGGACGTGCTCATCTGAATGCCATAGGCCATCGCAAGGAACCAGAAGCCCGCGAAAATCGGCACGGTATAGGGAAACGCCGCGCGCAGCGCGGCGAGTTTGCTGTTTTTCATGACTTTGAATGCTTACTCCAATTCATTGATCTTGTTTTGCAGAGATTCGTAAAACCGGCCTAAGTGCACGCCGTCGATAAGCCGGTGGTTGACCTCAATAGAAAGTCCCAGCGTTTCACGGCCGTTTTCCTGCCGGACATATTTACCCCAGGTGATGCGAGGGATGGCGTCATTTACATCAATTTGCCGCTCGTTTGTGCAGCAGGTGAGATCGAACCATGGCAGGCATGAAATATAAATCAGATCGTCTGTCTCGGAGGCCGTCTCTACGAACGATGTCTGTGCTTCACTTCGTTCCTTTGCGGCCCGGCAGAAGTCCTCCATCGTACTCTTACATGAACAGGTGATGATCTGGAACTGCTCACTACCCTTTTTCAGTTCCGTAAAACTCGGTGTACGCTTGTCCAGCAGATAAACGCTGCCATCCCGGATGGTATAACGCAGGTTTTTAACCTCGTTGACCGCCTGTGTGACGAGATATGTCATGGCGTAATAAAAAGACAGGCCGTGCGCTTTGGTGTATGCGTGCAGCCGTGTCACGTCCACGCGGAAGCAGACACTGTAAAACGGCTGATCGAGCGAGGAAAAGAAGGAAAAAATCTCTCTGCGCGGCCAGAAACTGAAATCGATTTTCTGACAGACACCGGACATAAGAAAACCTCTCACTTTTAATACGAATAGTCTATCAGATTTATAGGCAAATGAAAAGTCCTGAAACTACACAAAAAACGGACGCGGGAGTCGCGTCCGTTTGGCGTACTATTTGTTTTTCAGAAGATCACGGATCTCTGTTAGAAGCTGCTCTTCCTTTGTAGGTTCCGGTTCCTTTTCAGGTTCCGGCTCGGCGGGCTTTTCCAGCTTGGCCTTTGCCATATTCATAGCCTTGACGACCAGAAATACGACGAACGCAATCAGCAGGAAATCAATGATCGTGGTCAAAAATGTGCCAAGGCCCAGCACAACTGCTTCCGATACGACAGTTTCGCCGTCCATGACGGCGGGTTTGAGCGTGATATTGAGCGTCGCCAGATCCACGCCGCCAATCAGACAGCCAATAAGCGGCATAATGATATCCGCGACAAGACTGGCACTGATCTTGCCGAATGCCGTCGCAATCACAACGCCGATAGCCATATCCATCACGTTGCCGCGCGAGATAAAGGTCTTAAATTCATTCAGAAATTTCTTCATCTGGTATGCCTCTCTTTTTCTTGATTTGGTTGGGGAGGGGCTCTGCTTCGCCCGTCTGACAGTTACAAATCTGCACAGCACTTTGTAGGGGCCGATGCCCACATCGGCCCGCTGGGAAGTTGCGATTTCGCCGAAGATTTCCGTAAAACCGATATATTCTGCTTCTTTTGCCAGCGTTTTCTTTTGGAGAAGTAAAAGAAAATGCTGAACAGCAGTCGCTGATTTCAGAAAGCATGATTCCCTTGAATCAGTGCTTCGGAACCAGAACTTCCTTGCCGCCCATGTACGGCTGCAGGCACTTCGGGATGGTGACGGTGCCGTCCTTCTGGAGGTGGTTCTCAAGGAACGCGATGAGCATGCGCGGAGGTGCAACGCAGGTGTTGTTGAGGGTGTGGGCCAGATACATCTTGCCGTCCGCGCCCTTGATGCGAATGCCGAGACGGCGGGCCTGTGCGTCGCCGAGATTCGAGCAGGAGCAGACCTCGAAATATTTCTGCTGCCGCGGGCTCCACGCCTCAATATCGCAGGATTTGACCTTCAGATCGGCCAGATCGCCGGAGCAGCATTCCAGCTGACGGACAGGAATCTCCATGTTGCGGAACAACTCGACAGAGTAACTCCAAAGCTTGTTATACCAGTCCATGGATTCCTCCGGACGGCAGACAACGATCATTTCCTGCTTTTCAAACTGGTGGATACGGTACACGCCGCGCTCTTCCAGACCGTGGCTGCCGACCTCCTTGCGGAAGCAGGGGGAATAGCTTGTGAGCGTCAGAGGAAGCTTTGCCTCCGGGATGATCTGGTCGATGAAGCGGCCAATCATGGTGTGTTCACTCGTGCCGATCAGATAGAGATCCTCGCCCTCAATCTTGTACATCATGGCTTCCATTTCCGGGAAGGACATAACACCCTTGACGACGTTGCCGTGCATCATAAACGGCGGAATGACATAGGTAAAGCCCTTCTGATCAATCATGAAGTCGCGTGCGTAGGCCAAAACCGCCTCGTGCAGACGTGCAATATCGCCCAGCAGATAATAAAAGCCCATGCCAGCCACGCGGCCTGCGGAATCCTTATCGATGCCGTCAAACGACTGCATGATATCAACGTGATGGGGAATCTCAAAATCAGGTACGACGGGATCGCCGAAGCGCTGTACCTCGACGTTGTGGCTGTCGTCCGGCCCGATAGGGACGGACGGGTCAATGATGTTCGGGATCACATACATGATCTCGCGCAGTTTCTCCTCTGCCTCGGCCTGCTTCTTTTCCAGTTCGGCGCGGCGCTCGTCGTCGGCCTTGACCTTGGCGTTGTTTTCATCAATCTGCTTCTGCAGTTCCGCTTTCTGCGCCTCATCCGCTTTTTTCAGCTGGCCATAAAGCGGACCGTTTGCCTTCGACAGCTTGTTGCGGGCAGCCTTCAGCTGCTCACATTCCTGCTGCGCAGCACGCTTTTCCGCGTCGAGACGGATGGCGTCGTCTACAAGCGGCAACTTTGCATCCTGAAACTTTTTGCGGATATTTTCGCGGACAGCGTCCGGATTCTCCCTTAAAAATTTAATATCAATCATGGTGTTCTTTTCCTCCTGTTATTCTCCGCCAAGCGCCTTATATTCCTCCAGCGCGGTCTGGCCCAGATAATCCTTCAACCGTTCAAGCGTCTGCATAGCGCGGGAGAACGTGACGTTTCCTTCGCGCGTCTCACAGCTTTTCGCCTCCAGCAGCGCTTCATATGCTTCCTTTGTCCGGTCAAGTTCGGTGCGCAGGGACTTGATCATTTCATTTTCCGCCGCCTGCGAATCCTCTTCGGCCTGCGCGGCTTCGTCCAGCTTTTCCGTCAGTTCGTCCAGCTTGTCCTGCAGTTCCTGATTTTCTTTTTCCAGCGCGATCTTGTCGTCCTGCAAGGCGCGGTTCTCATTTTGCAGCGCCTCGGCGTTGGAAAGCGCGCTTGTGCTGGCGGCATTCAGTTCGGAAATCTTTGCTTCAGAGGAATGTGTCTGCAAAATCAGTGAGATCAGAACCAGAATGAATGCTGCACAGAACAAAACAGCCATATACCGAAGCAGCGCGGATTTACGCTTTTCGCTCAGCGGCTTTCCGGTTTCTGGGGCAGCCTGCTCCGGCTGCGGGGTTTTCTTTTCGTCCATCAGTGATGCTCCTTTTTGCGGATGGTGTGCAGCGCATCATACAGCTGCTGCAGATCGTCCTGCCCATAGTATTCCAGTTCGATGCGGCCTTTGCGTTTACCGGAGACGATACGCACCTTGCGGCCAAGGCCGGCAGTCAGTTCCTTTTCACATTCAGCCAGATAATCGACCCGCGGCGGCTGCTCCTTGACGGGCTGCGCCTGCTTGGTAAGCTTTTTGCAAAGCGCCTCCGTCTGCCGGACGGAAAGACCCAGCGCCATGACCTTCTGCGCGATGGACAGCTGCTGCGCCTCATCCTTGACGGGCAGCAGCGCCCGCGCGTGACCGGCGGACAGGGAACCAGCCTTGACCAGTTCCAGCACAGCAGGGCTGAGGCTCAAAAGCCGCAGCGCGTTCGCAACCGCCGGGCGGGATTTGCCCACACGGGCGGCGGCCTGCTCCTGCGTCATTTCGTAGGTACCCATCAATTCCTGATAGCCGAGCGCCTCTTCAATCGGGTTGAGGTCTGATCGCTGTAAGTTTTCAATCAGCGCCAGTTCCATTGCCTTTTTATCATCAGCTTCAATGATCACGACCGGCACGTCGGATAGTCCGGCCAGCCGTGCCGCACGCCAGCGGCGTTCGCCTGCGATGATCTGATAAAACCCGGATGGCAGTTTGCGGACCGTCAGCGGCTGGATAATGCCGTGCATGCGGATGGAATCCGCCAGGGAATCCAGTTCTTCAGGGTTGAAGGTTTTTCGCGGCTGAAGGGGATTTGGTTCAATTTTTTGCAGCGGCAGCGTCGCGGCGCCTTCGCCGGGCGTGTTCGGCTGCTCGTTAAAGTCTTCAATCAGGGCGCCAAGACCCTTGCCAAGACCTTTTCGCATTGCCATATGCGTTGCTCCTCTCACTGTTCTTTCGCAAGGATCTCCTGCGCGACTGCGTCATAGGCCGCTGCACCGCGGCTGAATTTATCATAGGCACACACGGGCATGCCGTGGCTGGGCGCTTCGGATAATCGCACGTTGCGCGGGATGGCCGCAGCAAAGACCTTGCCGGGAAAATGGCGGCGGACCTCCTCGGCAACCTGTGCGGAGAAATTCGTCCGGCCGTCGTACATGGTAAGTAAAACGCCGAAAATGGAGATCGACGGGTTCAGCCGCTTCTTAACTGCGCGGAGCGTGACCATCAGATCGGAAAGGCCCTCCAGCGCGTAATATTCGCACTGCACGGGAATCAAAACCTGATCGGCGGCGCAGAGCGCGTTGAGCGTCAGCAATTCCAGAGACGGCGGGCAGTCGATGAAGATATAATCATACTTTTCCCGCAGCGGCTCGAGTGCATGCCGAAGCGCGTATTCCCGCTTCTCAACGCCTACCAACTCTACACCTGCGCCGGACAACGCAACGTTGGAGGCCAGAATGTCGCAGTATTTTGTGCGAATCACGGCGTCTGCGGCGGGGAAGTCCTCAATCACGATATCATAGGTCGAATGCGCGGCTGTGCTTTTTTCTACGCCAAGGCCGGAGGTCGCGTTGGCCTGCGGGTCAAAGTCGCACAGAAGAACACGTTTGCCCGCCTTTTGCAGTGCGGCGGCTAAATTGACCGCGGAGGTTGTTTTTCCAACGCCGCCCTTCTGATTGACAAATGCTAAAATCTTTGCCATACCCGTTTCACACCCCTTCAACCCCATTTTGCATTCTATTATACCGGCCTGTTTCTGAAATTGCAATATAAGCACTGTGAATTTATTGTTTTTCATGTTTCACGTGAAACATTGAGCTTGAATGAATAAAATATATTCCCGGCAAACCCAGAAAAGCGGTACGGATTCGCCGAAGATTCCTATAAAACCGGTGCACTGCGCCGGGCCGATGTAGGCATCGGCCCCTACGGAACTGATATGGACTGCATCAGAAATTTTGAGTTACTTCAATCTTCGTGGGAAAAGTCCAGAAAAGCCGAAGGGCTGTTGCAAATTTATAATACGAGTTTTTTCTTGACAAGCGTATCGTGAAAAACGCCCTTCCCCCGGTGATACCGAAGTAAGAGCGTTTTATTTTCTATAATTTAATAGGTTCTAATCACAGCCTTGACCTTACCAATGATTTGGGCATGATTGCCGTCGATGGGCTGATACGCCGGGTTTTCCGGCAGAAGCCAGATCTGGTTTCCGTCCTTGCGGAAACGCTTGACCGTTGCGGAATCCCCAAGCAGTGCAACGACAATCTCTCCGTTGTCCGCAGTCGGCTGAGAGCGAACGACAACTCTGTCTCCGTCGAGAATCCCGGCGCCGATCATGGAATCACCCCGGACACGCAGCGCAAAGCAGCCCGCTTCTCCGTCCCACGGCAGATAGCCTTCAATATTTTCAACCGCCAGAATGGGCACGCCTGCCGTGACCACGCCGACGACGGGGATGCGGTCAGCCCGGTGGGAATCGGCAAGGGTGATCGTGCGTTTTTTCATACCGTCCATTTCAATCAGTCCATCCTGTCGCAGTGCGTTCAGGTGGTAATGTACGGTCGCCGTGGATTGCAGCCCGACGGCAGCGCAGATCTCGCGCACGGAAGGCGCATATCCGTTTTCTGCTGCGAATTTTGTGAGGAAGCAAAGAATCTCTTCCCGTTTGCTGCTTGTTCTGCCCATCTTGACAGCCCCTTTAATCTTAGTACTTACACTATAACACAGACCGGTTCAAAATGCAAACGTTTGTTTAAAATTTATAAGCCCTCAAAATTGAATTCCGGGATGTAGTCTGCTGATGCGGCGGAAAAGTCCTGTGTATAGCCGTTGTCCAACTCCAATAGATAGAGATAGGACAAAACAGCATCATATTCGTCCTGCGTGATGCGCCGGTCAAAGGGCGGCATTTGCTTTGCATGACCCATGGGGACATATTGACTCATCAGGCTGACCAACACGTCTTTTTTCGGAAAATGGTCCGCAATCCAGTCCAGGACGCCGAGTGAGTTGTCGATGCAGCCTGGCAGCACCAGATGGCGGATGATGACCCCGCGCGTCATCTGCTCGTCTTCTATCACTGCGCCTCCCACCTGCCGGTACATTTCCAGAATGGCGGCGGACGCAATCTGCGGATACTCCGGCGCGGCAGAGAGTTCCTTTGCAAGCGCAGCGTCGGAGTATTTGAAGTCCGGAAGATAAATATCGATCAGCCCATCCAGTTCACGCAGTGTCTCAACCGATTCATACCCACCGCAATTATATACGACCGGCACAGGCAGCTTCGGCGTGAGTGCCGGGAGGATGGACGGCAGAAAATGCGTCGGCGTGACAAGATTGATGTTCTGACAGCCCTCGTCGATCAGCCGCTCGAACGCGGCACGAAGTTCTTTCCTGGAAAGTTCCTTGCCAAAATTCTCTTGGGAGATCACTTCGTTCTGGCAGAACGCGCAACGCAGCGTGCAGCCGGAGAAAAACACAGCGCCGCTGCCGAAGCTGCCGGAAATGACCGGCTCTTCCCAATAGTGCAGCGCGGCCCGCGCGGCAAGAATATGGTCGGGCATTTGACAGAACCCACGCTCCCCTGCTGCCCGGTCAACACCGCATGCACGCGGACAGAGTGTGCAGTGACGATAATCCAGCATAAACTCAACTCCAAAGTTCAGACTGCTTTCCAGTATACCGCTTTTCCCAGCTTTACACAAGCGTGTTCCTGTGCTAAAATCGCTGGTATACAGGAGGTTTGCATATGAAAAAGCTATTTATGGTCACTCTGGCCGCTGTCCTTATCATCAGCGCGGCGGGCTGCGCAAAAAAAACCGCGCAGCAGGAGAATCCTGCCTCTCCCGTTCAGGAAGAGACAATCGTGCCGGAAACCCAGGCGGAACCGGAAGACTTGCAGGAAAACGTCATCCACATCACGCCGAACCAGAACGGCGCATCCGACGGCTTGGAAACAAGCTGGCTCGATGAACCGGAGACAATACAGACAGATCTCGAGGAAATCGTCAGCTGTACCTATACCCTGCCCCATTTGACGCTCGGAACTTCTGACGCGTCCGCAGCGGCAAACACCGTTTTTGACGATCTATCACAGACTGTGATCTCCTATGCGCAGGAGACGGTCTACCCAGCTGCGCAGGAAAAAGGTGCGATCGGCTATGTGAACGGCGGATACAGCATTTCCGAGGAAGACGGAGCGATTGTTGTGAATTATACGATCTCTGTTTCCTATTCCACGGAAAACGGCGATCAGCAGTTCAAGCATCTCTATACCATTGATTTGACCACCGGTGAACTTTTGAAGGAGGAATGAATGTTTCACGTGAAACATTCCACGCAGCCATGAAGGAATGCAAACGCGGCGAGACGCTGCAGGTGACAATCGAGACTGCAACCGCAGACGGAACCGGTATTGCGCGCGTAGACGGACAGGTCGTGTTCGTACCAGGTGCACTGCCGGGCGAGGTGTGTAAAATCCGCATTGCACACATCGGGCGTTCGGCGGTTTTTGCGGAACTGCTGCGTGTGGAGCAGCCGTCGGCGCACCGCGTGGAGCCGGACTGTCCCTATTTTCCAAGATGCGGCGGCTGCGCGCTGCGGCATATGGACTATGCGCAGGAATTGGAACTCAAGCGCGCGCACGTCTATAATTGCCTGACACGCATCGGCGGCCAGACGCTCTCTTCCCTGCCCATCACCGGCGCGGAACAGATCGACGGCTATCGGAACAAGGTGCAGTTCCCCGTGCAGGAGCAGAACGGAAAGCCCGTCGCGGGCTTCTTCGCCGGAAAAACGCACACGGTCATTCCGGTCGCACACTGCCGCATCCAGCCGGACTGCGCCGACCGTATCCGCGCAGCCGTTCTGGACTGGATGCGCAAATACAGCATCCGCGCCTATGACGAAGCCGCGCATACCGGCTATATCCGGCACATTTATATCCGCTTCGGCGCGGAAAGCGGCCAGATCCTCGTCTGCATCACGGCAAATACGCAGCAGCTGCCGAAGAAAAAGCAGCTTGTCCAGACACTCCTCGCTGCCGAGCCGGGCATCACGACGATTGTCTTCTCTCCCAACACGAAAAAAGGCAATACCGTGCTTGGCACGGAGTTCCTTCCGCTCTACGGCAGCGGAACGATCACCGATACGCTCTGCGGGCTGCAGTTCCGGCTCTCTGCACCCGCGTTTTATCAGGTCAACCACGCACAGGCTGAGCGCCTGTATAAAAAGGCCGCTGCACTGGCCGGATTGACCGGGACTGAGACGGTACTCGACCTTTACTGCGGCACGGGCACGATCACGCTCTGTCTTGCGCGGCACGCGAAAAAGGCCGTCGGCGTCGAGATCATCCCGCAGGCGATCGAGGACGCGAACTATAACGCCGCACAGAACGGCATGGACAACGCGGAATTTTACTGCATGGATGCAGGCGCGGCCGCGAAGCTGCTGGCTGAGCGCGGAGAAAAACCTGACGTAATCGTCGTCGATCCACCGCGCAAGGGCGTGAGCGCCGATGTGATCGAAGCCATTGCCGCCATGCAGCCGGAACGTGCCGTCTATGTCTCCTGCGATCCGGCTACCCTCGCCCGCGATGTCAAGCTGCTTACCCAGACCGGTTACACCCTCCGCTCTGCCGAAGCGGTCGATCTTTTCCCAAAATGCGCGCATATCGAGACGGTTGTCTCACTATCCAAATTTTAGGACAATTTAAACCAAAGCTATCCATCCACTTTTGCCGACCAGCGGTAAAAACAGAATATTGACAAAACAGCAGGGAGAAAAACTCCCTGCTGTTTTTAAAATTTACTATTGATATTTTCAAACTAGTGAATATAATACACTAGTGAAAGGAAAAACCAAACGGAAAGGAGCTGCGGATGAACACGCAATATAAAAAGGGCGTGCTGGAGCTGTGCGTGCTGTCGCTGCTGCACAAGCGCGACTGCTACGGCTATGAGATCTCCAATTTCCTCTCCCAGCACATTGACATTGCGGATGGCACGGTCTATCCGATCCTGCGGAAGCTGAAGTCGGACGGATTGCTCACGACCTATCTGCAGGAGGAAAGCGGCGGGCCGCCGCGCAAATATTACAAGCTCACGGAGCTTGGACGGGAAACGTATCAGAACGACCGTGCGGAATATCTGAACTTTGCACAGTCTGTCAGAAATCTGTTGGAGGATGCATACAATGAAGAAGCATGAATTTATGACGCGGCTTGCAAATGAGCTGCGTAGCCCCTCATCAGTCTGCTCCGCTTCGCTCCGCAGCCAGCTTCCCCGGAGGGGCAATGTCATCAACTTAAGACCATAGACGGTTTGTTTTACGCAAAAACCGTTGAAATGCAACCGCAGTTGGTAGGGGCGGGGCTCTGCTCCGCCCGGCAGAATGCAGTGAATTCCTTCGAGAATTTGCGGCGAATCCGCAAGCAGTTACCTCTTTGGATGTAGGGGGCAGCTGTGAATTCGCCGAAGATTCCCGTAAAATCGGTACATCCTGCGGGTGGACAAGAGGCGTCCGCCCCTACAGGGGGAGAGCGAGGGTCGTTGTAGGGGCCGACGACTCTGTCGGCCCAATGAGAAGTTACGAATTTTCCGAGAATTACCGTAAAAACGCTTCACCCCTGCGCAGACACATCGTCCGGGTCGGGGAAATAGGTCGCCATACGTGGGTTGTTTTCGATGGTGTCCGGGTCGATGCCCTTTGCGGCGCACCATTTGAAAAACGCCTTGCTGAGGAATGCGTTCAGGTTCTGCATGGCGCTGTAGAGATTGATCTCCTCATTGCCAACAAAGAGGATTGTGTTCACGCCGCCGCGCGTGAGCAGGCTCCGCTGGCCCTTGATCTGGCTGTAGCGGAACTCCTTCTTTCCATGGCCCCAGGCCTTATAGAGAAAGCCCTCGTCGTCATAGTAGATGACGACGGAAAAATAGGTACACAGCAGGAGCACACCGAAAATGACCGCCACAGCGCTGCCGATGAGAAACAATGTATCCGGTGTTCCGGCCAGATTTTTGACCAGCATCGCAACGCCCGCGAAGGTCAGAATCACACCAATCACCGCGCTTCTTCTCGGCGGACGGACAACCTGCTTGCTCTTTTCCAGCTTAGACTTCGGGAAGATCAGCTTGAACAGGGTGTCGATCAAAAAGCAGACCAGAAACACAAATGCGCAAATCAGCACAACAAAAAGCAGCTTCATGCCTCGCCCTCCTCGACCGGCGCGGAAATGACGTACTGCACCGGAATATCAAATTTGTCCGTGTCCAGATGGTCAAGCATCTGGAACGCATAGCACAGCGCCAGCGTCACATGCTTTGGATGTGCAGCAAGATATTTATCATAAAAGCCTCCGCCGTAACCGCAGCGGTGCCCCTCCGGGTCAAAGGCAAGGCCCGGCATGAGTACAAGCGCTGTCTCGTCGTCGGCCTCCGGCCCGTCCGCGATCGGCTCCGGGATATTGTACGCGCCCGGCGCAACGGCAGACAGATCATCCAGCCAGAGAAATTTCATCTCGTCTCCAAACACCTTCGGCACGGCTACACGCTTGCCGTCC
>ERZ779895.1235-NODE-1235-length-28967-cov-5.283688_pt1 | contig 28967 bp, 44 predicted proteins | sample MGYA00511093_ERZ779895 | MGnify/ENA primary metagenome ERZ779895 (study PRJEB29588, sample SAMEA2142970) | human gut metagenome | biome: human gut; feature: human-associated habitat; material: faeces | place: Denmark | collected 2008/2010 ... | reverse complement strand
CTGACCCGCCGAATGGTCGACGTCTGCCAAGATGTCATCATCCGTTCCGACGACTGCGGCGCAACGCGCGGCATCATGATCGGCGAGATCAGCGAGAACGGCCAGGTCATCGAAAAGTTCTCCGAACGCGTCAACGGCCGCTACCCGGTCCACGACGTTCTGAAGCCCGGCACGGACGAGGTGCTCATCTCCAAGGATCACATGATGACCCCCGAAGATGCTGACCTCATGGAGAAGTTCGATATTCACACTGTCGAGATCCGCACCGTGCTCACCTGTAAGGCACACAGCGGCGTCTGCGCGAAGTGCTACGGCATGAACCTTGCCACCTCCAAGCCCGTCGGTCCCGGCGAGGCGGTCGGTATCATCGCGGCACAGTCCATCGGCGAACCCGGTACGCAGCTGACGATGCGAACCTTCCACAGCGGCGGCGTTGCCGGCGGCGATATCACGCAGGGTCTTCCGCGAGTCGAGGAACTGTTTGAGGCGCGCCGTCCCAAGAAGATGGCGACCCTCGCCGAGATCGGCGGTAAGGTTCGCTTCGAAGAGGCGACCAAGGGCAGCCTCCTCAACATCATCGTCACCGCGGACGACGGCGACAACCGCATCTACTCCGTGCCGCACACGGGCCTGCGCGTGAAGGACGGCGATGTGATCGCCAAGGGCACGCAGCTGCAGGAGGGCGCTCTGTCCCCGCACGATATTCTGCGCATCCGCGGCACGTCCGCCGTTCATGACTACCTCATTCAGGAAGTTTTGAAGGTTTACCGTCAGCAGGGTGTTGACATCAACGATAAGCATATCGAGGTCATCGTCCGCCAGATGATGCGCAAGGTGCGCGTCGAGGAGTCCGGCGACACCAACCTGCTCTCCGGCTCCATGGTCGATCTGCTTGAGTATGAGGATGCCAACGAGGAGATCCGCGCGCGCAATGCCGCGGGCGAGGTCAACGCCGAGACCGGCGAGCCGCTGCAGGAAGCCATTGCCACGCAGCTGCTCATGGGTATCACGAAGGCCTCTCTTGCGACCGACAGCTGGATGTCCGCCGCATCCTTCCAGGAAACGACCAAGGTTCTGACCGAAGCCGCCATCAAGGGCAAGGTCGACCACCTCGTCGGCCTGAAGGAGAACGTCATCATCGGTAAGCTCATTCCCGCCGGCGCGGGTCTGACCGCCTACCGTGACTTCGCCGAGGAGATTGTCCCCGATCCCGAGAAGCCCGAGGAGGAGCCGCACGAGCCGCGCATCATCACGAATGCCGTCGAAGTGTGAGCAAGATCTCATTCATTCCAATAAAAAGAGACGCGGACGCTTCCGCGTCTCTTTTTTGCCATTTTGGCGGAAAAAGGGAGAGCTTGACAGTCTCTTTTCAAAAGTTTGACGCGCCGGCGCGGAACGCACAAAAAAATTCGGGAAAAGCCCGTCGTTTCAGCGATTATTTTGTGTAGGCAGCCATAAAAAACGCTTGACGGCTTGTGTGCCTCATGGTATAATTTCAACTTGCGTGGGTATGTCCCACGGAATTTGTCATACCGTCAGGAGGGACCTGCCGTGACGCCGGATCTGTCCACATGCCGCAAGGTAGCGGGCATCAAGCAGACGATGCGTGCACTGCGGGAACACCGCGCGGAAAAGCTGTATATCGCCTGTGACGCCGACCCTGCCGTGCTCGAACCACTCGAGCGTCTGGGGCGCGAGCAGGGAATCGTGATCGACGATCACGCCACGATGGCGCAGCTCGGCCATTGCGCGGGCATCGCCGTTGGCGCGGCGGTGATCGCCGTTCTGAAAGACTAAGGTTTTTTCGGGATATTATTCCAATATCCTGTAAAAAATATATATCACATCATTTCAGGAAAGGAGAAACAAGAATGCCTACTTTTAACCAGTTGGTTCGCAAGGGCAGACAGCAGTCGACTTACAAGTCCAACTCCCCGGCTCTGCAGTATGGTCTTAACACGCTGAAGAACAAGGAGACCGACCTCGCCTCTCCCCAGAAGCGTGGCGTTTGCACCGCAGTCCGTACTGCGACCCCGAAGAAGCCGAACTCCGCTCTTCGTAAGATCGCCCGTGTCCGCCTCACCAATGGCTATGAGGTCACCGCTTACATTCCCGGCGTCGGTCATTCCCTGCAGGAGCACTCTGTGGTCATGATCCGCGGCGGCCGTGTGAAGGACCTCCCTGGTGTGCGTTACCACATCATCCGCGGCACTCTGGACGCGCAGGGCGTGCAGGGCCGTATGCAGTCCCGCTCCAAGTACGGCGCCAAGCGCCCGAAGCAGAAGTAAGGCTGCGACCTTGAAATGAGCTTTGCCGAAAAGGTTTGATATATATTTGTGTCATTCACCTCTTTGGCAGGCCGGAACACGATGGGGGAGAGCCCCATTCGCGAGTACCTATGATTTCTAAATTATAAGAAGGAGGGAAGCAAAGTGCCCAGAAGAGGTAATGTTCCCAAGAGAGAAGTTCTGCCCGATCCCATGTACAACAGCGTCCTCGTGACCAAGCTCGTCAACAGCGTGATGCTCGACGGCAAGAAGGGTGTTGCCCAGAAGGTCGTTTACAGCGCGTTCGACATGATCAAGGACAAGACCGGCAATGAGCCTCTCGATGTTTTTAACCAGGCCATGGAGAATATCATGCCCAGCCTGGAGACCAAGTCCCGCCGCGTCGGCGGTGCCACCTATCAGGTGCCGATGGAAGTCCGTCCCGCCCGTCGTCAGACCCTCGGTCTGCGCTGGCTGACGGCCTATGCCCGCGCCCGTGGTGAGCGTACCATGGCCGAGCGTCTGGCCGGCGAGATCATGGATGCCGCCAACAACAGCGGCAGCGCCGTGAAGAAACGCGAAGATACCCACAAGATGGCCGAATCCAACAAGGCATTCGCCCACTTCCGCTGGTAACGGAGGAACGAGAGAATTATGGCAAGAAAAGTCTCTCTGGAAAACACCAGAAATATCGGCATCATGGCCCATATCGACGCTGGCAAGACCACGACTACCGAGCGTATTCTGTACTACACCGGCGTCAACTACAAGATCGGCGAGACCCACGACGGTACCGCCACCATGGACTGGATGGAACAGGAACAGGAGCGGGGGATCACCATCACCGCTGCTACCACCTGCTACTGGAAGGGCAGCAAGAACCAGTTCCCGCAGACCCGCTTGAACATCATCGACACCCCGGGCCACGTCGACTTCACCGTTGAGGTCGAGCGCTCCCTGCGCGTTCTGGACGGCTCTGTGACCGTCCTCTGCGCCAAGGGCGGCGTTGAGCCCCAGTCTGAGACGGTGTGGCGTCAGGCCGATAACTACAAGGTCCCCCGCATGATCTACGTCAACAAGATGGATATCATGGGCGCGGACTTCTACAACGTTCTGCACATGATCCACGACCGTCTCAAGTGCAACGCTGTCCCCATCCAGCTGCCGATCGGCTCTGAAGACACCTTCAAGGGCATCATCGACCTGGTGGAGATGGACGCTGATATCTACTACGACGAGCTCGGCAAGGACATGCGCGTCGAGGAGATCCCCGAGGACATGCTCGAGCTCGCTCAGGAGTATCGCACCAAGCTCGTTGACGCTTGCGCCGACCTGAACGACGAGATCATGGAGCTGGCGCTCGAAGAGAAGCCCGTTCCTCAGGACCTCATCCGCAAGACCATCCGTCAGGCCACCATCGACAATAAGATGGTTCCTGTCACCTGCGGTACCTCTTACAAGAACAAGGGCGTTCAGAAGCTGCTGGACGCGATCGTCGACTACATGCCGTCCCCCGTGGATATCCCCGCGATCGACGGTGTGAACCCCGACACCGGTGAGGAAGACGTCCGTCACGCGGACGATAACGCTCCGTTCTCCGGTCTTGCCTTCAAGATCGCGACCGACCCGTTCGTCGGCCGTCTGTCCTTCGTTCGCGTGTACTCCGGTATTCTGAATACCGGTACCTCCGTGCTGAACTCCACCAAGCATCAGCGCGAGCGCATCGGCCGCATTCTGCAGATGCACGCCAACCACCGCGAGGACATTGAGTGCTGCTATGCCGGCGATATTTGCGCCGTCATCGGCCTCAAGAACACCACCACCGGTGATACGCTCTGCGATGAAAAGGCTCCGATCATTCTCGAGTCCATGGAGTTCCCCGAGCCCGTGATCCGCGTTGCCATCGAGCCCAAGACCAAGGCCGGTCAGGAGAAGATGGGCATCGCGCTGATGAAGCTGGCTGAGGAAGACCCGACCTTCAAGACCTACACCGATGAAGAGACCGGTCAGACCATCATCGCCGGTATGGGCGAGCTCCATCTGGAGATCATTGTCGACCGCCTGCTCCGTGAGTACAAGGTCGAGGCGAACGTCGGCGCTCCCCAGGTCGCCTACAAGGAGACCATCACCAAGGCTGTCGACCAGGATACCAAGTACGCCCGTCAGAGCGGTGGTAAGGGTCAGTACGGTCACGTCAAGATCCATGTCGAGCCCAATGAGTCCGGCAAGGGTTACGAGTTTGTCAACGCCCTCGTCGGCGGTGCGATCCCCAAGGAATACGTTCCCGCGATCGACGCCGGTATTCAGGGCGCCATGCTCTCCGGTGTTCTCGCCGGTTACCCGGTCGTTGACGTCAAGGTCACGCTGTACGACGGTTCTTATCACGAGGTCGACTCCTCTGAAATGGCGTTTAAGATCGCCGGTTCCATGGCCTTCAAGGAGGCCTGCCAGAAGGCCGGCCCGACGCTGCTCGAGCCGATCATGAAGGTCTGCGTCATCGTCCCCGACGAGTACATGGGTGACGTGATCGGCGACCTCAACTCCCGCCGTGGTCAGATCCAGGGCTTCGAGGCCCGCAGCGGCGCGCAGCAGATCGACGCCTTTGTCCCGCTTGCTGAAATGTTCGGCTACGCGACCGACCTCCGTTCCTGCACGCAGGGCCGTGGCCAGTACACGATGGAGCCCGCGCATTATATCGAGATCCCGAAGAACATTCAGGAGAAGATCATCAACCAGCGCACGAACCGCGCCTGATAAAAAGGTATTGCAAAATACCGCGTTTTACGGTAAAATACCGGTGTATGTAAATGACACCGGCAAACAACGAAATTTTTTCATAGGAGGATCACTCTAATGGCTAAGCAGAAATTCGAGCGTACCAAGCCCCACGTAAACATTGGTACCATCGGTCATATCGACCATGGTAAGACCACCCTGACCGCCGCGATCACCAAGTTCCTCGCCATGCAGGGCGGTGCTGACTACACCGATTACAGCTCCATCGATAAGGCTCCGGAAGAGCGCGAGCGTGGTATCACCATCAACACCGCTCACGTTGAGTACCAGACCTTCGACCGCGTTGGCCACAACTACAAGACCGGCGAGGACAACGCCCAGATTCAGGGCCGTCACTATGCCCACGTCGACTGCCCGGGCCACGCCGACTATATCAAGAACATGATCACCGGCGCTGCTCAGATGGACGGCGCTATCTTGGTCATCGCCGCTTCCGACGGCCCCATGGCCCAGACTCGTGAGCACCTGCTGCTCGCCCGTCAGGTCAACGTGCCTTCCGTTCTCGTTTTCCTGAACAAGTGCGACCAGGTCGACGATGAAGAGCTGCTCGAGCTCGTCGAGATGGAAGTCCGCGAGATGCTCGACTTCTACAGCTTCCCCGGCGACGAGACCCCGATCATCCGCGGCAGCGCTCTGAACGCCCTGATCTCCGAGTCCAAGGACATCGAAGCTCCCGAGTACAAGTGCATGCACGAGCTCATGGACGCTGTTGATACCTGGATCCCCACGCCCGACCGTAAGGCCGACCAGCCGTTCCTGATGCCCGTTGAGGACGTCTTCACGATCTCCGGTCGTGGTACCGTCGCTACCGGCCGTGTTGAGCGTGGCCAGCTGAAGCTCGGCGAGGAAGTCGAGATCATCGGTCTGACCGACGAGCGCCGCAAGACCGTCGTCACCGGTATCGAAATGTTCCACAAGCTGCTCGACTACGCCGAGGCTGGTGATAACATTGGTACCCTGCTCCGTGGTGTTGCCAAGAACGAGATCGAGCGCGGCCAGGTTCTGTCCAAGCCCGGTTCCATTCACCCCCTCACCAAGTTTGTTGGTCAGGTTTACGTCCTGAACAAGGACGAGGGCGGCCGTCACACCCCGTTCTTCAACAACTATCGTCCTCAGTTCTACTTCCGTACCACCGACGTCACCGGCGTCATCACTCTGCCCGAGGGCACCGAGATGTGCATGCCCGGCGATAACGTCGACATGAAGGTCGAGCTGATCACCCCGATCGCTATCGAGAAGGGCCTCCGCTTCGCTATCCGCGAGGGCGGCCGTACCGTCGGTTCCGGTGTTGTCATCGAGACTGAGGTCTAATTGATCCATCGAGGGTCACCCAAAGACTGAATAAAGAGCAGCAGGTCGTAAGGCCTGCTGCTCTTTTTGCTTGCTGCGGTCAGAAAACCGGTGCAGCCAAAAGTGGCTGCACCGGTTTTTCCTTATTCGAATCTTGCCCAGACCCAGCGGTCGAAATCATCTGCGCGGAAAGTACATAGTCTTGCTGCGTAGTCGGTGCTGATGGCTGTGAAGCGCCGCAGCCCGTTTTCTACTTGTACCAACGGATCGATGCTGCGCTTTTTTGCAGCGATCCTGACGGCATAAACGTCCTCAGGCGGATTTGGGCCGCTTTGCGTGCCGACAATGCAGCGGTATTCCTGCCAATGCGCGGCAATGACCGGGTCCGAGAGAAGCAGGCTGATGACATGCGGCTCGTCAAGGTAGAGGTCATCCACCGTCAATACGCCGCGTTGCTGTGCCTTACGCAAAATGTCGGCCAGCGCCTGCATGCTGAAGCGGTCGTCGTCGGAGACGAACCACTCCGACTGCCGCAAGGCAAGGCGGGTGAAGGCGTCGGCCTGCGCGGCGTGGGCAAAGCAGAGTTCATCTTCGCCGTCTTCATTTTTGCCGATGAAAAGATCGTCGAAGATGTGTTTCAGTTTTTCTTTCGGACAGTGAAAGACGAGGTGCGCATTGCCGAGCGTGTATTCAAGCCGGTCGGCGGAGAGGCGGGGCGAATCATTGTCGGCGATGGGGTAGCGGTGGTAGTCGTCCACGTCGTCGATCGTCAGGCCGCTTTTGTTGAGCAGCGCCATCAGCTCCGGCGACGAGGCGATCATCATGCGTGTGCGGCTTTCGGTCGATTCCTGACGGAGATGGTCGCCGTTCAGAAAGTCGACCACATGAGCGAACGCGGGCGTCGCGATGTCGTGCAGCATTGCCGCAACAGCTTGCTTTAAGTCGCGCGTGAAGTGCCAGACGATGGCGGCAGTGCCGAGAGAATGTGTGTAGCGCGAATAGGGCGCGGTGGCCTTGCGGTAGATGGGATATGCCGTGTATTCGCAGCCGCAGTGCATGCCGACGTGCTTCAGCCGCTGCATCGCGGGCGTTTCCGCCATGGTGAGCAGCTGCTGCGGCAGTTCGGAATAGATCTCCAAGTACATAAAAATGCTCTCTTTCAAGAAAAAAAGCGCCTTGCCTTGCGGCAGGGCGCTTTTGGTGGGTTCTTCAGCCGATCTGGCGGGTCTCGACGACTTCTTCACACTCGACACTTTCAATCTGTGCGCCGATGCTGCGGAGCTTTTCGATGATGTCCTCATAGCCGCGCTCAATATAGTGGACATTTGAAACTTCACTCGTGCCTTCGGCGGCCAGAGCGGCGATGACCATTGCAGCGCCGGCACGCAGATCATAGGCCTGCACGCTGGCGGCATTCAAATGCTCAACACCCTCGACAACAGCGCTGCGGCCTTCAACGCGGATCTGCGCGCCCATGCGCGTCAACTCGCCGACATAGCGGTAGCGATTGTCCCACACGCCCTCGGTGACCATGCTCGTCCCCTCGGCAAGGCAGAGCGCCACAGTGATCTGCGGCTGCATATCGGTCGGAAAGCCGGGGTAGGGAAGCGTCTTGACGTTGGCACGATGGAGCTTGCCCGAGCGGCGTACGAGCAGCGTGTCGTCCTGCTCTTCGACCTGCACACCCATCTCCTGAAGCTTTGCCGTGATGCAGTCCATGTGCTTGGGGATAATGCCGCGCACGAGAACCTGACCGCCGCAGGCGGCGACGGCCGCCATGTAGGTGCCGGCTTCGATCTGGTCGGGAATGATGGCGTAGCTGCCGCCGTGCAGCTTGTCCACGCCGAAGATACGAATGGTGTCGGTACCGGCACCCTTGACGTCGGCACCCATGGAGTTTAAGAAGTTGGCAAGGTCAACGATGTGCGGTTCCTTGGCGGCATTTTCAATGACGGTGGTGCCCTCGGCGAGCACGGCGGCCATCATAATGTTCATCGTTGCACCGACGGAGACCACGTCGAGATAGATGTTCGCGCCCTTCATGCGCCCGCCGTCGGCCTTGGCGCAGATAAAGTCGCCCTCGCGTACCTCAGCGCCCATGGCAACAAAACCCTTGACGTGCTGGTCAATCGGGCGAACACCGCCAAAGTTGCAGCCGCCGGGCATGGAGACCTCCGCCTCGCCGAAGCGGCCGAGCAGCGCGCCAATGAGATAGTAGGAGGCGCGGATCTTGTGGGCAAGCTCTTGCGAGACCTGCGTGGTGGAAATGTGGCGGCAGTCGATCTCGACGCTGCTGCGGTTGAGAAAACGGACATTCGCGCCGAGCTGCTCCAGAATCTTGAGCAGCGCGGTCACGTCGGAAATCTGGGGAATATTTTCAATGCGGCAGACGCCGTCGACCAGAAGAGCGGCGGGAATGATGGCGACCGCGGCATTTTTTGCGCCGCTGATGCGCACTTCACCAAAGAGCGGGTGACCGCCCTGAACGATGTATTTCGTCATAAAAACTCCTTAGCAAGAGAGGGTGAGACTTCTATTTATAATTTGGAAAACAGCAGGAAAAGAACCGTCTGTTTATGGTATTCACATAATACATCTACAGTATACCAAAAAAAACAGAAAAAGCAATGCTGCGCGGTAAGAAATTGGAAATGCGGGAAAAAAGATTTATTCTTTCGTGATCTCGCCGGTCTTGTAGTTTACATAATAGCGATTGACGTCCGTGGAGATACGCCATACGCTTTGCAGCCGCAGCGGAGAAGCGGCGGACGACTGGAGCAGGTATCCCGTGTCGAGCGCGCAGATTTCTGTACATACAACGCCGGAGGTGCTGCAATAATCAAGAAAGCGCACGAGCGCATCGACCGCGTCGATGCCGTCAATGCGGCGGCCTTCGGTAAGCTCCGGCAGAAACGTGCCGGAAACGCCGGTAAGCGCGCCGTCGGAAAAAGTGAGCGTCAGCGCGGCGTTGAAAATAAGCAGGCCGTCTGTGCTGCGTACCCCTGTGATGCTGCCGCTGCCATCGGAGAGCTGAGAGGGCAGTTGGGCGTAGCCAAAGGATTTGAAGAGCTGGTGAGCAAAGATTTCCGGATCTTCAACGGGGCGGGAGAGCAGCGCGTCAACTGTGCCGCCGGAACGAATGGAACAGGATCCCAATTCGCCCGTAAAGCGGCTCACGCCGCCGGAGTCGCTGCGCTCGGCACTGCCGAGCAGGGCGGAGGCAAAGTCGGCTTCGCGCACAGGGTCACGCTCAAAGGAAAGGGAAAGGGGCGAACTTACCTCCGGCAGCAGCGCGCGGTCAAAGGTAACACCGCTGCGCTCGAAAAGCTCGCAGAGCTGCTCGATGCGGCGCTCGTTCGCACCGCGCTCCTCTGCGCGGCGGCTGAGCAGCAGAACGAGGAGAAACACATTGACAAGCAGCAGAATGACGATGACGATGTTTTTGAGCCGCGAGGTTCTCATGTTCAGGCGTCCTTTCTCAGAGAGTCAGTCGGCAAACCAGCCGACGCCGACCGTGTCTGTGCCGCGCTCATCGTAGCAGACACGCAGCTCGGCGTTGAGGTATTTGTTGACTGCAATGGCCGCGGCCTGCCGAATGGGCAGCAGCAGCGCGGGAGAATCGGTGAGGGTGTAGCTGCGGCAGTGGAGCATAAAACTCGTGATAGTTTGTCCCTCTATGGCCACATATGCGGCGTGAGTACCGTCAGAGAAGCGCAGCGGTGTACCGTTTACGGCATAGTCAAAGGTGACGGTACAGCTTTTGCTGCCGCCTTCGTAGCCGCTCAAATACAGCTCTGCATCGCCGATGGTGTCGCGCAGCAGCGTAAAGACCAGGCGCTGTGCGCCTGCGATGGCTTCAAGCGGGGTAGGTTTTCCGGCTGAAGCGGCGGCAACATAGTAGATCGAGCCGGTTTCGGCACTGTCCGCACCCTGATAGGTGACAGTGCCGTCTGGCTGAATGCGCAGCGTGCCGTAGACCTCCTTGATGACGGTGTTGCCGGAGGAATCGGTGTAACCGCTTTCCGTATGAGGGTTGAATTCGGCAAGGCGCAGAAACGCTGCCTGATCGGTGAGTGCATTGCTTGCGGAGAGCGCATAGCGCTGCGGCGGATCGCTGAAGATGAGCGTGTAGGGCGAGAGTTTGGCAAAATCACCGGAGAGAGAGAAAGCAAAATCGGTTCCGTTGCCGTCGAGCGCAGCGAGCGCTTCGCGCAGCGCGGAGCTGCTCACGCCTGTTTTGCTGAAGAAAAAGCCCTGATCCGTATCCTGCAAATAGAGCGTTGTACCGCTTTCTGCAGGGCAGAGCAGCAGACGGGTGACGTGCATGAGCGACGATTCCGGCGCGTCGGTGACACCGAGGATTTTACTGAGAACATTGAGCGGCGTCGGCGTTTCCAGGTCGAGATAGATGCTACTGGCATGCAGCGCAGCGAGGAGCTTCTCCCCGCTGCACGCCTCATAGACGCCGGCGGAATCGAGCGCCTCGCTGAAAAACGCACCGGCAAGCTCAAAATCAGCGTCAAGCGTTGTGATGGCGCTGAGTCCGTAGCGGGCGTATTCGTTCGTAAACGCTACGCGCACAGGGAGGGCAAGCTCTGTCAGATCGGTGGCGACGCTGGTTTCCGCCGATGTGTCGCCCGCGAGCCAGTCCTGTGCAAGCTCATAGGGCGTCTTTCCTGCAAGGTCGCCGACAAGCGGCGTCTGGACGAGAAGGAACACGGCGGAAACGGTCAAGACGGCAATTGCAGCATTTTGCAGGTGGCGCACCGAATTGGCGTTCTTATTCATGGCTTTCCTCCCCGCCGATGGGCTGCGTGATAGGAAGCTCCAGTCTTACCGTCGTGCCGGGACCGGGGCGGTCGACGAGCGTGAGCGTGCCATGGTGGCGCTGCACGATCTCCGTTGCGATGGAAAGGCCGAGACCCGTGCCGCCGGATTCGCGCGAGCGCGCCTTGTCGACGCGGTAGAAACGCTCGAAAATGCGGGAGCGGTCGGCCTCGGGAATGCCGATGCCGTCGTCCGCGACTTCCATCCAGACGGTTTCGCCCTCGCTGCCGGCGGTGACGCGGATATGGCCGCCGTCGGGCGTGTACTTCACGGCATTGCTGAGGACATTGAGCATGACCTGCTCGATGCGGCCGCGGTCGCCCATGATGAGCGGCAGAGTTTCACTGTAATCGTGCGTGAGCGCGTGCTTGTGGCGGCGCGCTTCCAGTTCGGTCGAGCGGAGGAAGGAGTCGATGGCGGCGGAGAAGGGGAAACGCGCCATGTTCATCTCGCTGCGTCCGGAGTCAAGGCGCGAGAGCGTCAGAAGATCCTGCACGATGTGGGTCATGCGGTCCGTTTCGCTGATGACAACGTCGAGAAAGTCATTCTCTGTCTCGCGGCTGAGATCATCGCCCGCCTCCCGAATGGTCTCGGCATAAGAGCGGACATTGGTGAGGGGGGTTCGCAGCTCGTGGGAAACGTTGGCGACGAACTCCTTGCGGCGCTCCTCGGTTTTGCGCTGCTCGGTCACGTCATGCAGCACGATCAGAACGCCGCCGCTTTCCTCGTCGGAAAATGGCGCAAAGTAAAGCTCCACGCTGCGCTCGCCGACGGAAAGTTCCCCTTCCACATAGTCGCTGCGCTGCATGGTGATGACATGGGAAAACGGGCAGATGGACTCGAAGAGCTCGCTGTAAACGCATTCGTCCGCCGTGCGGTTCAAAAGCTCGCAGGCGGCGGGATTGCAGTGAATGAGGCGGCCGCTGCCGTCATAGGCGACCACGCCGTCGCTCATGTGGAGAAAAAGGGTATCAAGCTTGTTGCGTTCGTTTTCCACGGCCTCCAGCGTAGAGTGCAGCACGGACGCCATGTCGTTGAACGTGGTAGTCAGAACGCCGATCTCGTCCGTCGATTCGACGGAAAGCGTTTCATTGAAGTCACCGGTCGCAATGCGTTCGGCGCCCTCGGTCAGCTTTTCGATGGGGTCGATCATGGTTTTGGCGAGCAGGAATGACAAAAGCACAGATACGAGAAGGCCGACGAGCAGTGCTTGCAGGATAATGAACAGCAGCTCAGAGTTCAGCGACGAGACGGTGGTGCGGCTGTCGCGGATATAAATGATGAAGCTGTTGTCGCCACCGGAGATGGGAATGGCGACGTCCATATAGCTTGCGGCAAGGTCACTGTGGTCGCCGACCTCACCGTTGCGCGCGGTGAGGATATTTTCCGTCTGCTCCAAAAGCTCGCCATCGTCGTTGCTTGAGGAGAGCACTTCGCCGCTGCGGCCATCGAGAATGTAGTAGTTGCGGTTGCGCGAGTCGATGCTCAGCGTGCCGGAGTAGGCCTCAAGCATGGCTTGCAGGCGCACAGCGCCGTCCTCCTGCGCGGCCTCTTCGCGCAAAGAGCTGACAAACGCGGCATTGGATTCGCCGAACACCTCGCTCATCTGCGCATAAAAATCATCAATGTAGAAATTCGTGACGCTGGTCATCAAAAACGCGCCCACCACCGCCATCAGCGAGGTGACGAGCAGCAGCATGATCATCACGAGTTTCATGTGCAGGCTGCGGAACATAGCAGGAAACTCCTTTCCCCGAAGAGTGCGCGCAATTTACGCTTGCGCGGAGAAATAATAGCCCACGCCGCGGCGCGTGAGAATGTAAACGGGCGAAGCGGGGTTATCCTCGATCTTTTCCCGCAGGCGGCGGACGGTGACGTCCACCGTGCGCGCATCGTCGCCGACGTCGCCGTAGTTCCAGACCTGTTCCATGAGGTCGACACGCGAGAAAACCTTGCCGGGGTGGCTTGCGAGGAATGTCAAAAGCTCGTACTCGCGCTGCGTGAGGTCGATAGGGACACCGTTTTTGCGCACCTGAAAGCTGTCGGTGTTGATGGTGATGCCGCCGCCGGCGCTCATGGCACTGTCCTCCGCGGCGGGCGCGGAGAGCATCGCCGTGCGGCGAATGTTTGCCTTGACGCGCGCGAGCAGCTCACGCATGGAAAAAGGCTTGGTGATATAGTCGTCTGCGCCGATCTCAAGGCCGAGGATCTTGTCCTCTTCCTCTTCGCGCGCGGTCAGAATGATGACGGGGACGTTATCCCCCTCTTCGCGCAGGGCGCGGCAGACATCAAAGCCCATCATCTTGGGCATCATCACGTCGAGCAGAATGAGGTCGGGCTTTTTTTCGCGCGCCATGGCGAGACCTGCCTCGCCGTCGTAAGCCTCCAGCGTATCATATCCCGTGCGCTGGAGGTTGAAACGGATAATATCCACAATGTTCTTTTCGTCCTCCACGATAAGGACGGTCTTTTTCTGTTCCATCAGTTTTCATTCTCCTCTTTCTCTTTTTGTGCCGTGCGCAGGGCGTGTACCTTCAGAATGCCGCAGACGGTCTTTGCGTCCTCAATGTCGCCGCGCATGACGCGCGCGAGCATTTCGGAAAACGGCGTGCGGCAAAGCTCTAAAAATTCGTCCTCGTCCGGATGCTGCGCGCCGAAGGCGAGCCCCTCGGCAAGGTACAGGTGCAGTACCTCGCTGTAACAGCCGGGGGAGACAAGGAGCTTGCCGAGGTCGATCATTCGGGCGGGCGTCGCACCGGTCTCTTCTTTCAATTCGCGTATTGCGGCCTCGCGCGGGTCTTCACCGCGCTCTAATTTTCCGGCGGGGATCTCCTCAAGCACACGGGAAAAAACATAGCGGTACTGTTTCACGGTGAGTATATTGTCGTTTTCATCGAGGGCGACGATCGCGACGCCGCCGGGGTGATCGGCGACCTCGCGCACGCTCGTTCTGCCGTTTGGCAGGAGCACATCGTCGCGGTAAATATGTAAGATCTTTCCCTCGTAGATCGTTTCGCGGGAAAGCCGATGTTCGGTCAGATCCATGGTAAAACTGCCTCCTCAGTGCGGCGGGACGCCGCCAGAGCATGATATAGATACTAAAATTATAGCACGGCGGCGGGCGGAATTCTACTATAAAATAAAGTAAGCGGGCAGAATGGAGGTGGGCGGGACGATTTTTCGTTTGTTACGTTTTTGTGACAGCCCTTGTGCTGGGCAAAAAAGTATGCTAAACTACTATCCGAACGCAAAGGAGGCGATGTGCCGTGGCGGAGAAAAAGGGAATCAAGGTCGTGGCACAGAACCGCAAAGCGTTCCACGATTATTTTGTCGAAGACCGCTATGAGGCGGGCATCGAGCTCAAGGGCACGGAGGTCAAGTCCATCCGCGCCGGAACGCTGAATTTGAAGGACAGCTATGTCATCATCAAAAACGGCGAGGCAAATGTCCTCTCGATGCACATTTCCCCCTACGATAAGGGCAATATCTTCAACCACGACCCGGATCGGCCGAAAAAGCTCCTGCTGCACAAGCGCGAGATCAATAAGCTTTATGCGCTCGTCAAGCAGGACGGCTACGCGCTCGTCCCGCTGAGCGTCTACTTCAAGGACACGCGCGTGAAGATCGAGGTCGGCGTGTGCAAGGGCAAGAAAAACTACGACAAGCGCGAGGACGCCGCAAGACGCGACGCAAAGCGCGAGATGGACCGCGCGATGAAGGCGCGGAGATAAGGAGAAGAAAGATGGCAAATCCTATTGTGACCATTGAAATGGAAAGCGGCGCGGTGATGAGCGGTGAGCTCTATCCCGAGCTTGCGCCCAATACCGTCAACAACTTCATCGCGCTGGCAAATTCCGGCTTTTACGATGGTGTGGTGTTTCACCGCGTTATCCCCGGTTTTATGATCCAGGGCGGCGACCCGGACGGCAACGGCACGGGCGGCCCCGGCTACGAGATCAAGGGCGAATTTTCCGCCAACGGCTTCAAGAACGATCTCAAGCACACGCTGGGCGTTCTCTCCATGGCACGCACGATGATCCCCGACAGCGCGGGCAGCCAGTTCTTCATCATGGTGGCCGACGCGCCGCACCTCGACGGTCAGTATGCCGCCTTCGGCAAGATCACCGAGAATGCGCAGGCCGCGGTGGACATTTCGCGCGTGAACCGCAACATGTTCAACGACATGCCGAAAAAGCCGCAGGTCATCAAGTCCATCCGCGTGGATACGCAGGGCGTTGACTATCCTGCACCGGAGAAGATGTAATTTCATTTCCTTTTGCTTTCGCATACCTGACGGGTTTTCCGTATTCGCGGCGCACTTGTCGTGCGCCGCTCACATGGGGGCGTACCGGTTTCGACGGGGGTGTGGAGGCAGGATAAGCGGGCAGAGGCGCCTGACCTCTATAAAACGGGTAACTTATAAATTAAAGAACAACAACGAAGTTGCTCTCGCTGCCTAAGTAGGCGGCCGTCTGAACCGGAGAGGCCACGGGCCGGGGAAGGCGTCGTAAACGTGGCGTCCGTGAGGCGGGAAAGAGTTGACCTGCCCACGCATCATGACTCTACTGAAGTGTAAGGTCTGTCAGGTGTCCTTGCGCGGAGGGAATGTTTAAATCTTGACTGCGCCCGGAGAAAGTCCTGTTAAAGTGCTTTCGGACGCGGGTTCGACTCCCGCCGCCTCCACCAATGAAAAAACCTCGCAGTTTCAACGGCTGCGGGGTTTTTCTTGTATTTGCAATGGTTTTTCGGTTTATTTGTTTACGCATTACTTGCAATATTTACAAGTTATCTTTCACCAAAACAGCGTTTTTGCAGATGAATTGCAGATGAAATTACAGATGAAATTCGGATTCAAAAAAGCCGTCAACGGCATCTGCCACTGCTACGGCTTTATCATCCATGGTGTGCTGATATACGTTTTTGAGCATGTTGTTTGTGGAATGCCCCATGCGCTCCATTGCGTATTTATCGGGGACATTAAGCCGAAGCATAACTGACGCATTTACATGACGGAGGTCGTGGAAGCGAAACGGCTGGACGCCACAGCGGGCACACGCGCGTTGCAGATGCTTATACAGAACATTTCTGGTTGCATGAACAATATACTCATTTGTGTGCGGCGCAGCGTTAAACAGCCCCATAATATACGGCGGCACTTTTAGTTTTCTGTTGCCGCTATAGGTTTTTGGCTGCTTGAGCTGCGGGCCGTCCTCACCGTCTACCATTGCCTGCTTAATTGTCAGGATATCGCCGTCAAGGCAATCCCATGTCAGACCTCTGATCTCCGATGTACGGAGGCCAAGCCAGACGGCCAGCAGGAAAGGCAATTCAAAGTCCGTGCCCTTGCAATCCTCGTGCAAGATTCTGATCTCTTCCATGGTAGGGATTTTGATTTTAGGTGCTTCCTTCTGCGGCAATGATACGCGGAACACCTTATCGGGACATTCCTCCGCCATTGCCGCCGTAACTAAGCCGTAAGCGTTGCGGACATACTTAGGGGACTTTTCCCGTGACATCTTATTCACGGCACGCTGCACGCGATCCTGCGTCAACGCGGAGCACTTAACGCCCATCAGCTCCGGGAATACCACCTTGCGGAGTTTCCTGTACCCGTTGACGGTGGAGGGGGAGAGTATCGCGTCCTTGCTGTCAATATATCGGTCGATAGCATCACCAACCGTGCGCTCAGATGCACGAGCGGCAGACTTCGCGCCGGACTTCAACGCGGCGGCTTCATTTTCCGCCTGCCGCTTGGTAGGCGCTGTGACGGACACCCGCTTTCCGTCTACCATGACGCTGACATTCCAGTTCCCAGATGGCAACAGTTTTGCTTTTGGTATTTTCATCAAATCCCCCTCCAAAACCCGTAATCTATGCAGTGAAAATCAATGTACACGCACCACACGGCAAGCATAGCAATGATGACAAACATTATAGCAATCACAACGTTGCGGATACGCACTCCACGCCGCATGATCTCGATGGTATCAGCCTTTGCGTCAACGTGTCGTTCCAGCTCGTCGTTACGCGCTTGCAAAGTTTCCTCGGTTGGCGTCAAGTGTTCGGAAATTCCGAACGATTCATCAAGGGATATGCCAAGCACTTTGCAAATCGCAGCGACCGTATAAACTGATGGGGACTTAGATGCGCGGGAGAAAAAATTTTTTACTGTTTGCAACGGTAAGCCTGCTTTGTCGGCAATATCTTGATGCGTTAGTCTTAACAAGTCTTTTTGCTCCTGACATCGTTTCTGAATGTTCACTTAACATCATATCCTTTCAGTGCAGATGTTGCACTTTTTTGTAGCAATGAAATATGTCGGACGCTGTCGAAGTGTCGAATCCAAGTCTTGAAAGTGCAGTGCTGGGTGTTGTACGGTGAAAACAAGCAGCGGCGACCGCTCCCCGCTGGCTGCAAAAAGCCCTCGCCGTTGTTGCAGAGGCGGCGAGGGCTTATCACTTACTTCATACCAAGGAGCTTGCCAAGTTTTCTTTGCCGCCCTGCTTTGGTCGTTGGGATCCCTGTTGTTTTTGAAATTTTCCTTTTCATTTTCGTGATTCCGAGCGCACGCTTCCAACTAAATGACAGGCCGGGGATTTTGCTCTTCGCCATTTGGCACACCACCTTTTGGTTTTGTATTTTCTGTTGCACGCTTGTGCAATAATCGACATATAGCCCCGTTACTATAATTATTTGGAGGGACACAAAATGTTGTGTAATGGCGCAAAAAATGATACAATAAGAGAAACGGCTATTGAAATAATGCGAGAGAAAGTACTTTATTCCGCGCTATCGCTTGCACCAGAAGAAAAAATCCAGCTTCTAAAATTTATTGAAGGAGGGCTATGCCATGAAAGAGCTAACAAAAGCATGGTACATAGACGCGAAAATGGTTGACGCAGTAAACCGGTGTATGGACGCAATCCGCGCGTCCGGGCTTTCTGCCGGCAGCGCGGAATACTTACCTGCCTGTTTAGATCAGGCGATCAGAGCAAGCAATCAGCTTGCCGCGCAAAGCACTCCGTTTCGCGAAACCCATGTGAGGGTAGAAAAAACGAACGGTGGGTACGATGTCACGCCTTGTGAGCTATTATTTGTTCAATAGCTGCAGACGCAATTCCCTTTGATATTGTTTCGATTACCGTCAAAGAAACAGACCCGAGTGAGTGAAGTATTCCTGCCGTTTTTTCCCATTGCGATTTTTCAGAAATTGTCGCTATAAACTCATGTCCCTTTGGTGTGACATAGTAGATAGATGGCAGTTCATTATGACGGAAATTTTCAACTGGGTCAAAGTGAAAATCTGTTGCCAGATATCCGCTTTCGGAAAGCTGGATAACATGATAAATCAAAGAACCCGCGTCGTACTTATTCAATGGTGGGATAAGCCGCATTGAATCTACATAAAGAACATGATATCTGGCAGCGGTGCATCTTCCGATTTCTTCCGTCTTGATGTAGGTATGTTCCTCGCAAAAGAGCATCAAATCGCGGATGCAATCAGGGTCAAGTTTCATTTCTTCGCCCTCTTGCTTTCCAAAAAATCAATATACCGGTAAATCTCGTCCAGTTCCTCCGCAGACGCGGAGCGAACAAACCGAGAAATTTTCTCATCCGAGCCCTCGCCCTCTGTGGCGGGGGCTTCTTTTATGCCCGGGTCGTCCGTTTCGCCACGGAGGTATTCAGGCGTGGTTTTAAGTTCTTTTGCGAGAATTTGCAACGGTTCATCGGCGATATTTGTGTTTTGCTTTTTGGCATCAATTAAATACCTTGACGAGAACCCCATTGCTTCACTAAGGAAGCTTTTCTTTTTCCCGCAAAGATTCACAAGCTCTTGAATTCTATCATATCTTATCAAAACGCGCACCTCAATTTGTGGGTTTCGCCAAAACCCAAAAAATGGGGTATCAAGTATTGGCTTACCCCACAAAGTGAGGTATCATATAACCATGCCAACCGGAAAAGGGTACACAAAAACCAGCCCCCCATAAAAGCGGCTTTTGCAATGTCTTTTGGCGATTTCATTGTAATACGCTTTCGGGGCAGTGTCAAGTGTGATTTCTCATGTTTATGAGGTTTCGGTGGGCATTGACTGCGGCGGGGAAACATAAGACCGGCGAGGGGCTGTCCTCACCGGCCAATGTCCAAATTTGTTCACCCAACGCCCCTTGCAGGCTTTCGCCGCCTGCAACAGCCTACAGGTTCTTCGGGAGCCTTACCACTTTCGCAGTTTTGGTTCTGCGCATGGCCTTCTCGCTGGTAAGCCATCGGGAGTACCCGATACGGTGGGATATGATTACTGGCATATCACCGTGAGTTTTAACCTCTTCACTGAGTGCTCCGCCGTATCAGTTGCTACATTTAGCCAGTTTAACGCGCTTTGGCACCGCTGTTGCGACCCGGCAGGAAGGGAACAGGCAAAATCAAAAGGTTGGTCACGAAAACCACCTCCTTTGAAATTGCCCAAAGAGGGCTAACGGCAGTATAGCAAATCTCCCCGCCGCAGTCAATGATAACTCACAATGAAGGGAGGACGCAAATTTGACATTGAGAGAGCTGCGAGAACGCTCCGGACTGACCCGCGCACAGGTGGCGAAGAAACTGAATGTTGACCTATCCTGTGTGACGCATTGGGAGCTTGGCGACTGGCGACCGTTGCGGAAGTACCACAAGAAGCTGGCGAAGATGTACGGCGTGGCCGTGGACGAGCTGTTTGAATCCAGCGATGGGCAGTAAAAAATGCCCCGCCCAATGTTGCAGCATCGAGCGGGGCGGGTGGGACAAATCTCACCACAAGATATTGTGTCCGTGCTTATTGTAGCACGAGAGAAAGGAAAAGGCAAGATGCTAAAGCCACAACAGTTAACGCGACGGCGAAACGACCTTGAGCGAGCCGTGCGCGGCGCGATGGGACGAGCGTTGATTCGCACCGGCAAGGAGCTGGGCGAGGAAATCGGACTATCGGAAACGCAGATCTGCAACAGGATGGCGGGGCGTTCCCGCTGGACTTTAGAGGAAATTTGGGAGCTTGACCGAGTTTTGCAATTTACGGACGCGGAAAAGCTCATGCTGATCGGAGGCGCGAAATGATTGACACACTGTTTTTCGGCGGTATCGCCGCTGCGGTGATCGCGCTCAACGGCTGCGACTTCACGACGAGCCTCGCCGTCATCGGCGCGTGTGCGGTGTGCAAGGTACTGTATGAGCTGCTGCCGTATATCGACAGGGGGTGCAGACGGTGAAATGCGAGCTGTACCATGACAATTTCCAGAACTTCAAGAAATACGGGATCCCAAAGGCACAGCTCGTAATCGCGGACATTCCCTACAACATCGGCGCTGATGCTTACGGCAGCAATCCGACATGGTATATCGGCGGCGACAACAAAAACGGCGAGAGTAAAAAGGCGAAGAGCAGTTTTTTCAACTCTGATGGCTATTTCAAGATCGCCGAATATATGCACTTCTGCAATCGGCTCCTGAAGAAAGAGCCGAAGGAGAAAGGGCAAGCCCCGGCAATGCTTGTTTTCTGCGCGTTCGACCAGATGCAGACCGTCGTGGAGTACGGGAAGCGGTACGGATTCAAAAACAGCTACCCGATGTTTTTCTGCAAGAACTATTCCGCGCAGGTGCTTAAAGCCAATATGCGAGTGGTAGGTGCGACGGAGTTTGCGGTAGTTCTTTACCGCGATAAGCTGCCGAAATTTAACAACGGGCGTGAGATCGGCGAAGACGGGAAACCAATTCGCGGCACGGGAAAGATGGTTTTTGACTGGCAGAAGTGGGAGCGCGACGGGAAGGACATTCCAAAAATCCACCCGACGCAGAAACCGGTGAACGTGTTGAAGCGGCTGATCGAAGTTTTCACCGATCCCGGCGACGTTGTAATCGACCCATGCGCGGGAAGCGCGACCACCCTCCGCGCGGCGTATGAGCTTGGGCGAAATGCTTACGGGTTTGAGATCGACAGGAATTTCTACAAGGCTGCGCAGGAACAAATGCTTGCACCGCTATTTGAGAAACCTGCTCAAATCACGATGGAAGAGGTGACACGATGAGGCGGCACGACAAGCGCACGAGAGAACAGCGCAAGGCAGACGAATCGGCGCTGTTTGCGGCGGCGTGCTTGGGCGCAACGATCCTTTTGATCGCAATCTCAATCCTCGCCACCAGCACGCAGGCGGTCGATGCGGAACCGGAAGAAGCACCCATCGTAGAGGAGTATGATCCCGCGTGGGATATTCCCGCGACCGAGAACGCGGTGTGCAACGACGTTTTTCTCGGTGAGTTTACGCTGACGGCCTATTGCCCCGGACGCTGCTGCTGCGGCAAGTGGGCAAGCGGCTACACCGCGACCGGCACGCTGGCGACCGAGGGTCGCACGATCGCGGTCGACCCCAAGGTGATCTCCTACGGGACGCACGTCCTGCTGATCTGGCCGGACGGTACGCAGCACAGCTATATCGCCGAGGACTGCGGCGGCGGCGTAAATGGCAACCACATCGACGTGTTTTTCAACAGCCATCAGGCGGCGCGCGTGTTCGGCGTGCAGAGCGCGATGGCGTATTTGGAGGTGGAGGAATGATGCACTGCGAATCGTGCGGCGCGGATTTTGAGCACTCGGCTATTTACCGCAAACGAGAAAACCTTGACGAAGAACGCGGGTATTACTGGCACGAAACGCTGGTATGCCCCTTCTGCGGGGAGGAATGGATAACGGAGGTAAAAGATGAAGAATGACGGGGTAAGTGAGTACGCGCGTTGCACAGTGGATATTTACTTCCCTAACAAGGAAGTTAAGTGCATGTATTGCCCATTGCTGGAAACGTACTCGCGCAACCAGTGCCGGAGAACCGGCGAATATATCGCAGACACGCGCGGCATCGGCATTTGGTGCCCGCTGAAAATGGAGGAGTTAACTGATGGAGAACCTTGGAATCTATGAAATCGTGCGGCAAGTCCCGCAGTCCGCACAGCGCGAAATTCAAGCGGGGAGGCTGAAAGGCAAGACCGACATTAACCCCATGTGGCGCATTAAGGCGCTGACGGAGCAGTTCGGCCCTTGCGGTATTGGTTGGAAATATACCATCACCGATAAACGCCTTGAAAATGGCGCGAACAACGAGGTTTCCGCATTTGTAGACATCGACCTTTACATCAAAGTCGACGGGGAGTGGTCGGATGCGATCCCCGGCACAGGCGGTAGCGCATTTGTTGCCAGTGAACGAAACGGACTTTACACTTCTGACGAGTGCTTCAAGATGGCTTTGACCGACGCTATTTCCGTTGCCTGCAAGGCTCTCGGTTTTGGTGCCGATGTGTATTGGGCAAAGGACGCGACCAAGTACACACCAAGGCCGGGGGGACAGAAACCAAACGAGGCGGTTGGAAAACCGGTTTGCAAGGACTGCGGCAAGCCCATCTACCCGGTGACGCACGACGGCAAGAAATATTCCGTTGCCGAGATTGCGGAGAACGCGATGAATACCTATAAAGCACCGCTCTGCTGGGCGTGCATGACGGCAAGGAGAAAATCGAATGAAAGCCCGACTGCATGATCTAACCCTTGCCCGCGATGGTGGGTATTTGCTCACTATCGCTACGCGGGAGAACGTCGGCACACTGTATGACGAGCTGCACGAGGTAGACGTTGATGTGACCGTCAAGAAGCACCGCGAGAAGCGGAGCCTCGATGCCAATGCTTACTCATGGGTTTTACTGGACAAGCTCGCAGAAGCCACAGGAACGCCCAAGAGCGAGATTTACCGCCGAGAGGTCAGGGACGTCGGCGGGAACACAGAAACCGTCTGTGTGCGCGAGAAGGCCGTGCAGAAGCTGTGCGACGGCTGGAACAAGAACGGTATCGGCTGGCAGACGGAAGTGTTGGACAGCAAAATTGACGGCTGCAAGAACGTAGTGCTGTATTACGGCTCGTCCACCTTTGACACAAGGCAAATGTCGCGCCTGATCGACAACATCGTGCAGGACTGCAAGGAGCTGGGCATTGAGACATTGACCCCGCAGCAGCTTGACGCATTGAAGGAGGAATGGGGCAGATGACTAAAAGCATCATGCAGGACAAGCGGGAGTGCTATATCTCAGGATTCTCGACGAACCTCGCGCGGCATCACATTTACGGTGGCGGCCGTCGACAGTTATCCGATATTTGGGGCTGCTGGGTGTGGCTGCGTGCTGACTGGCACAACATGGCCGACTACGGCGTGCACGGGAAAGACGGTCACGAGCTGGATATGCGGCTGAAACGCGAGTGTCAGAAGCGTTTCGAAGAACTTTACGGACACGATACTTTTATGGCTGTATTCAAGAAAAACTATTTGGAGGAGAAAAAAATGGCGAAATACACGGAAGAAGTTGCGAAAAGAATCGCTGAATTAGAAGCACAAATTGAAGTGTTGAAAGGAGCAAATTCAAGGACTCTAATTTCTCCTGAGAAGTCATTTGAATTAGCGGGAAAAACCTGCTACTACGACAGTGATATAAGGGCTATTCTGTCGAGACTCTTGAGGTCGATTGCAGCTGGACCAAGCACGAAATCCGGGAAGATGGGCAAGACTAAAATTAAGAGTATTGAAGAATTTACGGATCAGGAATTTTTAATTCTAAAAAATGCCGCAGATAGAATTCTGGATATTTTGATTGAAAGCGCAGAGGAGGTACGCAAGTGAGTTTGAACAGAGTTTGCATTATGGGGCGCATTACGCGCGATCTGGAATTGCACCGCACGCAGGAGGGAACGGCGGTCACGAGTTTCACCGTTGCCGTCGATGACGATTTTAAGAGCAAGGCAACCGGCGAGAAGAAAACCTATTTCCTCGACGTGGTTGCATGGCGACAGTCAGCTGAGTTTGTCTGCCGGTATCTCGGCAAGGGACGCATGGTCGTGGTCGAGGGCAAGCTCACTGTCCGCGACTGGACGGACAAGGACGGCAATAAGCGCCGCAACGCGGAGATCATCGCTGACAACATCTACTTTGGTGACAGTAAGAAGGATAACGAGCCTCGATATGACGCAGCGCCTCAGGAATATGCCGAAGTGTCTGACGAGACTGGCGATCTACCGTTTTAAGGCGGTGCTTAGATGGCAAGAAACTATGCAGCACTCCCCTATGATTATTTAGAGGAGATGGATGCGCTCAACGATGCAGAGTTCGGTCGGCTAACGCGGGCATTGCTGGTTTACAGCATGACGGGAGAGCAGATAGCGCTTTGTGGCAATGAGAGATTTTTTGTCAAACGCATGATGGCGCAGGAAGACCGCTTTAAGGCAAGCTATGACGATATTGCTACAACGAGAAGTGAAGCTGGCAAGGCTGGTGCTGCCGCAAGATGGCAAAATGGCAAACGCATTTTTGCTAATGGCAAAAATAGCAAAGCCATTCCTGCCAATGGCAAAAATGGCAATACCGAAACCAAAACCGATACCAAAACCGAAACCAATATCCAGCTATCTAACGATAGCAAGGGAGAATATTGCGCTGAGCCGCAAGCGGCTGACGCGCCGCCGGTGATTTCTTTGCCGCTGAATGACGGGACTTTTTTCGACGTGTCGGAGAACGACAGGGCCAAATGGTCGCAGCTCTATCCGAACGTTGACGTCCTACAACAGCTCAGAAACATGGCAGGTTGGTGCGATTCAAACCCTACCAAGCGAAAGACACGCGGGGGGATTAAGCGTTTCATTACCGCTTGGCTTGCCAGAGAGCAGGACAAGGGCGGCAAAGCGTCGCAAAATAAGCCGTTTGTTTACGGCGATGTCTTTGCCGAAATGCTGGAGGAGGAAAAGAACCGTGGAAAGAGCTGACGTAATTAGCCTTTTGGGGCGATTAAAACAGGCTTATCCGCAGGCCTATGCCAAGATGACCCGCGCAGAAGCCGAAGAGCTGGTATCCCTCTGGTCGGACATGCTGGGCGGGGAAGATCCTGCTGCGGCAAAGGACGCAGTGGACGCGCTGATCGCCGAGGATACGAGGGGATTCCCCCCGAAGGTCGGGCAAGTGCTGGCAAAGATCAGGGGCACCGCTTCCCCGCACGTCTCGGTTGCGTGGATGAAGCCATACATCGAGCGGACAGCCGAACAGGAGGCGTTCATGCCGAGCGTATCGCGTTATGCGAGAGAACACGGGCTGACGTGGGAAGCGGCGGCTGCCGAAATGGCAGGCGGTGTGCCGTGAGCGGGTATCGCGGAGGCATTTTCAAGTGCCCGTTTTACTCGCGGGACTACTGCGACTATCTCAACTGCGAGGGCGCACAAGTCAAACTGCCGAAAGAAGAGCTGGACGAATATACGCGGCGCTACTGCGCCAACGAAGAATGGCGGCACTGCCCGATCGCCCGGGCGCTGACGCTGCACTACGAAAGGACGGAGAACCGATGAGCGAAAGAAACAGATACAAGGTAAAACAGCTTGCGGTCGGACTGCGGGACGATCCGTGCGGCCAAAATGGCGCAAAGGAGGAAGAGGAATGAGACTGGCTATCATGGACACCAACGTGTTCAACACGATCATCGCCGCCGTAAAGGGCGCGGTATCAATGAGCGCAAGAAATCCGATGTACCAGAATATCCGGCTGGAATTTCGCAAGAAGAACAAGGCGGTTACGGCTATCGCCACAGACGGCTTCCGGCTTTTTGTGGAGCACGCGACCTGCTGCGAGGTCGAAGAGGATTTCGATTGCTACATCAAGCCGAGTATCCGCCTGCCGCGCGGTAATTCCATGCGCTTGGAGCTGAAAGAACGGGACAAGACGGAAAGCGTGGTTGAGATTGAATGTCTCGGCTGCATCTTTGGTTTTGTTCAGCCGATTGGAGAGTTTCTGGATTGGGGGAAAGTCCTGCCCAATGAGCCGACATTCCGCATCGGCGTGAATGCCGAGTATCTTCTCTCGGCGTTGCAGGCGGCAAAGGCCAGCGTCGGCGGCGCCTTCAAGCAGCCTGCTATTCTGGAATTTCGTGGGACACTTGGGCCCATTACGATCAAGACCAACCACAAGGACGTCAAAATGGTCCTGCCAGTGCGAATCAGGGAGGCAGACGATGGCGCTGACATCAGCTGACCTCGCGAGGCTGGGGCCGCAGGCGCAGAAGCAGGTGCTTGACAAACTGGCAGGCACGCAAAAGCCGAAGAAAAGCAAGTACGGCAACCGCAAGGTCGTGCGCGACGGCATCAAGTTCGATTCCGAGCGCGAGGCGGCGCGATTCGCCGAGCTGAAAGTGCTGCGTGCGATGGGCAAGATTCGCGACCTGCGACTGCAAGCCAATTTTACCCTTGTGGAGGGCTACACGACTGTCGAGGGCGAGAGGATCAAGCCGATGGTCTACCGAGCAGACTTTACCTACGAGCGGGCGACCGAGCCGGACTGCAACGGAACGGTGTACTGGCTACGCGAGGTCGAGGACGTCAAGGGACTGAGAACGAAAGAATACCTGCTGAAAAAGAAGCTGATGCAGGACAAGTTCGGCATCACGATCCGCGAGGTGTGAGATGAGTTTTGAGCACTGCCACGGCTGCAAGCCGCCGACGCGGCACGTAGGCTGTCACAGCGATTGCCCGTACTATCAGGCGGATATCGCCAAGTACAACGAGGCAAAGGGAGAAGAAGCGCGCCAAACGCAGGAACGCGGCGCCTATTGGGGCGCGCGGCAGTTTAAGACGAGGCGCTACCAACGAACGAAATGAGGGAGCGAAAAAATGAAATACAGACAGCTGTATGTGGCGCTTGACCACAAGCATGCAGGCGTGGTTACCTGCGTGGCAGACTCGCCGACAGAGCTTGCCAAAAAGTGCGGCGTTGACCTCAGCGCGGTATCGCACTCTGTTTCTGCCATGCGGCAGAATCCACAGAAAAAGCGCAGATTTGCAAGCGTCTGGACGGCGTGGAGCGACAGGGAATATGCAAAATATTTCGGGGAGGTGCCGACATGCTGAGAGTGCATCGGGCAAAGACCCCGTTCGAGCGCTGCGTCTATCCGGCCCTGAAAGAAGCGCTGGAAAAGACGGACTTGTCGCAGATCCAGTTGGCGAAAGAATGCTGCGTCGCACAATCGACCATCACTCGGTGGACGTTTGGGGATTGTGAGTGCACGGTAAAATTCCTGCTTAAGCTGGAAGAGATCACCGGGAAGCCGTTTCGGGAACTGTTCGGGGAATGCGAGGGGAGAAGATGAAGGTTTTAGAGCTTTTTGCGGGGACGCGAAGCATCGGCAAGGCGTTCGAGCGGCGCGGGCACGAGGTGTATTCCATCGAGTGGGATAAAAACTTTGACCATATCGATTGGTACGCGGATATCATGACCGTCACAGCGCAGGATATCTTGGAACGCTTTGGGCGTCCGGACGTTATCTGGGCGAGCCCGGACTGCGCGACATTTTCCATCGCGGCGATATCCCATCACCGCCGCAAAGACCCCGTGACGGGGAATTTGGATCCAATCAGCGAGTATGCAAAGTTCTGCGATGCAGTTGACCAGCACGTTTTACGTCTGATTTTAGCCCTATCTCCTATGTACTGGTTCATCGAGAACCCGAGGGGAGGCATGCGCAAAATGACGTGGATGCAGGGATTGCCCAGATACACCGTTACATATTGCCAATACGGCGATAGCAGAATGAAACCAACCGATATCTGGACGAATCACCCGGATCCAGGATTTAAGCCGCCGTGTCACAATGGAGACCCGTGCCATGTAGCCGCGCCGCGAGGGGCAAAGACGGGCACGCAGGGGCTTGCCGGGAGCCGGGAGCGGTCAGTTATACCGGCAGCCCTGTGCGAGCATATCGTAGACATTTGCGAGGGAGGTGAGTGGAATGTCACAGTCTGTTAAAGCACCATTTAAGTTTTCGTATACGCAGCCATCATTAGATTGGTTTGAGACTATCAACGTAGAGATCAAGCCAGACGACTACTATTACTTTAAACTCCAGCGGAGATATGGCCCTGACTGGTGGCTTATCGGACAAAATCCGCCCCCAGAAAATTCTACACGGTACGAATGGTCGGAAACAGCGCTCGGGAAAATCTCCTGCCGTGACATTGCAAAGTTTGTTGAGTGGGCGAGAATTGACGGCGGAGGAAGCAAAATTGTTGAAATCTCGGCAATTAGCGGATCTTTCGACCTTCTTCGCGAAATTAAAGCGCTTTTGCTTAACCCCGGCATCGCCAGAGCGATGGCGGAGCAATGGGGCGGAGACATTAGGGAGGAATGACCATGTACATTGGCGAACCATTTAGCTGGAAGCCTGCCGCATTTGAGGGCAGTAACGGCATTATGAGCGTGACTACGAAAGAGACGACTGCGCACGGGCGCGTCGTTTACATCAACGAGGCGCACCGCTACTTTACGGCGGAGGCGGATATCAACGGAAATAAGCTCAGAGAGAGCTTTAAATTTTAACAAAAATCAGGAGGAATTTCATCATGAACAACAATCAGGACTACATCGTTCGCTGCGACCGCGCAGGCGTGTTTTTCGGCAAGATCAAGGAGCGCAACGGCTCCGAGGTCACCATGACCGAGGTCCGTAAGCTGTGGAGCTGGGACGGTGCCTGTGCCGTGGAGCAGCTGGCGCAGGACGGTACGAAATCCCCGGGCAACTGCCGTTTTACCGTGACGATTCCGGAAATGACCGTGCTGGGCGCGATCCAGATCATCCCGTGCACGGATAAGGCATCTGCGTCGCTTCGCGGTGTAAAGGAGTGGAAGAGATGACGCGTGATGATAAGGTCAAGGCATTTCTGTCAGTGAACTACGGCTCCGGCGACGGCTCCGGCT
>ERZ779895.1200-NODE-1200-length-29581-cov-6.496410_pt1 | contig 29581 bp, 25 predicted proteins | sample MGYA00511093_ERZ779895 | MGnify/ENA primary metagenome ERZ779895 (study PRJEB29588, sample SAMEA2142970) | human gut metagenome | biome: human gut; feature: human-associated habitat; material: faeces | place: Denmark | collected 2008/2010 ... | reverse complement strand
TGTAAGCCTGCGCCCAATGGCCCTGAATGTCAGAGAAGCTCTGGCTGCCATAGGTCTTGCCGGTATCGAACCGGGCGCAGATGGCGGCGAACTGAGCGCGGGTGATAGGTGCATTGGGATTGAAGGTGTCAGCGCTGCGGCCCTGCACGATGCCAAGACCCGTCATGGTAGAAATGGCGGTATTGGCCCAGTAATCGCCCGTCACATCGGTGTAGGTGTTGCTGGTAAGCAGGTTGCCATCTCTGACGGAATCCTTCAACAGGCGGAAGAATATCGTGGTGGTCTCAGCCCGGGAGATCAGACCGTAGGGACGCACGTTGCCGTCCTTGTAGCCCTGAACATAGGCGAAGTGGTCATCACCATTGAGCATGCTGGGAACCTCAACAGCAGTCCAGCCGGCATACAGGGTCACGACGCTGGTGTTGACCTTCACATCGCCGGTGACTTCGTTCTTCAGCTTGGAATCATAGTACCAGCCGTCGAAACGATAGCCCTCGCGGGTGGGGATGGGAAGATCCTCGTAGTCCTTGGTCCATTTGCTGGTCTTCGACTCGGAACTGAGCTTCTCACCGCCATTGGTATCATAGCGCAGGGTGTAGCTGTCATCACGGCTGCCGCCGCTGCCAGAGCCGCTCTTATCCGTCCACAAAGCCTTCACGGTGACATCGCTGTTGACCTCGATGGAAGCGCCAACTGCGTACTTGGTGCCGTTGATCTCCCAGCCATCAAATTTCTTGCTGCTGGGAGCGGTGAAACCGCAGGCAGGCAGAGTATACTTGCTGCCAGCGACAACAGTTTCGGAGTTCATCGTGCCGGTGCCGCCGTTTTTGTCGAAGGAGACAGTATAGTTGACGTGCTCGACATCAATGGACTTCTTTGCGGCATCGTTGTACGGATCGGCCCTCCACTCGGACTCGGTATCGTTCCAATAGACGATCCATGTGATCGTATTGGGAGTACCTGTCGTAAGAGTATGCATTCCTTCATCCGCAATGTACTTTGCCAGGAACAGGCCCGTATTCAAAGAGACACGATAGCCAGTATAGCCGAAATAGTCTTCAGCCGGGAACAGTTCATACTGTTCAGGCAGACCGATGACCGCCTGATAGTCATGCTCATTATGCTGATTCAAAGCAGTAACGCAGACTACTTTCACCGTCTTTTCTTCAGCGCCGAGAGCTTTCTTGATGTCTTCAGTGCCGGGAGCTGTATGCTGGCGAGTCCAAATGCCCACAACGTTCAGGTCGCCGTCGGGCATGGTAACTGTGGTTTCGGGATCCTTTTCTTCCGTACCGATCTTCCAGGTCTGGAAGCTCCAGACATAGTCACCTACAGTCACATCATTGGGCTTCGCCGCAAGCTTTACTGTGGCGCCCTTGGCGTAGGGCGTGGAATCGGTGGGCGCAGTATTAGCAATCTCCGTGGGCAAATCCACGCCTGTGACGCCGCTCTCATAGCTGTAGTTCACATGATGCGTATCGGTCGAGGGGTTTGCACAGGTGACCTTGTACTCAACGATCTCATAGTCCCACTTATCCGCGGCGGCGTTCCACGTCATCTGGAAGGTTCTCTCTGTTGTTTCGTTGGCTGCCAGACGATGATGGCTCGTCACGGGATTAGGATCTGCAACAGCCTGGTCATACCAATCCACATACAGTTTTGCATTCTTGATTGTCACCGTGCAGGTGGTCACACCATTGCTGTCCGTGGTCACAGGAGTGATCACATAATCATCAGGACTATTGCCTCGCAGAAGCTGTCTGTTGTTCTGGTGGTAATCATGCGTGGCACCGTCATTGATGTGCGTCACCTTGACAACATAGTTCTTTTTCAGGTATTCCTCAGGTGGCGTAATGCCGGGGCCGGGATGATTGCAGGTGGTCATGATCTTTGCATACGCAGTCTGATCTTCCAATGCCCATCCCCAAACACCCGACGTGGCATTTTTGCTCCACTTCAGCGTGAAGGACGGCCGATTGCCGGAATTGGACGCATCAAAGGTGTGGGTCATGTTATCAGGCTTGAACAGGTCTGCATAAGCCTGGGCATTTTTGATCGTGACCGTTGCGGTATTGTCGCCGTCAGTATAGGCAACAGTATAATTCGTGGCCGCCGCATCCTTGAGCTGCTTCACAACGTAGGTATGGCCGCTGTTCGCAGTTGCGCATTCGATACGCACGATAGAATCAAGAACAGCCTCGTTGAGCTTATCCTTATCCGGAACGCTCGGATCAGGGACGCTGCTGTGCTTGACGTGGACTTCCAGCGGAACCTTGCCATCTGCGATCGTCCAGCCGGTACCGGCAACGTACTCGACGGTCAGCGTCATCGTTGCACCGCTGTTCAGCTCGTGCTTATCATACTTGCCGGCTGCCTTCATAACCGCATTGTAGGCATCCACATACGGCTGGGCTTTGACGGTGATGATATATCTTGTGAGATCATACTGACCCTGTGCAATCGTGGCCGCCATCTTCATCAAAGCATCACCGGTGGTGATCAGATCATAGTCCTTATCACCGCAGGATGGCGTGTTATCATCCACGACCTTGACCTTGCCAATCAGATTCTTGAGTTCATCATTGCCAGGACTGTATACATCCTTGACACGGATCTCACACCAGATATCATTGGTTGCGGAGGGATTTTCAATACCGGGTGCCTCAAGAAGCGACCAGCTGCTTGTGCTGGAATCCCATTTGAACGTGAATGCCGTGGTGGCGCTGCTCACCTCGGTATGAGGAAGCTTTTTCTCAGCATTGAACTTATCCACATAATAGTCCTTGTTGACCGTGATGGCATAGGTCCAGCAATTATATGTGGAGTTCCATACGACGCTGTCAGCGCCGGTATAGCCGCCTGCTTCCAGAGCATACACGCCAGCGGGCTGGTGGGCTTCATTTTCTTTCCGCCCGAGGTTTTCATCATCCAGCACGCAAGTGACCTTGATCTTGCCAGTCAGCATGTCCTTCTGCTGATCCTCGGTGGGCTTGCTGGGCTCGCTGGACGGCTTCGGGCAGCAAGCGCCTTCGCCTTCGTGCGGGTGATTACAGTCATCTACCTTGCAGTAGCCGGTATTTTCATCCTTCGGATGCATGCAGGTGTTGTCATCATCGCAGAAACCGTCACCATTGCCGTCGGTATGCTGATGCCAGACTGCATAGAGGTTTGTGTCCTTGGAGATGGTGATTTCACCCTTCGGCTGATACGCAGCAGTTCCATCCGGTGTCGTAGACCACCCTTGGAAGACATAGCCCTCACACTTCGGCACATTAGAAGAAATGGTGAACGTATGAGATGTGCTCGTATCCGACGCCTTGACTTCCTTCGGATTCGGCATATCCGTCACATCGTCCGCTGTTTTTCCTGTGGGGGCGTTCTCGTTGTAAATCAGGGTAAATTCGTTCTGGCTGGGCTTGCTACAAGTGATATAGAATTCTACTGGCACATTAGTATTGTCATAGTACCAAGAACCATCAGTACCATAGAACCACATTATCTTCGCAGTATCCGGCTTGTTTTTCGCTAAATAATGGGTTCCATATTTTCCGCCCCATTGTCTGTTATTATTATACTCGGAAAGAAATGGGCTGGCATAAACAGTCATTTCACACATCCATGGGTACTGACTGCTCGGTACGTCCTCATACCTGTCATCGTTTTTAATCACTGACCCAAATGAGTAGCCAGTATCATAGATTACATCATCACGAATGAGCGTGAATCTGCAACTGTGTTTCTGGTTATTATCGCAAGTCAGCTTTACAGCGCTCTTTGGACTCCCATGCCCAAAGTTCTCAACTTCGCTGGCATTTGGTTTCCGAGGTGCATTGGGGTCAGTCGTGCCGCCAGAGCCGCCATTGCCGACAGTAACGTTATAAGTCAAACGTCCTGCCACATATGTTTGGCCATCCGCAGCGCCTCTTACATATTTAAACACAGCGCCAAAGTCAATTTTTACCGTAGCAACGCCATCTTTCTTGCCCACAAATGTGACAATCAATGTATCTTTATTGTCCACGGCTACGGTAACGTCAACAATGTCACTACCATAATTATAAACAATTGGGGCACCGCCAGGGCCGTTAAAATCAGTAACGACCCCCATACTACCTAAGTAAGTTGGGCCAAAGGTCATTCCGCCCTTATCCTGTACCTTCTCTCCAACGCCGACTTGAATCTTACCGCTGGATAGAATCCCATCACCAGTATACGGTTTGGCATCAACATCTCCCTGCAGCCATGTTTCATATGACAGCAGGGCCGATTCAATCACACCGCTATCGGCCGCCAGTACGCTCGTTGGCAACAAACTGAAAATCATGACGAACGATAACAGCGCTGCAAAAAAGCGTTTTCTCACATTTTTTATCCTCCATTTTCTTAAAATATCTATGTAAAGTCCACCTGACGGCGGAACGATTTTTTTACCTGCCGCAAACATGCTGCCAGCAACCGCGGCAGAGCTGTCCACTTCCCTCAACGTAGTAATCTCGAAGATCGATGGGAAGCGAGAGCGGAACGTCCGTGATCTTCCCGCACAGCACACAGCGCTCATAGCGGCTTTGTAAGTCTGCCTTTCCTGAAAACAGAAGGCACAGCCCGACCAGTTTATTTCGCACATTTGTCATATCAGCGGCGCACCTGCCTTGCTTTTGACCGTGGGGAGCATTTCCGCAGACTCTGCAAGGATTTTCCCGTACCGGACGTCTTTTCGATTTCCTTTTCCGGCACAGATGGGACAGCCGCACCGCTGGCTGGCTGCCCGGGAATAGATGCAGGCTTTCCAGACATGGCCCAACGAGCACTGCCACCAGACCTTGCGGTGGCTCCCCGGCAGCACCATCTGCGGTGTCAAAGCGCCGTTGAGGGTGGGATGCCACTGCTTTGCCACCTCCGGCACCAGAGTAGCAAGATCATTAAATCCCGGCAGCACCCGTCTATTGGCGCAGTAGGGACATCCGCTGCCGCTTATGGTGCGGGAGGCAACAATTGCCATGTAGTGATGGCCCAGCGGACAGCGCCACCAGACCTTCCGGTTGCTGGACGGTGTCACCCGATCCGGCGTCAGGCCGCCGTTTCTCTCAGAGTCCCACTCCTACGCCAGTCCCGGATAAAAGGAAGCAAAATCATTTTCACCGGGAACCACGGTCTGCCCGGCGCACACGGGACAGCCCGCTCCCTGCCCCGCCCTCTGCGCAATGGCCGCCCGCCAGGAATGGCCCTTTTTACACCGCCACCATGCCTTGCGCACGGTTCCCGCAGGCACCTGTTCCGGCGTCAGGGGGCCGTTTTTCTCCCGGTCCCATTCCTGCGCCAACTTGGGATATAAGGACGCGAGGTCATTCTCGCCGGGGATCACCAATCTCCCGGCGCACACAGGACAGCCGCATCCGGAGACGCGGGACCGGATTTGGGCCCGCCAGCTGTGGCCCTGGGCGCATTTCCACCAGACCAGCCGCTTGCTGCCGGCAGAGATCGTTGTGGGGAGCGTTGGCAGATTCTTCTCCGTATCCCACTCCTTTACCAGCGCCGGATATTGGGAAGCCAGATCGTTGGAGCCCGGCTGCACTTTTTTGCCGGCACAGTAGGGGCAGCCGGAGCCTGCGGTGCGGGTATAAACCGGGGCCTGCCATTCGTGGCCTTTTGAGCACCGCCACCAGATCTTGTGATGGGCGCCGTGGGTCACAGTTTCAGGCGTCAGAGGCAGATTGCGCTCCGCATCCCATTCATTCAATAGGTTCAATCGCCCGTACTGACGGCAGAAGGAAGCAAGGCTCTGTCTCATGCCCACCGTCCTCTTTCCGCCCGGGACAGGCGCACGTTCCGGGGAATGAAATCTCTTCTTATGTACCCTTTCATGGTCCGCCCGCGCTCCTTTCGTATTCCATTGCGGCCTGCCGCGCGATGGCTTCATAGCGTAAAAGCTTTTTCTGATCAATATTTCCTGCACAGACCGGACAGCCTGTGCGCTTTCGCAAATTGGTGCGGTTGCTGATCGCGGTCCGCCACACATGGCCCTCTCCGCAGATCCACCAGACGCGCCGGCTGCTGCCTGCTGTGACCTTCTGCGGCGTCAGCGCCCCATTCAATGTTGGGTGCCATTCGGCAGCGACCTGGGGCTCCAGCGTCGCAAGGTCATTAAAGCCTTCCAGAACCTTTTTCCCCGCACAGTAGGGACAGCCGTTTGTTCCCCGCGTCCGGTCAACAATTTCCGCCCGCCACTCGTGTCCAAGCGGGCATTGCCACCAGACGGTTCGATGGCTTCCCGCCACCACCTGCCGCGGAGACAGAGAAGCATTTTTTGTGGGATGCCATTCCGCCGCGACCTGCGGAAACAAGGTTTCCAAATTATTGAAGCCTGCCAGCGTGGTCATATTTGCGCAGATGGGGCAGCCTGCTTCCATGCGGACGCGCGTCTTTGGCGCGGCCTGCCACTCATGGCCCCGCTTACAGAGCCACCATACCTTGCGGTCATATCCATAGCTGACCTTCCGAGGCGTCAGCGTACCGTTTTTCGTAGGGTGCCATTCCGCAGCCAATTCGGGATGTGTGGCAGCGAGATCGTTAAATCCGGGAAGAATGACCCGCCCGGCACAGACCGGACAACCGCAGCCGGCAGATCTGGATGAAATTACAGCCTGCCAGCGGTGTCCCTGATCACAATGCCACCAGACCTTTTTCCCGCTTCCGGCAGACACCTGCCGGGGCGTCAATTTCCCATTTCGCTCCGTGTCCCATTGGGTGGCCAGCTGTGGGTTGACCGTGGCAAGGTCATTGAAGCCCGCAAGGACTTCCCTGCCCGCACAGATAGGGCATCCGCGGCGCAGGGCCGTGCGGCTGTAAATATTCTGCTGCCACGAATGGCCGTATTTGTCTTTCCACCACGCATGACAAGTGCTTCCCGCGGTGACGGATTCAGGCGTCAGCGGCAGATTCTTTTCTGTATCTCATTGAAAGAGCAGTTCCGGACGGTCGTATATGGCGCAGTATTCCTTTAAGGTCACTTTTTCCATCCCGGTCACCGCCCCTCTCTGCCGGACTGCGCGGCATGATATCGTCGGAGAACCGCGTCACACAGCGTCTCTCCGTTTCTTGCAGGCACCAGAAACTCCGTCGCATTGCTGCTGAACAGGCATCACTTCCTCCGTTTCCGGCAGGGAAACGGAGGTCTCATTGCACAACTTGAAGTCTTTCCTTATTCCGTCTGATATCACATAATTTTTCTTATGTGGTAAAGGCAGACTGACAGCGTCCAAAAGGACAAAAAAATCACGCCGAATCTCCTCGGAGACGCGGTGTGACGAACGTAAAAAGCCAGGCCAATGAAAGATCTACACTCCATTGGCTCTTTTATCATACGCTGATATAGCGAAGGCTGATTGCCGGCCCTAAATTTTGGACGATTTTGCTTTTTGAAATGCCGTTTTTGGCTTGAAAAAAAGTAATGGATGTGCTAATCTTCTTATATGTAGAAGATGGGGGGCCTTTTAGGCCAGTCCCCTTTACCACATAAGAAAAATTATGTAGTGCTATGCCAGCAGCCGTAATCGCTCCAGCTGCCGCCGGTGCTCCTGCCCGGTGGTCATGATATAGATGCGGGTGGTGTTGATGCTGCTGTGGCCCAGAACATCCGCCAGCTTAGCGATGTCCTTTTCCAGATCGTAAAACGTCCGGGCGAAGAGTTTCCGCAGATTGTGTGGGAACACCTTGCCCGGATCTATTTTTGCCCGTGCGCACAGCCGCTTCATGGCGGCCCAGATGTTGCTGCGGTCCAAAGGTTTGCCGTTTCTGGTGCGAAAAATGACGCCTCCGGTAATGCCTATGGCCCGCGCATAGCGCAGCAGGAGCTTTTGCAGCTTGCCGGGGAGCAGGATCTTCCGGCTTTTATTTTTACAGGCCACGCTGACCTCTCCCCGCCGCACCGCTTCCACCGTGAAGTAATTCAGCTCAGAGACACGGATGCCGGTAGAGCAGATGGTCTGCATCAGGAGCCACAGCCGCCGGTCTCCCTCCGCCGCCCGCAGGAGCCGGAGGTATTCCGCCCGGCTCAGCTCCCGCTCCGAGCGCTGGTAGATCTCCCGCTGCATCCGGCACAGCCGCACCCGACAGTCCGTCAGGCCGCAGAAGGTAAGGAAGCTGTTCACCGCCGCCAGCATGGAGTTCACAGATCGCAGGGCGTATCCCTGATTCAAAAGCTGCTGCTTATAGGCGATGACAGCGTCCTTGGTAATATACTGACTGCCCAGATAACGGGCAAAGCCCCGGACGTCCCGGAGATACTTTTCAATGGTGATCCTGCTTTTTTCCTCTTCACGCAGGTGGCAGGCGTACTGTGCCGCCAGAAGTTCGGTCAGGCGTATCTCTTTCATGGGGTCTCCTTTCTATCCTTCAATGTTCTTAGTTTACATATTCTGCATGGTAACAAAAATCCCACGACAGATCATCGTGCCGCGATGGTCTGCCGTGGGATTTTTGATGTGCATTTTTTCGTTATGTATGACTTTTATTTACTGCGTGCTTTTCCTTCGCTTTCCTCGAATGTCCTGTTCAGTCCCATGTGGTGTTCCAGAATCAGCGTTAACGGCTCCATAACGACCGGAGCTGTGGGGAAAAGCGTTTGAAGCAGGGAAAGTGCGGTGCGATAACCCAAATAATAACCATATATGCCGGAAAAGTGAATTCGTTCATCCCATGCACAGGTGATGGATACCACATGTTCATAAAGATCACCCGGAAGTTCCTGCTGAAGCCCCGCGTCAACGGTAAGGCATTCATCTGTCAGCTCCTTTACTGCCGCACGCACCTCAACGCTCTGATCGACAGAGATCTGCTGCTCCATTAGAGCCTCTCCATTGATTGGGATCTTATTGGCAGTATCGCAATAACAGAATATGGCATTGATCAGACCAGCGATAAAGCCATACTTTGATACGCAGTCCATTTGCGCAGCGGCGCATTGCCTGTATCGGGCAATCTTATCTGTCTGCTCCTTTGAAAGAGTGCCAGAAAGTGTTTGTTCCGATGCAGCGCAGGCCTGCTCCGTCTTTTCATAGATGCCGCCATTTTTTGCCAGGCCATCGTAAGCACTGCGGATGGCCGCTTCCATATCAGCGTCAAATATCTTTGCTTCCAGCTTGGTGATCCAATCATTTGTAGTCATCATGCGCCCTCCTATAATTGCTATTACAGTACATAAATATGTACCTGATAAGCACATTATAAGACGATACAATGTCGGATTCTGTCAAATTCTGACGGAAAAGAAAATATATCCTCTTAGCACACAAGAAAACGCCTGAATCTGCAAAACAGGGTTCAGGCGTTGATCGTCAACCTAAAGCAATCAGATTCGTTTCCTGATGACTGGGATGATCGCATGGGCCATATCTAGAAATGTCTGCCGCTGATCCGGTGTCAATTCCTCTGTATGGGCAAGTTCGTTGATAAGGTTCCGCGTCTCAGCAGGTATGCGGCCAGTCAGATAATCCATAGACACATCCAACTCATTTGCGATGGTGATAAGCAGGGCCAGACTTGGTTTGCGGGCGCCGCATTCAATGTGCGCGAGGCTTTCATTGGCTACGCCGATCCGCTCAGCAAGCTTTTCCACCGTAAGTCCGGCAGCTTTCCGAGCCGTTCTGACGCGCTGGCCGATCACTTTCATATCGAGTTCCATCATGTACCTCCGTATCAGATAGGTACATTTAGTATATTGAAAAGGCTCACGCCAAAGAATGAGCAGTTGGGTACATAAACCAGAACTCAAACAGCTCGTTAGATGCTATTACTGCTGCAATGGGCGCATCGCCTATAGATGAATGTGTGAACGTGGAGAGATAACGATGTACAGTCTTAACCGAGTTTTGAAAGCGATCGAATCTATAAGCTATTAAAATATCCTCTCCAACCGCAATGGCCGGAGAGGATCAATCGATCTGACACATCGAGCACTTCTCTTGAAGATGTAAACGTATCTTTTATTATACCTAACCGCTTCAAAAACCACAACCAAAATATAATAAAATTGTCCATTTTCGTTCGATTAAACATCATATTCCGAATTTTTACCGCAAATTTTAATCTACATAGATATTGATTTCAGGGACGAAGAAACGTAAAATGCGGATGTTGGAAGATCACTTTGACAGGAAAGCGAGGTACTACTTGTGAAAATAATTCGTTTGATTTTCATGGCAAATATCGGTGTACCTTATCCTGCTCTACATCCAAGGGAGTAGTCTTGCTCCGGATCAAATCAGCACGGATGGGCCCGACGCCCTTCCGTGCTTTTTCTTTTGATTTCTTGCCGCTGGAGAGGAGGTTAAAAATATAGGCAAGTCTTTCATAGATGAGTTGATAAAAGCATTTTCCTTGACCGCAATGTTCCTACTAAAGCCATCGTCATTAAAGGAGGCTGCTCATGTACTTTACGAGTCTTATTGCCTATATCGTGATCGCACAAATTGTTGCGTCTTTCATTCAAGTCATTCTTGAGCAATGGTCTAAACATACCGGGAAAGCGCCCGATTCGCCCAATTTCTTGGTGCATTTGGGCGTAACGCTTGTCAGCGTTGTGCTCTTCTTTTCAAATTATGTCTTGGAGTTGACGCCGACATTATTTGACTTTATGGAGCCGTGCATTCTCATTAACACAGAAGACGGAAGCAATACAGCTGTTGTTACAATCGAAAGCGAAACTTCCTTTTTTACACCCAGCATCTACTATACGGTTAAAGCGGTATCGAATGGCCTGGAAGCAGATCCATCCGGCAAAGATTATACCCTTTATGAAGATCATTTTACGCTCGACGCTCCATCTATTGTAAAAGCGTATAGTGAAGTGCTGGGAATCCGAACGCGTCTGGTAAAGGCATCGTATTCGCCGCAATCCCCTACTGCGGAACCTCTGCCGACGGAGGATGTCCCGGTATTCGATACCCCCAGTTCGAATGACCCTGCGCAGTCAACAGGCGGCAAAAATAGCGAGTCAGAATATAGTGTTGGAAATGCCGGGACATACGAAAATGGCGGCGATACATTTTCTGAAAGTATATATGACTCACCGGCTCCTCCTATTTCCGAGATCGGGCTTAGTGTACCCGATTTTCTGACCGTGGGGGACGAACTGTTTGCAGTTGCGATCATATATCCGGATACAACGGATCAGCGATCTCTCCTTTGGGTAAGCAGCGACCCCAGCGTATTATCGGTAGGCCCCGATGGCTACATACGGGCTTTGAACCAAGGCTATGTACAGCTTCGCGTCACTTCCGCGGTGGACCTTTCAGTATATAACGAAAAAACGATTTACATTGAAGCACTACCCGTTCCCGAGGATGAAGAGAATGTAAGCACTCCTGATTATGTGGATGATGTTCTTTTCATTGATGTTGATGAGACACGTCGGCTAATTGGCTGGGATGAGTCTATAGAAGCATTTTGCATTGAACGGCTCAGCTGCGGCGTGATTGTGGATATTATGGATGAATATGTTACCGGCATTTCGGAGGGTGCAGCTATTATTGAGGCGAGCGTATCTACATCCTGCGGAAAAATATCTTACCGATGGAAGGTAGTCGTATCCGATCCGGAAGCGAATTTCGGCACAGGCGAATAAGGGGATGCAGCGGGAGCGGCCCAAAAGCCGCTCCCGCTTTGTCCCTTTGTGATTATATTTTCAGAAATAGAAAAAATGATTTTGGGAAATAAGCTGCGGATGGCGAGGCTTTCTTTGCGTTACCACTTACTCATGATCTTTCCGAACATCTGAAGCTTTTCATCATCGTAGCGCTGCACCACCAGCATCACGTTCTCACCCACCACGAAGTCGGAATCCTCGTGCTGGAAAGAGTAATTGCACATACAGACCACGCCATCGGTGAGGTTGCAGAAAACGCCGCCGCCATATTTGCCGGAGATCACGGCGAGGCGGCGGGAGCCGACGGGGTGACGCTGTTCCGCTCCAAAGAAGGGATTGACCTCCGTCTCCTTGATGGAGATGACCAGTTCATCCTTGTCGGGATCGTAGACCTTGACGATGCATTCAAGCTCCATGCCAGGGTGGTACTCGTCCCGCAGGTCGGGGATGGCGGCATAGCGCATCTCCCGCTGGGTAAGGTCAAGATCATGGCCATAACAGTCCGCAAGGCAGCGCCGGGGACCGACTGCCAGCAGCCGGCACTTCACACGGGCGCCGATCCGGTGGAGATCTTCGCGGTGGCCAAAGAAGTAGCGCTGACTGCGTCCGGCAATGCGGCGGGAACCGATGGCAAAGCCGGCCTCGCGCTCCACCTTGATGATCACAAGATCAACATTGGCGCCGACCATGTTTTGCAGCACATAGTCAGGCCGCTCGCCGCCTTCCTCCCACATCTCCGAGGCGGGGATCACGATACGCACGCGGTACGGAACCACAATGGCGCAGTACATGGTCTTTTTCTCCCGCTGCTCCGTTTCCCGGTTCCAAACATAAATGGAGAGCGGATCCACGCCGATGATCCTGCCGGTGATGGCGCTGCGGCCACGGTAAGAGGCGTAGATGGAGTTCCATTCCTGCCGCTCCTCCGGCGTTAGTCCCCGGTCAAGTTCATTGAATTTCAGCTCGTAGAAAAGCTGGCGGTCACTTTTACCTGCAGCTTTTGGCACTTTAGGCGGCACAGGCGGCTCCGGAGGTGCGGGTGGTTCTTCTTGGGTCTCCTGCTTCGGTTCGCCAAAGCCCCAGTCGCTCTCCTCCGCATCGGGAACAGATGTCTCCACCTGAGAACTGTTCTCCGGCGTTTCGGAAAGGTCCACGCTGTACACCTCCGCTTCCGACTCCGTTTCGTGCAGTTCCGGAATAGCCCCGGGTGTCATGTTCACCACGTCGTCCACGCCTTCGCTTGCATCTTCGGGCGGGGTGTCGGCAGGCGCGTTCAGCACGCTCTCCACCGCAGCGGACAGTTCGCCGGTGAGGGCAGCAGCGGAATCCCCCTCCACGGGAGAGCTTTCCTCCGGCGCAGTATCAGCCTCCGCCGCATTTTCGGGCGCTGCGATTTCCTCGGCAGGAACATCCCCCGCCTCGCCCTCCGGCGCGATGCCGCCTTCGGTATCATCGTCCAGAACTTCTGGCACAGTCGCTTCGGGAACAGGCTCGGAGATGGTATCCTCCGGGTTCTCGCTGTCGGGCGGACGGTCATGGGGCGTCACCTCCGCCGTACCTGCCGCAGCGTTCTCCTCCGGCGCTGTCGTCTTGGGCGCTTCCTCTTCGGGGGTGATTTTCTTTCTTGCCATATCAGTATCCTCCTGATGTTATATTTTTTTTGGCTCCTGCGAGCCAAAAAAGCGATGGGAGCCGTCCTCCTGGCGGACGGCAAAGATATGGTGACGCGGGAGTGCAAGATCATAGCCGTTGGGACGCTCAGAGATCCAGATGATCCGCTCCCCTTTCATGCGCGGCGTCGCGGCGATGCGCGCAGGGGTATCCATCCACGCCACCGTGAAAAGGTAGGATAGGTCATCGCCGCTCCCAGCAAAACGGAGCAGGAAGGGTTCCTTCAGCCGCTCGGGGGAAAAGAAAGCCGGAGCGCAGCCGCTCAGTTCCAGCATGACGTCGATGGCTTCCAGATACCGGGGATCGACGGTGCGCTCCCCATAGCAAGCCACATCCTCCTGAAGCCGCACAAAGTTTGAGCCTGTGCACAGCTGGCGGAGCATAACATCCATGCGGTGCTGGGAAATCTCGATTTCCTGGGGCCGGTAGTGCCGCGCCGCCAGCGCGCAAAGCTGCGTTGAGCGGATATATTTGATCTGCCGCAGCACGGCAATGATGTACTTTTGCTGATTGGATAGCAGCATATCGCAGTCCTCCTATTTAGGCCGTAGACGAGAGCGAGTTGAGATACGGGTCGATCATCAGATCGCTCTCACTCTCGGCAATACAGTTGAACAGCACGGCCATGGTATAGGCCGTGCTGTTCTTCACATTTTCTTCTCGATTTTCACGCAGCTTATATTCCACCTCCCGCAATATCATCCCGTCCAGCCGCCTCAGCTTTGCACGGACCCTGCTTTGCGGCAGCGTGGCGTTTCCGATGCGGTAGCTGTCCGAGTAATAAAGCCGCTCGATGGCATTTTCAAATACCAGCGCCGTCTCCGGGGAAAAGGAGTCCAGTTCGCAGGCATCCAGAATATCCAGAAAATCCGCTTCTCTTTCCTCGTCCGTCAGTCCGTCACGCGCGCTCGCGAGACAAGACGGACTGACTTCAATCTGACTAAGATCTATTTTTCTATTTTCTTTCTTACTTGGCGCCATTTTCTGCGGTTCTAAAACCACCGTTTCCGCGGTTCTGGGGACACTTATTTTGCTGCCCTGCACCCGCAGATTCTGCGGTTCTTGCATAGCCGCAGGGAGTCTCTCCTCCGCAAGAGGCGCAGGATCGGCGGGTCTTGAACCGCTCTCTTCTTCCGGCGTGGTAAAGGGGGCGCAGGTATAGGAAGAATCATCCTGCGGTGTCACATAGGCAAGATAGATTTGGTTGGCGTCACCGCGGCCGCAGCGCTTTTCCCAGACGAGTTCCAACTCCACCAGCTTCTTGAACGCTGCCGTTACCCTCTGCTCACAGATCCGCAGTTCTTTGGCGAGGGCCTTGCGGGGAAAGATCACAAAGACCTCACCGCGCTCATTGACCCAGCCATTTTTGCGGGAGAGCTGGAAGCGGTTCAAAAGAAAGGTGTAGGTCACCTTGGCCTCCAAACTCATTTCACAGTAGCGGGGATCTGAAAACAGCCAGCGGGGCATCTGCATATGGTAGATGCTCTGCACATCCGATTGGACCATCAGCTGAAAGGATGGCCGCTCTTTCATTTTTGCTGCCCTCATCGTGGGCACCTCCTTTTTCATCATGCAGGAAAGTTTTCATTCTGGAAAAGATAACTTTGTATTGCAATCAGCAATACAACTGGATATAATAATTCTGTGAAATGGAAAGGTGGTATGATTATGGCTTCAAAAACCGCAAATGTGACTGCCCGTGTTTTACCGGAAGTAAAGGAACAGGCTGAGCATGTCCTTGAACAGCTCGGGATACCCGTTTCCGTGCTCATCGACTCTCTCTACCGTCAGATCATCATGACCAACAGCATTCCGTATTCTCTGAGCGTTCCAACGATCCCTACGAGGGATAGCATGTCCGACGCACAGTTCAACACCGTGATGGAACGTGGACTATCTCAAGCTAAGGCGGGTCAGGGGCTCGATGTAGAGGAAGCGTTCCAAAAAATCGGAGAGAGCATCTAAATGGCATACACAGTAAAAATCACGAACTATGCCATCGGACAGATGCAGGAGGCAATGACCTATATTTCAAAGGTTTTGCAGGAACCCGCCGTTGCCCGAAAATGGCTGACAGCGCTGAAACGGGAGATTTCAGGATTGCGTACCTTGCCTCTGCGATTTTCCTTGGTGGAAGAAGATCCTTGGCGGACGAGCGGCGTCCGGAAAATGCCAGTAGGCAATTTCATCGTTTATTACTGGCCGGATGAGCCTGCTGAAACCGTATGGGTCACGGCTGTAATATATGGCAGACGTGATCAATTGGCGGCTCTGCGTAATGTGCCGCAATAAACAGTATATTTTATAAGAGGAAAAGGGACTGAGGAATCGGTCTCTTTATTCTATATGCCGCGGCCGGGCGGTATTCGGCTGGGATCGTCCAGCTCCTCCAATTCCGGGTCATCTCCACCGATGATTGCGGAGCGGGTTATCTCCACGAGCCCGATATCCTCCGGGGGCGTCTCGTTCATGTCGGCAAGATCATAGATGCACTGTGAGCCCGACCTCTGCCGTGGGGTGGCCGCTCTGGGGTTACGCACTGCGGTCTTTTCCTCCTCCAGCTCAGGCCTTACTTCCTGCGGCGAGGCTGACGCTGCCTGCTGCGGCGCGGATGCCGGGGCCTTTTGCGGGGTACTATCAGCTTTTTCAGACGCACTCTTTTTCTCCTCATCCTCCCGGCGCTTCCACTCCGGCACATAATCAAAAACGCTGCACTTTACAAGTTCCTTGTACGCCGGCAGTTCCTCCAGCATGATCTTATAGAGTTCGGCGGGCTTATAGTGGTTGAACATCACGATGCACTTGAACTTATCCAGCCGCAGAAATTCATCCGGCTGAATGAGATCGCGCTGGGTATTGCTGCGGGTCTGGGAATAGGGGCGGGTCGTGCTGTATACGGGAGAAAAAAGAGGCGCCAGGGGGAACTGGTTGTTGGTGACGGAGATCGTGACCTTGCCGCACTTTTTAGCGAAGTATTCGGCGCTGGTCATATCGTTGCAGCCCATGTAGAGGGTCATATCGAAGGAACCAAGCTGGTTTTCCCACTCCATCCCCGGATACTTCTCCTTCCATTGGGACAGGCTCTGCACCGCCACCTGCACAGACATATTGAAGCCGCGGATGGAGTTGAAAACGTCGGAGATTCCCTCCATGTAGCCGATGTTGAGGTATTCCTCAAGGCAGAAGTTTGTCAACACCGGAAGACGCCCGCCGTGGAGCCGGGCGTAGTTAGATAGCTGCGGAAAGGTCAGGGAGAAAAAGAGGGAGCTTAGAAAACGGTAGGCGCTGTCCTGCGCCGAGATGATGACGAAGTAGGCACATGGCCGCTGTCCCGGGAGCAAAAGATCCACGTCGTGGTTACGGGTGATCTTGTCCACCAGCGGGTTTTGAAAGACTGCAAGGCGGTTGCCAAGGCCGATGATGATGTTGCCCCAGAGATTTTCCCGCGCCTTCAGGAAAAGGCCGTGCGGCCCTTTGGCCGGATGTTCCGGCGGGAGTTCCGCAAGCGTCCGGTTAATTTCGTTGACACTTTTATAGGCGAGGATCTTATAGACGTCGCCAAGGCTGCGCTGCTCCAAGGGCAGCAGGTTTCCTCGATCATCTTTCTTATTGCAGACATAATGAATGAGCGCCATCAGGAGGTTCAATTCCGCACGGCTCCAGAAGTCATCGGCTTCGTTGGGGCCGGAGGTATTTTGAATGATGGTGTTGGCCACAGTTGTCACAAGGTCAGGGTTGGTATCAAGGCCCGCCAGACAGTTCCAGCCATCCGAGTGCGCCATATCGAGGAAATTGACAGCTTTGACATAAAAGCCATTCTTTTCAAAGTATGGCGCTGTCATTTCAAAAAGCTCGCCCTTTGGATCTGTCGCGATTACGGACTCGGGGTGCCGCCCTCCATCACTGCTGCTGCGCTGGGCGCAGCCCATAAGAAAAGGAACGATGAAGCCTCTTGATTTATAAGAGCCGGGGGCGCCGATGCAGAGGATATTGTTGTTCTGGCCCGGCACCATGCGGTGAGCAACATAGGTGGAATACTTCTCCGGATCGTCGGGACGCTCTTTAATGCGGCCAAGGAGCATCCCTGTAACCTCCTGGGCGCTGCCCAGTTCCAGGTGCTCGGCAAGTTCTTTCTTCTTTGCAAAGCCGGAGGTGCCGTGGGTGCCGTCGGGAAGAATGTCGAAGCCGCGGGGGTCACGGGTAAAATGGTAGCCGGAAAACCAGCTATAGCCTTTCTTGGTGATCAGACATATCAGAAAAATGATCACGGCGGTGACACCTATGCCAAAAGGCGTGAAGACAACGAAGAGGTTCCGGAATGGGTTCAGGACCCAGATACTCTTTACCTCTTCGCCGGCTGTGTGGAATACGGATTCCCTGCCCAGCTTTAGAGAATTGAGCAGCATCCCATAGAAATACCATCCCAAGCCCCCGAGCACGGCATAAAGCGGAACACGGGCTTTGTTGCGTTCATACCAGCGCCCCCATTTATTTGCGATGCGGTCCTCCAGCTTTTCCAGGAGCTTTGATAAGCGGGGCATCGACAACATCTCCTTTCTCGGTAAGGAATTGTGTGCGCGGCGGAGTGTAGAGGGAGGGCGTCCGGCCAAGCAGTTCGGCCAGTACATGGTCCGTGACCTTGTAGACGGTGGCATAGCCGGGGTCTGCATAGCGCCGCAGCAATATTGCGCTGCCCTGACCTTCCAGCGCGGCAAGGGCGATGGGGAGACAGCGCTGCTGTTTGGCAATCTTGATGGCGGCGTCGATCCTCCGCAAATCCATATCGGTACCAATGACAAAGGGGCGGCCATTATAAAGGCCGTCCCACGAGGCGATCTCCTTCGGCGAAGGCTGATAGGCGGATCGCAGCATGAGGTGCGCAAGCTTTTCGCGGTAGTCCGGCACCGCCATGATCTGAAGCTGCTGTGAGCCTGTTTCATCGCAGGAAAGCAGATGGATCGGAGCACGGAGTCCCCTGTAGGCTTCGCTGTACCGGACTATCTTCATGTCCTTTTTTTCGTCCCGTACTTTTAATTCTTCGATAATATCGGTATAACTCTCGCCGGCAAAGAAAAATGCCCGCCGGGTGTCTTTGCCGAAATTGGTGTGATTGTGGAATGCGGAGAGTTCATCATTGACGGCCATACGGCCGATATTAGGGCAGACATAATGGGCAGCGTAGTAGACGCCGCCTAAATGGATGATGGCACTGACTCTGGAACTGCCCCACGGATTGCGTCCCCTACTCCTTGTGATTGAGGTGAGAAAGAGCGAGGGCAGTTCATGTTCCACTCGCACCGCAGTCGTAAATACATCAATGCCCGCATGATAGGCGGACAGCACCAGATGGGATAAACGGATGCGCCGCTCAATGGCGTCTTCGTGATAGGAAAGGCTTAGTGCAGGGACAGCTCCCTTGAAGATCACATCAAGAAATGCCCGGCCACTATTCGTGAGGGTCAGCGTGCCGCTTCGTTCGTGGAGTTTGATAAAGCCCAGTATCATCAAATTTTCACGCTCTGCTTTTGTAGAAATACTGTTCAGATCTTGGGGCCTGATGTTTTGGCACCAGCACAAAAGGCGCAAAACATCCATGTCCCGTGCGCTGAAAATCACACCGTAAGCCCCCCTTCCCTGTTCCTGCGAACGCCGAAATCGCCCTTGCGCCGCACGCGGCGCAAGTACAATTTCGGCGCTCTGTTCCGGCCTCTATGCGTGGTCAATCTGTTGCCTCCGCATAGTAGACAGATGAATATGTGTTTTTGGCAGCCTGCTCCGAGAGAAAAAGTCAGCAATATCAAGGCTTTTCACGTCTCAAACACCCAACAGGCCGATGACTGCGGGAAACAGGTGGAAAAGGGCCTTTTTACGCAGGCATCTGTTGGGTGTTTTACTGTCTTTCAGTTCAGCACCATTGCCCGGAATAGAAGTTCTGGCTGGCGTAGTCACTAGAGTGGGCTGCGAAGAAATCATGGGCATCCTCCAAGGGAAGCAGCGTAATGTGACAGCACTCGCATTTGGTGTCTTGCGTAGAAAGAAGCGCTACGGCCAGCGTGTGCTGGTCATCATCCGGAATGAGTCGCCCCTTGATGGCATTGCTGACAGCCTTCCATCCCTTATTGTCCTGGTCGTAGATGTGCCGGCCTTCGATGCTGGTATGCTCGTCGATCACGAGCAGGGCCTTGGAATAAAAGGTCAACTCTTTTCCGCAGGCTTCATATCCATCCAGCAGGCGGCGAATGGTATCGCTCAGCCAGTTGGGTGTCTGATACCGGCAATGAGGCAGCAGCGTATGGAGCGTGATGTGGAGCCAGCCGTAGCCAAAGGACTCTACGCTCCCTGCAACATCCGCAGCGGGCAGCACCGGTTTATGGGCGAAGCCGCCAACGCCCGGGGAATACCGCTCGCAGAGCTGGCGCAGTTCCAGCGTAGAGCGCTCGAAGTGCTCCATGGTCTGCTCCAGCGTTTTTTGCAGCTTGTTGGGGTTCATCTGCGCACCATCGGTCAGCGCCACCAATGAACCCGTCACGCTGAAGGCGTTCCCCACAAGTTCCTGAATACGGATCATGTCCTGTTTCATGTCATTCATCATTCTGCTCCATTCTTCCTCTGCGCAGATCCGTGGGCGATGTGGTGATTGCCTCATACTCCTTTGCCGTGGTGTGAAAGGCCACCGGCACATGGTTATAGCCAATGCAGAGCAGGCCCTCACCGCGGCGAAAACGGGTAATTTGACGTACCTCGTCTTCGGATAAGTTCAACTTATCTTGAATCAGCCTTGCCTCCTGCTCTTCCATCTGCATAACGAGCTTGATGCGGCTGGCGTCCAGGATACCCTTGCCGTAGCTGCCGCCCTCCAGGCCAAACAGGTCCTGCATCCCCTGCGTACTGGTGACAGCGATACCGCCAAGGCCGCGGATCGTCTTCACCATTTCCAGAATGAAGCCAGCGGCCTGCGGGTTGGCCGTGGTACCCACAAGGCTCCACAGCTCATCTGCCAGCAGCGCTGAGAGGTCGCTTTCACAGTTCATAATAAGGTCATAGGCGATGCTGGTGGCCCAGAAGGTGCCGTCGGCGATCATATCATCGGGCATACCGGAGAGGTCAAGAACAATATACTTGTTGTCAAGGTCAATATCGTTTCGCCCGGCCATGGCAGAGGCGGAACCTGTAACATAGCGAGAGAGTACGACCGCCAGATACTGCGTATCAGGATTTTCTGAAAGCACCTCGTACCAGTCGGAGATGATCGGCATGGTGCGAAAATCACCGTTTTCATCTACGATGGAGCGGTTATCAAAGGTAATGCCGTAGCGGCCATATACCTCCACCAGAGAGGAGTCCAGGCGGCTTTTATCCTCCTCGCTTAGATCCTTTTTCTTTAGAGAGAACCAGATAATAAGCTGGGAGATTTTATCGGCCAGCACAGAATCGTCGCGGGCGGCGATGTTTTTCAGCTTTGCGTAAGAATCCAGAGACCTGCGCCGAATCGCCATCAGGTTCGGACAATCCTTAGAGGAAGGCGACATTCGCAGGTACAGTCCGCCCAGCTTTTCACAGAGTGGGCGGAACTCATGCCCCTTTTTCGGGGCAATGATGATAATGCGCTTGCCCTGCTGGCGAAGCCTGCCGCCGAGGCACTGGAGCGTAACTGTCTTGCCTGCACCAGTAGAGCCGCCGATCCACCAATTTCCGTTGGTGTACTTGTAGTCATCGTATGGGTCAAGGAATACCGGAGAGCGGTTATAGAGATTCAGCCCTAAGAAGATGCCGTTGTGGTCACTCAGCTCATAAGAGGCAAAGGGAAATGCCGTAGCTACACCGGAGGTCAGCGCGTTGCGCCGGGCCTTGCGCTCAATGTCCGGGTCCAGGGCCAGAATGGGGAGCGAGGATAAAAACGCCTGCTCGTTTTTGTAGTCACAGCGCCGGGCAATCATATCCACGGACACACAGAGTTTCTCTACTTCTGTTGCCCGCTGTTCCAGTGTCTCGGGGTCAGGAGCCGTGACTTCGATCAGCGTGTGCATGTAGTAGAAGTCCTCGCCCTGACGATTCATAACGTCCTTGAGATAGAGGCCGGAATTGATAGCGCTGTCCAGTTCCTCATAGTCCTGACGGGTATCTCCCACATCTCGCATACGGGAACGATTCAACATAGTTGTCTGTGCGATTTTAGAGAGGATCTTTTCCTTGGACTGCCTTTTAATAAGAAAACTTATGTTAATGCCCTCCCCTGTCTCTACCAACGGAGCAAGCCAGCATGAGCCAACCGTGGTGGTGTAGCCATACCCTGTGATATAAAGATAGGTGTGGTACACGCCGTCTACAACAATGTAGTCCTTGCTTTTCGTATCCACGGTGGTAGGGGCCAGAATGTCGAGGATCGTGGTAGACCCGGCCTCCAGCTCCGTAAGGTCGGGTTTTTCCTCTCCGAAGATCATGCGCTTTATATAAGGCTGTCGTTCGGCTTGTGTCTCTTTCACCGCCTTGTCCTTTTTCTTTTTTCTGAGAGCGGCAGGCTCAGCTTTGGTGTTTTTCTTTTGTGCCCGTTCACTTTTCAAGTTCGTGTCACATCCTTTTCTTGAAATCATGCCGAAATTGCGTATAATAAAAGTAGAGAGTGCCTATATTCACTACGAAAGGAGCTGTTCTCATGATTTATACAATAGATGAAATCAGCCGCCGGATTCGCCCCATAGCGGAAAAATATCATCTCAAGACTGTCTATCTCTTTGGCTCCTATGCCCGCGGTGAGGCACGGGAGGATAGTGATATCGACCTGCTGGTAGATCTGTCCGGAGCCGACCTATCCGGCTTCTTTGCGATTGGCGGACTCTATAACGACCTGGAAACAGCTTTACAGAAAGAAATCGACCTCCTTACAACAGCATCTTTCGAGCAGCCATGTCATAGAATGAGCGATAAACTGTTCCAGGAAATCGTCAATAAAGAGCGGAGGAAAATCTATGCTGTCGCGTGATTTACAGCGAATTTTGAAGATTCGGGATTATTGCCTGAATATTCAAGACACGGTGGCTCGTTTTGGCGAATCGCCGGAGGGCTTTCTGTTAGACAGCGACTACCAATACTCTATTGCGTTCAGTATTCTTCAAATTGGAGAACTGACAGCCGGCTTATCCGAGGAATACCGTAATTCCACAAAAGCTCAAATTGAGTGGGCTCATATTAAAGGCGTGCGGAATATTATTGTTCATGACTATGGCAAGATACAGCTTGACCGAATATGGGATATCGTCAATAAGGATATTCCCGTTCTGAAAGCCTTTTGTAACAAACAATTACCTCCCGAATACCGCCAAGATGAGTGAGTTGCAGTTTGCAGCTCACTCATTTTCATAAATTCCGTGTACCGCCGTTGTCATATCAAATACGCCATCCGGCAGCCGGACGCGCTGGCTGGTCTGCTTGCTTAGGATCTCATAGAGCAGCTTGAGCACAAAGTTGTCGCTGTAACGGGGCTCCAGCACCTCCAGCTCACAGACATCAAGATACCTCCGTGCGGTATCAGCCTCCTCGTTGAGCCGCTGAATGATAGAATTTACCGTGTTTCGTTTGGCTCTCATGCCGGGCTCGTACTGGAAGACAAGAAAAAAGCGGTGCCGCATGGCATCGCTTGCAATTCCGTTGCCGATCTCCCGGATGTTATCCTCGATCATCTCCCGGCAGGCCGCGTTATCTTCCTTTTCCGCATAGCGCCGCATTTGCTCTACATACGCCTGCGTGTCCGCCGGCAGCGTGCGGGCCACCATCTGCAAATCGTTCGGCGCGATCTTGAGATACGCGGCAAAGGACGAGATGATGTTTTGGCGATCGTTGGAGGATTTCAAGTAGATATTGACCGGCAGCAGCTCAAGGATCTTCACAAATCGACCATCTTTCGTAATGACAACACCGCCGATGATATTCTTGATGGGAAGCCACGCCTGGATGCTGTCACGGTATGTTCCGCCGCTGCTCCCGGACTTCACACCTCCGCCAAAAATCAAATCTTTCAGGTTCATGCCTTAACCTCCCCTCGGAACAGAATGATCCGGCGCTTTCTCCGCCACCGCCACCAGCATCCCAGCCACCGCGTCATGCTGTCATCGTTGATCCCGATCAGGCCGAAGCCGCCAAGGGGTACGACGATCACCATTGTCACGATGACCTTTGTGGTCAGCGAGAACGGAAGAAAAGCGATGCAAAGGTATAAAGCAGGAACCGTCATGATCACCGCCTCCACCAGATTCCGAAGTTCAAAAAGGCCCATGACGCGGCCGGCATCTGTGAAGTTGGTGGGAATGTGGTAGACCTCATAATTCATCGTTTTCCACCTCCACGGGTTCTAACAGGTGTCCCTGGTACCGCCGCAGCACCTGCTCCGCACCCACAAGAGAACTCTCACGGGTACGGAGCACCTCAGACATTGCGCGGCCAAGAACAGCTTCATTGTTTTCGGTGCGGCGGATGTTTCCCAATTCTAACGCACTCAGGTACTGATTACTGACGCCGCTGTGCCGCTCCAGCTCCAGCAGCGAAATATTGTATTTTAATCGTATTGCCCGCAGACGGGTCATCTTTTTCATCAATTCGCCTCCCGGTAGTCAATATAGGGGAGCTTTCCCCAGCCCTGCCAGTTTCGGTCGCTGACCTTGGTTTTCACAACGCCTTTGCTTGTCCCCATGGCCTCAATGGCATAGCCCCCACCGATGTAGACCCCGGCGTGCCCGCTTTTCCAGAGCATGAGGCCGGGGATCTCGGGCAAGGTAGACATATCGCCGTAGTCCACACTTAATGTTCCGGCGTTTTTGCACACCTGGTACATCTGGTCAGCGCCGTAGTCCGGCATTCCGTTTGTTGCGTAGCCGATGGTCAGATTCTTGGCATCCAACCAGCCGTAGCCTTTGATGAGACCGATGCAGTCCGCTGTCCGGTGCCCCAGCCAGTGCTCCTTGATAAAATCAGCATAGTTTCCTACGCCGTCAGGGTACTGCTGCTTTTTATACTCAAAAAGGGCCGGTGTGAGGACGTTTCCATAAGTGCCCCAAACATAGCCCCAGTTGTTCTCCCATGCCTGTATGGCATAGGCCGCAAGGTCCAGATTGTTTTTTGTGCTGGGGTCAACAAAGCCGGATATGTCGATCGTATTACCGTGGTCGGTTCCGTACTCAATATCGCCGGAATACGATCCGTCGCCGCCGTAACCCGGCTGATAGGGTTCATAGTAGGACCTGTATTTATTGATGGCGTCGCTTTCTTCCAAGGTTTCATAGAGAGTCCCAGCCCAATGCCGCGCCTCCTCGTCAAAACCCAGATCATCCATGAGCTTTTCCGGGTCAAGATGCTTGACCTCGACCTGCAGTGTTGTGATGACCCCGTCCTCGTCATCACCTATGAAGCTGAGCGTCGGGATATAGGATAGAGTGGATTTGCAAAAGTCACGAATGAGATCGGCGCTCATGGTGTTGAGGTCTTGCTGGTGAGCAACGGAGTCGATGGCGATGACCCAAAGCAGGTCCTCTTCCGTCATAGAACTGACAATTTCGATACGGTCGATGGCCGTGCCGTTTTCCTCGTATTCCGCGGCAATACCGGTTATGACCGAGTCGATTTGCGATCCCTCAAAATCACCGAGCGTCATATAGACACCGCCGAGCGTCATGGCTTGCTGTGTCATCTGCACGATGGTGTCTTTCTCTGACGAATTGTAGCCAAAGAAGATGTTGGGGAGCGCCGTGAAGATCACCATAGGGATCACAATGAGGGCAATCGAAACGGATAGCAGAATTTTCAATAGAAACGGAAATGCCTCCTGGGCTGCTACGGCAGCAGCGCCATACACCCCAGATGCCGCAGCCGCCCGGAGCATGCGGTAGGCAGCCCTCGCGGCGCGGGCAATGTCCGCAGCCGTTTGGAGGCCGGAGCGGGATTTATCACGTTCATTCATGCTTTTTACCCCGCTGCTTTCGGCTTGGTCTGCCATTTTCCTCTTTTTTTGTGCTGCCCTTGATGACTGCCGAAGCCGACGGTTTTGTAAGAACCGGCGTGCTCTTGGCCGCTATAATACTGCTACCCGCAACGGACCGCGTCGCCGCACTCTCGGGGCGGCTCACCTGATTTCCTGCCGGGCCGGGGTGCCGGACGGGCATTGCACCCTTGGAAGGCGGTGTACTGCGGATCTCAGTCGGGCGCAATTCCTGCCGTGCCGGGCTGGATTGCCGTGTCAGGATAGAAGGTGCCGTGCCGGGCTGTGGAATATTCCTGCTGGGCCGGGGTGCGGCAGCAGGCTTTACAGAAGGCGTACTTGATGTCATCCGCTCTCCTGGGCTGCGTGTCGGCCTATCGGCAGACACCTGCGTGGGATGTAGTCCAGGTGATGTTCCTGCTGGGCCGGAACGAGCCTCTTCTGTATGAGCGGCAGTTTTCTGTGCGGCAGAACCGGTGCTTGGTACTGATGTCATGCGAGGCTGTACTGTCGAGCGCTGCGTGTAGCGTGTACCTGTGGCCGGAACCTGCGGCGCAGGCTTGCTTCCAAGTGCGACCGAAGGCGAAATTCCTGCGCCGCCAGGCGATAGCTTTTGCGTCGCTGTTTGAACTGCTGCGTGGTTAGAGGACTGCGGCGGTGTGTGCTCGGCTGGTACAGCGCTATACACAGCGCCGCTGTTCACCTGACTCTGTATTCTTTGGGCGTTTACCTGAGAAATGCGGGGCGGAGACGGTGCGACCGGGTTTCCTGCCGGATCGTGCGACACCGAAGCTGGCATTCCAGATGCTGTGCGCTGAACGGTGGCAGCTGTCCGAGTGTGCGTATTTGCGGCACTCGGCCCTCGCACAGTCGAAGGCTCGGTATTTCCTGTGGCATTGCCCGCAGGAACGCTGCTCGGCGCAGAGCGACTGACTGTCGGCACATAATTGGGTGTCCGCCGCGAACCCTGCGGCACAGAACTTCTTCGGGCTTCTGCCATTTTGAACGAGGTCTGGCGAATAGCGGAACCGCTCTGCGATACTGCGCTTGCGGTATGTTCCTGCGTGGATGCCTGTGCCACGCCCTGCTGAACATTATTCTGCTGAGAAACAAAACCCTGCTGACCTGCCGCCTGCGAAGAGTTTTGCTGCTGCGAGGCTTTCTGCGTATGATAGCTTGCGGTATATCCCGCTGTGCTCTGTCCACCGAAGGGACCGCCTGTGCGCGGCCCGCCAGTCGGCGTATTGGGCGCGGCCCCCCGCCCGCCTTTTCCTGTGGGCCTTCCGAGAGTCTTGGTAATCTGGGAAGCAGTCGTGCGCACGACGGCATAGGTCAGCGCACCGGGAAGTCCTCTCCCGAGGGAATCCCCTGTGATAGCCGGGTTCAGTCCGATTCGGGTGATGATTGCATCCGCTTTTCTTGCCACTTTCACGATTGTCAGAATCAACACGATCCACGGTATGATATCAAGGCCTGTCGGCACGGTTGAGAGGACGGACAAAAGCATTTTGAAAAAGATCACATTCGTTACCATCAGCGTACACATACTCCCGAACATCCGACACCAGCCGCTAAATATCTCCGAGGTACTTTTGCTGCCGCCCATGGCAAACGCCAGCGGCGCTGTCATGGTAAGTACAGCGAGGATGACATACCGCTCTGCGATCTCCAGCAGAAGCCGAAACACCTTGAACATGATGATAATGCCGAAGATGATCATCAGCAGCCATGCCGCACTGAGAGAGCCGAACATTCCTTCATCTACCAAAGTCACATCTATGGCATCCGGTATCTCCAACAGCTCCATGATTTTTGCCGTCATGTTTAGTCCGATTTCACAGATCTGCGGACTTGCCAGCAGCAAAAAGGAAAAGACAAAGGTGCGCGTAAACAGCAGCTTGGGGTCCTCTCCGTCAAAGCCTATGCCGGACACCATGCTCCGAAGCGCTTGAAAGACGAGATTGCCGATCAAAAGCGCCCAGCCGACAGCAAGAAGCATTTGTGCAATGCTGTCCATTACGGGAACATGACTTTTCATATACGCATAGTCCATGCTCATGATTCCCAGCAGCGACGAAGAGAAATACTCCCAGCATTCCAGCGCAAGCCCGTAGGCCCACTCCAGAAAGCCTTGAAAAATCAGCTCAAGCAACGTGGACACCTCCTTTTGCTGGAGCCATCGCTGCTTTTACGGAGTCAGGGTCGCAAGGCCGTCGAACAGCGGCGTAACATAGGCAATGAAAGCGCCGATGCCGTTGATGATGGCCCATGCGATCCATATGCGTTTGAGCCAATCCCATGCCTGATCGACCTTATGTTGGTTGTTGGAGAGTTTTGCGCCAACGACTGCCACAGCGGACATCAGGCCTGCCAGAACCGTGCTGATACCGGCAATCTTGCCATAGACATCTACAATGATCCGGTTGGCCGCCGTCCACATATCGTCTGCGGCGAAGGCCGGCATCGTTACGGCAGCGGTGATCCACATGAGCATCATAGCGGTCACGTACAGCTTGAAGTATTTTTTTGTCATAAAAAGAAAGCTCCTTTTCGTAGGAAGTAATAGGCCATGGCGTTTACCCATCATATCGTCCTTGCAATCAACTTACCGCTTTGATATAATCGCCATGTTGTGAGGTGAGATACTTGAATTTTACGGATGAAGAAACCGCTATGATTGAGGGCATCCTTGGTGCGTTTTTCTCTGGCGAAAATGTGTCGGAAAATATCCGTACTGCGTATGCTCATGCACGGCAGCACCTTGCAACAGACACCTTGGATAAGGAAGATTTTCGACGCATCGCCAACGCAGTCGATTTTGCAATGAAAAATCATTTTTGTGAGTCCTGCAATCGGGAAAGCCAGCGGGTCATGACAACGATCCTAATAAAGGCAACATCCGCCTTCTGATGGCATAGCGGCTGTGGGATTTTGCATTTATGAAACAGCGATCTGCCAGCCATTTTCCTCAAGCATAAAAAAATACGCATATGTTCTCGGAGCGACGCTTTGCAGCGCCGCCATTTTTTTGCTGTTATCACGGTAAGTGAGCCAGTACACAAAGCAGTCTGCAAAATACTCCCGCTTGTTGGTAAGCGCATACGGACGGAGCAGGGCTGCTGCGGTTCCGGACTCCTCCTTATAAAAGCCTTCCGTCTGAGACGGGAAGCCCATCAGCTTATCCAGAAAGTGACCAAATTCGTGAACGGTAGCTTCTGCTGAGGATACAACGATTTGGCGATTTTCATAGTCCGTTACACCGATGCAATTCAGATTCCTTTGATCACTTATGCTTGCGAGATATTCGCAATCAATCATATACTGCCAGCCCTTTTCTGCAAATACCTGACGGATCGGCTCCGGGATCTTTTGGAGTTCCAGCAGATAACTATTCAGATGGACGCCCTCTTTATTGTTCAGAGGAAGGCTTTCCAGGATGGGCGGCAGCGCAACGGTAAATTCCCTGGTCAAAAGAGCATAGAGAAGATCCGCAGCCTCGCCCCGTGTGATGATGTCCGTCCCTGCACAGGTGTCTTCGCATAAGCCAAAGCTCTTGGCAGCAAGGAGGACATTGTCCTGCGGAGACAGAGCCTCCTTATCCGGGTAGAGTTGAGAACTGTAAAAGGCAATGTCAAAGGCAGCAAAGCCACTTTCATAGATGGCATAGCGGCATAGCCGCGAATCTGGTGCTGCAATAGCCGTCAGATTCAGCCATCCATCTGCATAGCCTTGTTTGATACAGGCATCACCGCCATAGCTGGCAGGATCGGCAAGGACATCTTCTTTATCAAGAACCCGGCAGAGCATCGTTGCCCATTGGCGCACCGTAATAGGTGTGCCCGGTGCATACCGGTTGTTTCCTTTACCGTAAGTAATGCCATGACTGGCAAGGTAAGTGACGCTTTCATAAAACGGGGATGCCTCCGGTACATCAGAAAAACTGTCAGAGGCGGCAAAGGCGGAAATGGGCAGCAGCGTGCTGATGATCAGCGTCAAAAGAACGGCAGAAAATCCTTTTTTGTATTTCATAGTTCAACCCCTTATATTAAAATTGGGAAAGCACCCCGGATAGGGTGCTTTCCCTGAAAAGAATTGGATTTAGTAGCCAGTCTTGGGGAGTGTGGGTGTATTCCAGAGGCGGCGGATGATCGTCACCCAGCTTGCCGTTGCGGTCTGCCAGGTGCCCTGATATTTGCCGCCCACATCGGCGCGGTTGACCATATAGTAGCCGTTGACCGCATTTCCGTTGACCATCACGCTCAGCGTGGGATTAACAACGCTTTGGAAGCCGACAGGAACCTTGC
>ERZ779895.1170-NODE-1170-length-30391-cov-5.569390_pt1 | contig 30391 bp, 29 predicted proteins | sample MGYA00511093_ERZ779895 | MGnify/ENA primary metagenome ERZ779895 (study PRJEB29588, sample SAMEA2142970) | human gut metagenome | biome: human gut; feature: human-associated habitat; material: faeces | place: Denmark | collected 2008/2010 ... | reverse complement strand
GGCAAGCCGCAAAATCGCGAGCGATGCGGTGCGTACAGCAACTGCTGAAAAGAACATCGTCCAGCCGCAGCAGGCGGAGGCAACTGTCAGCCGGACACACGCGAGCAGCGACACCCATTCCGGTTCGCAGTCCGCTTCCGAGCAGCAGCGGCAGAACACCAGCCAGCTTGACCAGAATCAGCAGACGGTTTCCTCCCGCGCCGTAAACTCGGAACAGCGTGAAAAGTCCCAACAAGCGCTCCACGAATCCCAGCATTCTATGGATGCCAGCCAGATCCATCAGGATACACAGACTGCGCAGGAACAGCAGTTCCACGCGGCGCTGCATACGGAGGATCAGCAAGCATCGCATCTGGCGTTCCAGTCAGAACAGGGCGAGTTTGTCGGCTCTGTGGTGCAGTCGGATGAATTTGATGCAAGCAGTGAAGAAGCCAGAACGGAACAGTCGCAGGTCATGCAGTCTGCCTTGCAGCAGGAGCAGATTGGCGTTACCCAGCGCGAGGTGCAATCCGAGGAAAGCCGTTATGCACAGCGTGATACGATAGCTGGTTTCCACGCGGAACAGTCCGGCATCACGCAGCGTGAACAGGCACAGCACATTCAGCAGGATACGCAGACCGCCACCTTCAGACAGGTGGAATCGCAATCCCAACAGCATACTGCGCAGTCTGACAAACAGTTTTTCGCCGTCCGCAATGGCCTTTCCAAAACCAGCATTGCGGAGCGGACTGTCCAGGCGCAGGAGCGCCCCGGCAGATTCCTGCACAGCAGAACACCATCTGCTGCGCCCGCTTCTGCCCCGGCAAATGAAGCACCCGCCGCCCGGTCTGCGCCGATCCCCTCTGCCCCCACGCAGTTTCACAGTTTCGGCGGAACGCTTTTTGCAAAATCACTTTATCAGGGCAGCGCGTTTGCCAACGACGTGATCGGCACGGTTGCCAAGGGTGATTACCGCACGACCGGCTCCATCACCGGCGAGACCGCGACGCGCTCTCTGATGTCCTACATGGGCTTCACAGTGCTCGGCGAACACGCGCCCAACATCCCGCGCTATCAGGACGTGGAGATCGGCGGCGGCCGCATCACGGGGCGTGAGTTCACGCCGGAGCATCCGGGCGGCATTGATTTCTGTATGTATCATGCCGACCAATACGCCCAACCGAAGGGCGATTACAGCAAGGTCTACTCCGCGGACGACGCCGCATGGTATAAGCAGTACGCAGCGGACACTGTAGAACGAAAGCCCTATCAAACGGAGGACGGCAAGATCGCCTATCATGAAAAGATCGTGCAGAAGCTGCCGAATCCACCGCAAAGAAAAGATCGGATGTGAGAACCTATGAGTCAGGAACAGCGGGACAGCTATGTGATCCCGCCAAACTTTATTGAGGGCGGTTCGTTCTTCGGCGGCTTATTCAAGGCGCGAAATGTGGTCGAGGCGGTCATTCTTGCCGCCGGCACCGGGCTTCCGATCCTGACGCTCTCGTTGACGCTGACCGTCCGGATCATCCTGCTCTGCCTGACCTCGCTGCCGCTGGCGCTTCTGGCGCTCATCGGGATCGCGGGGATGCCGCTTTCCTCCTATATCATTCTGTTTTTTCGTTTCCTCCGCAACCGCAGAACCCTGAGCAAAAGCGGCGGCAAAAGCAGCCGAAAGCAGTCCATTCTCCCGACATGGGATAAAAAGTCCGGCCCCAGCACGGCTGTGCAGCCTGCCGCCTATAAAAAGGACGGCAGCCGCATCCGTTTTGCAAAGGACACACGCCGCCTGATGCTGGACACCGCTTACCGGCAAAAGAAGCAGGCGGAACGCCCCGGCAATCCGCTTGCGGCGTATGTGCCCATCCAGAAAATCGAAAACGGCATCGTCTATACGACAGATCACCGTTTTATCAAGATTTTAGAAATCGTGCCGATCAATTTTCTGCTTCGCAGCGCAAGAGAGCAGCGGAATATCGTGTATTCATTCATCAGCTACCTCAAAATCGCACCTGTGAAGCTTCAAATCAAGGTTATCACCAAGCGCGCAGATATGAACCGGCATATCGAAACCGTGCGCCGGGAGATGGCGCAGGAGACGAACGAAAGCTGCCGGATGCAGCAGGAGGACTATCTGAAGCTGCTCAAAAAGCTCGGCTCCAGAGAAGCCATCGCACGCAGGTTTTTCCTCATCATGGAATATGAACCGCTCCCCGGCGCGAAGAAAGACCGTGAAGAAGCGGATGCCATTTCGTCACTGCAAACAGCGGCGCGGACGGCGGCAAATTATCTCCGGCAATGCGGCAACAGCGTTGTCCAGCATGAGAATGAGGACGAAGCTGCCGCCGAAATGCTCTATACATTTCTCTGCCGCAGAGAAAGCACGGATATTCCGTTTTTGCAGCGCATCTCCCATATCACATCCAACTATATAAAGTCGGGCTGCTCCATCGACGAGATTCCCGTCGGTGATTTTTTTGCGCCTTCGCAGCTGGATTTCACGCATGGCAGCTATCTTTGCATCGACGGAACGTACTATGCGTATCTGCTGGTGCCGTCGGACGGGTATAAATCCGAGGTTCCCGCGGGCTGGCTGAGTCTTCTGGTCAACGCCGGGGACGGCATTGACCTCGATGTATTTCTGACGCGGCAGCCGAAGGATCGCATGATCCGCAAGCTCGGCCAGCAGCTTCGCATCAACCGCAGCAAGATCAAGGAAACGAGCGACACCAACACGGACTTTGACGATCTCGACAGCGCCATCCGAAGCGGCTATTTCCTGAAGGATGGTCTGAGCAACCATGAAGATTTCTACTACCTGAATCTGCTCATCACCGTGACCGCAGACAATCCGGACGATCTGGACTGGAAGTGCGCTGAAATGAAGAAGCTGCTCATTTCGCAGGATATGAATGTGCAGAACTGCAATTTCTGTCAGGAACAGGCGCTCCGGTCTTCTTTTCCGCTCGTGAAGCTGGATAAATCGCTCTTTGAACGCAGCAAGCGGAATGTGCTGACGCTGGGCGCAGCAAGCTGCTATCCGTTCACGGCGTATGAGCTGTGTGATGACAACGGCATCCTGCTCGGCGTCAACAAGCATAACAATTCTCTCATCATCGTGGACATCTTTGATTCGCGTATCTACAAAAACGCCAACATTGCCATTCTCGGCACGAGCGGCAGCGGAAAGACCTTTACCATGCAGCTCATGGCGCTGCGGATGCGGCGTAAGGGTATCCAGGTGTTTATCGTCGCGCCGCTCAAAGGTCACGAATTTCATCGCGCCTGCTCCAACATCGGCGGCGCGTTCATTCAGATCTCGCCTGCATCCCCCAACTGCATCAACGTCATGGAGATCCGACAGACAGACCGCTCGGTCGATGAACAGCTCGACGGCACTACTGTGGAGCATTCCATGCTGGCCGCCAAGATCCAGCGGCTGCACATCTTTTTCAGCCTGCTGATCCCCGACATGAATCACGAGGAGCGGCAGCTTCTCGATGAAGCCATGATCCGCACCTACGCCAAGAAGGGTATTACGCACGACAATGACACGCTCCGCGACCCTAAGCACCCGGAGCGGTACCGCGAAATGCCGATTCTGGGCGATCTCTATGCAGTCCTCAAAGAATCTTCTTCGACGCTGCGGCTGGCAAACATTCTGAACCGGCTCGTCAGCGGTTCTGCCAAAACGTTCAACCAGCAGACGAACGTGTCTCTCGATAACAAATACATCGTTCTGGATATTTCGGAGCTGACCGGCGACCTTCTGACCGTCGGCATGTTTATGGCGTTGGACTTTGTGTGGGATAAGGCAAAGGAGAACCGCACCGAAGAAAAGGCCATCTTCATTGACGAGTGCTGGCAGCTCATCGGCGCCAGCAGCAACCGTCTGGCAGCGGAGTTTGTGCTGGAGATCTTCAAGATCATCCGCGGCTACGGCGGCTCGGCCGTCTGTGCAACGCAGGACCTCAATGACTTCTTCGCGCTGGAGGACGGCAAATACGGCAAGGGCATCATCAACAACTCCAAGACCAAGGTGATCTTGAATCTGGAGGATGAGGAAGCCCAGCGCGTCGGCTCCATTCTGCATCTTTCTGAAGCAGAGCTGATGGAGATCACGCACTTTGAGCGCGGCAGCGCCCTTATCAGCACGAACAACAATAATGTTGCCGTCGAGATCAAGTGCAGTGAGCTGGAAAAAGAACTCATCACCACCGACCGCAGGGAGCTTCAGGAACTGCTGAAGCGGAACGGCAAAACAGGCTAAGGCGTGCACAATACGTCTTTTATGCGTACAGCAGCCATCTTCAAATCTGACGGCTACAGTTTGTACGTATTCTGTGCGGCAGTTATACGCACAAAAATTAGAGGTGACAACTATGAAAACTCGCGCCCAGATCTACTCGCACGAAGCCAGCGGCATCCTGCGGGATATTTCCACCTATGGTGTCCTGACACAGAAACAGATTTTAGGTTTGTACCCACAGAAAAACGAACAGCTCAAAAATCTTTTGTCCTATCTCTGCAAGCAAAAGCGGCTGTTCCTCGTGGACGGCTTCTATTCCCTGACGCCGGAGCTGCCAAAAGACCGCGACCGTGGTTTGGAAGCAGCGGTGACCGTCCTGGCAGACTTTATGGAGCAGGTCGAGTACCATGCTGCGGGAGAATATCCCGTGAAGATCATCTTCCTTGCCGGCGGCGAGGTCTATGAAATTCTCTACGCCGAACCGGGCAAAGAAGCCATCCTGAATCTGTTGCTTGCCCGCCCGGAACAGGAACCACCTGTGCGGCTGGTCATTCTGGAGGATGCCGCGCAGGTTGATCTGATTGCCATTCCAAATGTGCGCGCATACTGCCTGCTGGATGGTGATGGAAGTGTTCAATATCTTCAAGAACTCATGTAAAAGGACGGATGCAGCGTCTGCATCCGTTCAGAAAATAAACTATATAAATTACATTTCAGTCGTTGCTATATACTGTTGCCACCAGCCTTCTGTGAGAAGCAAGCAGTGCAGATTTCATTTGCTGGTCTGTGATTTCACCCTTTGCCCAACAAGCAGAGAGCGTCTTTGCATAATCGGAAACCGGAACGCCTTCAATCGCATTGATCGCGTCGGCTGCCTTGACAGCAGCAATCCGGCGGTTTTGTATTTGATCCATAACAACCGCTCCTTTCACACATCGTATTTTTTCAGTTCAGTATAGCCTAGATTCTAAATAAAATCAATTTTCTTTTTTTGAAGCTCTATTTCACATTATGGAGGTTATCTATGAACCGTGCGCTTTTATCCAAGCGAATATCCTCGCTGCTGGCAGAGGTCTCGCGGCTGAGTAATGCGCTTTGCGCCATGAACACGATGGACTTGCAGCGGTATCCGGAAAACTATGAGCTGCTTTCCACTGACGCGGCGCTCCGCGCAGAGCAGATCGCCTGCCGGATGCGGCATCTTGTCTACGGATTCACCACCGTGCAGAAGCATGAATACCTGACCTCCGCCGCAAATGTCCTCGGCATCACGATCACCGCGCAGCCAGGGCTGGTGGAGATCACGCTCCCGGGGTTATTGCCCAAGAAAAAGCAGCGCAGCGCCGAATATCTGACCGACCCGCTGGAGCAGACGCTCGGACAGTTTGTTAAAGATCATCCTCTTTCCCATTTTGAGTCGTGCATCATCTGCTTCTGCCATATCTATGCGGTATCTGGCGGACGCGGCCGCATCCGGGACTATGACAACTTGGAAATGAAGCAGATTCTGGACGTCGTCTGCGCCTATCTTATGATGGATGACAATGGGCTTTTGTGCAACGTCTATAACACCACGGAGCTGGGCGAGGAAGATGTCACAAAGCTCTTTGTAATGGATCAAGATATGTTTCCGGGCTGGCTGGAAGAGCATCAAAATGCGCTGGAAACCATGTCGGATTTTTAAGCATTTTTCGTCCTTCTTTTTCAGATACCGCCGCGCATGGTGTTTTCCCTTGAAACATCAGGCGTTTTCGCTTGACCGGCAGCGCAAAAATTACCGAAGTTAAGAGCCGATACGGTAAAAGAGGTCACTTTTATGAATCCGACACAACTTCCCACTGATGGCACGCTTCCGCTTCTTGTGCTGCAGATCGTTGCCGTCTCCGGCGAGTTCCCGGCCGCCTTTTCCGGCCGCTTTCCGGGCGGCAGCAGCTACATCGAAAGCGTGATTGGCAAACTCAAAAAGGACGGGCTGCTCCGTTCGTATACCAAGAACGGTTTGCGTGGACTCAGGCTGACCGCAAGCGCCAAACGGCTGCTGCTTCAAAAATATCCATTTGACCTTGCGCCCTATCTTACAGGCACGTCCGAAACAAACTCTTTGAAGTCAGAACCAGAGCGCCGGCTGCGGCTGCACCGGATGGCTGAGGCGCTTCTGATCCTGCACAACGCGCAAATCCCGTCGCTGCCGTGGGAAAAGCCATCTATGCAAGACTGGCTCTCAAATCCCACTCTATTTCCGGTCTACTATTCCTCCCGCGAGTTCAAAGCTCTCGGCAGTCTTTGCACCAAAATCCGCAATTCCCGCATGACGGGCGTGCTGTTCACAGAACAAGCCATCTTCCCGATCTACAACATGGCTTCGACCTTTCCAAGATGGGCGTACAATGCCGAGATCCGGCTCAAGGCTGTCTTACAGACAGAATTTTGCCGCAATGCACAGTTCACGATCAGTGGCATTGTATTTGGCAGTTCTCCCATGCAGATACCTACGATCCTGAATGACATGGTGCAGAACCATTTTCTTTTGGATGGCAGCTATCCGCATTTCTATTTTCTGACGCTCGACCACTTTGGAGAAGTCGGCGCGTTTCAGTTATGTCAACCGGATATACAGGAACAGTTGAATGAAATCCTCTCGGAAAACCTCCTGCCACCGTCCCCCGCAATGCCAATCGAACATGACGCTCTGGAGCAGGACGGGTCGCCCGTCCTGTTTTCGTATCTCTGCGATCTGCCAAGGCTGCACCGGTTCCGCTGTGCGCTGACGCTGCGGAACCAGACTGGCAGCATTCTCTGCTTTGACTATCAGGCAGAGGCGCTGCGGGAGGTGTTTGGCGCGCAGGTCAATATCACAAGCATCGACTTTGCCGCTTATGAAAGGATGATGCTCCATCAATAAGAAACAGAAGATCACGCTGGCCTGTTTTCTGCCCGTCGCGCTGGCCGCGCTTTTCTATGCGGGCGGCTATCTTGCGCAGTTCATCTACAACTATCAGGCATGGGCAGCCGAAGGCGGCACGCCGTATAGCGGCACCTCGCCGCCGCTGCCGGACGCCGCGTTCGGCGTCTGCCTCCGGTTCGTATTCCGCTTTCCATACGGTCTGTACGGCATGGGCATCTTTCTGGCGGCAATCGTACTTCTTGTCGTGGCGATCATGCACATGGGCGCCGGCGGTGACGGGCAGTACGACAAAACCAGAAACCTGACCTATTCCCACAAAGGAACCTACGGAACCGCCGGTTTTCTCAATCCAAAAGAAGCCGGACAGGTACTCGACTTTGTACCGGACCTGCGCAAGCACCACGGCACGATTCTCGGCGAAGTGGATGGTCGCGTGGTCTGCATCCCGGAGAAGACGCGCTTCAACGGCAACCTCGCCGTCTATGGCGCAAGCGGCTCGAAAAAGACGCGCGCGTTCTGCGTCAATATGATCTTGCAGTGCGCGGCGCGGAAAAGCTCGCTGGTTATCTGTGATCCGAAGTCGGAATTGTACGAAAAAACCAGCGCGTATCTGCGCGATCAGGGTTACACCGTGCGCGTGTTTAATCTGGTCACGCCCGCGTCGTCGGATTCGTGGAATTGCCTGTCCGAGATCGACGGGCAGGAGCTGATGGCGCAGCTTTTCTGCGATGTTATCATCCGCAATACGGGCAGCGACCGGGGTGACCATTTCTGGGACAGCGCCGAAATGAATCTTCTCAAGGCGCTCGTCCTGTTTGTCGAGCGCAGCTATCCACCGGAGCGGCGGAACATCGGTGAAGCGTATCAGCTGCTTGTAAGCTGCTCGGAAAAGGAACTGAACGAACTGTTTGACGCGCTCCCGCTGGGGCATCCGGCCAGAGCGCCGTACAGCATCTTCCGCCAATCGTCGGAGAGCGTGCGCGGCGGCGTCATTATCGGTCTCGGCTCCCGGCTGCAGGTGTTCCAGAATGCGGACATTCGCGCCATCACCAGCCATGATGAGATCGATCTGGAACTGCCGGGCAAGCAGCCGTGCGCTTATTACTGCATCACGAGCGATCAGGACAGTACCTTTGATTTCCTGTCCTCGCTGTTTCTGTCGTTCATTTTTATCAAACTCGTCCGCTACGCCGACCAGAACTGTCCGGGCGGCTGTCTGCCGGTTCCCGTCCATGTGCTTGGCGAAGAGCTTTGCGCCTGCGGCGTTATCCCCGATCTCAGCCGAAAAATCTCCGTGATCCGTTCCCGGAACATCAGTATGTCCTGCGTGTTCCAGAATCTCGCCGGTCTGCAGAACCGCTATCCCAACAACCAATGGCAGGAAATTCTCGGAAACTGCGACGTGCAGCTGTTCCTTGGCTGTACAGACGCGCTGACGGCAGAGTTCATTTCCTCACGCTCCGGCGAGGCAAGTGTCGCCGTGACCAGTCAGGCCAAACAGCTTGGTACATGGCGCATTTCCAACTACACCCCGGAATACCGCGAGACAAGCGGTGTCGGCCGCAGGCGGCTGCTCACGATGGATGAAGTTTTGCGGCTGGACGTGGATAAGGCGCTCGTCATTATCCGAGGGCGAAACATTCTGGAGGTCGATAAGTTTGACTACTCCAAGCACTACGAGGCGAAGAAACTGCGTCCGGACAAAGCGGCGGCACACATCCCGCGCTGGCAAAGCGAAGCGCCGCCGGCACCGGATACCCCTGCGCCCAAAAAGGATGCTCCTGCAAAAAAGCAGAAGATCATAACCACCAGCAAGGAATCCATTTTATCCAAACCAAAAAAGGAGGAATGACCCATGCCCAGAAAAAAGGAATTGCCTGTTCCGGACAGCGGCGAACAGGACGACCTGCTTTCCGCTGAAACGCAGGAGTCTCCCGATGCGCCGCTCACCGAACCGCAGGAGGAACCCATCCCCACAGAAAGCCCACCTGATGAGGGCGCGCCGGAGGATGATACGCCGTCCGAAGAATACACGGAATTTCTTCAGGCATTGAACGAAGCTACCGCGCTGGAAGAACCGCAGTCTGCTCCGTCTGACGAAACGGAATCGCCGCCGGCGGATGAGAAACCGGCGCTGACCATCTCCACAGAAGAACCGTCCAATGAATCCACGCCCTCGGAATCTCCATCCGTGCCGCGCAATGACGCAGTTCTGACGATCACGGCCAGAACGCGCATCAAAAGCGAAGCCGAAGCCACCGACGAACTCTGGCATGAGATCCGCAACGCCTACCGGACGCGGCGGATCCTGACCGGTACGCTGGACGGCATTGAGCAGACGACAGGCGGCAAGACACTGGCAACAGTCAGTTTCCGTGGCTTCCGCATTGCCATCCCGATCCGTGAGATGCTTGTGCTGGATGAACGTATGCCGTCCGGCAGAGCATATGCCGACTACATGAATCGGCTGAACCGCATTCTTGGCACGATGCTCGGCGCGGAGATCGACTTCATCGTCAAGGGCATTGACTCAACCACGCACAGCGCCGTTGCCAGCCGTCGGGAAGCCATGCTCCGAAAACGGCAAACATTCTATCTCGGCAAAGACGTTTCCGGAAACCCCTACATCTATCCTGGCCGTCTGGTCGAAGCGCGCGTGATCGCCGTCGCGGAAAAGGTGCTGCGCGTCGAAGCCTTTGGCATTGAATGTGCCATCTTTGCGCGTGACCTCTCCTGGCAGTGGGTGTCCGACGTCCGCGACCTTTACAGTGTCGGCGACCGGGTTCTGGTCCGCGTGCAGGAGATCAGCGGCGAGGATGCCGAGCATCTTTCCATCCGGGCAGATATCCGCAGCACGTTTTCCGAAACCAGCGTGGATAATCTCAAAAAGTGTCAGGTACAGAGCAAGTACGCCGGCAAGGTCACAGATCTTCGCGGCGGCGTTGTATATATCCGTCTGAACAACGGCGTCAACGCCATTGCGCACACCTGCTATGATTCCAGAATGCCCGGCAAGAAGGACGACGTCAGCTTTGCGGTCACGCGGCTGGATGAAGAACACGGCATTGCCGTCGGCATTATCACGCGGATCATCAAGCGGAACCTGTAATCCGGCAGCGTTCTGCCTATGACCGATTTCCTGTTCCTTGCAGCGTCCACACTGGAACCGCTGCTGCGCCGTCTGAGGGTGCCTCCCTGACGGCACTAAACTACAAAAGGAGTTTTCTCTATGAAAGCCAAAGAAGAATACGTTGACGCCCCTCGCGAAACACGCTCGAAGGACATTACCGTCTATGCGGTCATTTTCCTCGTCCTGCTGGTCGGCGCGGGCATTTTTCTCGCAGTCAAGCTGCTGCATAAACCCGCAGATGCGGCGCTTGCAGACAGCAAATCCGGGATCGTTTATGATTCGTCCGCCGTTGAGGGCGGATGGGATAATCTCAGCCCGGAAGAAATTGCGGAACGCCTGAATCAGAAGGTCGAGGAAGGCATGATCAATATTTCAATGAATACTGCGCCGTACTTTGAAAACGGCACGGCAGAGGGAAACTTGATGCTGGTCAACGAGAGCATCAATAATTATCCACAAAAGGTCCAGATTGTCCGCAATGACACGGGCGAACAGATTTACGAATCCGGCGCTATCGCCGTCGGCAGCAAAATTGAACGCGCGAAGCTGGATGTTGTTCTCCCCGCTGGTACATACGAATGTACCGCGTATTTTCACAACTTGGACCCCGAAACCGGCGATATTATCGGCACGGCTGGGGCAATTATCACAATCACAATTCAACACTAATTTTAATCAAAGGAGTCATTACAATGAAGAACACTAAGAAAATCGTATCTCTCATTCTCGCTATCTGCATGATCGCATCCCTCGCCATTTCTGCTTCTGCTGCAAACACCGTTGACGCATCCGGCGGCACTGGCACTTCGTCTGTTACCCTGTCCAGCACCGCAGACGGAAGCCTTGATGGTGATCCCTCGGCTACTAAAATGTCCGTAGTCGTGCCGACTGTGTTGCCCATCGCCGTTGGTACGGACGGTTCCGTTGCGACCGCTTCCGACGCGAAGATCATTAACAACAGCTATGGCGCTGTCAAGGTCAATTCCGTGAGCATCGAAGCCGCGCAGGGTTGGTCGCTGGCCGCGTTCGGCAGCAAGGACACCCTCGCCCATGAGAAAGTTAACAGCAACAAGTTCGGTTTCCGGCTCGCCATCGGCGGCGGTGCTGCTGCGGCGACTGATAACAAGAACGCCAGCAAGCAGACGCTTCTTGATACTGCCATTGAAGGCTGCTACATGAGCGGCGTGGGCGACACTTCTGCCAACTCTATCGGCATCACCTATGATGCCATCGTTACGCCCATTAGCGAAGCCGTGACCACCACCGCCATCGCAAGCGTTCTGTTCATCATCGCTTGGGATGCGGTCTAATCGCAATTCATTCAAGGGGAACGCCCAAAGCGTTCCCCTTACCTGATTCTACAAGGAGGACTTCAAAATGAAACGAAAAAGAATCCTCGCATTGTTCCTTGCGGCAGTATCGTGCTTATCGCTGGCAGTCAGCGCGTCGGCGGCAGGAACGACTACCCGCAAAGCAACAGATTTCAAGGACTATGACCGTACCGCATGGTATGCCGAAGCCGTGTCCGCAGCCGTGGATAACGGCCTGCTTTATGGCAAGAGCGCAACCGTCATTGATCCCAACGGCGACATGACCCGTGCGGAAATGGCCGCAATCATCAACAGATCTTTCGGGTGCTACAAGGCGGCAGATATTTCGCAGTATAAGGACGTATCCAAGAGCAAGTGGTATTACAAAGATGTTGCGCTCGCCGTCCAGATGGGTACTTACAATGGGCGCAGTTCTTCTTCAATGGCACCCGACGCGCCCATCACGCGGCAGGAAGCAATGACCGTTGTGGCGAGAGCGTTGGAACTGGACTATGACGCATACGCGAAAACGGACCTGTCCGCATTCTCCGACCGCAGCGAGATTTCCAACTGGGCGCTGCCCTACGTCCGGGCGATGATTGGCGCCGACTATATTCACGGCAGAGGAAAAATTCTCGCGCCGCTGGACAACATCACCAGATCAGAATTTGCGCAGATTTTTTACAACATCATTGGCACTTACATTGTGTCCAAAGGCACTTACGACAAGGACATTAAAGGCAGCGTTCTCATTCGTACCGACGACGTGGAACTGAAAAATCTGACCGTGGACGGCGATTTGATTATCGGCTGCGGCGCAGCAGACGGCAAGGTTACGCTAGACAATGTGACCGTGACCGGGCGGCTGCTCGTCTGGGGCGGCGGCACAAAAGCCGTGTACTGCAACAACGGCACGAATATGTCCGCTGTTGTCGTAGCCCGCGTAGACGATGCGGTCAAGGTCATTTATGACAGAGATTCCACTCTCGCGGTCATTGACACGATCAAAACCCGTATCACCGAGCGCGCAAAGCAGAACAAAGAAACTGAGATTATCTTTTACGATGTCAGCGGCCTTAGAGAAGCACAGAAGCAGCTCAACGCCATCGTTGCGGACAATAAAATTGCTCTTACTGCTCCTGCTCATCTATATGCTCTGGTCGGAGAATCCAGCGTGAAAGCCGAGTTCATCAACAACTGCAAATCGGACACATACAAAATTGAGATTCGCCGCAACAAGGACAATGCGCTCATTGCAGATGGCTTTGAGCTTGCCGCAGGAAAAACCATCTCGGCATTGACGTTGCTGGAAGCGCCGGAGTTCGGCAACACCGACTGTACGGTGACGATTACGGCTTATCGTGACAGCAAGGAAATCGGCAGTATGCAGACCGAGTTGACCTTGCACACGGCGTATCTCTGGCCCAAGGAGGTGCAGTGATGAGTAAGAAAAAAGTTATCACTTTACTCCTGACACTGGCAATGATCCTATCACTGTCCGTGGGTGTGTCGGCGGCTGAAACGACCGAAGCAAAAGTGCCAATTACCCTTACGGTAGTCAATACCGTCACGCCGATTTCGTGTACGGTTCCGGCTTGCTTGCCGGTTTCACTGGTGGATGGCTATGTTGTGACAGCCAATAATGCCATGATTACCAACACCGCCAAAAACGGTGCGATTCGTGTGACCAAGGTGGATGTGCAGGCAGGAACGTTTGAAATCGGCAATTTTGACGATTTTACGGCAAGCAAGAACAGCATCGCACTTAGCATCAATGGTTGTAGCACGAAAGGCGCAGGCAGTCTGACGCTTGTGGACGGTGCGTTCCCGGCGATTGCCGCCGAGAAAAATCTCGCTATCCGCTACAAGGCAAAGGTTTCCGCGAGCGAGGTCGTCACGAATATCAACGCCGCGACCGTGATCTTCACGATCGCCGCCGTGAGTGAAAAGGAGGCTGCATGATGAAAAATTTCAAGAAATTTACTGCATTTGTGCTGGCTCTTTGTATGCTGTTTTCGCTGTCCGTCGCGGCATTTGCCGCCGAAGCGGACGAACACACGATCTATGACAGCGTGCCCGACGAAGAACCCGTGGTTTCCAACGAAGCCGCCACCTCTGGCACGATCCAGAACAGCGGCATTCGCTGGTCGCTGGATGAAAAGGGCTGGCTGACCATCTCCGGCAGCGGCGAAGCGCCGGTCTTTACCAGTGCGGACGATCAGCCGTGGGCATCTGTCCGGGAGCAGATCACCGAGGTCTGGTTTGAGGACGTGGAAACGCTGACCATCCCAGATCTGGCGTACTGGTTCGAGGGCTGCGTCAACCTGACCACAGCCGAGCTGCCGCTCGCGCCGACCATTGGCAAGCACGCTTTTTACAACTGCCCGAAGCTCTCTACGCTGACCATGTACTACGGCGAAACGGTTCTGGACAGCATCGGAGAAGATGCCTTCTGGCGCGAAGCCGATTCCGGCGACACGCTCTATATCGGCTACATCATTGGCTACCCGGATTCTTCTGTACCTTTCCACGATTATGACTGGACGGCATCCAATCGAAGCAACCGATATTTCCACGATCTTTACGGTGTGTATCAGAACGCAGATGCCGCCACCGCAGGCGGCATCAAGAAAGCGCCTGCGCAAGTTTCCACCCGTGCGTCCACCGGCATTGTCGGCACCTGCCCAAGCTGTAAGCAGTATTCCCTGCAGGGCACCTACGTTTCCACGACGCATACATCCAGAGGTCATCAGGAGTATTATGAGTGCTATAAGTGCCATTATGTTCAGAATTTAGGGACTTATGTGTATAAAGATCATGGTTCCGGCTCGTATGGTTCTTGGACTTGCCCGGACTGCGGAAGCCATACATGGGTTCTGGACTATGAAAATGATGCCACTTGCACGCGAAACGGCTACCGGGAGTATAGCTGCGATTGCGGTCAGAGCAAGCGTGAAACCATCTATGCAACCGGTCACAGCTATTCTTATGGAAGCTGGGAGGAATATTCCAGCAGTCAGCACCGGCGCGAAGCCTATTGCCGGAACTGCGGCGATTCGGATTACGAATACGCCAGCCACAGCATGAGCTATGGTTCATGGAGTAATTATTCGGATAGCCAGCACAGCCGAACGGCGTCCTGCCGTATCTGCGGATATTCCACGACCGATTATGGAAATCACAGCTACGCCACCGGTGCGTGGAGTAAATATTCCGATACGCAGCATCGCAGAAGCAAAACCTGCTCCGGCTGCGGTGCGTCAACCTATGACTATGCTGACCATTCGTATAGCTACGGTTCGTGGGTTTCGGACAATGAGGTGCGGCATAAGCGCACCAAGACGTGCTCGGCCTGTGGAGACTCCGGTTATGAGTATGCCGACCACATCGACGCGAACGGCGATGGCAAATGCGACGATTGCGGCGCAACCGTCTCCTTGACTGTTACATGGGATGCAGGCAGCAACGGCGGCACGATTGACGGAAAAGTAGCGTACAGCGAAACCGTCCAGCCGAACAGCAAGCCGACGATCCCCGCATCGCTCCCGGTCAAAAAGGGACACAGCTTCAAGGGCTGGTACACGGCCAAAACAGGCGGCAAGCTCTACAACACCGTCACGTCGATCACGGCCAGCACAACGTTTTACGCGCAGTTTGAAGCGAACCAATACGTCGTGACATGGGATCTTGGCACTGGCAAGACGGAAACCACAAATCAGATCTACGGCGAAAAGCTGGTGCTGCCGACTGAACCGACGCGCAAAAACGCCGAGTTTTTAGGCTGGTTTACCGAAGCAACCGGCGGTACGCAGGTAACAGAAAATGACGTTTTCACGGAAACCGCAGATAAAACGTATTACGCCCACTGGGAGATCACCGAGGTCTTCTCCGTTACGGTTCCGGTTGTGCTCCCTTTGACCGTAGATGAAAACGGTGAAGTTCACACCGGCGCAGCAGAAATTATCAACGGTTCTACCGGTGAAGTCATCGTGTCCTCTGTCAGCATTTCAACTAAGAACGGCTGGCAGCTTGTTCCGTTTAATACGGATATGGCGCATGTCAAGGTTGATGCAAAACAGCTTGGTTTCAAGATCAACGATTCTGTGACGGCGAAAACCGGTGATACAGAAACACTCGTTTTGCGTGGGCCGTGGGATATTGCAGAGAACGGTAAACTCCCTATCTCCTACGATGCCGTTGTCAGCGCCGTATCCAAAGCAGTCACTGAGCAGGAAGTTCTCTCCATTGTCTTTGTTCTGGAATGGGGCGGTGAATGATCAAAAAACCTGAGAACGGGTTTCCGTTCTCAGGTTTATGCTTCTTTTCTGTTGTGCGCAGCCTGCCAGGATAGGGCTTGCTCCAATTCATAGGCGGTCTGTTCTTCCTCGGTCGCTTTGCGCACCGTCATACACCCGCACTCCGGGCACTGCTGCGGCATGAAGCGGTCAAAGCCCCAAAAGGTTTGCTCACAGGTATTACATGCGTAGAGCATGGCGTTCACTCCTTTATATTTTTAGTTTATCGCTCAAATGTGAACATTTCAACGCCGGGGGCTGATCAGTCTTCGGTACATCCATTTTTGGAGGAATCAATGAAAAAGCTATATCGTTTTTATACACTCTGCCTGCTGCTTTTGCTGTGCGTCAGTCTGTTTTGTGTGCAGGCGTTTGCCGTCGAGGATATGTGGACGGCGGCAAACCGCATCATTGTGGACGTTTACAACAAGATCGCAGGCATCAGCACGGTGCTGGCCGGCCTAATGTCCGCCGTCGCGGTCGTCGGCGCGAAGCTCTCCAATAATCAGCACAAGGTCGATCAGGCGTGGGACTGGCTGCGCCGCATCTGGATCGCGTGGGCGGTCATCAACGGCATCGGTGCGTTCATCGCCTACGTTGCGCCGCTGTTTCAGGGCCTTGCAACGATCCAGAGTTAAAAAGTCAGGACAGAATCATCCGGCGCGGAACGGAGGTGACGGTGCTTGCTGGAGCTGCTCTTTCAGGGCTTTATCGAATGGATCTACGGCCTGATTCTGGAATGCTGGGAGTATTTCGCGTCTGTGCTGTTTGACCTGATGAGTCTGGATTTCGCGTACCTGCGAGAGCACATTCCCATCATCGACACCATCCGCCAGATCATGCTGGGCGTCGGCTGGGCACTGCTCATCGGCAATCTTGTCTTTCAGGCCACGCGCGGCATGGCAGCGGGCCTTGGCTTTGATGCTGAAGACCCGAAGCTGCTTTTTACCCGGACGTTTGCCTTTTCGTTTCTGCTGGTCGCAAGTCCGCAGATCTGCGAATTGGGGTTAAATATGACCTCGACTGTCATTGCACTTCTGGAAATGCCGGACGCTGTGAATATTACATTCGCAGATGAAGCGTCCTTCGGCGGGCTGACCGGATCGTGGCTGCTCGTCGTGATCTGCGGCATTATCGTCATGTTCCAGACGTTCAAACTCATTATGGAAATGGCGGAGCGGTATTTCATCCTCGCCGTGCTGACGATCACCTCGCCGCTGGCCTTTGGCATGGGCGGCAGCCGGAACACGTCGGACATTTTTAATGGCTGGTGCCGGATGTTCGGCTCCATGTGTCTGCTGATGGCGACGAACGTGATGTTCGTCAAGATGCTTTTATCTGTGCTGTCCTACTATCCGAGCGGCCTTGACGTGCTGCCGTGGATGGTGCTGGTCATTACCATCGTCAAGGTGGCGAAAAAGGCAGACAGCATCCTTGCGCGAATCGGCCTGAATCCGGCCATGACAGGCGATCCATTAGGCCGCGGCTTCCCCGGCGCAATGACGATGATGGTCGTGCGCTCACTGCTGTCCAATGCAGCGCATACCATCGGCAAAAATGGCCATCAGCCGCGCGGCGGCAGCGGGAAACCCAAGCCAAGCGCACCGACTGGCCCACGCACTGGCGGCGGCAATACGTCCAATGTCAACGCGCCCTCGTATGCAAACGGCTATCATCATAGCGCGTCTGCGCAGCAAAGCAGCACAAGTCCTGCATCCAGTCAGGAATCTGTTTCCGCGCAGACTTCTGCGGCACAGACGGATACTGTACAGTCTGCCGCAGAAAAGATGGCGGGCGCATTCCCTCAAGCCGCGCCTGCCGGAAATGGCAAGCAGCCTAACTCCACGCGGAAAACAGCTGTGCCGCCCGGCACAAGACGTGCGCCGGGTCATGTGGCGACGCCAAAGAACAATGCAGCACCCGCGGCAGGAAAAACAGCGCCCAATGCGCCGTATCATCGTGCGGATACTTCGCAGCCCGCCATGGGCGGCGCGGTCACACAGAATACGCAGCAGGAGCAGACCGCACATTCTCAGTCGGAATCCCATCCGCGCAGCAGCACAACAGTGCAGAATCGCGGCGGGACTGTTTTGCCCGGCACGGCAGGAAAAGCGGCAGGCCAAAATCCGCCGCGCAGTACCAATCAGCCGACCGGCGGTGCAGGAAAGTCGTATCACAGCAGCAGCGCACAGGGACAGACGGTACAGACCGAATCCGCACAGCAGCGCAGCACCTTTGTGCAGCCGCCTGACACACAGCGGAGCGCACCGAATACAGCCGCGCCCAATGCAGCGCCAAACACTCCGGCATCGCCGTCTGCCACTCCGCGCAGCCCGGCACAGCCTGTCGGCGGCGCAGGAAAAGGTCAGATGCAGTCTGCGCATACAGAAACCACGCAGCAGCGCAATACCTTTGTGCAGACTCCGAACACGGCAGGTGCGCAGCCAGCAGCAGAACATCCGTCTTCTCCTACCTCTCCGCGATCCGGTATGGCAGGAAACCCGTCTGCGCCGCATATCGGTGTGCAGCCAACATCTGCACCAAACGGTACGGCAGGAAAACAGCCAGCTTCCCATTCGGCAGATGTCTCCCGTTCTGCACTGATCCGCGATACCGCAGGAACTGGTGCGCGGCCGCAGCAACCGGGCAGCCCGCAGAATACGCCAGCGCCCGGTACGGCAGGAACGCAGCGCACGTCCATCGGCGGACGCTATACCCAGCCGGTGCAGCAAACGACGCGCGTTTCTGCGAATGGCACCACCCAGATCACGCAGCAGAATCATGTTTCTGCGCAGCAGTCCAGCGGCGCGGCGCAGCCGACCAGCGGAACCCGCATGGATGGTCGCTCCACAACTCGGGAGCATCCGGCTCCCGCAGCGCCGTCTTCCAACCGCGAAGTTGGTATGCCTCCGCGCTCGACCACACGGCCTGATGCAGCGCGTCCGGCAGAACAGCGCGCTTCGCAGCGCCCAATCCCTGCGCAGAACGGCGGCGCAGAAAAGCCGATATCCCCGGCAGCGCCATTCCCCAACCGCGAAGCTGGTGCATCCCCGCACTCGACCACGCGGCCGGATGCGGCGCGTTCAGCGGAGCAGCGTGCTTCGCAGCGCCCACTCCCCGCACAGAACGGCAGCGCAGAAAAGCCGACGCCGCAGACTGTCACACACGCTCCCTCTGGTGTTCTTTCCGACCGACAGCGCAGAAAACCGGCAGCTCCGGTTTCAACGGGCAGCATGACCGCACCGACTCCGGTATCGCAGGAATCGCGCGGGCCGCAAAGAAGCCCAGCAGCGGAAGCATCCGCCAAGCGTCCGGCACCGCAGGAACGCAAGGCTGGCACACAGTCGGAGCCGCAGAAGAAGGAGCAGACGCTCTACCATCGCCCCGGTACCGCAGGAATCGCGCCCACAGCAGTTGGGATCAACACGGAAGCAGCATCGGCGGCGCAGAAGCCCACCTCGGAAAAGACGGCAAAGAAGCCGTTCGTTCCGCTGACCGGCCGAACACCGGAATCCATTCCGTCGCATCTCGATTTGCATGAAGCCTCGCAGAAGACGACGAGGCGCCCGCAAGAGAAGCAGGAGGTAACAAACGATGAATGACCAGAACCGGCGCTCCGCGCTGCAAGTCGTGGCAGACGCGGCCCGGAAGATCAAGGCGGCCGCCCGCATCGTGCGGGCAGCGCTTGCCGGAGGGCTGCATGGCGCGGCCATCGCCGCCGCGAAAGAAGCGCTGCCGACCATCGTGAAATTTGCTGTCGGCTTCGTCATTGCCGTCGTCGTGATCCCGATGTTCGTGATCTCCGCCATGCCGAATATGTTTTTCGGCTATGAAACGTCCGAAAAGAACCCGCAGATCACCATGCGGGAGCAGGCACTTTCCATCGGCGGCGCATATCTGTCCTTGGAGGACTTTGAAAAAACGCAGCAGGACGCCATCATCACCGGCGAAGCTGCCGCGTATGAGAATCAGGGCGTTACGATTGATGAGATCCGTGTGTCCAGCAAGTTTGATGAAGAAGATCTCTGCTGGTATATCGCCATCAACTCCGTCGCCCACAAACAGGATTTGTCCGAAATGAAGCCGGAGGAGGTTCAGTCACTTCTGATCTCCAATCTCAAGCACACGACACGGCTGGAATCCTCCGGTGCGCAGACTGTCCTCCGCATTATCTTTCAACCGCTCGATAAAGACAAGCTCATGGATGATCTGGGGTTCGATGAGGACGCCAGAACGTGGGCGGGTGCGTTGTTTGAGACGATCTACGAGAGCGACGCAGTCAATAAATACAAAGATAAATTTGAACCCTATAAGCCCAGCTATGCAGGCGATACCGGCTACACCGGCCCGACCGAGCCCTCGCCCGGCGGCGGAGGCGGCGCGGAAAGCGGCGGCAGTGCCGACAACACCATTGATATCTCCGGTTTTACGAATCCGCGCACAAAAAACAACTATGATCTCGCTGCCTATGCGATGCAGGCGTGGGAGCATGGCTGGGGATATGTGTGGGGCACGTTCGGAAATGTCCTGACGGAATCCATGCTCCAATACAAGCTGGAGCAATACCCGGATATCGGCGCGTCGGAAACATTTATCCGCGAACACTGGCTTGGCCGCCGCACGACGGACTGTGTGGGCCTTCTCAAAGGCTACGGCTGGCTGAATCCCGACACGCTGACCATTGACTACAACACAAACGGAATGCCGGACTATACTGCGGATCAGATGTATGCTTCTGCCAAGGAAAACGGCGCCGAGTACGGCGGTATGGACACGATGCCCGATATCGTTGGACTTGGTCTTTGGAAGCAGGGACACTGGGGCGTCTACGTCGGGAACGGCTATGCCATTGAAGCGATGGGCACACAGTACGGTGTTGTCCGCACGAAGGTCGAGGGGCGCGGCTGGCAGGGCTGGTGCAAAATCCCGTACATACAATATGACGAATAAAGGAGGGCCTATGAAGGTCAGAAAATTCCGCATTCTCCGCCTGCGGCACCATGTCAGCATGGTGGAACTTGGCCGGGCCTGCGGCCTGTCTGCGCAGCGGATCAGCGAGTTGGAACTGAGCGAGGGTGTGCCGGAACAGGAAACCATTCAGAAAATTCAAAATGGCTTTGAACGTATCCTCACAGAGCGTATGGAAGATGCGGAGCGTCTGCATCTGGAATATCAAAGATGTCGGAACGCTCTGATGCAGCGCGTAGGAGAAGATGAATATGAGCTATGAAACCTATCATATCCCCGTAAATTTTACGGACGCGGGTAAGCTGTTCGGCGTGTTTGAGATCCGCAACGCAGTTGAAACCGTGCTCCTGTGCATTCCGATTCTCTTTCTCTGTCTCGCGCTTCTGCCGCTGACGCTCATGCCGAAGATCATTGTCACAATGACGATCCTCGTTCCCGTGGGCGGCTTTGCGCTCATTGGCATCGGCGGTGACAGCCTTACCAGATGGCTCAAGGCGTGGATAAACTGGCGCAAGCACCGGCGCATGATCTTTTACCGCGGGGAGGTGCATTCGGCATGAGCATGAAAGACGCCATTTTCGGCACAGCCGCGCCATCCAGTCACGGCGGTGCGACCTATCGTGACAGTATTCAGGCGTGGCTGCCGGTCAAGAATATTATCGGCGGCGTGGTCATCACGAAGGACAATCGGTTTATTAAAATCCTTGAGGTACTGCCCGTCAACTTCTATCTGAAATCCCCGTCTGACCAACAAAATATCATTACATCCTACGCTGCATATCTGAAAATTGCACCGGATAGCATGAGCTGCGAGGTACGCACACTCCCGCCGGACACAAGCGAATACGTCGAGCAGATGCGGCAGTTCCAGAAAACCGAAGAAAGCGAAAACTGCTGCGCGGAGATCGAAGACAATATTGAGAAGATTGGTCTTGGCATTGCCAGCGAGTCTATCCGGCACCGGTTCTTCCTCGTTTTTCAGTACGAAGCCAAGATGCGCGCCAAGCGCAACACCGTCAAGGGCATTATCCAGCGCCTAAACGAAGAAGCGGATACCGCCCGGCGGTATCTGGATATCTGCGAGCTGGAGGTCTTAGAGCCGCGCTATACGGACGACTTTGTGCTGAAGCTCCTGTATGAGCTCATCAACAAAGGCACCAGCCTGCGCGTCAAGCTGCCAGAGGGCGTGTTTGACATGACGACGGAGGTGCATGGGGTGTATGGAGAATAAAACGAGGAACGGATTCGTCCGTTCCTCGTTTGGGGCTAATGTTTGGCGTTTCTATTCATCATCCGTTATGATCCACGTTCCTTTTCGCTGCGATCCTTCACGACGTATGCTGCCAGTTTCCTTCAGTTTTGCGACTAGCCGTTTAACCGTCGCCTGCGAAACAGAGAGTTTTTCACCATATGCTTTATACGTCAAGCTGGGATTCTGACGGATAACGTCAATCAACTGCAACTCGAAGTCTCTCTGCACTCCAACTAAACCATCCTACATGGCTTGATTTTTGAGGTCTTAAGGTCACCATTGAGCCGTTTGAGGCCATTTTGAGCTTGAATGGGGTCAGGAATATCTTTTTCGGGGTCATCGTGGTCGTAGTTGACCTCATTACACTCCGGTTTGAGGTCAATAGACGTACTCCGAATGACAACGGAGGTACATGAAGTGTATGGAGAATGAAAGGAAAAGGAGGAGCAGACGCATCCGCTCCCCCTAGGTGTCCTCCGCAGAGTAACACCGCAATTCCATATGACAGACAGCGAGAAATTCTTCCCGCCTGCGGTGGCCCAAAGAACATATGCCCAAGCCATATCACAAATTTACTATATCATATTTTTCAAGAAATGCAAGCTGCAACTACCATGCAGGCTTGCCAGTTGCAATCAGGCTGTCCAAGTCCATATACGCATTTTCAATCGCTTCGACATGATACAGGTCGTACATCTTATAAACAAAATCGGTAAGTCCTTTTTCATCCAACGTTTTCAGCACGGCACCTGCTGTTGTATTTTTATGCTGGGCATAGCTTTCTAGCAAATATGTGAAAAATCGAAACTCCTTACTCAATTTCATCACCCCGTAAATACAGAGAATTTCGCGGATCACCGGTAGCTTGCTCCGATTCCCATAGATCAAAAATCGCAAGCGGACTGAAATGCCAGAGCCGCAGAGCGTTGTCTGACAGCATTTCATGTGTTTTAGAATCCCAAAACAGCCGAAGCGCGTCCATATCGGATATATTGCGGCTTTTTGAAATCAGTTCCGCCACTTCTGAATCAATGTTTTGAAGGATCGGCGGTAACGTTCTGTTATTCATAGGTATTTCCCCTTACATACCGCAGCATGGATAAGCCTTTCCATGTCAAAAACGCATACTGGTCAGCCAGCTTCTGTGGCTTCAAAAGAATTAAGGCTGTTTCTTCGTTTATAATTCCGGCCATATAATCGCTGATGACCGGCATCGTGTTATCGTTGGCAACCGGCCCAATCACAACGTCATATTTCTCACCGCTGTAAACACTTTTGCGATTATCTGTCACATATCTGAGCCAGTCCCCATCTGCGGATGGAAAACGCAGCACGGAGAGCGCAGCTGTCTTCGTATCATCAAATTCATAGACCGATACAGTTGGGACGCCTTTTCCGCGGCGAAGTGCTTGCAGCTTTGCCCACCGGATAGCCTGATCCTCGCTGGAGGTCGTATAGAACCCTGCGCCAAAATCCAGCGCACGGTTGGAAACGATGATTTGTGGCTCTGTAACCCCTATATTGCTTCCGTGATAAAGAATCATAACGCCCACCTCTTTTTGCTTCTGATTCTATTATATCCAAAACCCAAATAATTTCAAGGAGTGTGATCCACTTGAAAAAGAACCGCAAAAATAAACCCGCCCTGCCGCCCAACTTGCCGCCGGAGCAGGAGCAGATTATTGAGGAACAGCCGAAGAAGCAGCCGTTTCTCAAACGTCTGCTGTTTGGCGCGGAAACGCCGGATCTGAGCGAGTTAGAAGCAGGCTCTACAACAATTCTGGACATTCTCTCGCCCACGAGCGTGGACACCAAAAGCCGGGACTACATTGTAGTGGACGGCATTTTTCATGCCTATCTTTACATTACGGGCTACGGCTACTCCACGACCGTCGGCGCAAGCTGGCTGGCCCCGCTGGTCGAGGCTGGCGAAGGCGTCAGCATTTCGTTCCACTTTGATAAGCAATCCAAGGAGAAGATTCTGGCGAAAATCTCGCAGCAGACCATGATGAACCGCAGCCGGATGCGCGATGTTGCGGACACCCGGCAGGACTTTGAGGAGCTGGACAGCGCCATCGCGTCCGGTATGTATCTCAAAGACGTGATGAACCGGCAGGGCGAGGATTTTTATTATATGCACACGCTCATCGAGATCACAGCCGGTGACCCGGAGACGCTGGAGCATCGCGTCACAGCAGTTGAAAAGCTGTGCGTCTCTGTGGACATGATCGCCCGCCGCTGCGAATACAAGCAGGAGCAGGCATTTTTGTCCATGCTCCCAATTCTCTACCTTGATCCGGATATTGAACGTAAATCCCGGCGCAATGCGCTCACCAGCGGTGTTGCGGCAGCGTTCCCGTTCGCGTCCTATGAGCTGTCCGACCGCAACGGCATTTTCCTCGGTCTCAATATGTACAACCGGTCACCGGTCTTTCTGAACCCCTATGACGACTATAAATATACGAACGGAAACATCTGGATCGGCGGCTCGTCCGGTGCTGGCAAGACGTTTACATTGCAGTGCGTCGGCGGGCGTCTGCGGCAGCAGGGCAAGCGCATTATTTACATCATTCCGAAGAAGGGCCATGAGTTCCGTCCGCGCTGTGAGCAGCTTGGTGGACTGTACCTGAGAATGTCGCCATCCTCGCCGGACTGCCCGAACATCATGGCGATCCGCCGAAAGTCACTGGATACCTACGCAGGTCTCAAGGGACTTGCTTCCCGCGATGATTCCGTGCTGGCAGATAAAATTTCGCGTCTTATCATCTGGTACAGCCTGCAAAAGCGCGACCTCAGCGATGAGGACCGAAACTATCTGGACACATCGCTGGTCGAGTGCTACCGGCAGTACGGTATCACATTTGACAACGCTTCTGTGCTGAATGAGGACGGGAGCTTCTGCGAAATGCCTGTGCTTGCAGACTGGTACGACGTGCTTCAGGAAAGCGCGGATACGCGGCATCTGGCCGTCGTGCTGGCGCGGTATGTGACCGGCTCGGCCTCCGCGATGGGCGGCCGGAATGAGATCGACCTCGACAACAAATATATCGTCATTGACACATCGGGTATGGCCGGACGACCTGCTCCTGCCCGGTATCTTCTGGGCAACGGACATTGCGAACGACCTCATTTCAAGTGCGGGCGGGCAGCTTTCGGCACTGATCTCAGACGAACTCTGGTCGCTGGTCGGTGCAAACTCCAATCCGCTGGCGGCAGGCTATATTCAGGAGATGGTCAAGACCATCCGCGGCCTCGGCGGTATCGCCATCACGTCCACGCAGGGTATGCAGGATCTGTTCTCGCTGGATAACGGCAAGTACGGCAAAGGGATTCTGGATTCCAGCCGCATCAAGATCGTCATGCAGATGGAAGAACAGGAGGCGCGGCTGATTCAAAATGTCCTGAATCTCTCCGAGGAGGAGGTTCGTCAGATCACAAGATTCCGCCGCGGCGAAGGGCTTCTGTGCATCGGCTATAACCATGTACCCATCGCTTTTTACGCGACGCAGAAAGAATATGACGCCATTACAACATCCCCAACAGATTTGTTAAAGAGAAAGGAACAAGACAGATGAACGAAGAACGCTTTGCAAAGGAAATGAAGAAGATCCAGTCGGTCGTCAGCCGGGCTTTACAGAAAGCCAATACGCTGACGGCGCTTGCGGACGGCGGTAAAATGAGCCGCGAGAAATTGCAGCTCACGCTGGAGGAAACCGCGTATTTCTTTGAGTCCGCGACGCTCCATCTGCGCTCCCTCTGTGAAACGCAGATGCCGGGTATCGGTGGATATGGCCGGCGCGAAGGGCTGGAGTTTCAGCTTCCGTCCGGGCACATCGAGATCGCGGGCGCGGGCTGGGTGCATATGCAGATCGATACGCTGCTGCCGCACTGCCGGTATATGCCCGCGACTTGGCTGACGGACACCGTGCGGCAGCTTTTGACCGCGTATATGCAGCGCACAAACTTCCGGCTGCATTTCAAGCAGATGCTTTTGGTGATCGACGAACACAGTGACGTGGATGGGCGGCATGTATTCGATCAGGACAACAAGGGGTGGAAAGCCGTGAGCAATGCGCTCAAGGGTCTGGTCATTGACGATGACGACCAGTACCATCTATCCGTCCACATGATGTCCAGCCGCAGCGCGGAGAACGTCTGCCACATCAGTCTGGTGCTTCCGGAATCAGAGGAAGAATTTTTCCGGTTTCATCGAAAAGGGATCGCATACCGGCCGTTGGAGCCATCCGTTACCCTGTGCTCCGCGACTTCATTTTGCCTTGTCTGAGGCTCGGACAGACCCGATGGGTCAAATCGCTTGTAATTCCATGCTTTTTCGTAATTTGAAGCGTCTGGTGGGCGGCAAAAAACCGGCATCTACGGCTACCCATCGGTCAAGTCGGCAAAAGTCACGCAGAAGCACCGAAATTGTGGTTGCGCCGGAACCGGCGCAAGCGCAGTTTCGGTGCCTCGCAGGAAAATGGGAGCTGCCATGATTTTTACGACCCGCGACCTTGATATCCTGCGCTTTCTCCGCTGGTGTCGCTTTGTGCTGGCGGAAGATCTGACCGGTGTGTTTTCCAAAGCTGAGGTTCAGAACCTTGAAATCCTCCGCCTGATAAAGCTCTATCAGCCCGCGCAAGCCTACACGCTGACCGCTGCCGGGAACCGGCTGCTTGACGCTGCTTTTCCAAAACTCCCTGTCGCAGTCGCTCCAGCATACAAAGCCGCTGATACTATCCGCCGTATCCGGCAAGCAAAGCTGATGCTCACCGCGTATCAGGCCGGTGTTTCTGTCTTTACGACAGATGTTTCCGCACTATGCGAACAGGCGATGTTCCTCCCCATGATTGCCCGCAATCGCGGCTCCAACCCATGGGGCAGCACCCGCGTGGCGGCACTGCTCCATACCGGCGACCTCATGTGCGCGATCCACTGGGTCAGCCCCGGTATCGGCTGTGTTGCGCTGACGGATGAGCTGACTGCGTTCCAAAATCACACAGCGGCGATTCCAACGAAACAGCGCACCATGATCTTTGCCGCGTCCGACTATGAGGATATCATCACGGAACTGGATGCTGTGCAAGAGAAGCAAACCATGCGCCTGCAAACTTACCGCGAGGTCCACGATTGCCTGAAGCTGCCGCTGTTTCTGCTGCCATGCAATGGCACAGGCTGCTTGCAGCTCCGTATCATGGGCACCCCCAATTACCGCGAACTTCTGGCGAGAATCATCCTGAAGTCGCATTACGTTCCACCGCCCGCTGGTCAACCGATGTACGATGCTCTGTATCAGGGCGTCCCATTCGTCATGGCGGCGGATATGGATCTGCGGCGCATTGACGCGGCGGTGGAAATGGCCCGTTCGGATGGACTTCCTCAAATCGCGCTGGCCGCACTGCCGGAGCAGGTGGAATCTGTCCTGAACCGCCGCTACCGCGAAACCGGAAAAGCGCGTGTCTTTACCATTACGGATGCGGCGCTGCGGGAGCTGCTTGGAAGCACCGCGCCATACGCGCCGCCTGACCTGCCATTTTACACATCGGAAGGAAGTGTTCTGGATGTTCCGCCTCTCAAAGCTCCTTGAAAAACTGGAGGACAAATCGGAAGCGAGATTCAAGAGTTGGTTTGCCCGAAACAAAGCCAAACTGCCTATGCGCATACCAGCCGTCATTGTCGGCTGGTATTTTTATGGGATGTTCCTCAATTCTCTGCGGCTTGGAATCGCTTCGACCTTTCACTCTGGCGAAGAAATCAAAAGCATCTGGGTGCTGAACCCCTTCAAAAACTTAGGAGCCGTCTTCACCGGTTTTGGGATCGTGACGACGCTGGTGATTATCCTCATCATCTGCCTCATTACGAAGAAGGGCTACATCTGGTTCTCCGGTTACAAATACACGCATGACCCGCGCGGGTTTGACATTCTCCCGGACGGTACGCATGGCACGTCCGGTTTTCTGACGGAAAAAGAAATGCGCGAGTTTTTGGAACTCTCGCCCGCGGGCAAGGCGGAGGGTATGATCCTCGGCAAAGTCAAAAAGCATCCGGATGACCCGGATGCTTACGCGCTCTATGCCGCGCACCGGATGGTCGCCGGGGACAACAATAATCTGCTCTGCATCGGCGCGCCGGGAAGCGGCAAGTCCAGAGGCTTTATTATCCCGTTCCTCATGGGCTGCGCAAAGCGCGGCGAGTCTGCGTTCATTACGGACGCCAAGGGAGAATTGTTTGAACGTCTTTCCCCGTATTTCCGGCAGCACGGCTTCTATGTGAAAGCGGTGAACTTCTTGGACATGGAGCATTCGGACGGCTGGAACTGTCTGTATGGACTGGACACCCAGCCACAGCTCGTGCAGACGGTGGCCAACACGATCGTGCAGAACACGTCAGGACCGAAAGAAGCCAACGACTTCTGGAGCCGGGCAGAACTGAATCTGCTCATGGCGCTCATCCACTACGTCGTCAATCTGCGCGATGCAAACGGGAATTTGCTCCCCATTGAGCAGCGTGGCCTCGGCGACGTGTACCGCATGATCGCAACGGAGAGCATTGAGGAGATCAACCGCAAGCTAGAAGCCCTCCCGCCAGAGCATCCAGCCAAGTATCCGCACGGTCTGTTCCTGAAAGCAAAAGAAAACCTCTGGGGCAACATCGTGATTGGCCTTGGCAACCGACTGGCGGTCTTCCAGAGCCGTCTGGTAGATAAGATCACGCGCAACCACGATGTTGACCTCCTGCTGCCCGGCAAGCGTCCTTGCGTGTATTTCGTCATCATCTCCGCGCAGGACAGCGCCTATCGCTTTTTATCGTCGCTGTTCTTCTCGCTGGCCCTGCCGCAGCTGTCCAACTTCGCGCGGTTGCAATGCGCGGGCGGACGGCTGCCGGTGCTGACGAATTTCTGCCTCGACGAATACTGCAACATCGGCTATCTGGACGGCGTGGCGGACAGCCTGAACAGCATCCGCGGCTTCAATATGTCCGCGCAGATCGTCGTGCAGAGTCTTTCTCAGTGGCAGGAAAAGTATCCGGGCAAGGAGTGGGAAAATCAGCTTGCGACGTTCGACCAGACGCTCTACATGGGCTGCAACGATCTGACGTCGGCAAAGTACATTTCAGAAAAATGCGGCAAGGTGACGATTTCCGTCCTCAATAACCAGATGCCGATGATGCCGCTGTTTTCGCCGGTGTATTCGTCTACGCGCCCGTATTCCCAGACGCGAAGCAACACGCAGCGCGATCTGATGAATCCGGATGAAGTCCTGCGCTTGGAGAACCGAAAGTGTCTGGCGCTGTTCAAGGGGCACAAGCCCGCGCTCCTCTACAAAATGACGCCGGAAGAGCTGCCGGACTATGCCGGTCTCACCACCTGCCGCGTCATTGATTACATTCCAGAATGGCGAAGAAAAGAATCCGAAGCAGCGCCACAAAAGCGGCCGCAAGCCCCAGCACAAAAAGAACCGTCGAGCATCCCCAAAACGCCCGGCAAAGAAAAACAACCAGACCGCAGCGAGCAGCCGCCCGCCTACGATCTGGCTGAGGATGATGAGATTGGAATGGTGGAGTGTACGGTGGACAGTATTCTGAACCAGTGATTCAGATCTGGCGCTTGATATCGCGTCGGCTGTAAATGATTCTGCGGACTTCCATGACATCATCCATGACGACATAGAAGATCGTATAATTGCGGACAGTGATTCGATAGTACGGATACTGCCGCTCCTTTGCCGAGTGATACTGTTCAAATGCTTCTGCGCAGGAAAGGCGGTTCCGGATCGCCGTCTGCACATCAGAAACCAATGCGTCTGCGGCGATTGGGTTTTTCAGACGATGCGTGATATAATCTACGATTTCATTGAGGTCTTCTTCAAACAGCGGGAGAAAGCGCAGCTTATAATGCTTTTCGTTCATGGATGCGGCTCCTCACTCTCGAAAAAACTTCATCTTCCGTATAACGAACGGGGTCTGCGGCCGCAGCCTTATCTGCCTCATCCAGCTTCAGTTCGATATCGTCTGTCAGCGCGGCGTACTGCTCCAGACTGAGAACGACCATAGAACCATATCCGTTTTTGGTGAGATAAACAGGCTTTCCGCTTTTGACGCAGTCTTCGATCTCTGTAAATTTATTTCGCAAATCTGATACCGGCCGAATCGTGATCATACTGACACCTCCCAATCGAGTCAAATTCTTATGGCGTTATTTTATCATAACTACGCCATTTTATCAACTGTCAATACAATGCAAATAGAAATCGGAGGGAATCCCCATGAAAGCAGCCAAGCTGACCGAGCATCCAAGTTTCCGGCTT
>ERZ779895.1169-NODE-1169-length-30397-cov-5.458210_pt1 | contig 30397 bp, 24 predicted proteins | sample MGYA00511093_ERZ779895 | MGnify/ENA primary metagenome ERZ779895 (study PRJEB29588, sample SAMEA2142970) | human gut metagenome | biome: human gut; feature: human-associated habitat; material: faeces | place: Denmark | collected 2008/2010 ... | reverse complement strand
TTGCTGACGAGCTGGATACTCTGGGCGTTCGCGTTGCTAACCTGGAAAAGAAAGCTGATGCTGTAAAGATTACCGGCGAAGTTCGTTATCATTACACTGATAATGGCGGCGATGACAAAGCTAATGGCAGCAAACTGCGTTCTCGTATTTGGTTTACTGGTGCTATTAACGAAGACTGGACTTATACCGGTATGATTCAAAACGAACAAGATTTGTATCATGACAACGCTGGTGATGAAGACACCAAATTCCAACGTGCTTACATCAACGGTAAACTTGGCGGACTCAAAGTACAAGCTGGTCGTTACAACTTGAACTTAGTTGATGGTAATGTATACGATAACCGTTTTGATGGCATCCAAGTTACTTATGGCAAGGATGTAAAAATCGTAGCTGGTTACGGCAAAGCTGACCAGACTGTAGAAGCTTCTACTTACAAAGCAGCTGACGATGCTTTTGTTAATAATAATCCTAATGCTGACACCACTTATTATGCAACCGTATCCGGTAATGTTGGTGCTTTGGAACTGCACGGCGGCTACTATGCATTCGATTATGAAAAATATGCAGATGATAATGGAGCTGGCAAAGCTTGGAAAACTAAGATTGACGACGATCGCGACATTTGGAACATCGGTGCTGAATATGCATTTGATAAGAATGTAAAACTGCGTTTTGATTATCTGAGCGGCGATGATGATGCTGCTAAAGGCGATGACGACGGTTATGTAGCAAAATTGTCCTACAAAGGCGCTAAAGCTTCTCAACCTGGTTCTTGGGGCTTAGTTGCTCGTTACTATGATATGGGTCAAGCTGCTTATATTGACCATACCATGAACGGTTATGGCGACAGCTACAACAATGTTACTTCTCAAGGCTTCAAGGGTTACAGCGTATTTGCTAACTATGCATTCGCTAAGAACATTGTTGGCCAAGTTGAATGGTATGACCTGGAATCCAAAGAAGGCAGCAAAGATGTAAGCACCCTTTGGAGCCAAGTAGTATTCACTTTCTAATCTAACCCTTAGACAAGTTAATACTTCTCAAAAATTTAGGGACGGCTGAGGTCGTCCCTTTTTTTGATGATTGCTTTTGGTATTCTTGTAGCCAACATTATTTCGCCTTGTAAGTAATTTTACTTCAAAAATTTGGGCCTTTGCCAAAAGCTGTGGTCGGCGCTCTAACGTTTGTGTGGTGGGCGCTTTTGCAAGACTGTGGTTTCGCTTTGTCAGTTGTGTGGTTGCGCTTTTGCAAAGTCTGTGGCCTATGCCAAAATCATCATCCGACGAATTTGGCATAGACCATTTTTATTTATAAACTAAAAGTATCGTTTGGATTTAGACAGTACAATAATCTGTTTCTTGTTCTTTTAAAATTTTTAAGGCCGTTAGCGTTAAAAATAATCTTTTCTATCAGTCTGTTCTTAGATTCCATAAAGCTATTATTTATTCGTCGCCCATTAATCAAGGTAAAGAAATTTATAATCTCATTATGGCAATTTTTTAGTAAGCTGTAAAATTCATTTTGCGAGGAGGCGATATGTATGAATTTACTAGCTGTTGCGGCAAATATAGAGCAGGAGTTGGCGGAGCTGCAAAAGTTTACTGCTACTCCGGGTGCAGGCGTTACGCGGCTGCCCTATACGAAGGAAGCCAAGGATGCTTGTGCTTATTTAAGCCAGCTGATGACAGAGGCGGGCCTGCATGTGCGATTGGATAATTCCGGCGCGGTAATAGGGCGTTTGGAGGGACTTGTTCCTGAAACGATTATGATTGGCTCGCATTACGATTCGGTAAAGCACGGTGGAGCCTACGACGGTATCGCCGGTGTGGTGTGCGCTATTGAGGCAGCGCGTGCATTACAGCGGCAGCAGTCGCAGCCCTATTATTCGTTAGAAGTTATCGCAACTAACGACGAAGAAGGCGCGCGCTTTCACGCAGGCTTGTTTACGGGCAAGGTATTAGCAGGGCAGCTGAGCGTTGCTGATATCAAAGCTTTGGTAGATGCCGACGGCGTTAGCGTTTATCAGGCTATGGCTGACTTTGGCCTGCAGCCGGAGGAAATAGCAGGTCATCGTCGGACGGATATTTCAGCTTTTTTGGAAATACACATCGAACAAGGACCTGTGTTGGAAGCTGCTGGTAAGCAACTGGGTATAGTTGACGTTATTGTGGGGATTAAGCGAGCTCTGGTAACTGTTTACGGTCAGGCCGATCATGCCGGAACTATGCCGATGCATATGCGAAAGGATGCTTTGGAATTGGCGGCTAAGGCAATCAGCAAAATTGGCGACAGAGCGCGCCGCTATCCTGGCAGCGTAGCGACAGTAGGATTTTTGCAGGTGGAGCCTAACGTAATGAATATCATTCCGCAGCAGGTTGCGTTTACTGTGGATATTCGCGGCGTTGACGCCATAGCTATACAGGAGCAGTATGAAATGCTGACGGCAGATGTGCAGCGCTTGGCAGACGCTATGCAAATGAAGGTTACCGTGGAGGAGCTGCTGACGGAGCAGCCTGTTTTTATGGATGGCGGTATAAAAAAACAGCTGGAAGCCAGCTGCTTGCGGCGAGGATTCAGTTATATGTATTTGCCCAGCGGCGCAGGTCACGATGCGCAGATATTTGGCGGGCGTATGCCTGCGGCTATGCTGTTCGTTCCCAGCGAGGGCGGGCGCAGCCATTGCCCGGAAGAACGCAGCAGCGCGCAGGATTTGGCTGCCGCAACGCAAGTTTTGTATGATACTTTGCTGGCATTGAACGAAAAGCACGCTTTTAGTGAGTAGCATAAAAGCTTTTGGTTTTGTGAAAATTACTGAGGAGGGCGGCAGTTTATGAGAGAAATTACGGCTGACGAGGTTTTTAAGCTGCGGGAATGCTTGGAGGCCTTGGCCGCTTATCATAATGAAGTATCGCATAATTTTAAAGGGCTTTACCCCAACCGCCAGCATGACGTAACATTAGATATGTTCGCCGAAGCTCTGCGTTCACAGAGCTCACGGATTGCGGTGGTTGAGGACGGACAGCGTGTGCTTGGCTTTTGCAAGGTAGACGTGGCCAATAGACGCGGCAAAATAGATTATCTTGTGGTTTTGCCGGAGTTTCGCCGCAAAGGATATGGCAGGGCGCTGATGGATTGGGCCATGGCAGTGCTGCGCCAGCAAAACGCAGAGCAGATAGAAGTGAAGGTTGTGGACGGCAACGACGACGCCGTTCGTTTATACGAAAGCTATGGCTTTCAGGTCAATGCCAAAATTTTATTGAGGAGAATGTAAATAGTATGACCGTAAAAGCAAAAGCGCAGGCCGCGAAGCCTGCGCTTTTGTGATTTAATTTTAGAATGTTACCGGCGTGCCGTAATAAGCGCACAGCAGTACTTGCTTCATTTGCTCATTGTCGATAGGACGCGGGTTGGAGCTGGTGCAGGGATCAAGCACTGCATTAGCGGCAATAGCGTCGGCGTTTTCCAGCAGCAGCTCTTCGCTGACGCCGTTGTCCTTATAGGTTTGAGCGATGCCTAGCTTTTGGTTGAGCCCTTTAATGGAATCTACCAACGCGGCAGTCAGCTGCTCGTCCGTAGCGCCGGGCAGGCCGATGCGGCGGGCAATTTCTGCATAACGTGCGCCGCAGGCTTTAGCGTTATATTCGATAACCGACGGCAGCAGTATAGCGTTGCAGCAGCCGTGGGGAATATGGAAAACGGCGCCGGTTTTATGAGCCAGACTGTGGGCAATGCCCAGCAAAGCGTTGGAGAAGGCCATGCCTGCCAGACACTGAGCGATATGCATTTTATCGCGGGCCGCTTTATCGCCGTAGTAGCTGGCTACCAGGCTGTCGTAAATATCGCTGATGGCCTGCAGTGCCAGCGCGTCCGAGAATTTGCTGCGGGCGGTGGCTACGTAGGCTTCGATAGCGTGGGTTAAAGCGTCCATGCCGGTGTGAGCCGTTAATGTCTTGGGCATGGTCAGCGGGATATCCGTATCTAAAATGGCGATATCCGGCGTGATTTCAAAATCTGCCAGCGGATATTTGATGTTGGATTTATAATCAGTAATTACCGAGAAGGCTGTAACCTCCGTAGCGGTGCCGCTGGTGGAGGGAATAGCTACAAAAATCGCTTTATTGCGCAGCTTGGGAATAGTGAAGGGGTCCTTGATATCGTCAAAGGTTTTGTCCGGATGCTCGTAAAATACCCACATAGCTTTCGCTGCGTCGATGGGCGAGCCGCCGCCGATGGCGATAATTACGTCGGGCTCAAAGGCACGCATGGCTGCCGCGCCCTTAAAAACAGTATCTATGGACGGATCGGGTTCGATGCCGTCAAACAATTGGGTTTCTATGCCGATGCCGTGCAGCACGTCGGCTACCTTTTGCAAAAAACCGCCGCGTTTCATCGAGCTGCCGCCGGTCAGAATCATCGCTTTTTTGTGTCCTGCCAAAACTTTCAGCTCAGCAATAGCGCCGGGTCCGTAATAAATATCGCGTGGTAAAGTAAATCTAGCCATGGTGCACCTCCTAAAATATGCTGGTAAGAAAAGATTTCTTATGTTTTTATTTTACCACTATCAAGACTTTTTAGGAAGAGATTGCATCTGCGAATCTTTACGCAAAAGTGATATTATTAAGAATTTTTAGTGAACTGCCAGCTGCTGGCGTTTAATCTTCGGGCAGGCAGATTTGTACGCCGCAGGTGCTGACGTAATCTGGCGGGCAAAGATTGGCCTGGCTTCACAGCAGCATTTGATTCAGGCTACGGCGGGCTGTACTCATCACGCCTGCAAATTCTGTACGCTGTATGACGAGCTGCCGTTTAAATTTCGTATGTCGCCTTTAAGCGAAGTAGAGGAGGATTTGGCTGAGGCAGATGAAAAAAGTCTGCGCGATTATCGTGTGCATCTCAAGCATTTATAAGCTGAAACTGCCTTACAGTGCTGCGTATTGCACTGCGTAGCCGGACTGAGCCAGCAGCTTTTCCAAAGCGCTGCAGGACAGCCAAACGGTTTGCGTATTGCCGTCCAAGGGTATGGCTACGGTTCTTCCTTGCAGCGCTGCGTCGAAAACTACGGCGATAGGCTGGCTGCTGCCAAGCAAGGCGAGGGGAGTTACCGCTCCCGGCGTTACGTCCAGCATAGCTTGTACGTCCTGCGCCGCCGCCATTGTGAGGCGGCGTGATTGCAGCAGCGCGCGCAGCCGCTTTAAATCAAGGCGCTTATCCAAGGGCAGTACCGCTAAATAAAAGCTTTGACGCTTAGCGTCAGTGATAAAAAGGCTTTTGGCTGCCGCTTCTATTTCCGGCAGACCAAGGGCCAAGCCTTCGGCTACCGTGTAAATAGGCCGGTGCTGGCGCACTGTGCAGGGGATGTGCTGCCGCTCTAAAAGCTCTAGCAGCTGATTGGCGTTCATTTGCATAAAGACCTCCATATAAGAAAAAGGTTAGGCGCACCGTCGGGCGGCGTTCCTAACCTTTTGTTAATTAATGCTGCGGTTCATAGGGCTGATGCATCAGCTCTTCATCTTCAAAATAATTGATGCGCATAGCGGCGCGCACATCGTGCAGCGTGTCGGCTGCGGCTGCGGCTGCGGTTTCGCTGCCCTTGCGCAGAATTTCGTAAACCTCGGGAATACGCTGTTCCCACATATGGCGGCGCTCACGGATGGGCGCCAGCTCTTCTTCCAATACTTTGTTGAGGAATTTCTTTACCTTAACGTCGCCTAAACCTCCGCGCTGGTAATGAGCCTTGAGCTCGTCCAGGCTTTGATAATCGGGCAGATATTTGGCGAAATGCTCAGGACGGCAGAAGGCGTCCAGATAAGTAAAGACGCAGTTGCCTTCAATCTTGCCGGGGTCCTCTACGCGGATATGGTCGGGGTCGGTGTACATGGACATGATTTTTTTCTTGACCTCGGCGGGAGAATCGCTTAAGTAAATGCAGTTGCCCAGGGATTTGCTCATCTTGGCTTTGCCGTCGATGCCGGGCAGACGCATGCAGGCGTCGTTGCTGGGCAGCACGATTTCAGGCATGGTCAGGGTTTCGCCGTAAACGGAATTAAATTTATGCACAATTTCCTTGCATTGCTCCAGCATGGGCATCTGGTCCTCGCCAACGGGAACGGTGGTGGCGCGGAAGGCGGTGATGTCGGCTGCCTGGCTGATGGGATAAACGAAGAAGCCTACGGGAATGCTTGCTTCAAAGTTGCGCATCTTGATTTCTGTTTTTACGGTCGGGTTGCGCTGTACGCGGGATACTGTGACCAGATTCATATAGTAAAAGGTCAGCTCCGTAAGCTGCGGCACCATGGACTGGACGAAAATCGTAGTCTTGGCAGGGTCCAGGCCGCAGGCCAGATAGTCCAGCGCTACCTCGATAATATTTTTGCGGACTTTTTCCGGATGCTCCGCATTGTCCGTCAATGCCTGAGCGTCGGCAATCATAATATATACTTTATCAAATTCGCCGGAATTTTGCAGGCGCACGCGTTCGCGCAAAGAGCCTACATAGTGGCCTACATGCAGCCGGCCGGTGGGGCGGTCGCCGGTCAGGATAATTTTTTCTGCCATATCTCTATACCTCCAGGTGCTGTGAAGCTGGCGGCTCGCCGTCAGCAAAATAATCTACCTTTAATTATACCTTTACTGGCAAGGGCTGTCAATGTAAGCCGCTGCTGCCGTGGCGAAAGAAAAAGACCGTCCCCGCATAAGCGGGGACGGCCGCGGTTTATTTAGCAAATAAGGCGTAATAGCCGTTGGCGAAGATGTAGAGTACGACCAAAGGCAGAATATAGGTCGCGTAAAGGCGTATCCATTTGGGGAAGCGCACGCCCTCGCCCGTATCCGCTTCGGCGATGAATTTATCCCAGCCCCAGCCGTAGCGGCTGGTACAAAAGGTGAGGTACACCAGACTGCCTAAGGGCAGCAGATTATTGCTGACTAAAAAATCCTCCAGATCCAGCACGCAGCTGCCTGCTCCCAGCGGCTGAAAGCCGCTCCATTTATTGAAGCCCAGCACGCAGGGCAGGGACAGCAGAATGATAGCGACGATATTATAGCGGATAACGCGCTTGCGTTCCCAACCGGTGAGGTCGCAAATGCAGGAGGTAATATTTTCAAATACGGCGATAACGGTGGACATGGCTGCAAAAAGCATGAACAGGAAAAAGAGCGTGCCCCAGATACGGCCGCCGCTCATGGCATTGAACACGTTGGGCAGCGTTACAAAAAGCAGATTGGGGCCGCTGCCGGGATTGATGCCGAAGCTGAAGCAGGCCGGAAAAATTATCAGGCCGGAAATAATAGCGACCATGGTATCCAATGCCATAATCCACATAGCCTCGCCGGTCAGCCGCTGCTCCTTACCAATATAGCTGCCGAAAATTGCCAGCGCGCCGATGCCCAGGCTGAGGGTAAAGAAGGATTGTCCCATGGCGGCGAATACTACCTCGCGGACGCCGTGCTCCATAACTTTATTGAAATCGGGGTAAAGATAATATTTCAGACCTTCGGCGCTATTGGGCAGCGTCACGGAATTGATTGCCAGAATTACCATAAGAATCAGCAGGCAGGCCATCATGTTTTTAGTGATGCGCTCTACGCCTGCCTTGACGCCTAAGTAGCACACGCCGAAGCACAGCAGTACGATAATTATCATGTTGATGGCCATGGTCAGCGGGTCGTTCAGCAGCGCGCCGAAAACCTGGCCTACGCCGTCGGCGTCCAGTCCGACAAAGCCGCCTACGGTCATTTTATAGAAGTAGTACAGCATCCAGCCGGAAACGGTGGTGTAGAACATCATCAGAATGACGTTGCCTGCGATAGCGCCGTATTTATACCAATGCCATTTGCTGCCGGGAGGCTCCAGCACGTCGAAGGATTTGGCGGCGCTGCGCACGCTGGCGCGGCCTACGGCAAATTCGGCTACCATAATGGGCAGGCCCAAAAGCAGCAGGAAGCACAGATAAATAAGCACGAAGGAAGCGCCGCCGTAAAGCCCGGTAATGTAAGGAAAACGCCACACATTACCTAAGCCGATGGCGCAGCCGGCAGAAATCAGGATAAAGCTGATTCTGGAAGAAAAATTTTCACGTTCCACAAAAGCCACCCGTTATTTCTTCTCTTCTGCTGCGGGAGCCTGTTCAGGAGCTTTATAAGGCGTCAGCGTCAGGTCGGTCATTTTGTTTTGCTTATCGAAGATGAATTGCATGGTTACAATGTTTTCTTTAGTGAAGGAGCCTACATAGGTAACGCTGTCTGCTTGGTCGAAACGTTGGAAGGCAAAAAATTTAGCTTCTTTAAGAGTACCAAATTTTTCTTTAGCAGCTTTTTGCAGCGCAGTGAAGCCCTTTTCGCCCATGTTTTGATCTAGCGCTTTGCTGAGCATGGGCAGCAGAGCGGAATATTCGGGGACGGGAGCGCCGTTTAAAGCGTCAATAACGACCTCTACGGCTTTCTGCTGTTTGTTTAAATCGCCGCCGTCGGCAGCAAAGCACAGGCTGCTGCCTGCTACGGTCAATGCCAGAGTCAGCAGCATAATTAATTTTTTCATAGGGATGCACCTCTTTCGCTAATGTTTAAAACTGTATATTATATCATAAGCTTTTTCGCAGCAATAGTAAAGTAGCGCTTATAAATAATTTTGGCACAGCGGCTGCATTTATGACTTTTTTGTGTTTTTTCGTTTTGCTGCCAGTAAACGTGTTATACTACAGGTAAGTAAAGGAGGTTTTACCATGTATAAATTAAAACGTTTATGTTTGGCTCTTTTAGTTGTCTGCCTGACTATGCTGGGCAGCGTCGGCGCTTTGGCGGCGGAGAACGACGGCAACCGTGTGACTGTCAGCGCTAATGCCGTCATGGAGGTTGCTCCCGATACGGCGTATCTGTATTTTACCGTGGAGGGGCGCGGCGCTAAGGCTGATGACGCCGTGGGACAGGCAGCCAATAAGATGGAAGTGGTACGGCGCTCTCTTTTGGGATTGAATATTGTGGGCGAGAACGTAAGCACCACTAATTACAGTATGGACCGCAGTTACGACAGCAAGGGCCGTCCGGACGGCTATGTGGTTTCTAATTCCGTGCGCGTTAAGGTGACGGACGTGAGCAAGGTGGGCGACGTTATCGACAGGATAAGCGGCGCAGGCGTGGACCACATTAGCAACGTCAGCTTCACCGTGAGCAATAAGGAAGTATACAGCAGCCAGCTTTTAGCGCAGGCTGTAGAAAACGGCCGGCAGCAGGCGGCGGTTGTGGCCAACGCCGGCGGCAGAACGCTGGGAACATTGTTGGCCGCCACTATTTACAATGTCAGCGGCTTTGAAAGAAATATTGCCAACGCCGGTAATATGCTGCTCAAGGCTTCGGCGGACATGGCCGCCAGCGAAGCAACCCGCATCGAAACGCAGAATATTAAACTGACCGCTTCGGTGCAGACTATCTTTAGCCTGCAATAAGGCTTGCGGCCTGCGCGTCTACTGCTTTTTCGGCAGCTTATAGGCCCGCAGGGCTTCCAGCAGCTCCTGACTGCCTGCGGGATGGGTTGTGCACAGCTTTTTGAGGGCGGCGAAATTTTTCAGCTCCACGCCCCACAGGAAGCAGTCGGCGTCGTCATAGGCTGCCGCAACGATAAAGCCTTTTTCGTTGACCGGAGTTTTGCCTAAATCGTCGGTGAGCATAATATAAGCGTCGCCGAAATCCATTCCGTAAACAGTAATATTTTCTTCGGGAGTAACGTCCTCCCAAAAGCCTAATTTGTCAAAATCAGCAGCAGTAAGCATGATGCACCAGCCTTTCTGTAATAATGCTTTGCTACTATTATACTCGTTTCTGAGATTGCAGACAAATTCTTTAGCGTGAAAACTGAAAATTGTTCAGCAGCTCTCGCCGGAAGCTTTCCTGCGAGGGCTGTTTTTCTTCAGCGTTTTACAGGCTGCCCGGCATTTGCCAAGCGGCTGATTTGTGCTATAATAGTTCTGTACTTACAGGGAGGTGGCGCGATGAAAAAGAAAGAACGGGGGCCGCTGCAAATCGAGTTTATCTGCCCGAAATGCGGCAAGCGGCTGGCCTGGGCGCTGCCGACCTCTGCAATGAGCTGTCCTGCCTGCGGCACGTGGGTGACGCAGAAAAACCGCCGCAGAAATCAGGGCGAGGTTTTCCTGCCCTTGGACAGCGATCAGACTGTACTTTTTTGAATGGGGGAACATATTATGACAAGCATTTGGGAGCAGGCTCAAGCACTGCGTGAAGAAATGACGGCAAGACGGCGTAATCTGCACCAGCATCCGGAAACGGGCTGGACGGAATTCCGCACGGCCAGCATGGTTATTGAGGAGCTGCGCCAGCTGGGCTACGAGGTAAGCTTCGGCGCAGAAGTGGTGGACGAGGCATCCATGATGGGGGTACCGCCCGCGGCAGAGCTGGAGCAATACATGGCACGCGCTGTCAGCGAGGGCGCGGACCCGGAGCTGGTTAAGCAAATGGCGGGTGGCAAAACCGGCGTGGTAGCCGTACTGCGCAGCGGCAAGCCGGGCAAGACGGTAGCCTTCCGCTTTGATATGGACTGCAACGATGTGGAGGAGGAACGTGGAGCCGGGCACCGTCCGGCGCAGGAGGGCTTTGCTTCCTGCCATACCAAGGCTATGCACGCCTGCGGCCACGACGGTCACGTTACTATCGGCTTGGCTGCGGCTAAGCTTATCGCCGCTAATAGGGAGCAGCTGGCCGGTACCGTTAAGCTTATTTTCCAACCGGCAGAAGAAGGCGTGCGCGGCGCTTACGCCATGGTCAACGCCGGTGTTGTGGACGATGTGGATTATCTTTTCGGCGGGCATATCGGCTTTAAGGCTACTGCCGACAATGCTTTGATTACTATGACTGACGGCTTTTTGGCTACGACGAAGCTGGACGCTGTGTTCAAGGGCGTATCTGCTCACGCAGGCGCTGCGCCGGAGCAGGGCAAGAACGCTTTGCTGGCCGCCGCGCAGTCAGCTATTTCCCTGAACACTATTTCCCGTCACAGCCAGGGCTCCAGCCGCATTAACGTAGGCGTGCTGAACGCTGGTACGGGGCGCAACGTTGTGCCGGACATCGCTTCTTTGAAGCTGGAAACCAGGGGCGCTACTACGGAGATCAATAATTTCATGGTCAGCGAAGCGCGCCGTATTTTGGAGGCCTGCGCCGCAATGTACGACGTACAGCTGCAGGTTACTATGGCCGGCGCTGCTCCCGCTTGTCTGGCGGATAAGGAGCTGGGGCACGAGGTTGCGGAGCTTGCGAAGGCTAAGTGCGGTTATGAGCAGGTGCTGGAATATGTGGATATGGGCGGCAGCGAGGACTGCGGCTACTTTATGGAGCGCGTGCAGCAAAGGGGCGGTCAGGCTTTGTATATGATGTACGGTACGCAGATTGCCGCCGGTCATCATAACAGCCATTTCGATTTTCACGAGGACTGTATGTGGAAGGCCGCCGCTACGCTGACGGAAATCGCTGTGCATTTTACCAATAAATAAGACGCAATAAAGCTCCCGTTTTGTTATACTTTCGCCATATTCTTTTGTTATATTAAAGAAAAGATATTTCACGGAGGTATGAATTATGAAAATGATGTATAAGGCTGCCGCTGTTATGGGCTGTTTGCTGGCTTTAGGTATGGGCTCGGCTTTGACCGAGGCCCACGGCCATTGGGGGCGTGGCCATGGCGGCTGCGGCGGATATTACTGCGAGCCGCGGGGCTATGGTTACGAGCGGCAGGAAGAGCTGTCGCCTGACCCGGAAGTAATGCGTGCGCCCGCCATGCAGCATTTAAACGGCGTTATCGTTTCTGTTGAGGGCCGCCGCGTAGAGGTAAAGGATGATGACGGCCGCAGCGTAATCGGTTTGCTGAACCGCGATACCTATATTATCGACGGCGCTAAGGGGAATTTGCGCCTGCCGGGCGTATTACAGGAAGGGCAAAAGGTCAGCCTGTATTATTCCAGCCGCATGACGCGCAGTCTGCCGCCTCAGGCAGCAGCTTACGCTATAATTTTGGGCGCAGCCCAGGATACTCCCTTGTTCTTTCCGGTGGATCAGGTGCAGCTGACGGATGATGGCAAAGCCGTGCGCGTTTTGAACAGTAATAACGATATTATAGCTGCTATCGACAGCGCGGCTTGCCCGGATTACGAGCAAATTTTGCCGGGCGATATACTGCTGGTGTGGACTAAAGCGATGACAATGAGCCTGCCCGCGCAAACCAACGCCGATAAAGCGATAATTTTGCCATAAGTTATAATAAATAGTAAAAGAGGTTGTGTGTATGAAAATTTTTATGGATACTGCTAATGTTGAAGAAATTGCTAAATTCGTCGATTGGGGCGTGGTGTACGGCGTTACGACTAACCCCAGCCTGATCGCTAAAAGCGGACGCACTCAGGCCGAGGTAATTCCTGAGATTGCCGCTTTAGTCAGCGGCCCGGTCAGCGCCGAGGTCATCAGCACCGAATGCGCAGGTATGGTGGAGGAAGCACGCAAGCTGGCTAAGATTGCCGGTAACGTGGTCATCAAAATTCCCTGCATTCCCGAGGGCTTAAAGGCTGTAAAAATTTTGAGCGCCGAAGGCATTAAGACTAATGTGACGCTGGTGTTCAGCATGTCCCAGGCTTTGATGGCTGCCCGCGCAGGCGCTGCTTATGTAAGTCCTTTTATTGGCCGCTTGGACGATATTGGTGAAAACGGCGTGCAGCTGGTGGAAAATATCGTTAAGGCCTTCAAGCTGTACGGCATCGAAACCGAAGTTATTGCCGCCAGCATCCGTAATTTGGAGCATGTGGATAAGGTAATGCTGACAGGCTGTCAGATTGCTACCATTCCTACCAAAGTGCTGGAACAGATGATCAAGCATCCTTTGACGGATAAGGGCTTGGCGCAGTTTATGCTGGATTACCAAAATTCTTTAAAATAAGGCTTGGCCGAGGCGAAGCTGATATTATGGGCTTGGCTCCCCTTGCGGGGAGCTTTTGCTTTTGTTATGGAGCAGGGTGAATAGAATGAATTGTAGAAAATTACTGCTGGGCGCGGCTTTGTGGCTGGGCTGCGGCGTATTTAACACAGCGGCGGCACAGTCCGCCGTTACAATTCCGGAGGATTATACAGCGCGGGAGGTTAAGGCCGATTTTGTTGCCAGCGGGCCCAGGCTGCTGTTTTCCGACAGTCCGGAGATGGTTTATCAAACGGGCATTTTGTACCGTGATAAGGTGCAGGGCGCAGTGCGCATCTTTTTCCATCATGTCAACGCTATGAATAGTTCTAAGAAGTTGGCGCTGTTGGTGCGCAACGAGGACCAGCTGCGCCCGGTGGCTTATACCATTAAGCGCAGGGGTGTAAGTCAGCCGGATTATAATTATATGAACGCAGGCAAGAAGGCGGAGCGGGATTATTTTGCCGAAGAACAGCGGCAGGAGCAAGGCGCGTTAGGCTTTGGACGCAGCTGCGAGCTGCTGGGCGGGCGCGGCGTTGTACTGTCGCCTAATGAAATAGTAACGGGCATGATAGATTTGGAGCTGACGCGCCCGGCGCAGATCAGCGTATTGCTGTGCGAGCCGCAGACGGATCTTGAAATTTTTAACGACAGCGCGGCTGTCTTGCCCATGGACGAGCATCCGCTGCGGGGAAGCTTTGCTGGCGGAGACTGGCATTATACCTTAAAAAATTCGGTGCAGCGCGACGGTACGCCTTACAAGCTGAAGCTGGCGGGAGCGGACGAGGGCTACGCTAAAGGCGTGGACGCTACCACGGGGCTGGCGGCAGAAAACTACGGCAATTATGGCGTCGTTTATCAGGTGGATTTTACGGTAGCAGGCGATAAGCCGGTAAGCTTGGTGCTGAACCCCATTGGCGGAGCTTTTGCTGGCTATGGCGTACTGCAAAGCGCTCAGGGAAGAAGGCTGCTGGCGCTGCCTGATTATGATTTGTGCGTGGGCGAACGCTTTGAGGACGCTGTGGATTTAGGCAGGCTGAAGCCGGGGGCCTACAGCTTTATCTGGTCGCCGCCGGGAGCCTCCAACCTGCCGGTGGAGCTTATCTGGCGCTAAGGCTGCGCAGCTTGCTTTACAGGCGATAAGAAAGCCTTGTGGTAAATATGTTTTAGTTACTAAATAAAAAGTTAGCGGGAGAGCTGTTGGAAGGCTCTCCCAATTTTATTTTTAATGAGGCGTTTACGCTCTGGGCGCAGGGCTTTTACTCAACGCAGACAATTATGTATCGTTTGTGAAATATTTACTATTATCTTTTTAGCAAAATAAGAATCTCTCAATAACATACCGGACAGTTCTTGAAAATTGTACATTTCATTTGTGATATTAGTGTAGCTTGTGCTAAAAAGCACTTGACAAATCCAGTATAAAATGTATAATTCTAATTGAGAATAATTTTTGATAAAAGGATGATGAACATGGCTAAAAGAAATACTATCCAAAGGCAACTCGTTATTGCAGCCGTACGTTTTTTAGCAGATCACCCTACTGCTGAAGAAGTGTATGACCGCATCACTATGGAATACCCCGACATCAGCAAAGGCACCGTTTACCGCAATCTTAACAGCTTGGTGGAAAGCGGCCTGCTGGGCAAGGTTTCCGTTCCGAGCGGCGCAGACCGCTTCGACCATATTCTGGCGCGTCATTACCACATCAAATGCACCGAATGCGGCAAATTTATGAATGTGGAAAATTTTGATTATATTCCGGATATGGACGGCAAGGTAGCGGCTGTAACCGGCTATAAAATGAACCATCATGATATCGTTTTCAGCGGCGTTTGCCCCGAATGCCAAAAGAAGGAGCATAACGATCACGAAAGCGAAGATGTTTTGGGTGAGGATAGAAACTAAGCGCAGGAAGGTCAGCAGCTGACCTGCGTTAGTGGAGAAAAAGGAGGAAATTATTATGGAATTAAAAGGCAGCAAAACTGAGCAAAATTTGTGGACTGCATTTGCAGGCGAATCTCAGGCGCATACTAAATATCAATATTATGCAAGCACCGCTAAGAAAGAGGGCTACAATCAGATTGGCGCTATTTTCAGCGAAACCGCAGGCAATGAAAAGGAGCATGCTAAGATTTGGTTTAAGGCATTGCACGGCGGCGGCATCCCCAGCACTATGGAAAATCTGAAGGACGCAGCTGCAGGCGAAAACTACGAGTGGACTGAAATGTACGCAGAATTTGCTCAAACCGCTAAGGAAGAAGGCTTTAACGATTTGGCAAGACTGTTCACCGAGGTTGGCAATATTGAAAAAGAGCATGAAGAGCGTTATCGCGCTTTAATCGCTAATATTGAAAACGACCGCGTATTCAAACGCGAGGAAAAGAAGGTTTGGATCTGCACTAACTGCGGTAAGATTGTCGTTGCCGATAAGGCTCCGGCTAAATGCCCGGTTTGCGACCATCCGCAAGGATATTTTGAGCTGAAGGTTATCAATTACTAATCATTCCGTATCCCAAAGTATCAAGTAAATATGTATAAAAGAAGCAGCCTGTGAGTTTTCGCAGGCTGTTTTTTATATATGGAACTGGCGTTAAGGCCGGGCATATGCGGCAGGTATTACTTTGTTTATATTGAGTTATAAAAACAGCTTTCTGCTTTACGGCTATTAAAGAGTTGTAGATGAGGTTCCAGCCGTATATAATATAAAGAAGAAATAAACGCATTTTATGTAGTAATTTATGTTTGCGCCTGTTGGCGTCAATGGATAAAGCAAGAGCTTTACAAGGAGGCTTAAATGATAAATTTAATGTGCGTACCCTTAGGGTGCAGCTTGCGTTTGCGCTTCTGCGCCGAGCTGGAGGGCTCGCCTCAGGGCGTGCTGGTGCTGCCCAACGGGCTGCTGCTGGAAGATGTGCGGCGGCAGTATAACGTTACGTGCCTGGGTATGGATACCTTAGCGAATAAAATTCTTAATCTTAACGGGTACGTGGATTTTCACCAAATCAACCGCCGCAGCCAGGAGCTGGTGGTAGAGACTATGATTGGCGATTTGCAGAAAATAGGCAGGATGGAATATTTTGGCGAGCTAGCGTCCAAGAAAGGCTTCGTCAAGGCTATGACTTCGCTGTTGGGAGATTTAGCACGCAGCGGCGCTGCGCAGGAGGAAATCAGCAGCGTGTTGTCCGAGTGGGGCAGGCCGGGCAACTTAGGCAAAAAGGACAGCGATATAGCCTTGCTGTACCAATTTTACCGCAATCATTTAAAAAATAAGGATTGGTTTGACCTTGAAGGCAAATACCGTTTGGCTATTTTGGTTTTGCAGGACGAGAGCGTGCGCTTGCCGTGGCAGCAGGTGTATTTCAGCGATTTTTACAGCTTCGATAAATTGCAGCTGGATTTTATCAAAGCTTTGAGCAAGCGCTGCCAGGTAACGGTGGGGATGTGCTGGGAGCCGAAGCTGGCGGAAGAGGATAAGGACAGAGAACGGTTCTTCGCGGCGTCACGGACGACGTACATGGAGCTGGAAGGTCTGTGCTACGCTGGCGGCGGGCGACCGCAGGTACAAACTTATCCCGACGCTTGGGCGGGCAGCGCGGGCTGCGGGCAGGTAAGGCGCAATTTGGGACGCAGGGCGCAGCCGCTGCTGCCGACGGGCGACGTGCAAGCATATTGCTTTAGCGACCGCGAAAAAGAAATGCGTTGGGCGCTGACGCAGGTGAAGAAATTGCTGCGCAGCGGCGTTCCGGCGGCTAATATAGCCGTGGCGGTGCGCGACCTTTCGCTGTACAGCGGGCTGCGGCTTGTGGCCGATGAATACGGCTTGCCGGTAGCGTTGCCGCAGGTCAGCAAGTTGGCGGCGCAGCCCTTAACGGAAATGGTTTTGCTCTTATTGGAGGCAGCGCCTGATAACCGCGAGGGAGCGGAAGCGTATTTTAAATTGCTGTCGGCGAGCCGCAGCCTTCTGCAGGCGGACGGCGAGGCGACGGACAGACTGCGTTTGGCGAATTATTTTACCAGCCGCCGTGGGGCGCAGGAAAAAGCCCGTGAGCTGGCGGCCGACGACGAGGTTTGGCGTTTACTGGACGCTTTTCTGGAGGCGCTGCCGCCGAAAGCGACGCTGAAGATTTACGGCGAGCAGGTCATAGCTTTCTTGCAAGAGCTTCAGCTGGAACGGCGCTTGGGCGAGCTGTATAAAAAAGATATAGCGACGCTGGCGGAGGTCGGCGCCGTTTTGCAGTCGCGCGAGGCGATAAGCGCCGCCGTAAGGCAGCTGGTGGAAGATTACGCCGCCTGCGGCAGAGGCGAGGAAAGCATCGGGCTGGGGCAATGGCACGAGCGTTTGGCGGACGCTTTGCGCCAGGTAAATATTTCACTGCAAGGCGGCAGGCAGGACGGCGTGCTGGTGACGGAGGCAGTCAATCTGCAAGGGCTGGAGTTCGATTACGTTTATCTTCTGGGGCTGCGCGAGGGCGAGTTCCCGCACGTCAATAATGAGAATTGGATTTATAACGACACGGAGCGCAAAGAGCTGCGCGATATGGGGCTGGATATGCCGACAACGGCAAGTTCCTATGCCGAGGACGCCTGCTTCTTCGGCGCGGCGGCAGCGTCGGCGCGGCAGCAGCTGGTACTGACCTTTTACAAGGACGACCAGGCCGGGGCCAGCCGCTATGTGGAAATGGTGCAAAAGCTTTTTGCCGACGCGGACGGCGGCCTGCTTCCCATCGTCTGCGACCCGCCGAAGCTTGCCGCTTCACCGCAGGAGCTGGAACAGCTGGGGCAAAGCTGCGACAAAGAATGGCTGCGCGAAGCTTTGGGAGAAGCGTGCGTAACGGCGGCGCGGGCGGACGAACGGCGCGCCGATGAGCGGCGTTACAACGGCGTGCTGCAGGACGCGGACTTGCTGAAAAAAGTACGCAGCGGCATGGGCAGCAGCTTCAGTGCCAGTATGCTGGAAATTTATGCCCAATGCCCGTTCCGTTTCTTAGGCGAAAGGCTGTGGAAGCAGCAGGAGTTCGCTCCCATGGACGACCAATTGACGCCTGCGGATGAGGGCGATATTTTACATCAGACCCTGGCGCGCTTTTTAGGAAAGTATTTGGGCGTCAAGCTTAGCGAATTCCCGGCGGACGCGCTGCGGCTGGAACTGGCGCAGGACTTCGCCGATATTTGCCGCAGTGCGGAAGAGCAGGGCGCGGTGGTAGGCGGCTTGCTGTGGCAGGCGGAGCGGCCGCGTTTGGAAAAATTATTACAGCAATGGCTTGATTTTGAGCTTGCGGACCAACGGCGTTGGGCAGACTTTACTCCCTGCGCTGTGGAATGGGATTTTAGTTCGCGTAACGGCAAGCCTTTACCGTTGTATTTATCGGACGGCAGCCGCGTTACGCTTAACGGGCGCATCGACAGGATTGACGGCGACGGTGAGCGCGTTTTTGTTACGGACTATAAGCGCAGCTCCGCGCCCAGCAAAAAAGATTTGGAGCAAGGCTTCGACCTGCAGCTGCCGGTTTATCTGTTGGCGGCGGCTGATTTATATAAGGCCGCGCCTACAGGGGGGACGTACTTCGTTTTGAAAAACGGCGAGCGCGCTAGCAGTTTTGTTTTAGAGGACGTGGGCAATGACGACTTGAAATACAAATTAAACAAGAACGGGTTGAACGCCGGTTGGGAAAGCTTTCAGCAATTTTGCCGGCAGCTGCTTGTTAGTTATATAGAAGGAATTTATGCCGGCAATTTCGCCGTAGCGCCGCGTAAAGCGTGCAGCGATTTTTGCCAGCTGAAAAATATCTGCCGCCTGGCCGTAACGCCGGGCGGACGGGAGCAGGGAGGTGCGCCGGAAGATGGAAAGGCTTAAAGAACAACCGCAGCAGACGCAGGCTATCCGGGCTATCGGCTGCAATGTGGCGGTATCCGCAGGCGCGGGCAGCGGCAAGACGCGCGTGCTGGTGGAGCGCTTCGTGTATATTTTGCAGCAGGGGCAGGGAGCGACGCGGGCTTCGGATATTTTGGCCATCACCTTTACCCGCAAGGCGGCGGCTGAAATGAAGGAGCGCGTGCGCAAATTGCTGGCAGAGCGCGCCGACGGGAACGCGAGCGGCTTTTGGCGCGAGCAGCTGGAGGATTTGGAGCGTGCTCAAATCAGCACTATCCATGGGTTGTGCAGCAGAATTTTGCGCGATAACCCGGTGGAGGCGCAGCTGGACCCTGATTTTACGCTGGCGGAAGAATTTGAAGGCGAAGAATTTGCAGCGCAATGCTTGCAAAACTATTTGCGTTTGGGCTTGCGCAGGCAAAACCCTGCGGTCTGCGCGTTGGTTGAGCTTTATGGTATGAATAGCCTGCAGGCGCAGCTGAAGGAGCTTTTGCCGAAGCTGGAGGATATAGCGGTTTGGGACGATCTGACAGCGCCTTATCAAAACAGCGGCGCACTTTACGAAGCCAAGCGCGAAGAACTGTGCGCGGCTTTGCAGGACCTAGAGCTGCGGATAGCGGAGCTGGCGGGCAAGGCAACAGCGGCGTTGGCAACTTTGGCCGAGCGGCTGCCGGAGGTTTTGCAAGACGCTCGCCGCGACGATTACGTATCCTTGGATTACGCTATGCAGGGCGTAACGGCGCGGGGTAAATTGAAGGACGGCGTTAAGGCTGTGAGAGCTTTGCGCGAAGAGCTGGATGCCTTGGCGGCGGATAAGGCGTCCGCGTCCTGGCTGCCTCTGTGGCAGGAAGTATTAAAGGATTTAGCGGTTTATATCAGGAAGCAGAAAGAGGAACGCGATCTCCTGACCTTTGACGATTTGGAGTTACTGACGGTGCGGCTGTTGGAAAATAGTCCTCAGGTGCGGCGCAAATATCAGAAGCGCTTCCGCTACATTATGGTGGACGAATTCCAGGACACTAACGAACGGCAGAAACGGCTGATTTACTTTTTGTGCGGCGACAGCGGCGAGCAGCTGCAAGGCGACAAATTATTTATTGTGGGCGACCCCAAGCAGTCCATTTACCGTTTCCGCGGCGCGGACGTCGGCGTTTTCGCCAAAGCGCGGCGCGATATTGCGAAGCAAGGCGGCCAGCTGCTGACGCTGAACAAAAATTTTCGCAGCGCCGATAAAATTTTAACGACAGTCAATACGGTTTTTAAAACTCTGTTGGGCGAGGATACCGGCCGCGACGTTTATTTTGAAGCTTTGGATTTTGATAAAAGCGGTACTGCGCGCCCGGAGCTGCTGCTGTTGCCCTACGACAAGGAATGCGGGCGCAGCAGCTTCGAGGTGGAAGCCGAGGCTTTGGCGCAGAAGGTGCGTTCCATCCGCGACGAGGGCGTGCCCTACGGCGAAATGGCCGTGCTGCTGCGCAGCGTGACGCATTGCGGCGAGCTGGCGGAAGCCCTGCAGCGTTACGGCGTGCCTTACGAGGTTATCGACGGCAAGGGCTTTTACGAGCAGCAGGAGGTTTTGGACCTGCTGCATTTGCTGACGGCATTGCAGAACCGCCGTCGCAGTTTGGAGCTGGCGGGCGTGTTGCGTTCGCCTTACTTTGGCTTGGACGACGAAACCTTGACCAAATTATTTTTAAGCGGCGGTGAATGCCTGTGGGACGCGCTGCAGCGGGCGGACGCCGATGAATTTCCTGAAGAACAGGGCGCTTTGCTGCGGCGCGCGGCTTCTATTTTGGCGGAGCTGCGCAGCTGCGCCGCGTTGTGCGCGCTGCCGGAGCTATGGCAGCGGCTGTGGCAGACGTTGGCTGTGGACGGCGTGCTGTCCTTGCAGGAACATGGGGCCAATAAGCTGGCGAACGCTAAAAAGCTGCGGCAGTTGGCACAGGAATATTGTGCGCAGGAAAACGGCACGCTGGGAAGCTGGCTGGATTACGTGCGGCGTATACGCGAGGCGGCGGCCAGGGAAACGACGGCCAATTTAAACAGCGCCGACGCCGTGCGCATTATGACGATTCATAAGTCCAAGGGATTGGAATTTAACACGGTCTTTTTGCCGTTCTTAGGTAATACTTTTAAGAGCGACGCTTCGATAATAAAATTTTTGCCGGACGTCGGTCTGGGGATAACGGCGCCGCTGGCCAACGGGCAGCTGGTAATGAGCGGCGTGCTGCAGCGCGCCAAAGCGGTGGATAAGGAGCTGGAGCTGGAGGAACGCAAGCGCCAGCTGTACGTGGCTATGACCCGCGCCGAAGAGAGGCTTATTATGTGCGGTATCGCGGGCGGGAAGGAGAAAAGCGATAAGCCGCTGGCGGAACAAAGCTGGCTGCAGCAGCTCAAGCAGCTGCTGGAGGAGGGACCGGAGGCGGTGGTGCAGACTTACGTCGGCGACGCGCAGCCTGCGGGCAGCGCACGCATGCAAGCTGCCGCGCCGACTGCGGAGAAATTGGCGGCTATTGCGCCGCTGTCGTCCTATGCTGCCAGCGGCCGCAGGCAGTTCAGTCCTTCGGCCTTGCAGACCTACCTGCATTGTCCGCGTATGTATTACTACCAGCAGGTTTTGCGTTTGCCGGGATTGGAGGAAAGCGGCGACGGCGCGCGTTTGCCCGCTTATGTGACGGGGCTTATCGTGCACCGCGCTTTGGAAATATATAACGGTGACGAGCGGGCGGCGCTGGCTGCGGCTATTAAGCAGTACGCGCCCGGTTGCGCAGCGCCGGAGGCGGCAGCCATGCTGCAAGGCTATTTAGGCAGCGACTTGTACCGCAATTTGCCTAGGCAGCGGCAGCGGGAGCTGGCCTTTAGCTATTCGGCAGGCGACGGGCTCGTCATCAGCGGTATTATCGATTTTGTGGGCGAAACAGACGAGGGGCTGCTGTTGGTGGATTATAAAACCGGCAAGCCGCCTGCGCTGGGAGAAATCCCTTTGGGTTACGCCTATCAATTGGCGCTGTATAGGGCTGCCGCTGAAAAAAATTTACGCCTTCCGGTAGCGCAGGCACAGCTGCATTATTTGCAGGATTTAAGCGTGCGGAGCCTGCCGCCGGAGCGCGATTATTTAGCGGACGCTTTGGCGTTGTGCCGGGAAATAAGCGCTAAGGGACAGGAGGCGGATTTTGCCTGCCAGCTTGCGGCCTGCGGCCATTGCCAGTATAATTATTTATGTAAGCAAAAATGAGGGGAGCGATTTGCGTGGATATGCTAAGCAAGCTGGACAGCTGGGATTATTTGGCGCTGGTTATGCTGCTTCTTTCCCTGTGGTTGATTCTGGGCGGCGCAGGAAAACTGAAAGCTGCCAATCCGGAGCAGGTTGACGAGGGTAAGCTGAAAAAGCGCGCCTACGGCGCGGCGGCAGCGGCAGGCGGTTTTTTTGGCCTGCCGTTATTTTGCCTGAAAGAGATGAATACAGTATTTTTGGCGCTTTCGTATGTATTTTATTAATGTAAAAGCTTATAATAGCAATTGTGCATTAAAGTAATTCTGCGCGAAGCGCAAGCTTCGCCGCTTTAAGAGGGGACTGAAAATGAAGATTGCTTTTTACGCCTTGCGGGACTTTGACGAATTGGCTTTTGCCGAAAAGTTCAGCAAGCAGTATGGTATTGATTTTGTTTGGACGGAGGAATATCCCAACGCGGATAATTTGCAGCTGGCGCAAGGCTGCCAGGGCGTCAGCTGCACGCCCTGCGAAATGAAGGAGGAGTGGGTGCGCGCCTTTCATAGCTATGGCGTGCAGTATATGCTTACCCGCGCCATTGGCTACGACCATTTGCCGGGTAAGCTTATTAAAGAGCTGGGCATGCATATTTCTACCTCGCCCTATCCTACGAGCTGCGTGGCTAATTACGCTTTGATGCTGATTCTGCTGACCACGCGCAAATTCCAACAGACCATGATAAGGGCGGCGGCGCAGGATTATACGTTGAAAGGCAAAATGGGACGCGATTTGGGCGACTGTACCGTGGGCGTTTTAGGCACAGGCCATATCGGGCAGCTGCTGATTAAGCATTTATCCAGCTTTGGCTGTAAAATTCTGGCTTATGATAAGTATCCTAACGCCGAGGCTGCTAAATATGCCAAATATGTGGAGCTGCCGGAGCTGTACGCCGAAAGCGACGTAATTTCCCTGCATGTGCCGTCCAACGACGAAACCTTTCATATGATAAACCATGACGCTATGGCGCAGATGAAGAACGGCGTAATCATCATTAACACGGCTAGAGGCAGCCTGATAGATTCACAGGCTTTTATCGCTAATCTGAAAAGCGGCAAGATTGGCGGCGCAGGCCTGGACGTTATTGAAAATGAAGCGGGCCTGTATTACTGCAACCGCATGGGCGACCATATCGATAACGACGAGCTGGCCATGCTGCGCAGCTTTCCGAATGTTATTGTCAGTCCGCATACGGCCTTTTATGTGGAATCTACTGTATCCAATATGGTGGAAAAATCCTTCATCGCTTTGGATTATTTCCGCCGGGGCGAGCTCAGTCCCTTTGAAATCAAATTGTAAACTCTTAAACCGTCTCTGCGGGGACGGTTTAATTTTTGTGCAAAAAATGATATAATATGATGTAATTAGTTTTTCAACGGGGTGATTATTGTGATTAACGAAAATAGATTGTTAAACGAATTTGTTGAATTAGTAAGCGTTCCCTGCCCCAGCAAGGATGAGAAGGCCGAGGCCGAAATGATTATGATAAAGCTGCGTCAATTGGGCTTAGAGCCTGAAATGGACAAGACTAACGAAAAAACCGGCGGCACCTGCGGCAATGTGTGGGCGTATGTTAAGGGCAATGTGCCGGACGCGCCGGTGCTGCTGTTTGAAGCGCATATGGATTCCGTAGCACCTACGACCGGCACTAAGGTTGTGCGCAAGGACGGCGTACTTTATTCCGACGGCACTACTACTCTGGGGGGCGACGATAAGGTGGGCGTTGCTTCTATCCTGGAGGCGGTACGCGCTTTGCAGGAGGACGGCGTCGCTCATGGCGACGTGCAGCTGCTGTTCACTATCAGCGAGGAAATTGGCTGCTTAGGCGTAGTTAATCTGGATAAATCCTGGATTAAGGCCGACTATGGCTATTGTATGGACATCGGCGGCGATTTGGGCGAAATTACTTATGCCGCTCCTAAACTGTACGATATTTATGTGACCGTTAAGGGTAAGGCTGCTCATGCTGGTATTGCGCCGGAAACCGGCGTCAACGCTATTATGCTGTCTGCCGCAGCTCTGAGCAAGCTGCCTGCCTACGGGCGCATCGATGAAGAAACTACCTTTAATATTGGCCTGTTCAACGCTGGAGTCGGCACGAATATCGTTTGTCCGGAGGCTAAATTTGTTATCGATATGCGCTCTTTGAATGTAGCCAAGCTGGAAGCCTTGAAGGATTCTACTATAGCGCTGATTAAAGAAACGGTAGAGGCTGGCGGCGGCCAGGTGGAATTTGACGTAGTCGAGGGCTGCCCGGCGGTAGAAATGGAAAAAGACCATCCGTGCATTCAACTGGCGCAGCGCGCTGCCGAAAAGCTGGGCTATCCCGTGGAGCTGAAAACAACCGGCGGCTGCAGCGACGGCAACTATTTGTGCGGTTACGGTTTGCCCTGCGCGTTACTGGCTACGGGCATGAGCAATGTGCATACTACGGAAGAATACCTGAAGGAAAGCGATTTGTACGGTACTGCGCGCTGGATTTACGAAACTATTAAGACGGCGGCAGAAAAATAAGCGAGGTGAAGGCATGAAATTATTTTCCTGGAATGTAAACGGCCTGCGGGCGTGTATGAATAAGGGCTTTGAGGATTTTCTGGCGCAGGCGGCGCCGGATGTGATTTGCCTGCAGGAAACCAAAATGCAGCGGGAGCAGGCGGCCTTTGTTTTTCCCGGCTATGAGGAATATTGGAACAGCGCGGAGAAAAAGGGCTACAGTGGCACGGCGGTTTTTACGAAGCAAAAGCCGCTAAGCGTTACCTACGGTCTGGGCATTGAGGAGCACGATAAGGAAGGGCGCGTTATTACGGCGGAATATCCTGATTTTTATTTAGTAACGGTGTATACGCCTAATTCCCAGCGTGGTTTGGCGCGATTGGAGTACCGCATGCAGTGGGAGGACGCATTCCGCGCTTATTTGCAGCAGCTGGACACAGTTAAACCGGTAGTGGTGTGCGGCGATTTGAACGTGGCTGCCGAAGAAATCGACCTGAAGAACCCTAAGACCAACCGCATGAACGCAGGCTTTACAGACGAGGAGCGCGCTAAATTCCGCGAGCTGAAGGCGGCGGGCTTTGTGGATACCTTCCGCTATTTGCATCCTGAAGAAGTGAAATACAGCTGGTGGAGCTATATGTTTAAAGCCCGCGAGAAGAACGCCGGTTGGCGTATCGACTATTTTGTCGTGTCAGAACGCATCAAGGATAAGGTGCAGACGGCCGAAATTCATAACGACGTTTTTGGCAGCGACCATTGTCCCGTAAGTATCGAGCTGGATTTTGAATAAATGTAAAGCGGCCAGATATTAATGTACCTGAGCGGAGATTTTCTGCCGTAGCTGCATAAAAATGTTGACACCTGCTCCCGAACTTGCTAAGATATAATGTATAAAATTTATATATTCACAGGCAAGGAACGGAAGGTTTTTTACCGTCAGCCGGTTCAGAGAGGCAGCGGGTGGTGCAAGCTGTTGCGGCGGTGTAGAAATTGTAGTCCGGGAGCCGCTTTGCTGAAAGCCAGTAGGCAGAGCCGTCGGCGCACGTTACGCGCTTTGAGCGCCCTGTATATTTATAGGGAAGATAGGTGGTACCACGAAGCTTTTCGCCCTGTCCTTTAAGGATGGGGCGATTATTTTTTAGCATTTAAAGCAGCCGCGGTCTGCTTGCTTTGGCGACCGCCGCTTTTGTAAGGAGGATTTTTCATGTCTGAAGAACACAACATCCCCAAGGTATACGACCCTGCTTCCGTAGAGAAGAAGTGGTATAAATTCTGGGAGGAGCACCGTTATTTTCACGCCGAGGTAGAGGAGGGCAATAAGGCCTTCAGTATCGTTATTCCGCCGCCGAATATTACTGGCCAGCTGCATATGGGCCATGCGTTGGATAATACCCTGCAGGATATTCTGATTCGCTGGCACCGCATGATGGGACATAACACCTTGTGGATGCCGGGCTACGACCATGCCGGTCTGGCTACGCAGATTAAGGTAGAGGAAGTAATCAAGAAGGAAGAGGGCAAGACCCGTTACGATTTGGGCCGCGAGAAATTTTTGAAGCGCGTATGGGCCTGGAAGGAGCAGTACGGCGATCGCATTATCAACCAGCTGAAGCATTTGGGCGTTTCCTGCGATTGGGAGCGCAAGCGCTTCACGATGGACGAGGGATGCTCCCGCGCCGTGCGCGAGGTTTTCTGCACGCTGTTTGAAAAGGGCTTGATTTATAAGGGTACCCGCATTACCAACTGGTGCGTAAACTGCAATACCGCTTTGAGCGATATCGAGGTAGAGCATAAGGATGACCCCGGTCATTTGTGGTATGTGCGTTATCCCGTTGTGGAGGAGGAAGGCACCTATCTTACCATCGCTACCACCCGTCCGGAAACGATTCCCGGCGATACGGCCGTGGCTGTCAACCCTGAGGACCCGCGTTACGGCAAATTGGTGGGCAAAACTCTGCGTCTGCCTACTACCGACCGCATTATTCCTATTATTGCCGACAGCTATGTTGATTTGCAATTTGGTACCGGCGCTGTAAAGATTACGCCGTCCCACGACCCTAACGACTATGAAATGGGCATCCGTCACAATCTGCCCAGCATTGTGGTTATCGGCATGGACGGCAAGATGACTGACGAAGCCGGGAAGTATGCAGGTCAGACCCGCGAGGAATGCCGCAGGAATATCGTCGCTGATTTAAAGGAACAGGGCTATCTGGTGAAGATCGAGGAGCATTCCCATGCCGTAGGCCATTGCCAGCGCTGCGGCTGCGTAGTGGAGCCCTTGGTTTCCACTCAATGGTTCGTGAAGATGGAGCCTTTGGTAAAGGCTGCAGTGGACTGCGTAGAGGACGGGCGCACGCAGTTTGTGCCCGAACGCTTTACTAAAACCTATACCGGCTGGATGGATAATATCCGCGACTGGTGTATTTCCCGTCAGATTTGGTGGGGCCACCGTATCCCCGTCTGGTATTGCGACGATTGCGGCGAAATGAGCGCCAGCCGCACCGATTTGACTGCCTGCCCCAAGTGCGGCAGCGCCCATATTCATCAGGACGAGGACGCGCTGGATACCTGGTTCAGCAGCGCTTTGTGGCCCTTCTCCACGATGGGCTGGCCTGATAAAACGCCGCTCTTAAAACAGTTCTATCCCACTGGCGTATTAGTTACCGGCTACGATATTATTTTCTTCTGGGTAGCGCGCATGCTGATTATGGGCATGGAATTTATGCAGGACGTACCCTTTGAGAAGGTCTTTATCCACGGCCTGGTACGCGACAGCCTGGGCCGCAAAATGTCTAAATCCCTGGGCAATGGCATCGACCCGTTGGAGGTTATCGATAAATACGGCGCGGATACCCTGCGCTTTATGCTGATTACCGGCAATACGCCGGGCAACGATATGCGCTTCTACTGGGAGCGCGTGGAGGCTACCCGTAATTTTGCCAATAAGATTTGGAACGCTTCCCGCTTTGCGCTGATGAATATTGAAGGCTACGACCCCAAGGCCGAGCTGGCTCCCTATACGCTGGCCGACAAGTGGATTTTGTCCCGCTTGCAGCATACTGCCAAGGGCGTTACGGAAATGCTGGAAAAATTCGAGCTGGGCGAAGCAGGCCGCATGATTTACGACTTCATCTGGGGCGAAGTGTGCGACTGGTATATTGAGCTGGCTAAGCCGCGCCTGTATAATAAAGAAAATGCCGCTGAACGCGCTACGGCGCAGCATGTGCTGGCTAAGGTGCTGACCAGCGCTATGCAGCTGCTGCATCCGTACATGCCGTTTATCACGGAGGAAATTTATCAATGCCTGCCCCACGAGGCTGAAAGCATTATGATTTCTAAGTGGCCGGAGGCCGACCCCGCTTTAATCGACGACGAGGCCGAGCGCTTGATGGGCGCTATCATGGAAAGCATTAAGGCTGTCCGCAATATGCGCGCCGAGGTCAACGTGCCGCCCGGAAAGAAGGTGCCGGCAATTATGCTGGTGGCCAACGATTTGAAGGCTGGCGTGGAAGCCAACGCTAATTATGTGCACCTGATGGGCTCTATCAGCGAACTGACGGTGCTGGACGATACTGCGGCTAAGCCGGAAAACGCTATGGCCGCCGTTGTTGCCGGTATCGAGGTTTACCTGCCTCTGGCCGGTCTTATCGATGTGGAAAAGGAAAACCAGCGCCTGCAGAAGGAGCTGGCCGCTATCGATAAGGAGCTGAGCCGCGTGGAGGGCAAGCTGGGCAACGCGGGCTTTCTGGCTAAGGCTCCGGAGGCCGTTATCGCTAAGGAGAAGGCTAAAGCTGACGAGCTGAACGGCAAGAAGGCCGCTATTAACGAGCGTTTAGCTTATCTCGCTACGCTGTAAAATTTAGCCTCCCCTGCGGGGGAGGCTTTCCTGTATTGTGGAGGATATTATGAATTATACTGAAAGCTTGGCGTATCTTGAGGGGCTGGGAAAATTCGGCATACAGCTGGGCATGGAGCGCATCGAAGGGCTGCTGCGGGAGCTGGATAATCCGGAGCAGAAGCTTAAGACGGTGCACGTCACGGGAACAAACGGCAAGGGCTCTGTTTCCAGCATGATCGCCAATATTTTGCTGGCTGCCAATTTAAAGGTGGGTAAATTTACTTCGCCCCATCTGGTAAAATATAACGAGCGCATTAACCTGAACGGCAGGGATATCAGCGATGATGATTTTGCCACGGTTATCAGCGCGGTGAAGGTAGCTGCCGACAGCGTGGTGAAAAAGGGCGTGTGCCAGCAGCCAACGCAGTTTGAGGTGCTGACGGCTGCCGCCTTCTTGTATTTTTATTTGCAGAAGGTGGATTACGCCGTTATCGAGGTCGGCATGGGCGGTTTGTGGGATTCCACTAACGTCATTACGCCGGTGGTTTCGGTGATTACCAACGTGGCGCTGGACCATACGGACCGCTGCGGCAAGACCGTGGAACGCATCGCTATGCAGAAGGCGGGCATCATTAAGGAAAATGTTCCCGTGGTTACGGCGGCTGAGGGAAACGAGGCTTTAGGGCCAATCGTAAGCTTTGCGATGTTTAAGAACGCGCCCGTGTATTTGTACGGCAAGGCCTTTTACGGCGAGGAAGTCAGCAGCTCTATGGCGGGGCAAAAATTTACGCTGCACGCCGGAAATGTGTACAGCTCGGATTACGAGATTAAGCTGCCGGGCGAGCATCAGATTAAAAACAGCAGCGTAGCCATCGTGGCGGCTAAGCTGGTATCCAAGCAGGACGACCGCGTTAATGAGCTGGCGCTGCATTTGGGCGCGGCCAATACCGTCTGGCCGGGGCGTTTGGAGCGCATTGGGCAGCAGCCGGAAGTTATTTTGGACGGCGCGCATAATCCAAACGGTGCGGAGGCGCTGCGCAAGGCCTTGGATAAGTATTATCCCGGTCAAAAAGTGCATTTTGTCTTTGGCATGATGGGCGATAAGGATATGAGCGGCGTTATTAAGGCGTTGATTCATCAGGACGACGTAGTGTACACAGTGCGCGCCGACGAGGGTAGCCGTGCCGCCGCTGCCGCCGATTTGGCCAAGCTTGTCGGCCCTGACGCCGTACCGGTGGATAGTCTGGCGGAGGCCTATGGCAAAGCCTTGCAGGCGGCTGGGGCGCAGGGCATTGTCTGCGTTTGCGGCAGCCTGTATTTGGTGGGCGAATTTAAAAAGCTGCTGCTGAATGCGCAGCAGCGGCTGCATTAAAGCGGCTGTTTTGACCGGCGCAAAGCACCGGTAGGTAGCGGTATGAATTTACGAAGGATTGCAGATTATCTCGATACAAAAATATATTATATGCTGCTGTTTACGGTGGCGGTAATTCCTCTGCATCAGGAATTTACCGCCTGCTGTGTGGCCGTAACCTTTTTGGCGGCGCTGTTGACGGTGGCGGTCAAGGGCAGGCGGCAGCCCTGCGTGCTGCAAAAATGGCAGCAGGGGGCGTTGTATATGCTGATGGCTATCGGCTGGCTGTCCCTGCATTTTTCGCGCGATAGGTTTATTTCCTCGTGGAATTATGTGTACGTGGCGGGGCAGTACGGCGCGTTACTGTTCGTGCTGCTGCGGTACGGCTGGCTGCGGCCCCAGGTTTTCGGTGGCGCGGGGCGGACGCAGGCGTATGCTGCCGGTTGGCGGGGCTGCTGGCAGCGGTTCAGCGCCTTGCCGCGGCCCTTGCAGCTGCTTGGCGCTTTTCTTGCGGTATCGGTTCTGGTAAGCGGCGTGGGCATTGCCCAGAAAATTTTGGGGATTACCGGCGACGGCGTTTGGTCGGACCCGACGCAGTTCCCCGATTTGAAGGTGCGCGTTTA